>Ga0134127_10002736_pt1 | contig 12661 bp, 12 predicted proteins | sample KB31753_FD_96459 | JGI IMG/M metagenome (GOLD analysis project Ga0134127, IMG submission 96459) | Terrestrial soil microbial communities with excess Nitrogen fertilizer from Kellogg Biological Station, Michigan, USA - KB3-175-3 | ecosystem: Environmental > Terrestrial > Soil > Unclassified ...
CGCATCGACCGTCACCGTCTTGTCGAATCCCGCGTCCTCGAGCGTGCTGCCCACGACGATGCGGCCGTCGGCGCGCGGGATCAGGTAGGTCTCGCCGTCGAGGATCATGTGGCGGCAGAAGTCCGGCGTGCCCCCCGCGAGGATCATCTGGCCCTTGACCGGCTTCACCTGCAGGTCGAGGCCGACGGAGCGGACGAGGTCGGACGACCATGCCCCCGCGGCGAGGATCGTCGTCCCCGCGAAGAGGTCGCCCCGAGGGGTCTTGACGCCGTTCACGCGGCCGGGGACGCGGAGGAAGCCGGTGACCGGCGTGTCGGGCCGGATCTCGGCCCCCTTCTTGGCGGCAGCCTCGCAGAGCGCGACGGCCATCCGGTTGTTGCGGACCTGCGCGATGTCGGGCAGGCGCAGCGCGCGGCGGAGATGGGGCGTGACTTTCGGTTCCAGGGCGACCGTCTCGTCCCGGCTGAGCGGCTCGACGGGCTGTCCCCGCTCCCGCTTCCAGGCCTCGAGCATCCGGGCGGCTTCCTCGCCCGCGTCGTCGGTGACGAGGAGCAGGAGGCCGCTGACCCGGTACTCGGGGTCGACGGACGTGAGGGGAGCGATCTCGCGGCAGAGCGGCTCGTAGAGCGCGAGGCTCGCGCTGCAGGCGCCCGCGAGCGCCGGCGGATACTCCGCCAGGTGAACCGGCGTGAGCATGCCGCCCGCGGCCCACGACGCCTCGCGGCCGATCGGCCCCTTGTCGACCAGCGTGACGGCGGCGCCGGCCTTCGCGAGCCTCCAGGCGATCGCGGAGCCGACGATGCCGCCGCCGACGACCAGGACATCCGGGGTGCGCGCCATGACGCGGGCGTTATATCACGGCGCGCCCCGCATGTCTACTTGGAGAGCTTGAGCAGCAGCCCGACGGTGAACTGGATCCAGTCCGCGCTGAAGTCGCCCGTGTTCCGCGGATCCTGGGCAAAGACGAACCGCAGGTTGGCGTCGACCAGGAGATTGGGCGAGAGCTCGAACTCGGCTCCGAAGCCCAGGAAGAAGAGCAGGTTCAGGTCGGTCTTGTCGTTCCCGGGAATCGTCACGTCGGTGATCGTGAACCCGATGCCGAAGATGCCGTAAGGGCGGAGCGGAAGTTCGAGCGGCGGGTAGAACAGCGCCGCGAACTCGAACGGAACCTGGAAGATCGAGACCCGGTCCTCGACCTTCTGCTTGGTCTGGAAGTCCATGGTGGCTTCCGCGCCGAGCCACGGGAGGATGTGGACGCGCGCGCCTCCGCCGAAGATGAAGGCGGGGTTGTCGGCGTCGAAGCATCCGGCGATGCCGATGTGGAGATTTGCGAAGAGGGCGAAGTCGGCCGGCGCGGCGGGCTCGACCGGGACCGACACCGCGGGTTTGAAGTCGTCCAAACTCATCGACCGCGGAAGGTCGAGGTCGTTGGGTCCCCCGGCGACGGCAACTGAGAGTGCGAGAGCGAGCGCGATCATCAGATTCCTCCCTATCAAGAAGAAATGTTCAAGGGATGATAAGGGAGGATTCCGCCGGCTCGCAAGGCCGCTCTGAAGAAAATCGCGCAGACGCGCGAAGACGGGGTAAAATGTTCGCGGAACACATCTTCGGTTTGATAGGGATAGGGAGGCATCGCATGAAACCCGTTCTTGGCGCTCTGCTGTTGGTCCCCATCATGTCGGCGGTCGCCGTGGCGCAGGAGCCCACGGCCGACGCGAAGGAAGGCCGGTTCTACCTCGAGGGCGGTCTCGGGTTCGGGGTCCTGACGATGGCAGGACCGTCGACGGCCCCCAAGGGGTTCGATTCGATCGCGGAGTTCACCGCGGGATTTGCGGCCCAGTACGGCATCACCGAACGCTTCTCCGCGTTCACGAAGCTGGGCATCGGCGTGGGCCTGGACAACGACCCGGGCGTCGTGGGCTTCGGAATGACCTTCGACGGAGCCTACAAGTTCCTGGAGAAGAAGGGCGACGCCGCGGCCCTGAGCGCGTATGCCGGGCTGGGCTTCTTGAACATCGACGTCGATCCGAAGGGGGTCCCGAGCGACGACGCGACGGATTTCGTCTTCGAGATGGGCATCCAGGGGGATTTCGGACCGGGGGACACTTGGTCGATCCAGCCCTTCTTCCAGATGCAGCTCGTCATGGGAAGCCGTCCGTTCAAGGGATACAACGGCGTCCTTCAGATTGCCGGCGGCGTGAAGCTCCTCTACAAGCTCACCGACAATCTCTTCCTGGAGCCGGGCGTGACGTTCACGGGCGGCAATTTCTCCGACAGCGTGGTCTTCGGCATCGGCGTCCAGCTTCGCCTGTAGGCTCGGCCGTTCATCACCGACATCCTCCGGTGAGCGCAGGGCCGTCCCGTCCGAAAAAACGGGACGGCCTTCGCCTCCGGGTAGACATTCCTCCTCCGGGACGCTAAGATTTCGCGGACAAGCGGTTCCTTCCCCCTATCGTCTAGAGGCCTAGGACACGGGCTTTTCAAGTCCGCGACACGGGTTCGAATCCCGTTGGGGGGATAACCGCTTCGCGGAAATCCCAAGCCCCAAAGCCCAACAATCTCAACAAAGCGTTCACCATGTGCGGTAGGGTGTGGTAACGGAATAGGGCGTCCTTGGTCCAATCGATGACTGATGAATGCCGCAAGGAACAAAGGGATAGTATGGCGAGGACTCACCCTCCTGTGCTGCTTCCTGATCGGCATGGCGCTTGCGGTGGCGGCATTCTTCCGGTTTCCGCCATCAAATTATCGGGGTTACATCCCAACGCGAGGGAGGTACACCAAGCCCAATCCCCCCGAACCCATTCAATCGGACTTCAAACCCATCCAGAACTCCGAACAATTGGTCGGATTGCTTGAGTACGTCGGAAGCGCGGGAGTCCTTTGGTTCGGATGTGTCGTGTGGTGGACGAGAAGGCAAAAGGAATACGACCAGTACACGATGGTCTACCTCATGATCCTGATCCTGTCCGCCATACTCGCGGTCATCATGACTATCATTTCGATCAATGCGTTGATCGGAGCTCATCCATCGCCTTAGCCGGCAGCAGTCCCTTCAAAGAACCTCCCAAGATTGCGACCTGAGCGTAATCAGTCCTTTTATCCCAGATCCATTCAAAGATCACTGAAAGAGAGCGACATGAGTTTGAATTTGGCCTGCGTCGGGAGTACCGGTCGGAGCCATTTCCGAACTCGCGTTCTGCATTTTCTCCCTGAAAATGGGACCATACAAAATCTTTACCGTTCCCGGATCGGAGATTGCGATCACTCGCCAGACCGGGGAGGACCTCCCCGCGGTGATCTGCGAGGCGTTCGATGCCGCCGATCCTCCGGTCCATCGGACCTTTCCACTCGCCCTCCCGGCCGCGCGCGCTGAAATCGTCCGTCGATTAAGGCGAGGCTGCACGACCGGGAAGGTATGATGCAAGGCGAATGTCCGAGCCGTTTTTCGATTTCGTCTTTGATCTTCTTGAAGAGGGAGACTATCTCTTGCTGGAGGTGGCCCTTCCGGGCGTCCTGGAGACCGAGATCGATATCACCCTCGAGGGCAGCCGGATCATCATTCGTGCCCAGCGGCCCGTTCCGCGAGGTTCCTCGATTCACCGGGAGATCAAGCGGGGGATTCTGATCCGCGACGTCACCCTTCCCTGCGCGGCGGAACTGCTGAGATCCAGATTCGAGGACGGCATCCTTTGGCTTCAGTTCAAACGCCTGGAACCCCGGTAGAGCATGGCCGAACGCGATTACTATGCCGAGCTCGGGGTGGCCCGGGATGCCGCCGCAGAGGACATCCGCCGCGCCTTTCGAAAGCTGGCGGCCCGGTACCATCCGGACCGCCATCCCGGCGACAAGGCGGCGGAAGCGAAGTTCAAGACGATCGCCGAGGCTTACAGCGTCCTTGACGATCCCAAAGCCAGAGCCGCGTACGATCGGGGAGGATCCTCCCAAGTCGAGGCCGATACGGGGTTTCGCGGCTTCGATACCACGGAAGACATCTTCTCCCGCTACGGAGACATCTTCGGAGACCTTTTCGGGGATCAAGTCCGGCGGGCGGCCGCGCAGCAGCCGGGCGAGGACTACGAGGTCGAACTTTCAATTCCCTTTGAAGAGGCGGCCCGAGGGGGAAAGAAGACGTTCACGACGAACGCTCCCGGCGTGTGCGAATCCTGCCACGGCATCGGCTCTTCCGACGGACGGCCGCATCCCTGCCCGACCTGCCAAGGCATCGGTCACGTCAGCCAGCGCGCCCGAAAGACGGGGGGATTCTTCTCGGTGTCGACGGCCTGCCCCGCCTGCCGGGGAAGCGGGGTCGACCCGGCTTCCGCGTGTCCTCGCTGCGGGGGGAGCAGGATCGAGACGCGACCCCGCGCCATCGAGGTGACGATGCCTCCGGCCGTCGCTGAAGGAACGGTCCTGAGACTCCGCCAGATGGGCGCCCCCGGGAGGCAAGGCGGCGCTCCCGGAGACCTTCGAATCCGCATCCGCATTCAGCCGGGAAGCCCCTTCGAGCGCGAGGGGCTCCATCTCAAGCGCGACGTAACGGTGGATCTCCTGACGGCCGTGCTCGGAGGCAAGGCGGACGTTCCTCTGCTGGAAGGAAAAGCGGAGATGTCGATCCCTCCGGGCACGCAGCCCGGCCAGCACTTCCGACTCAAGGGACAGGGCCTTTCCGACGGTGTCCATCAGGGAGACCTGATCGTCACGATCCAGGTCGCGATTCCTCGCCGGCTGAGCGATGACGAGCGCCGGCTGTTCGAACAGCTGCGGGCCGCAAGGACCGGGCGCTGAGCCGTTCTCCTACCTTCGGGAATGCATTCCCTTTTCCGAGAGCAGCGCCGCCATTCCGCCCGACTCCTCCAGCCACGATGCCCCGCGGGGAACAAACGTGAGCGGGACAGGGGGGTGAAGCAGGACGTGGGAGATGACTTCCTGCGTCATCGACGTCACCGCCAGGGAACCTCCGCACGCCTCGCACTTCTCCTTCCCGGCACGCGCGCCGCATTCGGTGCACTTCGACCCCGGCAAGGATTCTCCGGGGTCCAGGAACACTCGCGCCACCTTGCCGGTGTCCAGGTGCCGCAGGATCTCCTCGGGCCCGGAAGCGACATGGCACTGCTCCGCCCGACGCGTCAGGACTTCGAGCATTTCTCTATCGATGCGGTTCCGCACCCGAGAAGCCTGCTGTTCCCGGATGCTCTTGTCGAGGAGCTCCTCATGCCGATGAGGGACCGGCCCCACATGGATCGCCTGGGACCGCAGACCCGCGGGCAGGCGGTCCCGGAAGAAATGAAAATGCTTCCGGTCGCCGAACGCGTAGATCGACTCCGAGGGAGCTTCCCGCTGGAGGGCGAGGACTCGGTCGGCGGCTTTGTGGAGCATGGCCACGACCGCGTCTTCGACGCAGTGCTGAAAGCGGTCGCGTCCGCCCCCGCCCATGCGGGTGGCCGACCGCGCGGATCCGGCCTGGAGCGTCGTGTGACTGGACATCTGATGCTGAGCATTGCGCTCCACGACGGCCGAGGACAGGCGCTCGATCTCTTTCCTTCCGCCCATCAGGACTTCTTCGAGGATCCCTTCCTGCTGGTCGAATCGGAGCACGTACGCGCGAGGCATCCGCGTCAGCGCCTCCAGCAACGGGGCGAGATAGGGCGTCCGTCCGACGTGGATGAAGTCCCGGACCGGGATTCCGAGCGCGAACGGCTGCCAGATGCCGGGACCCGCGACCAGGAACAGCCCTTCCGTCTCCGGCCGCAGTTCCGTCTCGAGGTGGGAGGAAATCTTTCCGGCAACGCTCCGAAGGATCTCCCGCGCGCCCGCCGGACGTTCTTCCGACTCCAGCAGATCCAGGACTCGCTTCTTGTGGAAGCTGCCCGCCTTCGAGACGTCCAGCCCCATCGTCACCACCGCCGCGGAGGGGTCTTGAATCGCGCAGAGGGTTTTGAGGATCTCCTGCAGCTCCATCGGATCTCCCTTCTGAATTCCAGCTCGCCATTCCCGGATCCAGCTATCCCTTTTCTTCCGCGCTCTTGCATGCCCTGCAGAGGCGGGCATAGGGGATCGCCCGCAAGCGTTCGATGGGAATCTCCTCGTTGCAATCGTCGCAGAGCCCGAAGGCTCCTTGGTCCAGTCGCTCGAGGGCGTCCCGGACCTCCTTCAATTCGTCGCTCTGACTCTCCAACTGGCCGAACAGGACGGCTTTCACCGAGTCGTCGCTCGCCAGTTCCGCAAGGTTCTCGGGCGCCGAGGATTGGGCTCCGGCCCGTTCCGCGCCCTCCCCCGTGGTCTCATTTTCAAGACCGGCGAGATCGACTTCGAGAACTCCGCTGCGCTCCAGAAGCAACTCCCTCAGTTCTCGCGCATCGATGCCGTCCAGCACTCTGAGCTTCATAGATCTTTCCTTTTCATGGTTGGGGGATCCAGCCTGCGGGGGACCAAGGGCTCGCGGAGTCATTGCTTTTCGCCTTTTGGGCTCTCCGGCTCTTCGTTTCCCGCAGGGTGAATCCGTCTCCTCAAGTTCATGGAACCTCTCGAGCACCGTCATCTACGTCGTCCGGCACGAAACGTCGCGGAGGGAAGGAAGATGGCGAAGGCCTTGGAGCCGCGGTCGTCGGCACTATTAGAGAGCCGGATGTGGAGCCTGCCCTCTGCCGTATTGCGCGTTCGCGATCGGCCGGTTGGTTGATCCAGCCTGCGGAAGAACAGGGGCGCCCGGAGAACTCTGTGCCGCAACTTCTGGGCCCTATGCCTTGTCTTCCGCAGGCTGGATCGGTTGTTTGATCACTTTCCAACGGTTCCCGCGATCGTATCTACGCTTCCCCGTCGAGAAGGTGTCATCATTGATCGCTCAACGCACGGCGGTCTGGACCCCCTTGACGCGCACCTCGGAGCCGGCGCGGAGTTCCCGTCGGATCACGGAGTAATTGAAAACCGCCGCCTGTTCCGGCTCGCGGAGGAATTCCAATTGTCCGATCCGGACGAGTTTCCGAGTCAAGTCATACAGCCGCCCTTTCCGGAAGCAGTGTTCCGCGAGGGCGGGGGGCAGCGCCTTGCAGACCGAATCCAGCTTCGACTGGGCTTCCTTCAGTCTTCCGATCAGGACTTCTCCCACCCTTCGAAAAGTTTCGGTGACGCCCAGCCATCCCAGTTGCGCCGAATGGGCGCCCAGCAGGGAGACGATGCAGTCGAGTTCCCGGGTCAGATTCGCGATCAACCGACCCGTCCGGACTCCGAGGCGGAACTTCACCAGCATGTCCGGATTCGACCCGAACTCCACCTTCACGATCTGTTTGGCCTCCTGCCAATAGGCGAACGCCTCCTCCCGGATCCGCCGGGCGTCGACCACTTCGACGGGAGGCACGGCCTTCACCCGCGCGAGCGTGGCGTGCGCTGCGGTGATCGTCCCGATGAGCGCCTGCATCTCCTTCAGGTAAGGAGAATGGATGCCTCGGTGCTCCAGCCTCGCTTCCCTGCTCCTGGCGGCTGCGAGTTGATCGGCAGCCCAGTCGATCAGCGGAGCGGTGGGAATCGAGACGCCCAATTCGATGCACTCTTCGCGCGATAACGTACTCATCGACAACCTCCTCGCCGGCTCAGACGACGAACGCCGGGGCCGCAGCCGTGCGGCTGCGGCCCCGACCATTGCCTGGGGATTGTGTGGTTCATAGGATCAGCGAACGACGGCCTTGACGGTCTTGGCCCGGACCTCGGATCCGGCGCGGAGTTCCTTTCTCAGCAGGGTGTAGTTGAAGGCCGCCGCCTGCTCCGGCTCGTGGAGGTACTCCAGCTGTCCGATCCGGACGAGCTTCCGGGTCAGGTCGTACAGCTTTCCCTTTTCGACGCACTGCTCGGCGAGGGCGGGGGACAGGGCCCTGCTCGCCGCGTCCTGCTTCGACTGTGCTTCCTTCAACTTCCCGACCAGTTCTCCACCGGCGTTGACGAAAGCTTCGTCCGCGCCGAGCCAGCTCAGTTGCATCGAATGCTCGCGGAGCACGGCCACGACGCACTCCATCTCCCGGATCAGATTCGCGAGCAATCGTCCGGTTCGGACTCCCAGCCGGCTCCGAACCTGGATCTCCGGGTGCGTCCCGAACTCGATCTTGAGGATCTGTTTCGCCTCCTGCCAGTAGGCATAGGCCTCCTCGCGGATCCGCTGCACGTTGGCCAGTTCCAGGGGAAGCGACGCCTTCTCCTTCACGAGGGTGTTCTGCAGCTCCGCGACCGCCCCGATGAGGAGCTTGATCTCTTTGAGGAACGGAGCCGTGATGCCGCGGTGCTCCAGCCTCGCGTCTCTCCCCTTGGCGACGGCGAGCTGTTCGGTCGCCCATCCGATCAAGGGAGCGGTGGGGACCGAAAGGCCCAGTTCGATGCACTCCTCGCGCGATAGCTGACTCATAGACCGACCTCCTGGCGAACACGGCATGTCTGAAGTCATGTCCGGACAGTCCGAACGTTCAATCAACTCCAGGTTGATTTCGATGAAAGGTCATGGGAGCCCCGGAAGGGACTCCCATGACCGTAGAGAGAGGGAACGGGTAGTTTGGCCGGGTTCACGCCGCGGCAGATTCGCCGTGACCGCCATCCTGGCTGCCCCCAGTTGCACGAGGGTAGTTCAGCAAGGCGTATGCCAAGAGGGAGGACTCTGAAGTCGAATCTGTACGGAACAGTTCTCTTTTCCCTGTGGGACAATTGTGGAAACCCGAAGCGGCGACCCCTTGCTGACGGAGGGAATGGATCAATTCGACTCAACGGCGAGAGGCCTGAAACATTTGGCTGAAGAACATCGCCACAGGCTGAAAACGTCGATCGGAAGCCCCGGTTCCGCCTCCCAGGTCTCGATCAATCCGATCACCCGATTGATCAATTTGACGTCGTCACGAGATCGCTCGCCGGGCCGCCGTCACCAGCGCGGGTCGCCTCGGGAATCCGCCCCCCGACCCCAGCCGTCCTTCCCATCCACATTCTGAACCGAGGCGCTCTGCAGCCGTGCGAGCTGCACCGCTGCCTCAGGGTCCGCCATGGGGATTCCTCGAATCTCCCCTCGCTCCAGCGCTGCGGGCGCCACAACGATCGACGCCTCATCGAGGGCCCGGGTTTCCGCGAGGGCGGCCTGCAGGCATCCCTCGGCCGCGGCTTTGAGCGGATTCGCGGCCAGTCGGATCTCCGCCACCTCGATCGGAAAGTCCACATTGCCGAACTCCTCCCGGAAGAGCTCGATGAACCCGGGAATCATCGCCGTGCCCCCGGAGAAGATGAGATCGACCGGCCGGACAAACGTCGGCATGCTCTGCGCCCCTTCCATCTTCCGCTTCATCAACTGCAAGGTGTGCTGGATAAAGTGGCGATAGTGGATCACGATCGCCTCCTCCACCCGGCCCTTCGGACTCCTCAGGTCCATTCCCCCTTCCTTGATCGCGCACACGAGCGCCGCAGGCAGGCCGATGGCCGCCGCCGCGCTTCCGTCGATCCAATCGCCCCCGCGCAACGTCGAGAAGGAGAGCGTCGGAACGCTCTTGTACGCCACGCACACGTTGACCATGCCGCCGCCGCACGAGACGCCGATTCCCGTATAGTCCTGTTCTCCCAGTTCGCCCAGGACGATCAAGTGGCTTTCCAGCATCGGCCGAGGCGTGTACCCCGCGTTCGATAACACGCTTTCGAGAGCGCTGCGGTGATAGATGAAGTTGCGGTCATCGTCGATCGGATCGCCGGGGACGGAGAAGACACAGATCTCCCCCCCCTGCTGCGGAGGACCCAGGACCTCCTCCACCAGGTGCTTGACGACGAGCAGCGCGTCCGGCTCATCGGCCGACATCATGCCTTCCTTCATCGGCCTCCGGACGCTCTTCTCGAAGAGGGTGGCGAGCTCGAACGCCGGATCGCCGACGACGTAGCCCCTCTCGCCCCGCACGAGATAGTCGATGCCGTACTTCGACAGCTTCCTCGCGAAAGCATTGTCCCGCACGTCCAGGAAGGCATTGCGCTGGATGTTGACCGCCGTCTCCCCGGTGCCCTTCCTCCGGGCGGCGGCGCTGATATTGACGGTGCCCACGTTCAGTCCGCGACCGAGCTCCAGGTCCATCGTGCTGAAAGGCTCGATCCGACGGCCGGGCGTTGCGTCGAGGCTGGCCGGCTCGGTTCTCGCCGGCGGCTTCTCCGCGCGGGCGTTCCCGATCCTCGCGGCAGCCGCGCGAAGGAATGCGCTCTTGGCCTGCAGGGCGGCCTTCTTCCGGGCGACGGTGACATGCCGGAGGAGATTCTGAAGCTGTCGGTAGGAATAGAGCTTGGAAGAGAACAACGTTCCCAGCGCAAGGTCCATGGCCCCCAGGTGAGCGCACAGCGCTTTGGACCGTTTCTCGACCATGGCTCGCTCGACCTCCGCCGGGAGCCGCCCGTCCATCAGGGTCCCCTGCTGGGCGAGGTCGTCCCGCATGTCCTGGAGTTCCCTGTCCAGGGCCGCCTTGGACAGGGCGAGGTCGTCTCCCGCTTTCGCCGTCTGCTGATGCTGGCTGAGGAGATCGTAGAATTCCTGCTTCGACTCGGCCTCCATCCGCCTCTGCGACGCCGGGTCCGCCGGGACGCCCGTCCCACGCTCCTTCTCCACGATCGTCCGGACGGCCCGGCTGATGAGTTCGTCGAGCCATTCGCGGGAGAGCATCTGAACGTCCTTCTTCCCGCTCCGGAGCAGCTGATGGATGTTCACCCGGGTCGAAGCCTGTCGGATCATCCCGACGACGTCGATCGTCGGCGAGCTTCTCGGAACCTCACCCTGGACGAGCGGCGGCAGGAGCGCAAGGGAGGGAGGGGCATCCGTTGCGGGCGCGCTGGACATCAGGAATTGGGCCATGCGTCTTTCGCCTAAAGCAAGAGCCGAGCACCCTACCCGACGCGGAACGATCCAGGGGCGTCGATCGCGGCTATCTACTCTGTTCTCCCGGCGGCGTTACTCCCGCCCCCCGACAGGGCCTCCCGGTAACCTTCCCTTCGGTGCGGCATAGATACCTCCGTCGTCAGGGCCTCGAAGTCATGAGAGGAAACGATCTATGGAAGAGGAATTGAAACCGCTGATCCTGATTGTCGACCGGCATCTGAACACCCTGACCTGGCTCGACTCCCTCCTGAGCCGCGAGGGCTGCCGGGTGACCACGTGCTCCTCCTCCGTCGAGGCGCTGAAGGCCGTCGCCGCGCAAAGGCTCGATCTGGTCATCGCGGGGAGCGTCGGACCGGATCGCCTGGGAACGGTGCTGGTCTCGAAAATCAAAGCGCTCTCGCCGGAGACGAGCGTTCTCCTTCTCCTGGACTCCAACGACCCCTCGATCGTCACCGAGGCGATCGACGCAGGGGCGGACGGACTTCTGAGGAGATCGTACTCGGAGAGCCAGGTGGTCCAGAGAGTGGAACGGCTCCTGCATGTCGTTCAGGGTTGAAACCGGACCTGACCATCCCATCGGAGACATGCTTATGGCACCAGACGCAGAAACCCCCACGGGAAGCCTTCTGTCGGGCCAGAAGTTGCTCGGTAGAAAGGTCGAGAATCCACAGGGAGAGAGCCTGGGAAGAGTGGAAGACCTCATGATCAGCGCCGACGGTGGGCGGATTGCCTACGCCGTCGTGTCGTTCGGCGGGGTCCTGAGCCTTGGGAACAAGCTCTTCGCCGTTCCCTGGTCGCTCCTTCACGTGGACCAACCGAAAAAGAAAGTCATCCTCGATCTGGACAGAAAGACGCTCATGAAGGCGCACGGCTTCGACAAGGGCCACTGGCCCGATTCGAGCAACTGGGATCGGGCTTCCGTCACCCCTGGGCCAAGCCCCTCCGCCCCCGCCGCGCCGGAACTCCTGCCCGTCCCGGGGAACGAGCCCGTCCCGCCCAAAGAGGTGATGGAGCACTGGGGGAAAAGCTGGCAGAGTCACGGCCTCGATCGTTCTTGAACCTTCGGAGGGAGATTCCCTACGGGGAGTGTCTTGGACCGATGGAAGAATCGTTCGGCTCGAGGTCGGTCGACGGCATGCGCCTCTTCGAGAGTGACAGGCTTCCTCCGGACCGGGCTTTCGCCAGCCGCTCGCAGTAACCCACGGCCAGGAACAGCTCCGCTTTCCGTCCGGCGTCCGCGTGACCCATCATCTCCCGGTAGGCCGCCGCGGCTCCCGCCCAGTCCTCCGCCACGAACTTCTGAAGAGCGGTCCGTTGGGCCTCCCGGAGCGCCGCCTCCAGAGACCGTGCCGAAGCATTCCGGTACTCTTCCGAAGGCCCGCCGAACTCGCTCTCCGCCAGAACGACGGCGATCTCGTGGTCTCCCAGCGCCATCGCCAGCTCGAACATCTCCCGGACGGTCCTGGGATACACCCCGTCGGGCGAGGGGAAGGTTTGGTCGCTCCAGGTCCGGGCTTTCGGAAGAATCGTCGACGGTGAATGAGCCTCGGCCCAAAGGCGCTGCCGTGCGGATTGAATCTCCGTCAGCAGCTCGTCTGGAGTCTGAAACCGGTGATCCGGATTTTTCGCCAGGCATCGTTGGATGATCGCATCGACGGCGGGCGGAATTTTCCCGCTTCCACTCAGCGAAGGCGGCGGGACGAAGGCATGCTTCTTCATGATCGAGCTCGGGGATCCCTCGCTGCCGAACGGAAGCGTGCCCGCGGCGAGCTCGAAGAGGACGATGCCCAGGGA
>Ga0134127_10002737_pt1 | contig 12661 bp, 6 predicted proteins | sample KB31753_FD_96459 | JGI IMG/M metagenome (GOLD analysis project Ga0134127, IMG submission 96459) | Terrestrial soil microbial communities with excess Nitrogen fertilizer from Kellogg Biological Station, Michigan, USA - KB3-175-3 | ecosystem: Environmental > Terrestrial > Soil > Unclassified ...
CATCTCGCCCGAGGTCCGCGGATCGTGCCCAATGACGATCGTGGCAGAGCCAACGTACGTGCCGAAGGCCTGGGCAAAACGTGTCAGGAGCGTTGGCGTCAGTGACTCGCCGATGACTCCGCGTACGCCGGAGATACTGATTTTGAGAGTTGGAATAGCTCGCATGGTGAAAGCCGGGTTTACATTGTCTGTCCGTGAGCTGTTTAGCCGCCTCACTTATTTAATCTGTCGCGCACCCAGTCGAGCAGCTTTTGTGCGCTCCTCGCTTCCTCAGCTTCCACAATCACGCGAATCATCGATTCTGTGTTCGAGGCGCGCACGTGTATCCAGCCTTCTGGCAACATCACTCTAATACCATCTGTCAGATCATAAGTTAACCGCTCTTGCTCCATGGCAAGCCGGAAATTCTGTAACACCGAATAAAGTCGATTCGGTGCAACCGGAAGGTTGTGCTTCAGCATTGTTAACCGGGGAAGCTGCTTAACGATTTCCGAAACGGTTTTGCCGGAACGCGCCAGACCCTCGAGAATCAGGCCAACTGCTGCAGCACTATCGTGAGTTGAATGGACTTCGGGAACGGTTACACCGCCACTGCCTTCGCCGCCGAGAACACCGTTAAGTTCGATCATACTCTCGGAGATGTAGGCTTGCCCCACCTGCGTGCGTACCACTGCGCCGCCGTAAACTGCGGCAATTTGTTCGATTGCTCCTGTAGTTGAAACATTGGTCACCAGTGTTCCCGTTCTCTGCTCAAGACGAATACGGGTCGCCAGGGCGAATGTCAGCTCTTCTGAAAGGGGTTGACCCAACTCAGTCACAATTCCGAGTCGCTCGCCGTCGGCGTCATGAGCGAAACCGATATCAGCATTTCCAGCTTTAACAACTGCGCTGAGCTGAGCCATTGTGTCAGGCTTTGGTTCGGGAGGGTGTGGGAAGGCCGCGTCCACGCTGTCATTGATCGTAAGGACTTCGCAACCGATATCCCTCAGCCAACGAGGAACCAACTGGGAACACGCACCGTTGCAGCAATCAACCGCGACTTTTGGCCGTCGGTTTTTGATCACCTCAATGTCAAACGCACCGGTAAGCAATTCAATATGGTGCTGAATTGAATCCTGATGCTGAATCGCAGGTTTGATTTGGGCCCAGGTCGCCTTGGCAAACTCTCCCTGATGAAATATGTCCAGGAGCTCTTCTGCCTGCGGGGGATTTAGATAAAGCCCATCGCCGCGCACAAATTTCAAAGCGTTCCACTGAGATGGATTGTGTCCGGCGGTGATTGCGATGCCACCATCCGCCTTGAGCCATTTAACAGCTAGCTGCAGGCTTGGTGTCGGCGAAACTCCTAGATCGATCACCTCGCAACCTGCGGCAAGGAGTCCGGCAATGACTGCTGCGCGCACCATCGGACCGGAGGCGCGGGTATCGCGACAGACAAGAATCCGTCCGCCATCTAGATAAGTCCCAAACGCCTGCGAGAAGCCTACTGCTACTTCGGGCGTAAAGGTCTCGCCGATGATTCCGCGCACACCTGTGATTCCGATTTTCAGCGATTTCACGGCTGTTTATGAAACTAAGCAGGATTGACCATTCATATGCAGCATCATACAATTTTCCGAATCCGCAAAGTGTTTTTTTCCACATGAGGCTGGGGAACCGGTGGCCCAGCTGGCTCGCGCGACAAACTACGACCACCGCGACGCATATGAAACCAACAGCGTCTATCGCGATTCTTGCTTGCCTGCTTTTCGTAACGTCCACGGGCATGGCCCAACAGACACAAACTTCTCGCTTGGCATCACAAACGGGGCCGAAGCCTTTGTTGGAACGACTCGGTTACCCGGCCGATACAAAACTGCTGATCGTGCATGCCGACGACCTGGGTATGGCCCACTCTATCAACAGAGCTTCGATCAAGGGACTGGAGAGTGGACTCGTCAGTTCAGCTAGCATCATGATTCCCTGTCCCTGGCTACCCGAGATAGCGGACTTCGCACGAAAACATCCCGAGGCCGATCTGGGCCTGCATTTAACTCTTACGAGCGAGTGGCGTCTTTACCGCTGGGGACCGATCCTGGCGAAAGAGCGTGTGCCTTCCCTTCTGGACAGTAATGGCTATTTTTATCTGACGGAAACAGAAGCCGCCGCGCACATCGACCCCAAAGAAGCAGAAGCAGAAATTCGAGCACAAATTGCGCGCGCCAAACTACTCGGCATTCAACCCACGCACCTCGACTCGCACATGGGTACGCTCTACCAAACTCAGGCTTTATTTGAAACTCTCTTCCGCGTCGCTCGGGACAACAAGCTACTAATCAGAGTTTCGAAGGAGTGGTTTGCGCAGGCGCCCTTTCTGCCTTCGCTCCTGGGTCCCGACGACGTTGTTATGAATACTGTAATTAGCATTGGGCCCGGTGTTACAGCGGACGGCTGGTCCAAGTTTTACGCTGACGCCATCAAAAACCTTCAGCCTGGTATCACGGAGATGATCGTACATCTAGCATATGACGATGAGGAGATGAGAGGGGTGGCGTTTAATCATCCCGATTGGGGCTCAGAATGGCGCCAGCGCGATTTCAAATTTGTTACGAGCGAGGCTTTCCGCAAATTACTCGAGGAGAACAATGTCAAACTAGTGACCTGGCGAGAAGTGAGCAAGCTGATGAAGAGAGCCGAACCGTAAAGGTGATTGCGTCAGAGGTTAATGGCATTTAGCAAAAGGCTTCTTGATATCCCGCTTCAATGAGAGAATAAGCGCGCTCCGCTAATCAATCCCGAAGGAAAAAAAGAAGACGATGAAAAACACTGCGCTCGCATTGGCGGTTGTTACGCTTTCCATCTGCTTTGGTTTGCCGGTACAAAAAGCTGACACATCAAACGCCGGCGCGGAGCAAATAAGTATGAAGATCTTAGCTGGACAAGCTCGAACGGCTGACGATCGCGGGCCAGTTCCCGCAGACATCAATGATAGTGACGAGTTTTTTCGGAGCGCCGTTAAGACCGGACCGGAGCGTGACAATTCGCAGAAGATCGAGGCCCTCCTCAAGCGCATGACACTCGAAGAGAAGGTTGGGCAGATGACTCAGCTGACCCTCGGCATAATTGTCACGGGACAAGACCAGAATATTCAAATCGATCCCGCGAAACTGGAAAAAGCGATCGTCAAATACGGCGTCGGCTCGATTCTTAACGTCTCAGATCAAGCCCTAACCCCGGATAAATGGCACGACACCATCAAACAAATTCAGGAAGCTGCAACGAAGAAAACACGTCTCGGAATTCCCGTCATCTACGGCATCGACTCCATTCACGGCGCCACCTATGTACAAGGCGCAACGCTGTTTCCGCAAGAGATTGGCATGGCCGCTACCTGGAATCCTGAGTTGATGAAACGTGGTTCGGAAATCGCCGCCATGGAAACGCGGGCGGCTGGTATCCCATGGAGCTTTTCACCCGTACTCGATCTAGGCCGCAATCCTCTTTGGCCACGTTTTTGGGAAACGTTTGGCGAAGACCCTTACCTTGCCAAAGTTTTGGGCGTTGCTTTCGTGCGCGGGCTGGAAGGATCGGACGTCGCTTCGCAAGACCGTGTCGCGTCCAGTTTGAAACATTACATGGGCTACAGCTTCCCACTGACTGGAAGAGACCGAACTCCTGCGTGGATTCCGGAAAACCATCTACGCGAATATTTCCTGCCAACCTTTGCCGCAGCAGTTCAGGCCGGAGCACGTACAGTTATGGTGAACTCCGGAGAAATTAACGGCGTTCCTGGACACATCAACCATCATCTCTTGACCGGAATCCTGCGCGATGAATTGGGATTCAAGGGACTTGTAGTTACTGACTGGGAGGATATCAAGAAACTAGTCACGATCTGGCGAGTTGCGGCCAACGAGAAAGAAGCAACTCGAATGGCCGTGATGGCCGGCAACGACATGAGCATGGTGCCTCTTGATTACAGCTTCGCCGATCATCTGGTGACGTTGGTTAAGGAAGGTGCAGTGCCGCAGTCGCGAATAGACGAAGCGGTACGGCGAATCTTGAGAGTGAAGTTTGAGTTGGGTCTCTTCGAGAAACCCACGCCGGATCCTGCTCTCAAGTCGAAAATTGGAATGCCGGAATCACGACAGGCCGCGCTGCAAGCAGCACGTGAATCGATGACGCTTTTGAAGAATACGAACAATCTGTTACCGCTCGCGAAAGATCAAAAAGTGCTGGTTACTGGTCCGACTGCCGATTCAATGATTTCCCTGAACAACGGTTGGTCGTATGTTTGGCAAGGGTCAGAAGAATCACTCTATCCGAAGGACAGTGTGAGCATTCGGCGGGCGATCGAAAAGGTAGGAGGCACTAACGTGACCTACGTTCCCGGGACAAAGATCACGCGCCGACCAGGTTCTGCTTCAAACAACACGCCAACCGATATCGAAGCTGAAGTTGATATCCCGGCTGCCGTGCGTGCCGCTCAGGCTGCTGATGTAGTCGTACTTTGCCTTGGTGAAGGGTCATACTGCGAAACTCCCGGTAACATCACTGACCTAACTTTGGGCGAGCTGCAACTACGGCTTGCTGAAGCCATCCAGGCGACCGGAAAGCCGGTCGTGCTCGTCCTGGTTGAAGGAAGGCCAAGAGTCATTAATCGCATTGTCGATAAAGCCGGCGCTGTTCTAATGGCTTACAACCCCGGCAACGCGGGCGGACAGGCAGTTGCCGACGTCCTCTTCGGCGACGTTAATCCATCGGGAAAACTTCCTTTCACTTACCCACGTACGCCTAACGGATTGATTACCTACGATCATAAACCTTTCGAAACCGAAGACACCGCTTTCGGCAATATGGCGTTCAAGCCGCAGTTCGAATTCGGACAAGGTTTGAGCTATACAACCTTCGCCTATAGCGATCTGCGTCTTGGGCAAAAGACGATGACTGGCAACGCGGATTTCTCGGTAAGCGTTACTGTTGCAAACAGCGGTCGTCGCGCCGGCAAGGAAGTGGTACAGCTCTATGTAAGCGATCTCGTAGCCTCTTTATCTCCCGCAGGAAAACGACTAAGACGTTTTGCCAAGATCTATCTGGAACCAGGCCAAAGTCGCACTTTAACCTTCACGCTGCGTCGGGATGATCTTTCATTTATCGGTGCCGATAACAAACCCATCATAGAACCCGGCGAGTTTGAGGTGACGATTGGCGGACTGAAGGAAAAGTTTGAATTGAAGTAAGGCATATGTAGGCTGATTGCCGAATGCCAATTGGCGATTTTCGATTGGCTTCTTTCGGAGGAGCCAATTGGCTCGGCAATCTCCAGTCGGCAATCGGCAATCTTCCAAGGGCTCTTCGAGCAACTCTCACCAACACCAAACTGCAAATCGAATCAAAACTTCGCCACTGCGGTGTCGAAGGCCATCTGGCGTACTGTCCAAAGGGGCCAGCTTTGGTGTTAGGTGCACCATTTCGATGTGTCTTACTGCGGGGCGGTTTTTTGCAGATATTCAATTCAGTAACCTAAAAGTATGACACGGTAACTTACGCCGTATCAGTAAGATGATAGTCGAAACTGCAACACTCAAACGCTACTGAACCGCAGCCGCCGCTTTGTCGAGGAACGCATGAAACCCAGAACTTATCTTCCACTTATTCTATTTTTTTTCTGCGCAAGCAGTGCTTATTCTCAGACCGGTGCTACGGCTGCCAGTCAGCACAACCTGATGCCGGTGCCCCTCTCGGTTCGTTTTAACCCAGGAAAACTTCTTATAAGCAAGTCTTTCACGGTTGCCGTCAAAGGTCAGGTTGACCCTCGTGTTCAAGGCGGAATAGAGCGGGCGATGCGACGTATTGAAGCTCGCACCGTAATGGAGCTGGCGCGAGCTTTGGCGCCCAATACCACAACTGCAACGCTCGTTGTGGAATCCGGCGGACCGGGGAAAGCGATACCCTCGGTAGATGAAGACGAATCCTACTCGCTCGAAGTGTCAGACAGGCAGGCACTTCTGAAGGCCCCAACCAGCATAGGTGTTCTGCGTGGGCTCGAGACGCTCCTCCAGCTACTCGATAGCGATCGTGACGGCTATTTTATCCCCGCCGTTCAGATTCAGGATCGCCCACGCTTCCCATGGCGTGGCCTGCTGATCGATGTTGCTCGCCATTTCCAACCGATGGATGTTTTGAAGCGCAATCTCGATGCAATGGCCGCGGTGAAACTAAATGTATTTCACTGGCACCTGACTGAAGACCAGGGCTTTCGCATCGAGAGTAAGAAGTTCCCGAGCCTCCACCAGCTTGGCTCCGATGGCAACTTCTACACACAGGATCAGGCAAGAGAGATCATAACGTATGCACGTGACCGTGGCATTCGTGTCGTCCCTGAGTTTGATCTTCCCGGCCATGCGACCAGTTGGCTCGTGGCGCATCCTGAGCTTGGCAGTGCGCCAGGTCCTTATACGATTGAACGCAAGCCCGGAATCTTCGAGCCGGCGCTCGACCCCACCCGAGAAGAGGTCTACAAATTTCTCGACACATTTTTTGGCGAGATGGCTGGGCTTTTCCCCGACGCTTATCTGCATATCGGTGGCGATGAAAACGAGGGCAAGCAGTGGGACCGTAACCCGCAAATCCAGGCCTTCATGAAGTCAAAGGGCATCAAAGATAATCATGCACTCCAAACCTACTTCAACAAGCGAGTGCTGCAGATTCTCAAGAAGCATGGAAAGATCATGATGGGGTGGGACGAGATCTTTCAGCCCGATTTGCCGCAGGACGTCGTGATTCAATCCTGGCGCGGTCCCGCAGCACTCGCGGAGGCAGCGAAGAAAGGCTACAAGGGTATTCTCTCCGCCGGCTATTACATTGACCTGATCTTCCCCACCTCGCAGCACTATGCTGTGGATCCCATTCCGGCTGACAGCACATTAACCGCAACTGAGGCCGCGCGCGTCCTCGGCGGCGAGGCAACCATGTGGAGTGAGTGGGTTACCCCTGACACGATAGACTCCAGGATATGGCCGCGCACGGCGGCGATCGCCGAGCGCCTCTGGTCGCCGCGCACAGTAACTGACGTCGATGATATGTACCGGCGTCTCGCCGTAACAAGCTTGCGATTGGAAGAAGTGGGTCTGACACACGAAAAGAACCAGGCGATGTTGCTGAGACGGTTGGCCCAGGGCAGAGAAATCGGCCCGCTTCAGACGTTGGTGTCTGTAGTTGAACCGGTCAAGGAATACAGGCGCTACCAGCAGAGACCGCAGACTATGCTCAGCCCGCTTACTGGCCTGATCGATGCGGCTCGCCCGGACAGCGACGCGGCGAGACGCTTCGCGGCGACAGTCGATGGTCTGCTCTCAGACGCTCCACGTTTCGAGGCCCACTCGCAACAAGTTCGAACTACCTTAACGCAGTGGCGCAACGCGGGCCCTGAGTTGGAAGCGATGATCGATAGTTCGCCGGCTCTGCACGAAGCAAAGCCGCTGGCTAAAGACCTGAATGAGTTGGGGACAATTGGACTGGAAGCTTTGTCCTACATTTCTCGGGGCATAACTCCGACTCCTGAATGGCGCAACGCACGGCTCGCAGCTCTCGATCAGGCTGCCAATCCCAAAGGCGGGCTGGAATTCCCGATCATACCGGGCGTCCGACAACTCGTGATCGCCGCCTCCGAGTTACATAGGCTGCAACATATGACCCCAGCCGCGTGGAAGGCACAGGTGAAGGCTCTGGCAGCGCCACAAAAGCAGGCTGCCAATTAACCAACCGCTAATTCTTAACAACACCGCGGCCCTCGACCACCTTGACGTAGGTGTTAACTGGCAGGCGAGAGAGCTTGTCCACTACACCACTTGGCCAACGAATCTCGACACTCTCAACGATCGGTGAGGATCTCAAGCCAAGCACTTCGCGAGGATCGTGAGAGGCAAGATAGCTTCCGCCACTTGTCTTCAGGCGACTACGTCTAACCCCACCAGCCACCCAGCGAATAACAGCGCCGACCGCCGCAGGATTGCTTTTTGTTGAGACGAGTTGGAGGCCGAGCCAGTTGTTGCGATTTCCACCCTCGTTGCGAAGCAATAACGGTGCTTCGCCATTGTTTGACACGAGTACGTCCACATCTCCGTCGTTGTCAAAGTCTCCCACCGCCATCCCACGCGCCGGAAAACTCTTAGCGAACACTGCACCAGATACCGCACTTACGTTTCGATAAGTCTTACCTGTGTTTTCAAACAACACGAGTGGTTCTTTGTACTTCACGCGGGCAGACTTGGTCTCGACCATATCGTCAGGGTGGCCATTGGCGAGCAGGAGATCAGGGTCACCGTCGTTGTCGTAATCAAAGAACTTCAGCCCCCACCCACTCAGCAATTGCGTGCTCGGCGCGATCTCGCCGGGTTGGTCCGTAAAGGTCAGATCCATTTGATTGTGATAGAGGCTGAAGAATTCCTGATCGATGTTCGCGACGAAAAGGTCTTGCCAACCGTCGCCATCGTAGTCTTCCGCGTCCACACCCATTCCTGACCGCGGCGTCCCCGCATCACCATAAGCCACCCCTGCACCAAGCCCCGACTCTTCGAACTTGCCTTTGCCTTTGTTGATGAAGAGGAAGTTAGGCATCGTGTCGTTGGCGACGAAAAGGTCCATTAGGCCATCGTTATTGATGTCGGTCGCAACCGCACCAAACGACTTGCCGGGCGACCCGGCGATTCCGGAATCTCGGCTCATGTCAGTGAACGTGCCGTTGCCGTTGTTGCGAAAGAGATAGCTTGGACGTGGCTTGAAGATGCGCGGGATGCAGTAGTAGTTTTGCGTCACAGTCCTGTCAACACAAAGCCGGTGCTGCGACCTATCAAAATCAATGAAGCTCGAGACGAATAGATCCAGCTTGCCATCGGAGTCATAGTCGAACCAAACAGCGCAGGTGGACCAACCGGTGACGCCGACGCCAGCCTTTTCTGTGACGTCGGTAAAAGTCCCGTTGCCGTTGTTGCGATAAAGGATGTCTGGTCCATAGTTAGTGACGAAAAGGTCCTGCCAACCATCACCATCGTAGTCACTTGCCGCCACCCCCATCCCGAACCTGCCGCCGGCCACTCCTGCTTTGTCTGTAACATCAGTGAAAGTGCCGTCGTGGTTATTCCGAAAAAGAGCATTCTTGATCGGACTCTTAGGCGCGTAGAAATCCGCTGGGCCGCTGTTGACCAAATAGATGTCCATCCACCCGTCGTTGTCGTAGTCGAGGAATGCGTCACCCGCCCCGACCGTCTCCGGCAGGAAGCGTTCGGGTGTGTGCGCGTTACTATGGACCCAACCGATCCCGCTCGCCTTAGCCGGCACCTCTACGAAAGTGATTCCTGGTTTAACTCTCTCATTCGGACGTTGGCCGCGAACATCCAGCGGCACGTTAAGAACCAGGATGGTGAGTAACATTGCGGTGAGAATCGCATACAGAATTGCCGAAGAAGAGGCAGAAGGGATCCATGAAACCAGACGAAGTCGAGCGAAACAGTTCGCTCTCGTCGCGTGATGTCGTGTGGCTTCCAGGAGGTTCATACAAGTGATAACGGACGTCGCCCAAGCGTGGGCAGGCTAGCGCGGGGGTGGTGGCGCGAGCGAGCCGCTTTCATCCTGTGGTTCCTTGCCCTGGCGCTTTAGACTTTCGACTATACGCATCTCTTCCTGGGCCTTCTCCGAATTCTTAAGTCGGGCATAAAGCATGGCGAGATTGTAGTGCGCCTTTGAATCGTCAGGACTCAATCTCACGCCAGCCTCGAGCGACTGCTGGGCGCGCGCGTAATCTTTGAGCTTCAGGTAGGCCGAGCCCAGCGCCACGTGGGCGCTGGAAAAGGAAGGCGCCAGTTGAACCGACTTCTGAAAAAGTTGTATCGCTTCGGCATCTTCGTTCTCCGCCTGAGCGATCAGCCCCAGGTAATAGAAAGCTTCCGGCGTGCCTACGCCGTTCCCAACACTCTTCAAGAGCCACGTCCGTGCGTCAGCCTGCTTCTTTTGTTTGAGCAGCACATAGCCGAGGTGCAGTTGACCCTGCACATCGTCGGGTTTCAACTTTAAGAATTGGCGGAAGGATTGTTCGGCTCCCTGGAGGTCGGGTGGTTGCTTGAGCCATGCGGTGCCCAGAGCAAAGTGGTACGACGGTTCGTCGGGCCTGAGTAGGACGGCCTGCTTTAGTGCGGCCACGGCTTGGTCCTTCAAGTTCAGGTTCAGACCAACTCGAGCCACCTTGTAAAGTAGCTCAGGCGAGTGTGCGAGATTACTTGCACGGTCGACATAGGCAACCGCCATTGTTGTGTCGCCTTTGGCCTGCGATAACTCGGCCAGGCCGAGTAGTGCGTCGGCGTTGTTGTTCTGTGCATCGAGAGCAAGAAGATAGTTCGCCTCCGCCTTAATCGCGTTACCTTTCCTAAGGTACGCATCACCAAGCACTGCCAGCGCCGGAGCTGAAAGTGTTTGCGATTCCTTCAGCCTCTCGAGAAGAGCAATGCAGTCGTCAAAGCGCCCCTGGGAAAAGAACACCCACGCGAGTCTGTATGCTGCATCCGCGTTCGCCGGATCCAAACTCAGAACTTTCTCGAGCTGCTCTGCGGTCCTATTCGGCTCACCCCTGAGCAGATAAAGGTAGGCCAGGTTCATATGCGCCCCAATCAGACCATTGTCGACGTGGATAGCGCGTAAGAAAAACCCTTCCGCCTCCTTTAGCCTTCCTTGCTTGGCGCGGATGGTGCCGAAAAGGTTGAGGGCAGTCGCGTCATTCGGAGCATTTCTCAGGACTTGGTTTAATTGCTGCTCGGCTTCGACAAGTTGGTTGCCACTTATGAGAGCAGCCACGCGCTCTAACCTTTGGGTACTGGTTTTCGACTGTGTTCCGGCAACCGCGGGTGTGAGGACCATGTAGAGGAGCGTGCTCACAGTGACCGACTGGCGGATTATTGATTTCATTGGCACGACGTGCAGGACGTCGGTCCAGCGAATTAGCTTTTTAAAACGAAGAACCATGATCTTGTCTCTCGAAGGGACGCCATCCTAAAAAACTTTCCCAAACTACCTTTTTGGGTTGTCTTTTACTTTGAATTCTTTCTGCTCGACCACGCCCTTACCTTCTTTAACTGTCAGCATGGTGTTCACCTTCACGTCGGTGACTTTATCAACAGTGCCACTGGGCCACCGGATCTCTATAAGGTCGACCTTTTTACACTGTTCAAGTCCGAAATGCAGTCTCAGATCACTCTGCGAAATGTAGCTGTCGCCGCTGCGCACTTCGTCCTTCTGCACCAGGCCGCCGCAGACGACCTTCACCCGCGCCCCAATACCGTCACGGTTGCTCCTCACGCCCACGGTCTTAATGAGGACGGAGTTGTTGGCGTTGCCGCCATCGTTGCGCAGAATCTGGCCGGACCCATCGAGGTTATTGATGACAATATCAACGTCACCGTCGTTATCAATGTCGCCGAAGGCTGCGCCCCGCGCGGCGCGCTTCTCCGAGAACGGCGCGCCGAGTTGCTCGGCAACCTCGGTGAACGTGCCGTCCCGGTTGTTTCGGTGCACAAAGTTGCGCTGGTGAAAGTTTTTTATCTGCGGGTAGACATGTCCGTTGGCGACGAACAAGTCAACCCACCCGTCGTTGTCGTAGTCAAAAAACTTGGTGCCCCATCCGACGTAAGGGAAACTGACCGGAGCTACTTTGGAAGCGTAGGAGACATCTGAAAAGGAGTTGCGACCGTCGTTGCGGTAGAGGACGTTGTAATCGTCGTCGAAGTTGGTGATGAAAAGGTCCAACTTTCCGTCGTGATTGTAGTCAGCCACCGTAACTCCCATGCATCCTTGCGCCGCCCCATTCTCGTTGAGTGCGGTGCCCGAGATAAAAGCAGTCTCCTTGAACGTGCCGTCTCCGTTGTTCTTATACAGAAAGTTAGGCGTTGAATCGTTGGCCACGAAAATGTCGATCAGGCCGTCTTCGTCAAAGTCGCTACTTATGACACCCATTCCGTAGTAACCGTTCGGATCTGTAACCCCCGCTTTCTTCGTAACGTCGCTGAACGTCCCGTCGCCATTGTTGTGGTAAAGCGAGTCGCCCTCACCGGGCATGCCTCTGGGGCCGCACTGAACGGCGACGCCCTTAAACTGGCAGGTCTTGTCCTTGCCAAACTCTGGTAGGTTATTAAAGTCGAAGGCCACGTAATTCGAGACGAATAGGTCGAGGTATCCGTCCGCGTCGTAATCCATAAACGATGCTCCGGTAGACCAGCGGGGGTCGCCAACTCCCGCCTTCTCCGTCACGTCCGCAAATGTGCCGTCGCCGTTATTCTTAAGTAGGTGATTCGGCCCAACGCAAGTTACGTAGATATCCTGGAAGCCGTCGTCGTTATAGTCGGCCACCGCCACTCCCATGCCCCAGCCGATATCACCCACTCCAGCCTTGTCGGTCACGTCACTGAATGTGCCATCGCCCCGATTGCGGTATAGCGCACTCTTCGTCTTCCCCTTCGACTTCACCAAATCAACAGTCAGAGAGTTAACGAAGTAGATATCAAGCAGACCGTCATTGTCATAGTCAATGAGCGCTACGCCTCCACTCATCGACTCGACAATGTACCTCTTCTCAGGCGTGGAGACATGCTTGAAGGTGATGCCGGCACGCTCCGTAACATCCGTAAATCGGAGGCCG
>Ga0134127_10002738_pt1 | contig 12646 bp, 14 predicted proteins | sample KB31753_FD_96459 | JGI IMG/M metagenome (GOLD analysis project Ga0134127, IMG submission 96459) | Terrestrial soil microbial communities with excess Nitrogen fertilizer from Kellogg Biological Station, Michigan, USA - KB3-175-3 | ecosystem: Environmental > Terrestrial > Soil > Unclassified ...
CCCTCGAGCGGCGCCTCAAGGCGCGTGTATTCAATCTCCTGCTGCGTCTGGCGCGCGAACTGGGCGTGAATCCACGGCGACTTGGAGTGGGCGATGGGGTTCCCGATCACCGCGTAGCGATCGGCCATGCCCTACTCGGTCCAAACCTTGTCGCCTTGAGCGAAAAACCAGGCCCGCGTGATCACCAGCAGGTCGGTGTCCTTGCGAATATCTGCCGGGAAAACGGCGAAGGGTGCCGCCAGCTGCACGATGCGGAAAGCAGCCTGATCGAGCACCTTCAGGCCCGACGAGCGATCCAGATCGATCGACTCCACCGTGCCGTCGGGGCGGATGGTCACGGTCAGGCGCAGCACGCCGTAGAGCTTGCCGCGCGCCTCGGCCGGATAGTTGAGCGTGCCGACGCGCTCGATCTTGGCGCGCCAGTCTTCCTCGTATTGCGCGAAGCGGTATTCGCGCGCGTTGGCGCCGATGAAACGCTTGCGCGGCCGCTCCTGGTAGGCCTGCGTCTGGCGCGCAATCTGCGCCTGCAGGCTGAGAATCGCGAGTGAGCGATCGGCCATGTCGCGCCCGGATACCTGCGGCGGCGTGTCCTCCGAGGTCTGGCGCGGCGCCTCGGCGGGCGCTTTCGTGCCCAGTTCGCGGTTGATGGCGAGCAGCCGCTGCTGCTGCGCTTCCAGCTCGCGCTGGCGGCGCTGCGTCTCCGCCAGGTCGCGTCCGGGATTGCGCGGGTTGGTGACCGGCGCGGCAGTGGCCGCACGCCGCTTCTCGTCGGTATTGCCGCCGCCATCCAGATTGGCTTGCGCGAGCGCCTTGGCGCGCGACGGCGTGTCGCGTGTCTTCGAGTTCACCAGGATCACTTCGAGTGGCTGGTTGGCGGATTTCCAGCGCAACGCATCCGGAAAACGGAACTGGATCGTGAGCAGAACGGCATGCAGGAAAATCGACACCGCGATCGAAATCGCCAGCACACGCGACTGGCGGTCAAGGCCGCTCCAGTATTCGCGCGGATCCATCAAAAGGTTGGCGGTATTGCCGTGCAAATTCACCTCTGAAGGCGAAGTTCTCCAGCCATTTTAGGCTCTTAGCCCCGATTCTGCTTGTGCAGGATTACGCGGACGTCCCCTGCCCGAGCGTCTCGCGCCAGGTGCAGGCCAGCGTGCGCTCGATCAGGTCGGGCGCCGCGAGAGCGAGCCGCACGCGCGTGCCGGGTTCCAATTCCGGCAGCGAAGGCACGCGCAGCGCCAGCGGCAGCCCGTCCAGGCGCACCAGGTTTTCACGCAGCACCACGCCCTCGGCGAGGTCAATGCTTTCCTGCGCCAGCCAGCGCAGGCACCAGTAATGCTCCATCGCGCGCTGATGCTCGTCGTACCCGGCGGTTGTAACCTCGAAGTCGCGCAGCGCCGAGAGCAGCGCCTCGGATGTGCGCGCGAATGGCGCCTGCCGTCCGCGCAGGCCGGCCACCAGCTGCCACTGGTTGACAAGGTCGACGTAGCGGCGCAGCGGCGAAGTCATCCAGGCGTAGGTCGCGACGCCCAGGCCTTCATGCATCTCCGCGCGCACGCTCAGCCTGACCTTGCCCGAGGACTGTACGCGGTAGATGCCCGCGATGTCCTTCTCGGCGAGCTGCTCGCCCCAACTGGTGTTGGCGAGGATCATGAGTTCGGACACCAGCTTGTCGAGCGGCGCGCCGCGCTTGCGCGCATGGATCGACACGCGCCCCGCCTCGACGCGGAAAACGTAGTCGAGATTGGCGGCGTTGACGCTAGGCTTGCCGCGCTGTTTCTCGAGCGCCAGCGCGAGCAGCCAAAGCGCGTGCAGCTCGGACTCGAACGCGAGGCCGAGCTGCGCCGGACTGGACCCGCCCGCATCGAAGGCAGCGTTGAGCGCCTCCTGCGTGTCGTGGCGCAGGTTGGCGGCCACCTTGATGCGTTCCAACTTCGTATGCCGCCCGCGCAGCGCAAAATCCTTCGCGCCGACGTTGAGGTAAAGCGAGATGACGGGCCGCTCGCGGCCCTCGTCGAGCGACAGGCCCTCCACCGCGTCGTCCGGGAGCATGGTGAATTTTTGCCCCGGCATGTACGCCGTCGAGAGCCGCGCGCGCGCGATAGCGTCGAGCGCCGAGCCGGGCGCAAACGCAAGTCCCGGCGCGGCAATGTGGATGCCGACGCGCATCTCGTCCTCACTCACCCGTGTCACAGAGAAGGCGTCGTCAATCTCCGTCGTGCCGATGTCATCCAGGCTGAAGGCCTCGCATGCGGCAAGCGGCAGGTCGGCGGGTGGCGTCGGCGCGTCGTGCGCCGGAAAATCCGTCCCCTGCGGATAGAACTCGTGCACGAAGCGCCCAAGGTGGTAAGCGTGGCTGTCGCCGAGCAGGCCGCAGCGCTCAAAGAGGCGCGCCGCGGTCATGCCGCTTTGCGCGCAGGCCTGTTCCAGCGCCTTGCTTTCCGGTTTGGCGCGGTCCGGGGCGTACAGCAGTTCGTCGCGCAGCGCCGCGATCTGCGGCGGGCAATCGAAGCGCGCAAGTTGCGCCGCCCACTCGGCGATCTGCTCCTGCAGGCGCTTTTTCTTCTCCACGCCGGCCAGCGCCAGCTTGAGCGTGTCGGCCGGCGCAGCCTGAAAGCGCCCCTTGCCGCGGCGGTAGAAATACATCGGCGCCGCATGCAGCTTGAGCAGCACCCCGGCGCTTTCCACGGGCGTCGGCTCGCGGCCGACGTAATCGCGGGCGAGGTCCCCGAAGCCGAATTCGGCCCCCTTGCGGCATTGCCAGAGAAAATCGGTGTCCAGGCCATCGGCGAACTTGTGCGCCTCGGCCAGCAACTCACCGGCTGCGGGCCGCTCGAAGCTGAGAACCACGCTCGCCGCCTTGATCTTGCTGCGGCGCCCGTGCGGCGTCTCGACCTGATAGGCAGCGGGGTTCTGCGACAGCACCGCGGCGGCCTTGTACTCGCCCGCGTCCTCGTACAGGACGTTCATGCTCACTGCCCTATTCAGGCGAAAGCGAGGATGCGCGCGATGTGCTCGGGAAAACCCTGCAGCGAATGGTCGCCGCCGTCGCGGATCACCGTGCGCGCGCCGGCGTACTTGCGCGCCGCTTCGCGCCAGTCGAGCACTTCGTCCCCGGTCTCCAGCAGCAGGAGGTACTTCTCCGGATCAATGCGCTCGACCAGCAGCGCGCGCCAGCCGTCAAGGTGTGCGCGCGTTAGCTCGTAGGGCTCGCCCGTATGCAGATTCTTCTGCATCCCGAGGTAGGCCTCGAGTCCCACGTGCGGCGTAATCGCCGGATTGATAAGTACGGCGCGGCAACCGAGTCGTTCGGCCAGGTGCGTGGCGTAGAAACCTCCCAGCGAGCTGCCGATGAAGGTTAGCGTGCGCGCGGCACGACCGGCAATCGCGGCCTCGATCGCCGCGATGGCCTCGCGCGGCGCGTCGGGCAGCGCCGGGCACGCATACAGCGAGCCAAGGCCCCTGCCCTCCATATGCGCCCTCATGAGCTGCGCCTTATGCGAGGCGGGCGAGCTGTTGAAACCGTGCAGATAGACCAGCATGGCGGCCTCAGCTCCGCGCCAGCGCCGCAAGCAGCTTCTGGTGGATGCCGCCGAAGCTGCCGTTCGACATCGCCACAATCCGGTCGCCATCCCGCGCTTCGGCTGCGATCGCAACAACCAGCGCTTCGAGATCAGTTTCGCAGCGAGCACGCGCGCCGAGCGGAGCGAAGCGCGCCGCGGCATCCCAGGCAAGGCCGGCATTGAAGACGTAGACGCGGTCAGCGCGCGCAAAGCTCCCGGGCAGAGCGTCGGCCATGACGCCGCGCTTGAGGGTGTTCGAGCGCGGCTCGAAAACGGCGAGGATGCGCGCCTCGCCGCTGCGCTCGCGCAGCGCGGCGATGGTTTCGCGGATCGCGGTGGGGTGATGCGCAAAATCGTCGTAGACCGCGACGCCGCGCACCGTACCCTTCAGTTCGAGCCGGCGGCGCACGCCTTTGAAACCGGCGAGCGACGCGATCGCCACTTGCGGTTCCACCCCGGCATGGCGCGCGGCGGCGATGGCGGCGAGCGCGTTGAGGCGGTTGTACGCCCCGGCCAGCGGCCAGCGGAGTGTTCCCACCGCCCTACCCTGCCACGCGATCTCGATGGCACCATCGCCGTCCGGCTCGCCAGACTCCCATCCACCTGGGACACCGAACTCCTCGAGCGGCGTCCAGCAGCCTTGGCCCAGTACCCGCTTCAAAGCCGGATCTCGCCCGTTGACGATGATCCGCCCTGAGCTCGGTACCATGCGCACGAAATGATGGAATTGGCGTTCAATCTGCGCAAGATCGACGAAGATGTCGGCATGATCGAACTCCAGATTGTTCAGGACCGCGGTCTTCGGTCGGTAGTGCACCAGTTTGGAGCGCTTGTCGAAGAAGGCCGTGTCGTACTCATCGGCTTCGATCACGAAGTATTCCGAAGCGCCTGATCGGGCAGTCACTTCCAGGTCCGGCGCCAGACCCCCAATAAGGAAACCCGGGGCCTGGCCGGCACGCGCCAGCATCCACGCAAGCATGGACGAAGTGGTCGTCTTACCGTGGGTTCCGGCAACAGCCAGTACCCACTTACCTTGCAGAACGTTCTCGGCAAGCCACTGCGGACCGGAGACGTAGCGATCGCCGCGGTCAAGGATCGCCTCCATCAGCGCATTGCCACGGCTCACCACGTTGCCGATGACCCAGAGATCGGGCTCGAGGCGCACCTGGTCCGCGCCGTAGCCCTCTAGCAACTCGATACCGAGCGCACTGAGCTGCTCGCTCATCGGCGGATAGACGTTGGCGTCGCAGCCGGTGACGCGATGCCCGGCCTGTTTTGCGATCGCAGCGACACCGCCCATGAAGGTGCCGCAGATGCCGAGGATGTGGAGATGCACTGCGAAGACTGCCTGCCGGGGGAAGGCGGCGATTGTACGCGAGCACTGCGCTATGATCGCCCGCATGAGCCGCAACAACGGGCGGCAAAACGGCATGCGGGCACGCATCGCCGCCGCAGCGGCCCGCCTCATGGCCGAAGACGGCATCAACGACTTCGCGCTCGCCAAGAGGAAAGCCGCGCGCGCGCTGGGCGCGGCTGCGACCGAAGGGCTGCCAAGCAACGACGAAATCGAGGCCGAGCTGCGCGCTTATCTGGCGCTTTACCAGGCCGAGGCGCACCCGGAGCGCGTCGCCGAGCTGCGCGCCCTCGCGCTCGAGGCGATGCGCGTGCTGGAGCGCTTCAATCCGTATCTCACTGGACCGGTCCTCGCGGGCACCGCCGGGCCCTACGCCGAGATCGAGCTGCAGCTGTTCCCGGAAAGCACCAAGGAGGTCGAACTGTTCCTCATCGACCGCAATATTCAGTACGCGGCGAGCGACGAGCGGCGCTATACCGGCGATCGCGCACGCGCCGTGGCGGTGATCACGCTCGACTGGCAGGGCGTTGCGCTCTGCCTGTCGGTGTTCGATCCGCGCGACGAACGCTCGGCGCTGAAAACCACGCGGGCAGGCCGGGTGACGACACGCGCCGGGATCGCAGAGGTGCGCGCGCTGGTCGAGCTCAAGTCCGGCGGGTCGGCGCATGAAGCCCGGCCGGCGTGAATCCCTGATTCTCGGCGCCGCCGGCCTGGCGGCAGCCACGGCCGGGTTCCTCGCGGGGCCGCTGGCGCTTCGATCCACGGGAAGCGACACCTCGGGCGAGGCCGGAGGAAAGGCAGACATCGCGCTGCGCGCAGCGGTCTTCCCCGATCTGGAGGGTCATGCGCGCATGCTCAGCGAGTGGCGGGGCAGGGTCCTGGTGTGCAACTTCTGGGCGACGTGGTGCGTGCCATGCCGGGAGGAGATCCCCATGCTCATAGCGGCGAGGGTCAAATACGCAGTATCTGGCCTGGAAATTGTAGGGATCGCCGTTGATAACCCTGGTAACGTGCGGCAATTTGCAGCATCCTTCAAGATCTCCTATCCCGTACTTCTGGCCGAGGCAGACGGGCTGGACCTGATGCGCAAGCTCGGCAATAGCGCCGGGGGCCTGCCCTATACCGTGGTTGCGGACCGGCAGGGCGGTATCGTCCATCGCAAACTGGGGGCGTTGAAGCAGGCGGATCTGGACGCAGTCCTGGCCCGACTGACCGGAATCGGGGCTTAAACCAGGGGGAGGGGAAGGGTAATTTCGTCTAAAATGCTGCCTTCTGCGCCGAACATGAGCAAAACGCCAAAATCCAAATCCGTGCTGGTATTGCACGGACCCAACCTGAACCTGCTTGGTACCCGCGAGCCGGCCATCTACGGACGCGAAACGCTGGAGGTCATCAACCGCCGCCTGCTCGCCACGGCCAAGGCGGCGGGGGTCGGGCTGGAATGCTTTCAGACCAACCACGAGGGTGTCATCGTCGACCGCGTCCAGGAGGCGCGCACGCAGGGCGTCGGCTTCATCGTGCTCAATCCGGCGGCCTTCACCTACTCGAGCATTGCCCTGCGCGACGCGCTGACCGCGGTGCAGATCCCGTTCATCGAGGTGCATTTGTCGAATATCCATGCGCGCGAGCCCTGGCGCGCGGAATCCCATTTCACCGCTGTCGCCGTCGGCAGCATCCTCGGTCTCGGCAGCCGGGGCTACGACCTCGCCCTCGACTACGCCATCGCGCGACTGAAGTCGCGCCGCTGACCGATCCCCGCTAATCAGGACGGCGGGCCCGGCCCGCTGGTGGAGGAAAGACCATGGACCTGCGCAAGCTGAAGAAGCTCATCGACCTGGTTCAGGAATCGGGCATCGGCGAGCTCGAAATCACCGAGGGCGAGGAGCGCGTGCGCATCGCGCGAGGCGGGGCCGTGAGCGTGACCCCGCTCACCGCCGCCGTTCTGCCTGCCGCCGCCGTTCCGACCGCGGGAGCCGCGACAGCGGCAGGCGCAGCTGTGCCGGGCGCAGCCCCGGCGCCCGCCGTCAGCGAACCGGCGCAGGAGGGACACATCATCAAGTCGCCGATGGTGGGCACCTTCTATCGCGCGCCGTCGCCCGACGGCAAGCCCTTCGTCGACGTCGGCGCCACCGTCAAGGCCGGCGAAACGGTCTGCGTCATCGAAGCGATGAAACTGATGAACGAGATCGAGTGCGACGCCGCCGGGGTGGTCAAGGCGATCCTGGTCGAGAACGGCCAGCCGGTGGAATACGGTCAAGCGCTCTTCATTATCGGCTGAGGGATGTTCGAGAAGATCCTGATCGCCAACCGCGGCGAGATCGCCCTGCGCATCCAGCGCGCCTGCCGCGAACTGGGCATCCACACGGTCGTGGTGCATTCCGAGGCCGATACCGAGGCGAAGTACGTCAAGCTCGCTGACGAGTCGGTCTGCATCGGTCCGGCTGCGGCGGCGGCGAGCTACATGAACATCCCGGCGATCATCAGCGCCGCCGAGGTCACCGACGCCGAGGCGATTCACCCGGGCTACGGCTTCCTGTCGGAGAACGCCGATTTCGCCGAGAAGGTGGAGGCGAGCGGTTTCGTCTTCATCGGCCCGCACCCGGAAAACATCCGCCTCATGGGCGACAAGGTCAACGCCAAGCAGGCGATGATCAAGGCCGGCGTGCCGGTGGTGCCCGGATCCGAGGGCGCGCTGCCGGAGCAGGGCGCCGAGACCGTGAAAATCGCGCGCAAGGTCGGCTATCCGGTGATCATCAAGGCCGCCGGAGGCGGCGGCGGACGCGGCATGCGCGTGGTGCACACCGAGGCGGCCCTGTTGAATGCGGTCAATCTGACGCGGCAGGACGCGCTCGCTGCCTTCGGCAACGGCACCGTGTACATGGAGAAATTCCTCGAGAACCCGCGCCACATCGAGATCCAGGTGCTGGCCGATGAGCACAAGAACGCGGTTTTCCTCGGCGAACGCGACTGCTCGATGCAGCGGCGGCACCAGAAAATCATCGAAGAGGCCCCGGCGCCCGAACTCACGCCGAAGCAGCGCGACCGCATCGGCGAGCGTTGCGCCGAGGCCTGCCGCAAAATCGGCTATCGCGGCGCCGGCACCTTCGAATTCCTCTACGAGAACGGCGAGTTCTATTTCATCGAGATGAACACGCGCCTGCAGGTGGAGCATCCGGTGACCGAAATGATCACCGGCCTTGACCTGGTGCAATTGCAGATCCGCATCGCGAACGGGGAGAAACTGCCGTTCCGGCAGAAGGACATCGAGTTGCGCGGCCACGCCATCGAATGCCGCATCAATGCCGAGGATCCCTACCGCTTCACGCCGTCGCCGGGGCGCATCACGTCCTACCATCCGCCGGGCGGACCGGGCATCCGCGTCGACACGCACGTCTACGCGGGCTATACCGTGCCGCCGAACTACGACTCGATGGTGGGCAAGGTGATCGCCTACGGCGCCACGCGCGAACAGGCGATCGGTCGCATGCGCATCGCGCTCTCCGAGATGGCGGTCGAGGGCATCCAGACCAACATTCCGCTGCACCTGGAACTGCTCAGCGACCTGCGCTTCATGCGCGGCGGCACTTCGATCCATTACCTCGAGCAGAAGCTCGCCGAGGAGACGAAAAAGAAGAAGCCGTAGGCCGGTGGCCTGGCTGTCGATCACGCTGGAGCTCGAAGCACTGCAGGCCGAGATCTTGTCCGATGCGTTGCTCGAGGCGGGCGCCGAATCGGTCGCGCTCGAATCGACTTCGAAGGATCCGGCCACGCCCGAACCCGGCGCGCGCCTGCGCGTCATCGCGCTCGCGCGCGCCGCGGCCGATCCCGCCGCGCTGGTGGCCGCCGCCGAGGCGATTGCCGCTATCAAGGCACCGCGATTCACGGTCGCGCCGCTCGAAGAAGAAGACTGGGTGCGGCGTTCGCAATCGCAGTTTGGTCCGATCCGCATCTCCGGTCGCCTGTGGATCGTGCCGAGCTGGCATACGCCCCCCGACGCGCAGGCGATCGCGGTGCGGCTCGATCCGGGCCTCGCGTTCGGCACCGGCAGCCATGTCAGCACGCGCCTCGTCCTGCAGTATCTTGAAACGCACCTGCGCCCGGGGGATCGCGTGCTGGACTATGGGTGCGGCTCGGGTATATTGGCCATCGTCGCCGGCAAGCTCGGTGCGGGCGAAATCGCCGCCACCGATATCGACCCGCAGGCGCTCGCAACCACGGCCGCCAACGCGGCCGGCAATGGCGTCGACCTGAGCGTGGCGGCGCCGGAGTCGCTTCCTGCCGGAGCTTTCGACCTGGTGCTCGCCAACATTCTCGCCGACCCGCTCATCGCCCTGGCACCCTTGCTCAGCGCGCGCACGCGCCGCGGCGGGCGCATCGCGCTCTCGGGCATTCTCGAATCCCAGGCGGACGAAGTCGCTGCGGCTTACGTGCGCGACTTCGACGCCAGGGTGCTCGCCATCGAGGAGGGCTGGGCGCTGGTGGAAGGGGAACGCCGTTGAACCTCACGACGCGCTGTCCGGAGTGCGGCACGGCGTTTCGCGTCCAGCCCGTGCAGCTGTCGGCGCGCGGCGGCAAGGTGCGCTGCGGAAAATGTGCCCATGTATTCGACGGCGTCGCGGCGCTGGTTGCCGAAGGCCAGCAGGAACCCCAAGCCGAGAGCGAACCCTCGCCGCAGCTGGCGCTGTTCGAGGCAGCGCGCAAGGGCCCGCTGGGCGGCACCGGCGAGGCGGCGAACGAAGACACGACGGGCGCGGAATTCCTCGAAGAGGCGCCGCCGCCGCGGCGCCGCATCGCCTGGGCGCTCGCCAGCGCACTCGCGTTCCTCCTGCTCGCAGCGCAGGCGGTGCACTACTTTCGCACCGAGATCGCGGTTCTTATCCCTGAGACGCGCGCGTACCTGGCCGCGGCTTGTGCAACGCTCAAGTGCGACCTGAAGCTGCCGCGCCGGCCCAAGCTGATGGCGATCGAATCCTCCGACCTGCAGGCCGACGGCCGGCGCGATAACGTGATTGTGCTCAACGCGGTGCTGCGCAATCAGGCGCAGTTTGCGCAGGAATATCCCGCGCTCGAGCTTACGCTCACCGACGAGCGCGACGAGGCGGTGGCGCGGCGCGTGCTGATGCCGGCGGACTACCTCGCGGGCCACAGCGAAGAACAGCTCGCGCGCGGCATCGGCGCGGGCACCGACGCGGCCCTGCGCATCTATTTCGACACCGGCGGCCTGCGCGCGATCGGCTACCGCATGTACCTGTTTTTCCCGTAGGCGAGGAGCACCGCATTTGAAAACGCTGGTCACCGGCTCGATGGCCTACGACACGATCATGGTGTTCCCGGATCGCTTCCGCAATCACCTGCTCGCAGACCAGCTGCACATCCTCAACGTCTGCTTTCTGACCCCGGAAATGCGTCGCGAGTACGGCGGCACCGCGGGCAACATCGCCTACAATCTGAAGCTGCTGGACGATGATCCGCTGCTGATGGCAACCGTGGGCGAGGACATCGCGCCTTACCTCGAGCGGCTGAAGCGCCTGGGCATCGGCACCGCAGCGCTCAAACCCATCCCCGGGCAGTTCACGGCGCGGGCGTTCATCACCACCGACCTGGACAACAACCAGATCATCGCCTTTCACCCCGGCGCGATGAACCATTCGCACGAGAACCGCATCGGCCCGGAACTCGGCGCAACACTCGCCATCGTCGGGCCGGACGGCAAGGAAGGCATGCTGCAGCATTCGCGCCAGTGCGCGGCGCACGGCATTCCGCTCGTGTTCGACCCGGGCCAGGGCCTGCCGATGTTTTCTGGCGAAGAACTGATGGAAATGGTCAAGCTTGCGTCCTACCTCGCGGTCAATGACTATGAAGGCAAGTTGCTGGAGGAGAAAACCGGCCGCAAGCTCGAAGTGCTGGCGCGCGATCTGAAGGCGCTGGTGCTCACGCTGGGCGCGCAGGGATCGGTGATCTATGCCGACGGCAAGCAGCACGAAATCGCCTGCGTTGTGCCCGACAGCGTGCTCGATCCCACCGGCTGCGGTGATGCCTATCGCGCCGGGTTGCTTTACGGTATCGGGCACGGCTGGGATTGGCAGCGCACCGGGCGGCTCGCCTCGGTCATGGGCGCGATAAAAATCGCGCACCGTGGGGCGCAGAATCACAGTCCCTCGCGCGACGAAATCGCGGCGCGCTACAAGAAAGCCTTCGGTTCCGCGCCCTTCTAGGTGAATTGCTTGCGGATTTTCTCCGCGTAGCCTTCGAGTTTTTCGCGCGGCGGATTTTTCACCGGCCAGACGAGCTCCATGCCGTCGGCCTGATGCCGCGGCAACAGGTGCACGTGATAATGGAAGACGGTCTGTCCGGCCGCCTTGCCGTTGGCCTGGTAGACCGACAGTCCCTCGGGATCGAAGGCAGCCTTGATCGCGCGCGCGATGCGCGTGCTGGCGCGCGCCACCGCCGCTGCCTGGACCTCGTCCAGTTCGAAGAGGTTCGCGGCGTGTTTTTTCACCGCCACCAGCACGTGGCCCGGATTGACCTGGCCCAGATCCATGAAGGCGAGCGTGTGCTCGTCCTCGTAGACACGCGTCGAGGGAATCTGGCCCGCGACGATTTTGCAGAACACGCAATCGCTCATTCTTTGCCTCCTGCAAGTTGATAGCCCGGCGAGGGTACCTGCACCACCCAGCGGTCCTCAAGCCGCAGCGCCGTGAGCGGCCCGCCCCAGACACAGCCGGTATCAAGGCCAGCCACCCGGGCATTCAACTGCAGCCCCGCCTGCGACCAGTGCCCGAAGACGATTTGCGCTGCATCTCCCCGCCTCGTCTCATGCCAGACGCTGAAGCCCGCGGGCGGCGTTTTGCCGGTAACGTAAAACTCCATCGTCCCGTCTTCCGTGCAAAAGCGCATCCGCGTCATCGCATTCACGATTACGCGCAGCCGGTCCCAGCCCTCGAGCTTCTCGTCCCAGCGCGCGGGCTTGCTGCCGTACATATTCGCGAGGAAATCGCGGTAATTCGGGCCGTCGAGTGCGGCCTCGACCTCCCGACCAAGATCCCTCGCCCTTTCGATCGACCATTGCGGCAACAACCCTGCATGCACCATCGCCCAGTTGCCTTCGACGTGCACCATCGGCCGCGTGCGTACCCAGTCCACGAGCTCTTTCGCGTCCGGTGCGCCGAGCACGTCGGAAAATGTGTCGTCCTTGCGCTTGCGCTCGAACCCCTCGAACTGCGTCAGCAGATGCAGATCGTGGTTGCCGAGTACCACGACCGCGCGTTCGCCAAGCCCCTTGATGAAGCGCAGCACTTCGAGCGACTTGGGGCCGCGGTTGACGAGGTCGCCCACCAGCCACAGTCGATCGTGCGCGGGATTGAAGCCGGCGCGTTCGAGCAGCGCCTGCAGCTCGTCGTAACAGCCCTGCACATCGCCGATCGCGTAGGTCGCCATCGGCGGCGACTATAACCGCATTTCCGCGCTAGAAACTCGCGTCGAGCCGCCGGTACTGGATCGCCTCCGCGATGTGCGCGGCGCCGATGGCAGCTTCGCCCGCGAGGTCGGCAATGGTACGCGCCACGCGCAGCACGCGATGGTAGGCGCGTGCCGAGAGGAGCAGGCGCGCAAGGGCGTGGCGCAGTAGTTGATCGCCTTCCTTGTCGGTGGCGCACAGGCGGTCGATGTCGCGCGTGCCGAGCAGGGCGTTCGGCGCGCCCTGGCGCTCGAGCTGGCGCCGGTGCGC
>Ga0134127_10002740_pt1 | contig 12637 bp, 13 predicted proteins | sample KB31753_FD_96459 | JGI IMG/M metagenome (GOLD analysis project Ga0134127, IMG submission 96459) | Terrestrial soil microbial communities with excess Nitrogen fertilizer from Kellogg Biological Station, Michigan, USA - KB3-175-3 | ecosystem: Environmental > Terrestrial > Soil > Unclassified ...
AAAGAAAAAGAAAAAGAAAAAGAAAACAAACAATCGCAACAGCCAAGCAATAATAACTTCCCTACTGGCTGAGTGGTTGGTGGTGGGATATTAGTAGGCATTTTGCTATTGGTGATTATTATATTAGCATCAAAGAAAAGAAATTAGAAAATTACAATAAAAATATGAAAAAACAAGAATTTAATAAGGAAATTATTTCACTTAACGAATTATTAAGAAGTAAATTTACTTCTTCTCTAACTAAAAGAATAGAATTAAATGATGAGTTTTTTACCGAAGCCCAACAGTTTGCTAATGAAACCTTAGATTTTAGTTATTATTCTGAATTAGAGAGAATAGTAAATAAGAGTAAAATTGAAAGAATAATCAAAAAAATTGATGTTTCTAAAAATGAGGACTTAATTGAATTGACTTTTCCTAATCAAAAACTTACTCATTTGAATTTGAAAAATAATAAAGGACTAATAACCTTAAATGTTAGTAATAATCAACTGGCTGGTCTTAATTTAGGTCAAAATTCCCAATTGGAATATCTTAATGTCGCTGATAATGAAATTGCTGGAAAATGAGATATCGCAAAATGTTCTAAAATTAAGTTTCTGGCTTGTCAAAATAATTATTTAAATGAATTACGAGTTCATAAGGATTTGCGGTATTTGTTAGTAAATTCAGCTCAAAATTATTTACGACCTCAAAAACATGATAAAGAAAAAATTCACCCTCTTAAAAATGTTACTTACATTACTCCATTAGAAGGCCAAGATACTTATAATGTTCCAAGCGAACAGTTTCAACCTCCATCCCCTCCCAGTTGAAAATCCTTTTATCGTTGAATACAAACTGAAATTATTGAAAATAATGACTTGCGGATAAAATTAAAATCTACCCAGCAGACTAATTATCCTAATGTCAGCGAAAATGCTTTAAATCGTTTTGTTAGTAGTTTAGAAGCCACTTTGGATAATGATGGTTTTTTTCACTTATTTCCGGTTTATGACAATAACAAATCTTTTGAAGAATTATTCGACCTCAATAAAATCTTTTGCGGAAAAAAGTCTGACAAAAAAAGAATTGGTGAAGTTAGTTATAGGGATTTAGAAAAGTTATTTTACAATTGAAAAGAAAGTTTAAATTCTTCGCAAGAAAATCAAAGGGAACAAGGCAATTCGGAAACTAAAACTAGGAAATCAGTAGTAAGTAAGGCAACCAGCGATAAAGTTAGGAATATTCTTTTGATTGGTCGCACTGGTAGCGGAAAATCTACCTTGGCTAATGTTTTAGTGAATAAAAATGAGGAATTTGAAGAAGTTTTTAAAGAAAGTGCCAAAAGTGTTAGTGAAACCAAGAGTATTAAGACTGAGAAATTTACTGTTGATTTAAGTAATGATGGAAGAGAAAAAATTGATTACCAAATAATAGACACTATTGGCTTTGGGGATACCAAATTAAGTAATAAGGAGGTTCTTCAATTACTCCAAGATTTAGTTCCAATTATCGGTGATGATGGTTTAAACCAAGTTCTTTTCGTTACGGATGGCCGATTTACCGAAAAAGAGATTGAAACTTATAAACTTTTAGAGACAGTTATTTTTGATAAAGAAGTGGTTGATTTTACAACTATTATTCGAGCTAGATTTCCGGATTTTGAAGATAGGGAGGAATGCGATGAGGATAAAAAGTCATTGCGAGAGGAAAACGAGGAAATGTTTAGAATATTGAAGTCAAGCAAGATTATTTATGTTGACAATCCGCCCTTAATTGGTCGTTCATTGACAAAGAATAAAGAAATTAGAGAGGAATCCCGTAAAAGATTACTTACTTATTTAGCAACCTGCCAAAATATCTATTACCCAGCTAATTTAGCTGAATTTAAGCAAAGAATTGATGATTATCAAAGTAAATCCGAGCAGTTAGAAAAAGAATTATCAGCCAAAGAGCAAGCAGTTAGAGAACAAGAGGAAAGATTTCAAAGTGATGTCCTAGCCGCCCAAACCAAACAGCAAATTGATTTAGAACATAGTCGTCGCAAGTTTCAACAAAAACTTAAAACTGCTAAAAATGGTTATGAATATAAGTTAAAATACACTCAGGAGCAATTGGAAAATAAATACCAAGAGCAATTAAAAAGTTCTCAGCAGAGATACGAACAGGAGCAGGCTGAGGCAGAAAAAAGAAGGCAAGCCGAAGTAAATCGGATAGAGTCAGAGTTTAAAAATCGGAAAGTTAGAGTTGGTGAGGCGGTTTGTTCGCGAGGTCATGGCAACGTGACTACCTATAACAAGTATGGAAATCGTCCTGACCCTGATGATTTTGAGGATGGCATTCATTATGTTTATTGTCCTTCTTGTGGAAAAAATGATTATAATTGTGAGGTTCGTAATGCTAAAACTTACAATTTTGAAGAATGATGTCGCATGAGAAATCAAAGTTATGCCCGTGAATTAGAAGAGATGAACCAGCAAATTCAAGAACAACAAAGAAGAAAGCAGGAAACTCTTGCTCGGATTGAAAATGAAAGAAAAGAAAGGAATGTTCTTTTTGAAAAGGAATTGGAAAGGGAAAGGCAATTACAAGCACAAATAATTAATAAACAAAAAAAACTCGATGAAGAAATGTTGAATAGTAATAATTTAACTAGTGAAAGAAGAATTAATTCTAGTGGTCAAGAAAAAATAAATCGGTTGAATAGAGAATTGGCAGAGCAAAAAAGAGCATTGGAAGAGTTTAGAAGGGAAAGTCAGGTCAAAAAAAATGCTTCTCAGCGACAAATGGAAGCATACATGGAGCAATTATTAAAATAATAAATCAAAATTTTTAAAAGTATCTAAATAATATAAATTCAATAAAAGTATTAAGCATATGAAAAGTATCCAAGAACTAATGAAAGAATTAGAAAAGCAACGCGAAAAAAGCGAAAGGGAGTTTGAAAGGAAATTAAGGGAATTAGAAGAAGAGCAAAGAAGAAAGATATTGGAATTGGAGGAAAGACAAAGAAAGGTAGCGATGGAGGAAGAGATGAAAAAAAGAATGGAAATGGAAGAACGCCGTAGATATGAGGAACAAAGACGCAGAGATGAAGAAGAGCGTCACCGAAGAGAAGCAATTAGAAGGGAACAGGAAGAAAGAAGAAAAGAATACGAAGCTAGAATTGAGGCAATGAGGCATTGGAAATCCTAATTTTAAATTATATATAAAATTAATTAAGGATGACAAATTAAAGAAAAAAGATGATAAAAACAAAATAATAAAGTAAGTTCACCGCTTACTGAAATTACCTGTTATCTAATCTTGAATAGTTGGGATGCTACGATTAGAAAAGGCAAGGATAACGCAGTTAACTAACACTGAAAAAGTTAGTAAGTTGAAAATATTCGTTAAAAAGTTGAGAAGGAGTTTTTTATCTTTATACTCTTTAACTTTAAAAATAAAGGTGAAAATATACAAAAAAATAAGAAAATATATAAAAATATGACAGATAAAAAAAAATATTCAAAAACAAGCAGCAGTTATAGTCCATTAGTAAGTTCTTCTGTTTCTTCTGTTGGAAGTTCAAGTTCTTCTTCTAGTAAAGAGGTTTCATCGACAAGCAGTAGTCATAGACCGTCAAGAAGTTCTTCGGAACCATCATATAAATCTAAGTCTTCTGAAAATAAAAATAAGAGTCAGCAAAAGGACAAGGTTAGTAGTTGACTAAATAATAGCAAAAACGCAGGAGATAAAAAATGAGAAAAGAGTTATCAGAAGCAATATCATGCTAAAAAAGTTGCTTTTACGCCAAGCACTAAATCTGCATCAAGTACTAGTTCAACTGCTAGTATACAAGTCCCTCCAAAAAAGTAATAAGGATAATTGTTGAAAAAAACTAGTGGGGAGCATTCTCACTCCCCCTAATAATTATGGTTCTCACTGAAATTATTAGTTAGAAAATTTTCTAATTCTGTTAAGTCTAGGAGGCAAAGAAAATCAAACGCAGGAAAAACCAAGTAAAAAACAAGCAATATTTAAAGGAACAACTAATAAAAGCCTTATTATTCATACTCCTTCTTACAACTTTTACAAACTCCTGCTTCCTCATCCAATTCTTTAACTCACTTTTGACATTCGGGACATTGTTCTTTATCTGCTTTCTGTTCTTTATCATAATCAGCAAGAATTTTCTCCTTTTCCGCTTTTATTTCAGTCTGAATTTCTTTTCTGGCTTGACAATCCCAGCATTCACACTTAATCTTTCCCCTCTCCTCGTGAAATTTAGCTCGCTCAACTTCTTTTAAGTATTCTTGACTTTGTTTTTCTAATTGTTCGGTAGTAGTAAGGAAATTGTTTTCTATCCTTGCCTTTTCATATCCTCAATATCTTATTAATTTTTGTTGTTGGTCGTAATCTAAACTATTCCAACTTTTACCTTTTTTAACTTCACTTTTAGCAGTTTCTTGGTAGTCCCTAATTAGATTGTCAGCTAATTGTTCTAACCTCATTATTTCCTCAATAGTAGTTATTCCCTGACTTAATTGGTGGAGGGTAGTAGTAAAATCTAGTCATAACTTTCTTTTTTGCTGGTTTAATTCAGTATATTCTTTAAGGGTTAATAAGATTTTGATGTTGGTGGCTTGGTAGTATTTGGTGGATTGGGCTTTTTGTTGTTCTTTCTTTTGTAAGTAGTTTTCTTTTTGGCGGAGTTTTAATTTCTCTTTGTTTTTTTGGTAATTTTCTGGTTTATTTGTTGACGGGATTTTGGGGTTGGTTTATACTCTAAAAGAGTATTATTTGGATTTATTAAGGATTTTTGTGGTCTTTTTACCATATATATTTATTTTATTATTCAGACCTATTCAGACCAAATAATTAACCCTAGACAAGAAATTATTGTATTTAGACTAAAATCTTATTAATAAAGAGTGTTAGAAGAAAATAAAATAGAACTAGAAATAGAAAAAATAATAAATAAATTTACTGAGGAAAATGAATTAAACAAAATTGGCATCTTATTTGAAAAGCCAAAAGAAAAGGATGAGGAGTGAGTAAGGCACCGAGGAAACTATAATAGAAAAGAACACAAAATTTATATCAGTCTAGAAAGAGAAAGCAGAGCATTAATATTTCTAACATTGGCTCATGAATTAGCTCATGTTTTACCCCCTTCATACATTCTTCATAAATATTGATTTTGGGACATAATGGATAAGATAACTTTGCCTTTTGTAAAGAGAAATTTATCATCAGAAGAGGATAGAGTTAATTTAGAAAAATTAGAAAATCCCACTACTAATGAGGATGGAAACTGGATTGAAGCATATTTAGAGCCAAGAAAAGGAAAAATATATTTTTTTGTTGAAGAAAAAGAAATAGATGGAGTATGAAAATTAATTAGAGAAGAAACATTAAGCGGAAAACTCGGAATAGCATCTTACGCTGCCACTACCAAATTAAGAAAAAGCAGCACCAATAATAGCAAACATCAAATCAGTGTCTATTCCAAAGATATCCAAGATAAAAAGGATATTACTCGCATATTAGAAAGATTGCTAGAACTAGGTTTTAGCAATTTTAGTATAAAAGAAGTCTAATCGATATTCCCCCCATAAGGGATAGTTCTGTCAGGAATAACCTCCAAAAAGGACTAAAAAAGGGGTTATTTTTCCAAAAATGTCGGAAACAAACGACAGAAATGGGAGGAATAAAGAAAGGAAAAGGTAGGGAATAAATTTTTTTAACCTTTCATCCAAAGTGTTAGTTCATGATTTTCAGTAAAATTAAAATATTATGGTAGACAAAATTAAGAAAAGTCTTAACAAAAAACCTATTTTCCCTAATGAAGAGGAAATAGAAAGAATTACCAAACACTTCTCTGACCCAAATTGTAAAGAAATAAACATTGGATTAAGTCCTAATGCTAATGAATTGGATAAAGCAAAATACGACATTTGTCAGTCTATATCTCGTTATAAAAGGGTAAATAAACTTACTCCTAGTGAATTAGCCAAGAAAATCAGAATTAGTAAAGAAAAAACTGATGATGTTTTGTTTGGCCGAATTAGTAATTTTAACTTTGAAGAACTAGTATCCTTTGCTGAAAGGTTAAAGGGACACTTAGAAGTAAAAATCAATTATGACGGCAAAAAAGCCTCTGCAAGGGTCTGATAAGATAAGTCAACCTTACCGAATTAGTGTCATAATTGAAGGAAGAAAAAGAACTAAATTAGTAATTAGTTATCATTACAAAAAACGGAATATTGAATATTTAAAAGGTTGTAAGAAAAGAGGAGCTAAGCCTGATAAAAATAGATTATTCAATAACCAGATAATTTGCGATATGGTTCAGCAATTAGATAAAAAAGAATTGGAAAGCCGAGGAACGCACCCTAATTGAGAACCTTGGAAATATTACGCTTATGAGCCAGTTGTAGACAAAAGAAACCAACGGACTTATAAGATAATTATCTTTTTGGATGATGATGAGCTTGAGTTTGTTGGTTTTGTAAATATTCTTTATCCTGATGAGAAATAGAAATTATACAAGACTTTAATTGTTCTAAATAATATAGATATTCACTATTCAACCACTACACAATTACTACAATAAGTATGATGCTTATCTAATTCCTTCAAACTACGAGCATAAGAATAAACCACATCTCCCACATACTCATCACCACAATTATCACAGGTGAAGTTTATGTTGAAATAAGGAGATAATTTTGGCTTAGGTTTAGGTTCAATTATCTTTCTATATTTTTCCAATTCTTTTTCATTCAACTTCTCTAAATATTCCCTCAAACTCCCCTCAATTATCGCTGTTCTCTGACTATAAGGTAAAGAGTAATAAAAATTCAATAAATCAGGCACCAAACCAAAGCGAACCGTAATTTCCCTTTTCGGAGCATGTTTATCTCTTTCAGTAGGATTAACATTTATTTTTCCTTCCCGATAAGCTGTTAAACTCTTTCTAATCAATTCTGATAAAGATTTATAAGTATAATCATTTTGACTTCAACGAGACTTTAAAATATTTTCCGCTTGCTGGCATAGATTAGCATTTAAGGCAAAAGTAATTCGTGTTGCTTGGCTAGTTCTTGGCTCCTTAACCTGACTTTTAATTTTTGGAACAATACTACTTCTTATTTTTCTCATAACATTTAAATAACTCTTGGAATATTTTCTTTACTTGCTCGCTTTCTGGCTTGGTAAAAAAGTTTTCTTTACTACCATTTAGCACCGAACCATAGAGAGCAGGACGAGAGGAAATAAAAGGCAAAATAATTCCTCCTTTCTTGTCTCGTCCCGTCTCGTCTTTTAATTGATTTAAGCCTTCTTGTTGTTCTTTAGTTTTTTGGTAGCGGTTAGGGAGAAAAAAAACTTTTTTTTGTCTTTCCCAAGGCAAAGAATTAAATCAAGGGATAATTACTTGGAGGTCTACATAATGCGGGACAAAAGGAATTAGCATTATGTCCGCTTGTTTGAGATAAGTTTCGGAACCACCACTAACTCCGGCGGTGTCTATGATTTGATATTCTACTGGAAAACGAGACGAGACAATACGGCCTTCCTCTTGACAATTATTTATTCAGGAATTAAGGGCTTGGTTAGGGTCAGTGTCAATTAAGTTAACTTTCTTTTTTTGATAAGTAAGGTATTCAGTAAGTAAAGCAGCAATAGTGGTTTTTCCTGTTCCTCCTTTGTTGCCAGTGATTACTATTTTAGTTAACGGGACGAGACGAGACATGATTATATAATTTTATTTTACAACTTATCTCCCCTAACTAATTAAAAGTAATCTGGCTTGAACCATTAAAGAGACCAATTACCATTCCTCGGTATCAAAAGCAATTTTTCAGGCTTGTTTGGCTTTTTTCATTATCTCTTTATCGGCTATTCCCAATTTCTCAATTAAACGCAACTCTTTATCAATCGTGCGAGGATAATTGAATTGAAGCTTACTGGGATAATCTATTCCAGTTTCCGGAGTGTTTTTGATAAAAACTTCAACTAACCGAACATTCTCAACATCCTTGGTAGTCATAGGAATTCCAACTATTCATTTATCAAGTTCGTTTTGAATATCATCACTAATGATTAAAACAGGGCGTATCTTACTTTCCTCCCTTTCTTGCTTACGATTAAAGTCCACTAACCAAATATCTCCCCTTTCGGGAAGTTTTAAAAATTTACTACTTGTTTTCATCATTTAATCCGTCTCCGGTTGCTTCATCATAAATTTCTAACTCCTTTTGTAATTCTTCATTTCTCATATTAGCCCGATAACCCGCAATTAATTTTTGCTTCAATTCCTCCTTTTGCTGTTGCTGTTTTTTTTGTAATTTTTCCTCAACTGCTTCATTAATAAAACGACTAACTTCCCTTTTCGAAACCAAGCCTTTTATTTTACTATATGTTTCCTCTCGAAAGTAAACATTCATATTACGACCTACCATAATACTATATTTTTTATGTCAGGACACACACGACACTATAAAATTATATTAAGATATTTCGTAGCCGAAGTATTTTAGTTGAAGTCAAAAAAGTTAAAGCTTCGCAAGAAGGGAGCACGATAGGAAGCAACTAAATCAGAGAGACAAATATCTTGGATATAACTTATCCTTAACTGAATATAAAAATCCTTCCACGTGGCATAGCCAATCCTAGGCTAGATACCTTTATACCTGGTTTTGTTCTCTTTTTTCTTTTTCTTTTTTCTCTCATTTTCTCCTGCTAACCAGCAGACAGAAAGCAGAGACCAAGAAACAAGACAAGAGACTAAGGAGCGGGAGTAAAATCTCCTCCATACCAGGGCAATGGTTATCTACTCCGAAATATCCTAAATAGAGACAGTAATAGGGAAATAGAGATAAGGAAGTAGGAGAGGGGTTTTTTAAGGGGAGAGGAGTAAAAAATATTCTTTCTTAAACTGAAAAATTTAAGTTTCAAAGTGGCTGGCTAACTGGGAAGACAATGTTTTTTATTTCGTAGCCACGTAAATATTTTAATTGACTGCCTTTAAGCCAGCTAGCCATTTTCAAACTAAATCTAATTGTTATCTAAAAAACTTAACCATCAGAACTCTTTATATTATAGTTTTATATTTTTTTTATATTTCTAATTCTTAATTTTGGGTTTTTAGTTTGCTGGATACTGGGAAATTTTAGTTGATTATTCAAAGAATAAAAAAAAGTAGAAAATATTTTGCTGGATAACAGGCTTTTTCTGAAAAATGTTTTTTTGGATAACTGGACTTTTAAAAATTATTTAGTATCTTATTTATCATAAAAAATTAAAAAATAATATACTAGCATGTTTACTTTAAAACCACCTTTTGAGACTAATTGTTTTCAGTGTCAAAAAAAGATAGTGGTTAACTTCTGCCCTCCTCGTCAAAGTTTTAGTAATAAAAACCATTGGGGCTATTGAACCAGCAAAAAAGAAAATGAAGGCAAATATATCTGTGATGTTTGTCTAATTGACCTTTATAGAAATCACAAACATAATTATCTAAACTCCATCACCGACAGCAAAAAAAGACGCACTCTTCGCATTTATATTTATGGAAAGGCGATTCATGTTTAAGATTTTTATTTGAGTATATTTACTAGTATGTTTATAAAATTATAATATAGAAAATCAAAAATTTCTATATAAGTTGACAAAGTTTTAACATAAATAAGGAAAGGTCGTCCCTTTCTAATATTCCATGGTTGATTAGTTGTTATCTGATCTGCTAACTTTTTGTGGTGAAGTTAGAGTAATAATTGGGATGCTACAATTATGAAAGATTAAGATAATAAACAGTTGAATAATTCTGTAAAAATTAGCAAAATAGAAATTTTAAAAAAATATGAACTGAAAAGAATTTAAAACTTGACTAGATAAAAACATAATTAAAAGTGAAGAATTAACAGTTAAAATCAGAACAGAAAAACGAGGAGAGTATGGTGAATTATCAACAACTACTTTAACTAATTTTTGTGATAGTTTGGAGGCAACATTGGATAATAATACGAGTTATCATTTATTTCCTGAATTTGCCGAGGATAAAGAATTCAGAGGAATATTTAATTATCAAAATTGCTTTTTTGGTAAAAAAACTAACCAAGAAAATACAAGCAGAACCGATTATGACTTATTAGAGAAATTGTTTAATGAATGAAAATCAACACAAATTAATAATAATAACGGAAATATAAATAATAATACTACTATGAATACAAGAAATATACTATTAATAGGTCGCACTGGAAGCGGAAAATCAACCTTAGCCAATGTGTTAATGGGTGAAAATAGATTTACGGAAAGTGCTAAATCAATTAGTGCAACCAAACATGTTGAAGAAGGAGTTTTTGAAGTAGACTTGGATAAAGAAGGCAACGAAAAAATAAGATATCGGGTAATTGATACTATTGGACTTGGAGATACTAAAATGAAACCGCAAGGAGTATTAATGAGGTTAGCAGAAATGGCTGATTGGGTTAAAGAAGAAGGATTAAACCAAATTCTTTTTGTAAATAAAGGTAGGTTTACCAAAGAAGAAATTGAGGCTTATGATTTATTAAGTTCAATTATTTTTGACAAGGATGTTTTGAAATATACAACAGTAGTGCGAACAGGTTTTCCAGAGTTCGAAGATAAAGAAGCCTGTGATGATGACCGTGGTTCTTTAAGGATGGAAAATGCCGAATTGGCTCATATCCTTGGAGCAGTCAATATTATTTATGTGGATAACCCTCCTTTGAAGGGACGCAATGCTGAAACAAACAAAGAAATCAGGGAAGAGTCTCGTAAAAGAATTTTAACTTATTTAGGAAAATGCCGAAGAACTTATCGACCAGAAAATATTGATACTTTGGAAGAAAGAATTCAGGATTACAAAACTCATGAGGAAAAACTCAAAGAGAAGATGAAAGAGTTGGAGCAAGCGAGAAAGCAACAAGAAGAAGAATTCCGCAAGCAGTTGGCTGACTTGAAAGAGGAACAAAAAAGAGAATTACGAGAAAATACGAGAAAGTTTGAGGAAGAGCTTCATAAAACCAAGGTAGAAGGTGAAGAAACTTTACGAAAGACTGTTAATAAATTAGAGGATGACCAAAAAAAGAAAATAAATGAATTAGAGGAAAAAAACAAAGAGCAGTTAAGACAAAGTGAAGAAAGAGGCAAACAAGAAATAAAAAAAGTGAAAGATGACCAAGAGCGGCAAAATAAAGCTCATCAGGAGGATTTAAGAAAGCAACGCAAAGAAACAAATAAATTACAAGAACAGTTAAATAAAAAAGATGAAGATAATGCTAAATTTTTAGCTGCGATGGAGCAGAATCGGATAGCTGAACAAGCACGACAAGACAGAATGGAAGAGCAAAGACAAGAATTCGCACGACAAGAAAGACGAGAGAAACGGGAAGCTGATCAAAAAAGGTTAGATGCTGAAACTCAATGACGAAAAGATGAAAAAATTAAAGAAGATAATCGTCGACAAGAGGAAGCAAAACGCCTAGAATTAGAAAGAAAAAAGGCAAATATGGCTGCAGCATGAAGGAAATATGAGGCAGATAATAAGGCATACCTAGAAACACAAAAAAGTAAGTGGTTTGGTAGAGATGATAATTGACAACAGGGTATTTCTAAACCAAGTAGCAACCTTGATGATTATTAATTAAAAATTAGTATATGAGCCACTTAGAATTCGAACTCATTAAGGTTGGCAACCAGATTGATGAAGCAAGAAATATCCAAGAAGTTGAGCAATTGTTTTTTGAAATGAGAAACAAATGTAAAAGTGCGGAGGAAAATAAGTTAACTGAAAAAGTTAGAAAACTGTTAGTGGGAAATATAGTTTTTGTCATTTACAAACTTCGTGAGTTTTACGAAGAATGAGAAAAAAATAGAGAGTTGTTTAGTGATGAAAAAAAAATAACTGTGGCGGAAAAGATTATTAAGGAAGTTTTTAAAGTTATTGATAAAATCGATAAGGCGGATTTTCCGCCTTATTTTACTGAAAAACACCAATCAGAGGCAAAAAAAGGCCTAATAGATTTTAGAATAAGAATTGACGAGGAAAAATCTCTTCATCAAAATTATTAGAATTATATGACAGAAATTGAACTAGTTTTTAATATAGGAAAAGTTTCCAAAGTTGAGGGTGATAAAGATATTCCGGTTAATGCTAAAATTTTAAAATTAGAATTAACTTATCCCACAAATATAGAAGACATAAATAAGTTTTATGAAAAAGTGCCACCAGCACAAATTTTAAAAGAAATACATCTCGGTTTTTTTGATGGTGCTGAAACTGGGATTTATAATAAATTGTTAGATAACAATAAAAAAGGCGAATTTTTTATTGATTTAAGTTGAGAAAAAGAGAAAGTTAATTTTCAAATGCCTGGAAAAGAGGGGGATGAAAAAGACAATACCAAGCCAAAGATTTGTTTATTTTTAATAAACAAAATGATGCAAATTGAACTTAAGCCCCAGTTTGCCGGAGCAATTAAAATTACGACGATAGATAAAGATAAAGATAAAGATAAAGATAAAGATAAAGATAAAGATAAAGATAAAGATAAAGATAAAGATAAAGATAAAGATAAAGATAAAGATAAAGATAATTCCTCTCTTGATAGAGAAATAACCAGTCTCAACAACCGAATTAAAG
>Ga0134127_10002742_pt1 | contig 12629 bp, 17 predicted proteins | sample KB31753_FD_96459 | JGI IMG/M metagenome (GOLD analysis project Ga0134127, IMG submission 96459) | Terrestrial soil microbial communities with excess Nitrogen fertilizer from Kellogg Biological Station, Michigan, USA - KB3-175-3 | ecosystem: Environmental > Terrestrial > Soil > Unclassified ...
CATCTTGGGCAGCCTGCAATCCGACCAACGCGAAGCGTTTCGCACGGCATTCGTTCGGCGCATACGAGCGGATCAGGGGGACGGACCTTTTGGGCTCGAGGGTGAAGCACATATCGCTGTGGGCGTTAAGTAGACACCGACTGACGGCGAGGCACTGCGTGCATCATCGACCTCCGTTCCGTCTAACCTCCGCATCGAGCCGACGCCCTACGCCTCCGCTCCGCTGAGGCTTCCGGGCCCGGTTCATGTGGGACGTTGGACAGCGATCTTGGAAGGCGAGGAGGCATCATGGAGACGCTCGGGACGGGACGGCCACTCGAAATAGGCGTGCCCGCGCCGGACTTCACACTGACGATGATGGACACGGCTCGGCCGGTATCACTCGCTGACTATCGCGGGAAAACCCCTCTACCCTTGGTCTGTACCGAGGACTCCATTGTCCGTTCTGTCGACGCGCGGTCGCGACACTTGGCGAGGTCGCCGACCGCCTTCGGCCCCTCGGTATCGAAACGCTTGCCGTCATCGCTACCACGCTGGACAATGCGCGCCTTTACTATCGATATCATCCCACCCGCCTGGCGATCGCCGTTGACCCCGCCCTCGTTACTCATCGAGCGTATGGACTACCGAAGGTTGAGGGAGCCTGGGAGGTCGTGAGCGCCATGCGCGTCAACCCCACCGGCGAACTATTCGAAGCCTTGCCCCTCTGGGAGGGGACAAAGGTATTGGCGCGGCCCGATGGCTTCACACCGACTGACACCGACAGAAACGACGGGAAACGCGCCTGGAACCAATCTGTTGGCGAGTTTCTGATCGACCGAGACGGCCTCGTCCGGTGGCTCCGCGCGGAGGGCGCAAGCGCCACCGACTACTGCGCGAAGTTTCCGGCCAAGGGCGCGCTTGTATCGGCGGCCCACGCGCTGACCGAGCGTTAGAAGGTCTGGAGATCGCCTAAAGTGGTGATGCAATCATGGCACTCGGAGGAGAGATGGCGATGAGTGCACAAGGGGTCGTGGTACTGCCGGGACAGGGCTCGGTCTGGAACGTATCGCAAGGCCGATCGCTGGTGCTCAAGCTCTTGGGCGGAGCGACCGGGGGCAGCATCATGCTGTTCGAGGAGATCGTGCCCGCAGGGACGAAGAGCTGGTTCCATCTGCATCACGACAGCGACGAGGTGGCCTACGTCCTGAGCGGCGAGATCACATTCAAGATCAGCGACGAGGTCACCGTCGGTGGTCCCGGCACCTGCGCCTTCGTGCCGCGCGGGGTCCAGCATGCCTGGAAGAACAGCGGCGCGGAAGCCGGACGGGTGCTGTTCCTCTACACCCCGGCCGCAGCGGGTGGGCTGGTTGAGCATCAGCAGCGGACGCATGAGCGCGCGGGAGCCGAGTTGCTCCAGCGTCACGGCTGGGAGATCGTCGGGCCCAATCCACTCTAACCAGAGCGAGGATGCGCGGGCGAAATGCAAGCGTGTGGCGTCGTGAATGAGACACGGAGGGCGCATGCGTGACTCTGTGAGCAGGCTCAAATACGTCGCTCCGGTCTTGCAAGTAGCCGACCTGGAGCGCTCGCTGACGTTTTACCGCGAGCGACTCGGCTTCGATCTCGAGTTCGTCTATGAGGGATTTTACGCGAGCGTTATTCGCGACGGGTGCCGTGTGCACCTGAATCTTGCGGCGCCGCCGGAGCGTGATCAAAAGGCGTTCGAGGCGGCAGGCCATCTGGACGCCTGCTTCGGTGTTGAGGATGCCGAGGCTCTTGCGAAGGTATTGGCGTCGTCCGGCGCCGTATTCGCAGTCAAGCTTCGGAGCATGCCCTACGGAAGAGAGTTCTACGTCCGGGATCCCGATGGCTACATCCTCGGCTGCATTCAGCCGGACGAGACGCCCTGAAAACGACCGCGCCTGACCTCAGGCTTCATGACCTCAGCCTCAGGAGGCCTTGAATGACGCAAGGGGCATCCTACCTTCTCGCTGGTCAGCCAACGGAACTGGAGCGGCTTCAACTTCAGTCGAGGGTTTGGGAGCCGGCGGGTCGAACGCTCCTGGCCCAGATACCCAGCGGTTCAGGGCGCAGAGCTTTAGACGTCGGGTGCGGAGTGCTGGGGTGGTTGCGCGTTCTCAGTGAATGGGTCGGTCCGCAGGGGAACGTCGTGGGAGCCGACATCGACGACAGGATGCTCGCTGGGGCTCGATCGTTCGTCGAGGCGGAGGCTCTCGCCAACGTCACGCTCCTGAAGGATGATCTTTTCGCTAGCCGGCTTCCGGCCGGTTCGTTCGATCTCGTCCACTCTCGCTTCCAGATCGCGCCCCTTGGACGGGCACCTGAACAGGTCTCTGTCTACAGGAGGCTGGTGAAGCCCGGTGGCTGGATCGTCTTGGAGGATCCGGATATGGCGTCATGGCGTGTGAACCCCGACGCGCCGGCAGTGCAACGGCTGATCGACCTGATCAAGGAGGGATTCCGGGTCGCGGGCGGTGACTTCAATGCGGGTCGTGAACTCCGATCCCTCCTTGGAAGCCTCGGGGCCGAACCACGGCTGGATGCACACGTTGTTGCTCTCTCGCCTGGCCATCCATATTTGCGGTTGCCATTGCAGTTCGCGGCATCTCTCCGGCCACGGCTCGAAACGCTCGTAGGGAAGGCCGACCTGGACGAACTGGTGCGGCAGGCAGAGCTCGAGCTGAGCCGCCCCGGCACATGGGGGACCACCTTCACGCTCATCCAGGCATATGCCTTCCTGTCCGCATGACGTCCAGCTTCGCGCCGGAGCGGACCGCGGGCTCGCGTGCGGCCCCTCAGCGCAATGTTAGCGGGGCATGGCTTCGATGAACCGCAAAGCCTGAAAGGTCGGCAAGGTCGCGGCTGTGCCCCTGTTCGACCGCACTGTCGGGCTCGCCAAAGTCGTGCCGCTAGAGCCGGGCATAAGGCGGTGACCATTGCCTACCTCGTCGTCAGGCTCACGACCGACCAACTTCGCCACGTTTCTGCGGTACCATCTGCCAACCAGGTCGTCTCGATTCAGTTTACCGTGAGACGAGCGCTCACCCGGGGATTGTGGCGCGTACTGTGCACGGCGTCAGTGAAACTGGCTGAAATTCCCGTTCCATTCGAGAACACCCGCTCATCCGGCTGGGTGAGCGCACGGTTCTACGACCTTCAGGCGCAAGGCTAGCAGGGCAACGCGGATCGGTACCGTCGACCTCATCTTCTTGACGACGACGACATACTGAGGTGGTCGAATGATTGGCTGGCAAGCGTTCCTCATCGGTGTTGCCGTCCTCGTTCTCCCGCTCGAAGGTGCGGCGCAGCCACCAACTGCGGTGTACCGCGTTGGCGTTCTTGCGCAGGACATACAACCGGGTTTGCTCGAGACGTTCCGCGACGAACTGGAGCGGCTTGGATACATCGAGGGAAAGAACGTCTTCATCGCGGTACGGACTGCGGAAGGCGGGAGCGATCGTCTCCCGCCGCTGGCCGCCGATCTCCTGCGCCTGAAAGTCGACATCATCGTCGCCGTGAACACGCCGGCCGCCAAGGCCGCCCAGAGCGCGACGAAGACTGTCCCGATCGTCATCATGCGGGTCGCCGATCCCGTGAAGACTGGCCTGGTCCAGAGCCTGGCGCATCCGGGGGCGAACGTTACCGGATTGAGCTTCATGCCCGACGTGCTCGGGGCCAAAGCGATCGAGGCACTCTGTCAGACACTCCCTAACGTATCTCGCGTCGCCGCATTCTATAAAGCCGACAATCCAGGCGCACTCTTGGTCGTGACGGAGACGGAGCGTCGAAGCGCCGAACTAGGAGTCCAGTTCCAGCGTCTTCCCATTCGAGATGCGGGGGACTTTCCAGCGGCGTTTAGGGCGGCCGGCCGTGCTGCCGCTCAGGCGGTATTCGTCATGGACGACGGGGCAATGACGAAGTTGCGGGAACCCTTCTTGAAACACGCGGCACGCCGCTCGCTGCCCGTCGTCTCCATCTACAAGGATCTTGCGGAGGCGGGCGGTCTCTTCGCATACGGGCCCGATCTCGGTCACGTCTACCGGCGCGCGGCGCACTTCGTGGCTCGCATTCTCAAGGGTACGAAGCCGAGTGAACTGCCCGTGGAGCAAGCGGACACATTCCACTTGGTCATCAACCTGAAGACTGCCCGGGCACTTGGGCTCACGATCCCGCCCTCTCTTCTGTTGCGGGCGAACCAGGTGATTGAATGAGGTGCCGGCGGCTGCCCAACATCACGTTCGACTGAAAGAGATAGGATTGCTGGGTCCGCCTTCAAGGCGCTTGCGTCAAGAACATTGCGCCGCCGCCTGCCCACTATTTCGACACGGTCGGCTACCATCTCACTATGATCGTCATCGACGACTACAACCCGGCGTGGCCCACAGAGTTTGAGGATATTCGGCGGGCGCTCCTGGAAATCTTGAGACCCCTGGCGCTTCGGATCGACCATATCGGCTCAACGTCTGTACCCGGTTTGAGCGCCAAAGACGTCATCGACATCCAGATCACCGTTGAAGCGCTGACGCCCGAAGTCAGGCAAAGGCTAATCGAAGCGGGCTACGAGCATTGGGAAGCCATCACGCAGGATCATGTGCCGCTGGGCCAAGACGATGATCCCAAGTTGTGGGCCAAGTGTTTTTTCAACCAGCCCAAAGGCCGGCGGCCGGCAAACGTGCACGTTCGGATAAATGGCAATCCCAACCAGCAGTATGCCTTGTTGTTTCGTGATTATCTGCGCACTCACCCAAATTCTGCTCGAACGATCCAGCTCATCAAGCGGGAGCTCGTCAAGCGTCACGCCGATGACCTGGAGGCGTATTACGACATCAAGGACCCCGTCTACGATCTCATCTGGGAGGCGGCGCTGGAGTGGTCGAGACAGACCAAGTGGCAACCCGTGTGACGTACCTCTGAATGAAAGCTGAACCTAGGGGCCCGCACTTTATCAATGTGGACCTCGACGTGTGGTCGCGCGAGGATCTCGCTCCATTTGCTGACGCCATGGAAGGCCGAAGTGTAGTCCTTCACGTGGGAAAAGTGCGACGCAGGTTTCTTGCGAGGATCGAATCAATGTCGGCCACAGCGCCGACGTCGCCGGAGCGGACGATCTGGGCTCTGCTCAAGGTGGTAGACGCACTGCCGCCCGCCGCCAGGCGATTGTGGAAGCGTGCGGAGTCACGTGTGTTCAACGTCGGGTATGAGGGTGGCGAGTTCGTGAGTCTTCTGTACGAACGGCCTCTGGGCTCCGGCCGCTGGTATCCGAAGCGGGCCGGCGCGCCCGCGGCCGCTTGTGAGACGTCCCTCAGTCCCGAGCTTCTTCACGCCGTTGCCAGGGTCGGAGGAATTATCGCGACCACGATCTACCCGCCGAGAAGGGAGATTCCATCTCGCCGCCCCACGAAGGCTCGGCGGCGGCGGCGAGGAGAGTCATGCTAATAGAGAGTCCGATGGGCGGATCTCATTGCCACGCGGTGACACTTCAGGAGGGCAAACATGTGCATTCTGTGCGATGAAGGAACGCCGCAAAACCATACGACTTCGGAGCAGGGCGGTTCACGGCGCGAGTTTCTCAAGACTTCGACCGGGGCTGCGATCGCCGCCGCCGGGATGAACCTTCTGAGCGCCTCGCCCGCGGCGGCGCAGCCCGGCTCGGGGCCGCCCACGGACAGCGGCGTACCCCGGCGACGCTATGTGATCCGGGGCGGATACGTCATGTCGATGGACCCGGACGTCGGCGACTTTGCTCCGGGCGACGTGCTGGTCGAGGGCGCGAAGATCCTCGCGGTGGGACCGAATCTGCAGCCGGGTGCGGGCGCGGGAGTGATCGACGCGACCGGCCGCATCGTGATGCCGGGCTTCATCGATACGCACCACCATCAGTTCGAGACCGCGCTGCGCAGCTTCCTCGCCAACGGTATCCTCATCAACGACGGCTCGGGCTCGCCGAGCGCGGATCCTACCTACTTCGAGTACATCCTGCTGAAGTTCGCGCCCGTGTACCGGCCGGAGGACGTGTACATCAACGAGCTCTTCGGCGGGCTGGCGCAACTCGACAGCGGCGTCACGACGGTCCACGATATCTCCCAGATCCATCACTCGCCCCAGCACTCCGATGCCGCCATCCAGGCGCTGCTCGATACGGGCCGCCGTGCCGCCTTCGGTTATTTCGAGAGTGCCGGCGGAGTGGCCGGGAACCAGTACCCGCAGGACGCCTTGCGCATCAAGCAGCAGTGGTTCTCCTCCAGCGACCAGCTCGTACACATGATCATGGGCGGCGAGGTCTATCTCGGCGAACCGACCTACACGCAGGCGTGGCAGATCGGGCGCCAGCTGGATCTCCAGATCGCCGCCCACATCCTCTCCCCCTTCGGGATTCGCCCGATTCTCGACGACCTCGCTCAGGGCACGGGGGGCGTCAACAACAACATCGGGCTCGGGCCGGACAACCTGTTCATCCACATGACCGGGATGTCCGATCAGGGCTGGCAGGGCGTCAAGAACGCCGGCGTGCAGGTCTCGATCGCGTTCCCGATCGAGATGAACATGCGGCACGGCATTCCGCCCATCCTCAAGATGCAAAGCTTGGGCATGGAGCCGTCTCTGAGCTCGGACGTCGAGGTCACGATGACGGCGGACTTCTTCACCCAGATGCGGTCGGCGATGACCATGCAGCGCATGGTCGTGAACCAGATGATCCTCGAGCAAGGCACGTTCACCCCGCCCAATCAGTGGCCGACGCCGGCCCCGGGTACACCGCCGCTGCTCAATGTGCGCGACGTGCTGAGGTTCGCCACCATCAACGGGGCGAAGCATCTGAGACTGGACGGCAAGACGGGCTCGCTCACGCCCGGGAAGGAAGCAGACATCATCCTGCTCGATGCCACCGCCCCCAACGTGGCGCCGCTCAACAACGTGCCGGGAGCCGTGGTGTCGCTGATGGACCGTTCCAATGTCGAGACCGTGATCGTGGCGGGCAAGGTGCGCAAGTGGAAGGGAAGGCTGGTGGGCGTCAACGTGGACCATCTTCGCCGGCAGCTCGAAGCGTCGCGCGACCATATCTTTGCCGCGGCGGGCATTCCGCAGAATGCCTTCGGCCAGTAGACCAGTCGGTTGATCGTGCACGTGAGGAAGCGCCTTGAGCGCATTGACGGCCCATTCGGTGGCCCGCATAGTAGGCCCCCGTGGAGAGGTGCCAAACCCAAGCGGAGGAGCATCATGCCCTACAGAATTTCGCGTCTGGGACTGGTCGAGATCCGCAGTCTCGATCTGGATCGCGATCTCGACTACTACCTGAACGTGCTGGGGCTGCAGCTCACGGCGCGGGAGGGCAAGACAGCTTACCTGAAAGGCTGGGATGAGCGGCACGCGTACTCCTTCGCGCTCACAGAGTCCGATCGCGCGGGGATGGTCCGGATGGCATTTCGCACGGTGGACCCGGAGGATCTCGACTACTACGAGAAGCGATTGAAGGACTTCGGGGTCAAGTATGACAGCATCCCGGAGGACTACCGCCGCGGGCGGGCGCTTCGGTTCATGGCGCCGTCCGGCCACACGGTGGAGCTGTACAACGAGATGGACTACACGGGCAACGCTCTGCCGCCCGTGAATCCCGGGCCATGGCCCGAGGGGCTGAAGGGCATCGCGCCGCCCCGGCTCGACCATACCCTGGTGACGGCTCCCGACCCGGGGAAGGCAATCGAGTTTTTCCAGACCGTGCTCGAGTTTCGTCTGAGCGAGATGCTCGTTGCCCCCGATGGCACCACCATCGCGGCCTGGCTATGGCAGCGGCCGGCGCCGCACGACCTTGCCATTGTGCCGGGCAAGCCGGGGGGCTTTCACCACGCGGCATTCGTCGTGGACTCGGCGGACGCGCTGTTCAGGGCGGCCGACATCTTGACCATGCACAAAGCTCGGATCGACTACGGACCAGGACGCCACGGGATCACGCGCGGCACGACGCTTTATTTCTTCGATCCCTCCGGCAACCGCCTCGAAACGTTCGGCGGGTACACGGCGTATCAGATGGATGGGGACACCCGCGCCATCCGGTGGACCCAGGACCAGATCGGGCCCGCGGTCTTCTACTATTCCCAGGAGCTGAACGAGACGTTCTTGAGCGTCTACACGTAGGACCTTGCCGCGCCACGGGGGGCGGGTTTGTACACGATCACGCTGAGGCCGGTTGACGGCGCCATCGCTTGTGGCCCCGAGGAGAGCGTGCTGGCCGCTATCCTCCGCTCAGGGGCGAGCGTCATGTTCGGTTGCCGAGGTGGCGGCTGTGGCACGTGCAAGATGCGTCTGGCCTCCGGTCAGATCGCGCACGGGCGCTGCTCCGCCGCCGTTCTCCCCGAGGAGGAGAAGCAATGTGGGTGGTTCCTGTCGTGTCAGGCTCGCGCCCTCAGCAATCTCACCATCGAGCTGTCGGCCGCGAACAAGTACCGTGTGCTACGATCGTGGCACACGACGATCACGGATAGGGCGCGATGAGCGATAGCCAGCCGGTCCTCGCCTGTGATCTAGGAGCGCTGAGCGCCGAGGAGCGGCTTCGGCGCGCTGGCCTTGCGGCGCGTGTCCCGGCTCGTTTTCGAGGGGTACGAGAGACTTCGGACGGATTTGCCGCGCGTCTCGATGAGGACGCTCAGGTCATCCAGGAGGCTCTGGACTGGATCCTTCTCGAGCGTCGCTGCTGTCCATTCCTCGGTCTCGAGCTTCGCTTCGAGCCTTCGGGTCCGGTGTGGCTCAGATTCGGCGGCGGACCTGGCGTGAAGGGGTTTCTTGCCGCCGCTGGCTTCAAGGCTTCCTAGGAGACCAACAGGTGGATTGGACCGGATATGCTGGAAGCGCGGCGGAGATCTACGAGCGCCACATGGTGCCGGCCATCTTCGGACCCTGGGCGGAGGACCTCCTAGCCCTGGCTATGCCTAAGCCTGGCGAGCGGGTGCTGGATGTGGCCTGCGGCACGGGGGTCGTCGCGCGGCTCGTGGCGCAACGCGTGGCTCCGAACGGGACCGTGGTGGGCTTTGATCTTAATCCGGGAATGCTGGCGGTCGCGCGGACGATGCCGCCGCCGAAGGGCGCACAGATCGAGTGGCGCGAGGGGAATGTCAGCGCTATCCCGTTTCCGGATGCGACCTTTGACCTCGCCCTCTGTCAGCAGGGGCTGCAGTTTTTCCCAGATCGGCCAGGGGCCCTCCGCGAGATGCGTCGCGTGTTGGTGCCTCGGGGGCGGCTCGCGCTCAGCGTTTGGCGCCCCATGCAGCATAGCCCTGGCTTCGCGGCCCTCGCGACAGCACTGGGGCGCCTCATCGCCCCTGAGGCGGCCGCGATCATGCAAGGTCCTTTCGCGCTCGGGAGTGCGGATGATCTCCGCGCGCTGATCACCAGTGCAGGGTTCGCCGACGTGGTCGTGCAGCCTGCCGCCAAGGCGCTCCGCTTTCCGTCTCCCGAGGACTTCGTGCGGCGTTACGTGGCGGCGACCCCGCTGGCCGTCGTGGTGGCAAAGGCCAACGACGACGCTCGCGCGGCCCTGATCAGTGAGGTCGCTGCCGCTCTCAAGTCATCCGTGGACCATCAGGGGCTAGCGTTTCCTATCGAGACCCACCTCGTTCTGGCGCATTCGTAGGCTGGGGACTGTCTTTTCCCGCGCGGTAGATTCAAAGGCGGATGCGATGCAAATGACTTACCACTGGCGGCTGGCGGCGATCTTTGTACTCTTGCTGGTGGGCTGTGCGGGCGGACACACCACGCCCACCCCGGAAGCGCGGCAGGCCCTGGCCCCCACCGGCACGCTTCGCGTCGGGCTCCAGCTTGGCAGTCCCCACAACGTGATACGGGACTCCGTGTCGGGCGAGATGAAAGGGGTGGGACTCGACCTCGGGAAAGAGTTGGCCCGGCGCCTGGGGGTGCCGTTTGAGCCAGTTCTGTACCCATCCGTCGCCGCCCTCCTCGACAACGGGAAATCCGGCGCCTGGGATGTCGCCTTCATTGGGTTTAGCCCCGCGCGGGCGAAGGAGTGGGACTTCACCGCGCTGCACCTCGAAATCGAATTTGGTTACCTCATCCCGAGCGGTTCCTCGATCTCGAGGATGGCCGAGGTGGATCGGCCCGGGATTCGAGTTGCCGTGCAAGAGAAGTCCCAGCCGGACGTCTTTCTGACTCGCACGTTGAAGAGCGCCGTGGTCGTCCGGGCGTCAAGCCTTGCCGGCACCGTGGAGTTGCTGAAATCCGGGGGAGCAGACGCAATCTTCAGCATCAAGCCGAGCCTCTTCGAGATTTCCACTCAATTGCCGGGCGCTCGGGTTCTCGACGGTCGTCCCGGCATCGATCCGCACGCCATGGCGATACCGAAGGGACGGGATCTCGGCGCGGCATATGCGCGCAAGTTCGTGGAGGACGCGAAGTCCGAGGGGCTCGTCAAGGCGGCGATCGAGAGGGCCGGCATACGCGGCGCCGTTGTCGCTCCACTCGTTCAGTGAGGGCTCCGTCGCCGTGCCGCTAGTCTTTTCCTACGGCACTCTCCAGAAAGAGCGCGTCCAGTTCTCGACGTTCGGAAGGCGGCTCAAGGGGCAAGAGGACGAGCTGGTCGGGTTCGAGCCGTCGCTGGTCAAGATCGAGGATCCGGAAGCGGTGGCCAGAACCGGCAAGCCTCATCATGCGAACGTCACCTTCAACGGCCGGGACGACAGTCGGGTCAGTGGCACCGCGTTCGAGATCACCGACGCGGAGCTCGCGGCCGCCGACCGGTACGAGCGCGTCGATGGGTATCGGCGGATCGCCGCCCGCCTGGCGTCGGGAAGGCAGACCTGGGTGTACATCGACGCCCGCTCGGCGCCGGCAGCGTCGTGAGATCCGGGAAGGCTGGCGGCGAGACCATTTGAGAGCGGAGGAGATCAAGCAGAGGTATCGGCGGTTCGCCGACGTGGAGTGCAAGGACTACTCCCCGGCCTACTACGCCCTCGCGCTCGCCGTTGCCGAGGACGACCAGGTGGTCGAGTTCCTCGCGGGGATGCCCGTGAGCCAGCCCAACCTCTTCTTCGCGTCCCTCCAGTTCCTGACGGGGCCGGACGGAATGCCGGCTCACCCGCACGGCGCGCACCTGACATGGCTCGAGCCGGCGCGCTGAGATTTTCGAGGAGAGCCACCGAATCGCGAGGGTCGGGATCCTGGAGGGGGGTGGGGCCGGAATCCACGATCGATTACTACCGGCGCATTCTCGCGGCGTGGGAGCGGGAGGACCCCTCGACGACTCCCTCCATCGTCATCGACAGCCTCGACGTTCAGCGGGCGTTGCGACTGGTCGCGAATGACCGGCCGGCGCTGATCGAGTACCTGGTGGCGTCGGTGCGCCGGCTCGCGGGGGCGGGAGTGGACTTCGTCGCCATGACCGCCAATACGCCCCATATCGTGTTCGACGAGATCGTGGCCCGGTCACCGGTGCCCATGGTGAGCATCGTCGAGGTATGCGCGGAAGAAGCGCGGCGGCTCGTGTTGCGTCGTCTCGCACTGCTCGGCACGCGCTTCACCATGGAGGGTGGTTTCTACGCGACGGTGTGCGCACGCCAGGGGATCACTGCTGTCTCGCCGCGGGAGGCGGACCGAGCCTGGCTGCACGAGCGGTATGTGGGAGAGCAGCACTTGACGCTCTATCCAGTATGGTGGATATTGCTTCCACCATGGGAGAAGCGGCGTCCGACCTGAACCAGCGTATCGCCCAGCGCGTCGCCGACCTGCGGGCGGCGCAGGGCCTCTCGCTCGACGCGCTGGCCAGCAAGAGCGGGGTGAGCCGGTCCATGATCTCGCTGATCGAGCGGGGTGAGACCAGCCCCACCGCGGTGGTGCTCGAGAAGCTCGCCGCGGGGCTGGGCGTGATGTTGTCCTCGCTGTTCGATCCGCCGGCCGCCGCCCAGGCGCCCCGCGGCCCGGTGGCGCGGCGCGATGACCAGCCCCAATGGCAAGACCCGGCCTCGGGCTATCTCCGGCGCAATGTCTCGCCGCCGGGCCTGCCCCAGCCCATGCAGATCGTCGAGGTGCACTTCCCGCCCGGCGGCCGCGTGGCCTTCGAGACCGGCCCGCGCGACCTGCGCGTGCAGCAGCAGGTGTGGGTGCTCGAGGGAGCCATCGACGTCATGCTGGGCGAGGAGCGCCATCGCTTGCGGGAAGGAGACTGCCTGGCCATGCAGCTGGACCGCCCGACGATGTTCCACAACCCCACGCGAAAGCCCACGCGTTATGCGGTGGTGATCGCGTCCGACACCCCCGCGAGACGATGACGACCGATCCCTGGTCCGTGCGGCGCCTGCACGCGGTCAATGAGGCGCAGATCGACGCGCTCGCCGGCGTGTTGATCGACTGTGTCGAGGGCGGCGCGTCGGTGAGCTTCATGCACCCCCTGACGCGCGAGCGCGCGGAGGCGTTCTGGCGCCGCGTGGCCCAAGGCGTGGCCGCGGGAGAGCGCGCGCTGCTGATCGCCGAGGATGCGCAAGGCCTGTGCGGCACCGTCCAGCTGGTGCTGGAGCAACCCGAGAACCAGCCGCATCGCGCCGATCTGTCCAAGATGCTGGTGCCTCGCCGCGCGCGACGTCAGGGCCTGGGGGCGGCCCTGATGCGCGCCGCCGAGGCCACCGCGC
>Ga0134127_10002744_pt1 | contig 12615 bp, 7 predicted proteins | sample KB31753_FD_96459 | JGI IMG/M metagenome (GOLD analysis project Ga0134127, IMG submission 96459) | Terrestrial soil microbial communities with excess Nitrogen fertilizer from Kellogg Biological Station, Michigan, USA - KB3-175-3 | ecosystem: Environmental > Terrestrial > Soil > Unclassified ...
GCTCGCGTCGGCCGGCTCGGCGACCGTGACGATGACGCGTCTTTGGCTGATGTTCCGGGCGCTGGAGATCTCGATTCCGATCCTGGTGGTGGTGGGCTCCGCTGCGCTGATTTCCATTTTGCAGGTGCTGCCCATCAGCTTTTCAGGCGTCGGCGTCCGCGATGCTCTGCTGATCCCGGTGCTGGCAGCGTACGGCTACGGACGCGACCAGGCGCTGGCGCTTTCGGCCCTGTTCCTCCTCCTCAACCTGGAGCACATCCTGATCGGCTTCCTCGCCTCCCTGCGGTTCCCGCCTGGTCGAGGGGCGGCCGCCGACGGGCCCCCTTCGCCGGCCACTGCCGCTCCCGCCGAGAAGCGGTGGCATGAGCGATAACGTGGAGCCGATGAATGCCAGGAGATGGCTCGCACTGCTGGTTGCCCTCTGGGCCGGTCTCACCCTGGTGCGGTGGCTCGCTGCACTCCCTATCACCGAGCCACGGATTTTTCAGGACGAGCTTCTCCACTGGCAAATGGCGAAAGAAATCGCCCGGCATCAGCCCTTCCTTCTGTTTGGGCGCTCCGTGGATACCCCGGCTGTCCTGTACCCCGCGATTCTGAGCATCGTCTTCCAGGCCACCGATGCCCGAATGGCATTCGATCTCGCCCGAGGTGTCAATGCCGCGCTGCTCTGCGCGGTCGTGTTCCCTGCTTATGGCCTCGCTCGGGAGTTCGCCCCACCGCCCCTGGCCCTCGCGACGGCCGCGCTTGCAGCCTTGGTGCCCGGAGGCGTCTTTTCCGCGCTCATCATGGAGGAAAGCCTCTACTACCCGCTTTTCGTGCTGTCCTGCTGGCTGTGTTTTCGACTTCTGACCAAGGGCACCGCAAGGGAAGCGCTCGCCTGCTCGGCAGCCGTCTGCGTGACCTACTTCGCCAAGCCTCTCGTCGTGCCGCTCATATTTGCGTACACATTCGCGGTCGCAGTTTGGTTTGTGCTTGAATCACGTCGTGGAGGCGGGGTCCGCGAGCGGCTCGGCCAGCTCGGCCTCAGGCTGACGCCGATTCTCACTTTAGCCCTGGCGCTCTACCTGCGGCATGCAATCGTCGCGGCCGGCACGCCACCCCAGTCGGCGTCGGAGTTGTTGTTGAGCCGCACCTACTCCGGCGAGACCAGCGGGCCCCTCATCCCTGACCTTTGGCCGCTGGCCAAGGTCACCGTCGCGTTACTGGCGGCGCTCGCGCTCGGAGTGGGCGTGGCGCCGCTCGTCTGCTTGCTGAGCATCCCAACGATGACTGCCAGGGACCGGCGCTGGTTCGTCCTTTTCGTAGCGCTGGTGGTAGGAACCTACGTTCTGGCGATTGGTCGGCATACGTTGGTCATGAACCCAACCCTGCGACCTCACGAACGGTACCTGTTCCCTGTGGCCCCGCTCCTTCTCACTCTGTTCCTCACGAATTCGTCGATTGCGATTCGCCGGCCTGCAGCGGTCTTGGTAGTGGCCACGATCATGCTGACTATCTGGCCCCTCGGCCCACTGATGTTGAGCAACGTCAGGACGATCGATGCCCCGAGCCTCACGACGCCGTTCATCCTTGCGCGCGACACGCTGGGTAATCGGCCGGCGACCGCCGTGTTCATGGGCTTGGCGGCGCTGCTGGTCACCTGGGGTGCCACCCGAGCGCGAGTACAGGTGCTCGCGTGCTTCGCCTGGCTTGCTGCCCTGCCGATCGTGCTGAATTTCGTCTGGTATCGAGACCTGTATAGCCAGACCTACCTGAAGGCAACTTCCCGTTTCATCACGCGCCTCGAGCGGAGCCTGGGACCGACGCAGCGGGTTGCAGTCGTTGTCCAGGATGGGGATGACGTGATCCAACGGCTGGTGCTCTATCAGGAGTTCTGGCTCGACGACCGGTCCACCGGCTACTGGGCCGGCGAGGGACCCGCGCCTTGGTATACCGAGTCGAGCGGACCGGCACCGGACGTCGTCCGCCGTACCGGAGCCTCGTATTTGATTGGAAAGCCGGGACTCCAGTCCACCTGCCCCACTGCTCGTATTGCCCCTGGGCTGGATCCTGGCCCTCCCCTCTCGGCCGTGGTCCTCGATGTCACCGGAACCGACTGCCGATGACGGATGTCCAGGACGTCACCGTTCTGATCGTCAACTACCGAACGCTGGCGGTCACGAAGCATTGCATTGACACACTCAGGAATCGCTATCCCCGCGTCCCTCTGCTGTTGATAGACAATGGATCCGCGGACCCTTCCACCGACTACCTGCGCGACCTGGCAGCCCGTGACTCCTGCGCAAGTGTCATCCTGAACCAGCAGAATCGTTACCACGGGCCGGCCCTGGACCAGGGCATCAGGGCCTGCACGACCAGGTACGTCTTCACACTGGACTCGGACTGCGAGATTCGCGAGGCCGGATTTCTGGAACCGATGCGGGCGCTTTTCACCAACCCGATGTTGTACGCCGTCGGAGAACTCCGCTTCAAGAGCCGGTATGGGTACACTTTCGGCTATGGGGAAAAGGCTCGAACCGGACGGAGGCTCCGCATTCCCTATATCCACCCATGGAGCATGCTGCTGGACCGGGAGAAGTACCTCGCGCTCCGGCCCTTTATCCATCACGGATCGCCCTGCTTGCAGAACATGCGGACCGCACAGAAGCGAGGCTATCAGGTCAACGACTTTCCGATGTGGGACTTTATCGAGCACTTCGGAGGGGGGACGTCTTCTCGGCACGGCTACGGAATCTGGGCGGGGGCCAAGCAGAAACTGGCCTTCTGCCTGGAGAAACTGGAGGGACTTCTGCTTCGAGATCCCACCTTGGATCCGATGGGTGGGTCAAAGCTGCAGACCTGATCCTTTGAGTCGACTATTTGCCAGCTCCCGAGGCAGGACTCGAACCTGCGACCCGCTGATTAACAGTCAGCTGCTCTACCAACTGAGCTACTCGGGAATGCCGTACGGGGACGGAAAGCTAGCGAGCGGTATCGAATGGCTCAACTCCCCTCCCCCCCGTAGACAAAGCGGTAGCGAGACGGCGGGAGACCAGCGAACGAACACTGTCCGCGAGGAGGGAGCCCAGAACGGCACGTCCCTCCGGCGTGAAGTGAGAGAAGTCGGTATACCACTCGCGGCGCCCGTTCATGAGGGCCGCGGCGTCCACCACCATGACGCCTCGCTTGCGTCCCTCCTCCTCCAGCGCCGCATTCGCGGCACGCTCGAACTCGAGAATCACAGGGCCCGTCGCCCGCGAATCGCGCTGCCAGCTGAGCAGCATCAACTCGTCCTCGGGAGCCGGAGGATCGGAAAACCGCATGGCATGCGTCACCAGGATAGGCTCCGCGCCGGTCGCCTGAATCGCGCTCACAAGGCTGTCGAGGTGCTGCCGGTACAGCGCGAGCCGGTCTTCCGGCAGCTTCCGGAACTCCCAGCCCCGCCAGTGCGACCTGCGCTTGTGCGCGATGTAGCGTCGGAGCTGCCAAGCAGTCACCCAGTCGGGCAGGAGTGACTGATCGGACCAGCGCTGGAGAGCCCGTGACGCCCACCAGGGCGGCTTGACCAGAGGCGTGAGCGGCCGGGTCTGATACTCGGGCGGGTCGGCCCCGAGATAGAAGGCTGGGGAAGGATACACGATGGCGAGACGCGCGCCCCAGTGTCGGCCCCACGCGGCCCATAGGCTCGTGATGCGAGCGAGGTGGAGCGCGCTGATGGCAGCGTTCTGGACGTCGAAGCAGCCATGCGGCGCTAGGGCGCGCTGCATGAAGGCCGAATACTCGGTGCCCGCAGCATCGCCGCCGACCACGGACTCCGACGCGCCGAGCACCATTACCCGGAGGCAGCCGGGAGGAGGGTCGGCCGGCGTGATCGGCGCACCACGAAAACCGGCCGCGTTGAGCCGGATCTTGAGAAAGCGGCCGAAGGGCCGGCCGCGGATGATCGTGGAGTCGACCAGGATAAGATCGTACGTGGCGTTCGGCGTCGTGAGGAGAGACACGTCAAAGCGCAGCCAGTCGTCCAGTCGAGCTGCAAGCTCCGCCCCAGCCAGGAACGCGATCAGCGCGAACGGAACTACCCGCCACCAACGCCGGTCGGACATCGGCCTCCCATCGTTAGGCACGCGACGAGTGCGATTGTATTGACGCAGGCACCTTCCGTGCCCATAGTACCCGTCGACCACTCCCGTCATCCAACGCTTCACGTCCGGCTTCGCCAGCCATCAGGGGAACGCTTCGCGCGTGCTCTTCAACAGCTTCGTCTTCCTCGGCCTGTTCCTCCCGATCACCTATCTCGTCTTCTGGCTGCTTCCCACGGCCAAGGCGCGATACGTCTGGCTCACCATCACCGGGTACGTGTTCTACGGATACTGGGATGCCCGGTTCTGTTTACTGATGGCCTTTTCCACGCTGGTGAGCTACGCGGCCGGCCTCGGATTTCTGCGCTGGTCGGATCCCAGGCGCCGCAAGCTGTGCCTGGTGGTTCCCATCACCGCCGATCTCGCGCTGCTGGGGTTTTTCAAGTACTCCAATTTCCTGGTACAGTCCGGCGTGAGCCTGGCCAATCTCTTCGGCGCCGGCGTCGCGCTGCCGGCGTGGAATATCGTGCTGCCGGTAGGAATCTCGTTCTACACCTTTCATACCATCACGTACATCGTGGACAGCTACCGAGGGGTGATCCGGCCGACCCGAAACCTTTTCGAGTTCTCCGCCTACGTTTCGCTCTTTTCGCAGCTCGTCGCTGGACCCATCGTGCGATTCCGACAGATCGAGGAAGATCTCGACAATTTGGGCCGGGCGGATCGGACCCGCTGGCTCGGCATCGGCGTCTCCTTCTTCGTCACCGGGCTGGTCGAGAAAGTGCTCGTGGCGGACAGCCTCGCGGCGTTTGTGGATCCGGCGCTCGCCAACTACCGAGACCTGTCGTCGGCAGGAGCATGGTTGGCCATGCTCGGCTACACCTTCCAGCTGTATTTCGATTTTGCCGGCTACAGCGACATGGCCATCGGGCTGGGATATCTCTTCGGCCTGCGCATCCCGATCAACTTTAACTCTCCGTACAAGGCCCTCGATCCGTCCGACTTCTGGCGGCGCTGGCACATTTCGCTCTCGACCTGCCTCCGCGACTACCTCTACATCCCGTTGGGCGGCAATCGCGACGGAAAGTGGCGGACCTATCGCAATTTGATGATCACGATGCTCCTGGGCGGGCTCTGGCATGGCGCGAGCTGGACCTTCGTCCTCTGGGGCGCCTACCACGGCCTGTTGCTCTCCGCGTATCGCGCCTGGGGCGCGGCGTGGGACCGCCTGCCGAAGGCCGTGCGTCAGCTCGGGATGTTCCTGGCGGCCTTGCTGGGTTGGGTCCTCTTCCGCTCACGTGACTTCGCGATGGCGGGGACCCTGCTGCACAAGATGTTTGTCCCAACCGCCGGAGCCCTGGTAGAACACGTGCCGGCGATGGTCCTCCTGGTGTCGGGCGCGGCCTGGTGGGCGATGGCCGGACCGAACGCGAACGATCTATATCGGGACTGGGCGCCGCGGCCACGCCGGGCCATCGCCCTGAGCGCGGCCTTCGGCGCGTGCCTCGCCGTCATGCTGGGCAGCGGAAGCTCCCCGTTCCTCTACTTTCAGTTTTGACCGCGGGGTCCTCGTCAGCGTGCGCGCGACGAGTCCGGGTTGACAGCAGCGTTGGGCCACCCCCCTCCCAACGCCTTGTAGAGCTGCACCGCAGCGACCAGCTGCTGTCGCTGTGTCCCCGCCAAGGACAGCTCGGCGGCGAACAGATTGCGTTGAGCGTCCAGCACGTCCAGGTAGTTCGAGATTCCGTTTTGATAGCGCTCGTCGGCCAGGCGATAGGCCGCCCGAAGCGCTCCGGTTTGACGCTCTTGCGCAGCGGTCACGTCCCGAGTCGCGCGCACGCCAACCAGGGCGTCGTTCACGTCCTGTAATGCGAGCAGTACGGTTTGTTCGTACCGATACCGGGCCTGATCCGTCCGGGCCCGCGCCACATCCACCTGCTTGCCGACCTGTCCCCCAGTAAAAATCGGCATCGAAACCCCGCCGAACAGCTGGTAAATCTCGGTCGAGCCCTTGAACAGGTCGTTCACCGTCTGGCTCTGACTGCCGTACTGTCCCGTGAGCGTGAACTTCGGCATCAGCTCGCCCTTCGCCACCCCGATTCGGGCCATCGCCGCGTGCAGATCCTGCTCGGCTTGTCGTACGTCCGGCCGACGATCGAGCAGCGATGCCGGGAGGCCGGCCGGAATGGCAAGCGGCGCGAGTGTCTCGGTGAGCGGGCGGCCCCGGTTAATCGGACCCGGGTTCCTTCCCACCAGCACGCTGAGCTGGTCTTCCTTCTGCACGATCTGCCGCTCGAAATCCGCCACCCGGGCAGCCGGACTCGCCACTTCCGACTCGAACTGGCGGACGTCGAGCTCGGAGATGAGACCCTGCTCGAACCGTCGCCGCGCCAGGCGCAGCGTCTCCTCGTTGGAGGCCAGCGTTCGTTTGGAGATCTCCAGGTCGACGTCCAGCTCACGCAGCTCGAGATAGGCCGTCGCCACGTCGCTCACCAGCGTCAGGATCACCGCCCGCTGGTTCTCTTCCCGCGACAGCATATCCGACTTCGCCGCTTCGGTCGCTCGCCGGATTCGTCCCCAAAAGTCGAGCTCCCACTGCAGGTTGGCCGTGGCGCTGAGAACATCGAACTTGGTAGCGACAGGCAACGAGCCGAACACGCCTTGCTCGGTCCCGCCGACCGCGTTCACGTCGATCCGGGGGAACAGGGCCCCTCTGGTCGCGCCGTATTGGGCCCGGAACTCCGAGATCGACGCCAGCGCAACCCGTACATCTCGGTTCTGGCCGATCGCGGTCTCGACCAGTTTCCGCAGCTCAGGGTCTTGAAACAGGTCGAACCAGTTGAGGTTGGCGATCGAGTCGATCGCGATCGTCGGCTCCGCCACCGTCGACTCCCGGCTCGCTCGCAGGGAGTCGTAGAAGGGCCGGAGCGAATCAGCTGTGGCCGATGCCGGCCGCCAGGTTGACGGTGTGCCGACGTCTGGCCGCTTGTAGGATGGGCCGATGGCGCAGGCGCCGGCCAGCCCGGCGGCCGCCGCCGCAAGGAGAGCACGCCTCACGGTCAAAGCTCCTGGTCGCGTGTAGGGGACGAACCGGCGCCGGCCGGCGCCGGGACCGGGGCGGGACGGGAGAATAGGCCACGCTCGCTCAACCCGCGGATCACCTCGAAGAACAGCGGAATGAAGAAGACCCCGATGGTCGTTGCGAACAGCATCCCGAAGAACACGCCGGTCCCGATCGAATGCCGACTCATAGCGCCTGCCCCGGACGCCACCACGAGCGGCGAGACGCCCAGGATGAACGCGAACGACGTCATGAGAATCGGACGCAAGCGCTCCCGACCGGCCTGCATCGCTGCGTCGCGAACGGAGAGGCCCTGCGACCGAAGCTCGTTGGCAAACTCGACGATCAGGATGGCGTTCTTGGCTGCGAGGCCGACGACGACGACCAGGCCGATCTGGAAGTAGATGTCGTTCGGCATGCCCCGAAGCCAGACCCCGAGCAGTGCGCCGAAGATGCCGAACGGAACCCCGAGCATGACGGCAAATGGGATCGACCAGCTCTCGTACTGCGCCGCCAGCACCAGGAACACCATGACGATACCGAGCACGAAGACGACGCTGCCCTGCCCGGTCGATTCCCGCTCCTGGAACGACTGCCCGCTCAGCGCGTAGCCCACCCCCTGCGGAATGAATTGGCTCGTCATGAGGCGGTCGATCGCGTTGAGCATCTGTCCGGAGCTGTAGCCGGGCTTGGGGACGCCGGTAACCAGCGCAGAGGTGAAGCTGTTGAACCTGGTCACCAGGCTGGGACCGCCCTGGAATCGGGTGCGGACCAGCGTCGAGACCGGGATCATTGCCCCTTCCCCACCCCGTACGTAAAACCGCCCGATATCCTCCGGCTTTTCCCGAAATTGCGCCTGGGCCTCGGCCTGAACCCGGTACGTTTTGCCGTACAGGTTGAAATCATTGATGTACAGCGTGGACAAGAGGGCCTGAAGCGTCTGGAAGAGGTCTGTGAGCGAGACTCCCAGCGCCTTGGTCTTGGCCCGATCCACGTCCACGAAGATCTGCGGCACGTTGACCCGGATTTGCGGTTGGACCCCGCCCACCTCGGGCAGGGCGTTCGCCTGGTTGGTGAAGTCGGCCGCCAGCCGCGCGAACCGCCGAATATCGTTGACCCCGCGATCCTGAAGGTTCATCTCCAAGCCGGCAGTCGAGCCGAGACCAGGGATCTCCGGCAGGTTGAACGCGAAGGCCTGTGCGTCTTTTAGCGAGAAGAGAAAGCCATTGGTCTTTTGAAGAACCGCATCGAGTTGGTTGGCGGCCCCTTTCCGCTCACCCCATGGCTGCAGCAGCACGAATATGGTCGCCGAGTTGGTCTGATTGGCACCGAGCAGGAAATTCAGGCCGATCAGCGACACCACGTTCTTCACGGCCGGTTGTTTCCCCAGGAACTGTTCCAGGCTGGAGACGACCTCGTCCGTCCGCTGGCGCGACGCACCGTCCGGCAGCTGCACAATGGCGGCGAAGTATCCCTTATCCTCGGTAGGGATGAACCCGGTGGGCACCCTCCGGAACACGACGAACATCAGCACGATCATCACCGCGAAGATGGCCAGGAATCTTGCGGGACGGGCGAGCACGACTTGCACACTGCCGACGTACCGGTGCGTGAGGCGTTCGAATCCACGGTTGAACCAGTTGAAAAAGCGCGGCTTGTGGCCTGCGTGCTCAGGTTTTAGAAGCAGCGCGCAGAGCGCCGGTGTGAGCGTGAGCGCCACGATCCCGGACAACACGACCGACACCACGATCGTGATGGCGAACTGTTTGTACATCAGGCCGGTGATGCCGCCCAGAAACGCCACCGGAATGAAGACCGAGCAGAGCACCAGCACGATCGCAATCAGGGCCCCGGCCACCTGGCGGACGGCACGGTCGGCCGCGATCGCGGTGGGGACGTGCTCCTCCTCCATGATCCGGTCGACGTTCTCGATCACCACGATCGCGTCGTCGACCACGATGCCGATCGCCAGCACCAGCCCGAACAGGGTGAGCAGATTGATCGAGAAGCCGAGGAGCTGGAGCCCGAAAAAGGTGCCGATGATCGAGACCGGCACCGCGAGCACCGGGATTAAGGTGGCCCGCCAGCTCTGGAGGAATATGAACACCACGAGAGTGACCAGCAGCATCGCCTCGAAGAGCGTGGTCACCACCTCCTTGACCGACTCCGTGATGAACGGGGTGGTGTCGAACACGATGCTCCAGCGCACGCCTTTAGGGAACGTGCGCGCCAGCTCGTTCATTCGGGCGACCATTGCCTTCTTTACGTCCAGCGCGTTGGCGCCGGGTCGCAGATATACCAGCAGGTTCGCGATCGACTTGCCATTGACTCTCCCAACCAGGTCGTAATTCCGGGCGCCCAAGGTCACCTTGCCGATGTCGCTCACCCGAACGAGCGACCCGTCCGGCCGGGCCCGAACGATGATGTCCGCGAACTCCCTGGGTTCCTTGAGCCGTCCCACTGTCGTTACGGGGATGGTGAGCTGGGTGCCTGCCGGCGCGGGCTCGCGGCCGATTCGCCCGGCAGGATTGGTCGTGTTTTGCTCCCGCACCGCGTCCGAGACGTCTGCCACCGTAAGGCCCAGCTGTGCCATCCGATCCGGGTCCAGGCTCAACAGCATCGAAAATTCCAGCTGCCCGAAGGTCGTGGCATCGCCCACGCCGGGAACTCGCTTGATCTCGTCCTCGACATAGATCTTCGAGTAGTTGCTGAGATACTCCGCGTTGTACCGCGGATCATCCGACTGGAGTGCCGTCACCAAGAGAATGTCGGTCTGGGCTTTCTTCACGACGATTCCCTGGCGGACCACCTCCTGTGGTAACTGCGGCTCTGCCACCGCGACCTGATTCTGCACATCGACGGCCGCGAGATCGACGTTGCGGGAGATGTCGAAGTACACCGACAGGCTCAGCGTTCCATCACTCGAGCTGGCTGACTTGAAGTAGAGCAGGCCGTCGAGCCCGGAGAGCTGCTGTTCGATGGGCGCCGCCACCGCTTGCGCCACATCCTCCGCTGTGGCCCTTGGATAGACCGCGGTCACCTGTACCACCGGCGGAGTGAGTTGCGGATAGCGATTGATCGGGAGCGTGCTGAGCGCAAACAACCCCAGCAAGACGATCACGATCGATATGACGGCCGAGAATACCGGACGCCGGATAAAGAAGTAACGAATTTCGGGCTGGCCGCTGGCGGCGTTGGGCACGCCGCTCACTTCCGCGACTCCCGAATTGGCGGCGGGGCAGCCGGCGGAGCCATGACCGCCGTATCGCCTCGCGGTCGAAACGTCGTGTCAGCCTCGGGCTTATACACGGACGTCCGCACCGGCTGGCCGACGGCGACTTTCTGGGTGCCGTCTACGACGACCCGGTCGCCTGCCTTGAGACCGCTCTCGATGAGCCATTGGGCCCCGGACCAGTCGCTGGCAACCACATCCTGGGCCGCGACTTTATCCCCTTCGCCCAGCAAATACACGAACGGGCCGTTGAGGCCCTGTTGCACGGCCCTCTGGGGCACCAGGATAGCCCCGGTACGTTTTGCGTCGAGCAGATGCGCCCGAACGAACTGGCCAGGCAACAGACTGTGCTGCGGGTTGCGAAACTCCGCTCGAAGCTGGAGTGCGCCGGTCGAGGGCTGCAGCGCAATGTCGATGAAGTTGAGCTTGCCCTTGTACCCAAATACGCTGCCGTCGGAGAAGGTCGCCTGCACGTCGAGCACGCCCGGTGGAATGATGAGCCGCTTGGTGGCGATGTCGTGCCGCCAGGTGAGGACCTGCTGGTCCGAGGGACTGAAGAGGACGTAGATCGGGTCGACCTCCTCGACTGTGGTGAGAAGGTCGCTGGGCCCGGATACCAACGCGCCCAGCACCATCAGCGCTCGCCCCGCGCGTCCGTCGATCTGGGCCCGGACGAACGTGTCATCGTAGTTCTTCTTAGCGGCGCGTACCGCTGCCTCGGCGTCCTGCAATGCCGCCTGTCCTTGCTCTACAGCTGTTTCCGCGTCGTCTACGTCCTTCTTCGCTACGGCCCGGTCGGCGAGCAGCGGCTTGAGCCGGGCCAGGTTTCGCTCCGCGTTCGCCAGAGTTGCCCGGCTCTGGGTCACCCGGGCCTGTGCGCTCTGGTAGTTCGCCTCGTAGGTGCGGGGATCGATCCGAAACAGCACCGTTCCCTTCTTGACGTCGGTGCCTTCGACGTAGGGCCGGGCGACGATGACGCCGGACACCTGCGCCCTCACCTCCACGCTCTTGGATGCGGCGGCCTGGGCCACCCATTCGAACTTGGCGGGCACGGTTTGAGGCTGAACCGCGAGGACGGTGACGGCGGGCGGTGGTGGACCGGCCGCGGCCGGTTTGCGGCAGGAGGCGAGCGCGACCAGCACAGCAGCGCGCCCGAGCAACCCCAGGGTACTCCTTCGTCCGCCTAGGCGGAGGTCTCGTGGACAGGGCACCGCGTCAGACCTTTCGTCGAGCCAGCCCATGAACGGGTGGTGGGATTCCGCGGCGGAGGGTACGTGGTCGTGCTGATCGAGGACATCAACGGGGAATCGCCGGCTCCGGCGCTGCGGGCTCGATGTCGAGCTTGACCACCTGGGTGCCTCCACGCCCGCGGAGCTCGCCGCTCAGCTGATCGGCCGAACCGCGTTTCCTGAGATGTACCATGTAATCGAGATAACGACCCCCTTCCCCTTCCGCGGCGCCCACGAATTCCCAACGCTTGGCCACCTCGTCGAGCGTGGGCTCCAGCGCTCGACGGGCGAGACCGGGATCGACGACGAAGACCCGGAGCTTGAGATCGCGGGGGCCCGGCGCTCCATTGGTGCCGTCGCCCGTCGGTACGCCTACAACCTCCGAGGCCGCCGCGGTGTCACTGCCGCAGAACTTGCAGAGGGTCTCGAAGTGGCCGGCGCCTCCAATGTCGAATTTCCACAACGTCAGCTCGACGGCGCAGAACAGGAGCGAGAGAACGAAGGCGATCTCCAGCTGATGGACGCCGGTGCTGAAGCCGATTCCCAGCGAGCCAAAGATGTAGACCGCGTCCCGCGACTCCCTGAGCGTGTTCCGGAAACGAACCGCGGCGACGATGCCCGCAAGGCTGAATGCCAACGCCAGGCTGTTTTGCACCACGATCAGGACGGCCGCAACTGTGATTGGAAGAACGATGACGGTTTGGACCAGTGAGGCGTCATACTTGTGGCGAGTACGCGTCCGCACGTAGACCAGCGCCATCGGCAGCACCAGGACGAGTGCGCTGAGCATCTGGAGCCCCGCATCCGCCCATCCGGGAAACGGCCCGCTGGCGCCCTCGACCCAGGGAGGGAGCAGAGCGATTAGGCGCTTGAGGCCCAGCAAGGCCAACGCGGCGATCAGATAGTAGATCACCAGACGGACTAAGGTGGTCCGGCCGATCCGCCGCGTGTCTGCCGTCGCGGTTGCGTGTGCCGGCTGCGCCACCGGGTCTCCCTTGCTGGGGCTCGGTTCCAAAACTAATCGTGGGCTAGCCA
>Ga0134127_10002745_pt1 | contig 12614 bp, 10 predicted proteins | sample KB31753_FD_96459 | JGI IMG/M metagenome (GOLD analysis project Ga0134127, IMG submission 96459) | Terrestrial soil microbial communities with excess Nitrogen fertilizer from Kellogg Biological Station, Michigan, USA - KB3-175-3 | ecosystem: Environmental > Terrestrial > Soil > Unclassified ...
CCCCGGCAGCACGCCCACGAGCGTGCCGATGACGCAGCCCGCGAAGGCATAGAAGAGCATGGCCGGCTGCAGCGCGACGCCGAAGCCCAGCGCCAGATTCTGGAGGGTCTCGGCCACCGCCGCCCTCAGAGCCCGAAGGGGCCCCGCGGCAGCGGGACCTTCAGGAGGCTGCTGAAGAGAAAGAAGCTGCCCCAGGAGATCCCGGCCGCATAGACCAGCGCCGCCAGCGGCGGGCGCCGCTCCACCGCCGCCACCAGGAACAGCATGGTGACGAAGACGCTGAGGCGATAGCCCAGGCGCTCGAAGGCCAGCGCAAGAAAGACCAGCGCCGCCACCACCACCAGGGCGCGCGGCGCCTCGCTCCAGTCCACCCCGCGGAGCGCCGGCGCGCTCCCGCCGCGGACGACGAGTGTCACGCCGAGGACCAGCGCCACCAGCGCCAGGCCCACCGGGACCGCGCCGGGACCGGGCTCGCGCCAGGATCCCACCGGAAGCACGCGGCTCTCCCATAGCACGCCCAGCGCCAGCAGGGCGAGCGCCCCGCCGCCGGCGCGATCCGTCGTGAGCGCCGCGCTAGTAGGTGGCACGGCCGCCCGAGAGATCGTAGACGGCGCCGGTGCTGAACGAGCACTCGTCGGACGCGAGCCAGGCCACCAGCGCCGCCACTTCCTCCGGCCGTCCCACCCGCCCCATGGGAATCTTGGAGACGAGGAGATCCACCGTGCTCTTCTCCATCTGCTTGAGGAGCTCGGTGCCGATCACCGCCGGCGCCACCGCGTTGACGAAGATGCCGCGGGTGGCCACTTCCTTGGCCAGGGCCTTGGTGAGCCCGATCACGCCCGCCTTGGCGGTGGAGTAGGGCACCAAGGTCGGGTTGCCCTCCTTGCCCGCGATGGAGGCGATGTTGACGATGCGGCCGCTTCCCTGCGCCAGCATCACCTTCACCGCCGCCCGGCAGCAGTAGAAGACACTGGACAGATCCACGTCGATGACCCGCTGCCAGTCCTCGTCGGTGAGCTCCCACAGGGGAAACGACCGGCCGGTGATCCCGGCATTGTTCACGAGCACGTCGAGCCGCTGCCAGCGGGCCACCACCTCGCCCACCGCGCGCTCCACCTCGGCGGCTCGTGTCACGTCGGCCACCAGCGCCAAGGCCTCCGGCCCCAGCGTCTTGGCGGCGGCCTCCGCTCCCGGACGGTCGAGGTCGAGCACCGCGACGCGGGCCCCGTCGGCGGCGAGGCGCCGCGCGATGGCGAGGCCGATGCCCCGGGCGGCGCCGGTGACGAGCGCGGTCTTTCCTTGAAGGGACACGGGGAATTCTCCTTGCGCTCAGTACACCGGGGGCGCGTACACGGTGAGGCAGAAGAGCGGCACCCGGCCCGTGTTCTCCACATGGTGAGGGGTGCCCGCGGGAATCAGCACGCAGGCGCCGGGGCCCGCGGCATGGGTGGCCTCGCCCAGCCGCACGCGCGCCTCGCCCTCGATGACGTAGATGACCTGATCGCCGGCATGCGTCTCCTCGGGGCCCGCGTCCTCGCCGGGGCCGATGGTCATCACCGCGGTCTGACTCTGCGCGGTCTCCTGGAGCACCTCGAAGAAGCGCCCGCGATACCGCTCGACATTCATCACGTTCATGACGGTCCTCCGGAAGCCGGCGCCGCACCGGTCTGGGTCCAGGCCTGGGTCCGCCGCGTCACGCCCTTCATGGCCAGCCAGTAGAGTAGCCGCACCCCGAGCCCGGTGGCGATGATGAGCACCGACATGGCGGCGGCCTGCGCGGTGTCGCCGGCGTCATCCATCAGGAGCACCGCGACGGCGGCCAGCTCGGTGCCCGGCGCCACCAGGAAGACCACCGCCGAGAGCGTGACCATGGCGTTGAGGAAGAAGTACATGCTGATGGCCACGATGGACGGCAGCGCGATCGGCACCGTCACCCGCCAGAAGGTCCGGTAGAACGGCACCCCCAGCGATGCGGACACGTTCTCGAACTCCGCGTCCATCTGCTTCAACGCGGTGGTGGCGGTGAGGAAGCCCACCGTGAAGTAGTGGATGACGTTCGAGATCACGAGGATGGCGAGGGTACCGTACAGCAGGTTCAGCGGGCTGCCCGGCGCGTTGAAGGTGAAGATATAGGCGAGGCCCAGCACCATCCCGGGGATGGACACCGGCAGGATGGACAGGAGGTAGAGGAGGCCATTGGCGGGGGTGCGGCACTTCTCCACCACGTAGGCGCCGCCGAAGGTCAGCACCGTTCCCACCACTGCCGTCCACAGCGCCACGTGGAGGCTGTTCCAGATCGGCGTGTAGCCGCCCACGGTGTCGAACGCGTAGTGCTTGAGCGTGAGCCCGAGGTTGTACGGCCAGCGGTGCACCAGGGACGCCACCAGGATGACGGCATAGATGCCCGCGATCACCAGGGCCACCAGCGCGCAATAGGCGGTGGCGGCCCAGTCGCGGCTGGGCCGCGGCGCCGGCACCAGCGGCCGCGCGGAGGCGGTGACCAGCGCGTATTGCCGGCGCTGCACGATCCGGTCCACCACGAAGGCGAGGAGGGCCGGGATCAGCAGCACGACCGACACCGTGGCCCCCATGGTGAAGTTCTGCTGGCCCGAGACCTGGTTGTAGATCTCGGTGGCCATCACCGAGAACTTCCCGCCGATCACCTTGGGGGCGCCGAAGTCGGTGATGACGGTCGTGAAGACCACGAAGGAGGCGCTCACCAGGCCGAACTTCACGCCGGGCAGGGTGACGGTGAGGAAGGTCTTGGGCGACGAGGCGCCCAGCGTGCGGGCGGCGTCGTAGAGGCGCGCGTCGGTGGCGGACAGCGCGGCGATCAGGATGAGCAGCGCGTGGGGAAAGCAGTAGAACACCTCGGCGAAGATGATGCCCTTGGGGCCGTAGATGCCCACGTTCCATCCGGTGGCGCGGGTGAAGATGCCGTTGTTGCCGAACACGTAGACGAAGGCGAAGGCCTGGACGAGCGACGGCGCGAAGATGGGCAGCATGGCCACCACGCGGAACAGTCCCCGGGCCGGCATCCGCGTCCGCGTGAGCGCATAGGCGTAGCCGAAGGCCAGCCCCACCGTGAGCACGGTGGACACCAGCGCCACCCAGAGGCTGTTGGTGATGGACACCGCGATGGCGGGCGTCCCGAAGTAGCGGGCATAGTTGGCGAGCCCCACCCACTGTCCATTGGCGTCGAGCAGGCTGCGCCAGATCATCTTGGCCATGGGCAAGAGGATGAAGAGGTACAGCACGAGGCCGAACGCGAGCACGAGGAGGGCGCGGATCACGTCCTCGCGCCCGAGCCGATGCCGCACCACGCGGTCGGGAATGGTGGCGCCGGCCCCGGGGGAGACGACGGCCATGCTCTAGCCCTCCGCGCGGAACACGCGCAGCGATTCGGGCGGAAGCGCCAGGACGAGCTCGGCGCCCTCGGCCGCGCGCAGCTCGGCGAAGGCGGTGGCCGCCACGTCGCACTCGATCACGCGCTCGCGGTCGCCCGGCAGCACCAGCACCAGCCGGGTGAAGGAGCCGAGGAACTGGATGCTGCGGATGCGCGTGGTGAGGCGATTGGGCGCCGCCTGCGCGGCGGGCCCCACCACGATCTCCTCGGGCCGGATGGCCAGGGTGAGGGGGGCGCCGGGCTCGGCGGCGGCCGCCCCCGGGTCGCGGCCGGCGGGCAAGGTCAGCTCCACCGCGCCCAGCCGGGCTACCCCGGGCCTCGGGCCTGCGACCGCGTCGAGAAAATTCATCTGACCCACGAAGCGGGCCACGAAGGGCGAGCGCGGGCGCATGTAGACCTCGGCGGGCGGGCCCACCTGCTCGACCACCCCGTGGTTCATCACCACGATGCGGTCCGCCATCGCCAGCGCCTCCTCCTGATCGTGGGTGACCATGATGGTGGTGATGCCCAGCCGGCGCTGCAGCGCGCGGATCTCGTGGCGCAGCGACTGACGCACCCGCGCGTCGAGCGCGGAGAGCGGCTCGTCGAGGAGGAGCAGCGCGGGCGACGGCGCCAGCGCCCGGGCCAGGGCGATGCGCTGCTGCTCGCCGCCGGAGAGCTGAGCGGGGTACTTCTCGCGATGATGCCGCAGCCCGACCAGGTCCAGGAGCTCGTCCACCCGCCGCGCGATCTCCGCCCTGGCCACCTTGCGCGTCTCGAGTCCGTACCCCACGTTGCGGGCCACGGTGAGGTTGGGAAAGAGCGCGTAGGACTGGAAGACGATGCCGTAGTTGCGCTGGGCGGCGGGCAAGGCGGAGACGTCGCGCCCCCCCATCAAGACCGCTCCGGCGTTCTGCCGCTCCAGTCCCGCGATGATCCGGAGGAGCGTGGTCTTGCCGCAGCCGGAGGGGCCGAGAAAGCAGACGAACTCGCCGGGCTCCACCGAGAGCGAGACGCCGCGCAGCGCGATGAAGACGCCGAACTTCTTGGCGATGCCCTCCAGCGCCACCGCGGCCGGGCGCGCACCGCCGCGGGCCACCGGGGACGCGCTCGCCGCGGGGACACTAGCCATGCGCGGCCACGACCTCGAGGAAGCCGGCGCCATAGCGCGCCACCTTGTGCTCGCCGATGCCGTAGGCGCGGCGCAGATCGTCGAGCGTGGCGGGCCGGAGGGCGGCCACGTCGCGCAGCGTCCGGTCGCTGGCGATGATGAAGGGCGCCACGCCCTCCGCGCGCGCCAGCGCCAGCCGATGCCGGCGCAGCGCCTCGAACAAGGCCTCCGCCGCCGGCCCCGCCGCGTCCTCGACCGGCGCCGCCGGGCCGCGCGCCGGCCGGCGGCCTCGCGCGGGCCGGGCCGCTCCGCCGGGCGGGGGCAGCAGGATGCGCGCGGGGCGCTCGCCTTTCATCACCGCCCGGCCCGCCTCGGTGAGCACCACCACCGGGCGGTCCCCGCCGGTGAAGCTCACCCAGCCCGCGGCCACGCACCGGCGCAGCACCCCGAGAATCCACTCCTCCGCATGCTCGCGCAGGTTGCCGAAGGTTTGCAGGCGCATGAGGCCGGCGCGCTCCAGCCGCGGATCGGCCTCGCCGTGCAGGAGCTTCACCGCGGTGCCGAGCCCGAAGCGCTCGTGGACCCGGGCCACGCCGGACAGCGCCTTGCGAATGACCAAGGTGGTCGCCGCGGGGTCAAGCCCCGCGGCGCCGGCGGCGGGATCGGCGAGGGCAAGGCAGACGTCGCAGCGGCCGCAGCCATGCAGGGTCTCCGCCTCGTCCCCGAAGTAGCGGAGGATGGCGTCGTGGCGGCAGGAGCCGCCCTCCGCCCAGCGCACCAGCTCGAGAAAGAGCCCCCACTTGTGCTCCACCACCTCGGGCGCCGGCGCCGGCGCACCCTCGCTGCCGCGCTCGAGGAGCGCGCGACGGAGGGGGAGATCGCGCGACGACATGAAGAGCAGGCCCACCGCCGGCTCCCCGTCCCGCCCCGCGCGGCCCACCTCCTGGTAGTAGGCTTCCAGCGAGCTGGGGGGAGCGAGATGAATGACCGCGCGCACGTCGGGCCGGTCGATCCCCATGCCGAAGGCATTGGTCGCGGTCACGATCTCCGCCTGGCCCGCGGCGAAGCGGCCCTGGGCGCGGTCGCGCTCGGCGGGCGAGAGCCCGGCGTGATAGACGGCCACGCGCCACCCGAGGCCGGCGAGCCGCGCGCCTTCCTCCTCCGCCGACTTGCGCGTGGAGGCGTAGACGATGGCGGTGCCCCGTCCGGCCCCGGGGCGCGCCAGCGTCTCCGCGAGAGCCGCATCGATGGTCTGGTGGCGCTCGCGCGCGTGATTCGTCTCCACCGCGCGCAGGCCCAGATTGGGGCGCGCGAAGCCGCGCACGAGCTGCGGCGTGTCCGCGGGCAGGTTGAGCCGGGCGAGGATCTCGTCGCGCACCACCGGGGTGGCGGTGGCGGTGCAGGCCAGCACGCGGGCTCGCGGCAGCTCCGCGAGGAGCCCGCCGATCTCCAGATACTCCGGCCGGAAGTCATGCCCCCACTCGCTGATGCAGTGGGCCTCGTCCACCGCCACCAGCGGGCAGTCCAGCTCGCGCGCGAGCGCGCGAAAGCCCGGGAAGCCGAGACGCTCCGGCGCCACGTAGGCGAGCTTGAAGTCGCCCGCGGCCAGCCGCGCCATGCGCTGGCGCAGCTCCTCCGGGCTCAGGGTCCCCGCCAGGTAGGTCGCGGCCACGCCGCGCGCGGTGAGGGCGGCGACCTGATCGTGCATGAGCGCCACCAGGGGCGAGATGACGAGGCTGGTGCCGGGCAGGAGGCTGCCGGGCAGCTGGTAGATCAGGCTCTTGCCGCCGCCCGTGGGCGCCACCAGCAGCAGCCGCCCGCGGTCGAGCAGGGTGTCGATGGCCTCGCGCTGGCCCGGCCGGAAGCTCGCATAGCCGAGGAGGCGGAGGCCCCCGTCCAGATCGAGAGAAGCGGCCGCGCCGCCCCGCATGGCACGGGGAGAGGGCGCGGCCGCCGCGCTCGGCATCAGGCTACTTCGCGTACCGCTTGGTCCACTCGGCGAGGATGCGGTCGCGATTCTTCGCCGACCAGTCGAAGTCGTTCGGATACACCACCTTGCTGATGTCCTTCGGGAGGCCCTCGGGCACCGGGAAGCCGGCCACGCCGACGGCGGCGAAGTACTGCGCGTACAGCTTCATGGCCTCGTCGCTGGCCGCCCAGTCCAGGAACTGCTTGGCGGCGGGATTCTTCGCGCCCTTCTTGGTCAGCGCATTGGCTTCCATCTCGTAGCCGGAGCCTTCCTTGGGCAGCACCATCTCCACCGGGCTCCCCTTCTTCTTCATCTCGAGCGCCACGTACTCGAAGGACACGCCCACGCCGCGCTCGCCCGCCGCCGCGTCCTTGCAGGGCTTGGAGCCGGACTTGGTGTACTCCGCGATGTTGACGTTGAGCGCGTCGAGATACTTCCACCCTTCCGTCTCGCCCATCCGCTGCAGGATGGACGCCACCGACAGATAACCGGTGCCGGAGCTGGCCGGGTTCGGCATCACCACGTGGCCCTTGTACACGGGCTTGGTGAGATCCGCCCAGGACTCGGGCCGGGGCAGGTTGTTCTTCTTGGCCACCTCGGTGTTGAAGCAGAAGGCGGACATGTAGATGTCGATGCCCACCCAGGCGGGCGGGTTGGCCTTGTCGCGGAACAGCGGCTGGATCCGCTCGAGCCCCTTGGGCGCATAGGGCTCCAGCAGGCCCGCGTTCTTGAACACGAGCAGGTTGGTGGCGCCCACGCCCCAGATGAGGTCGGCCTGCATATTGTCCTTCTCCGCCATGAACCGGGCCGCGATGTCCCCGGTGGACAGGCGCAGCATCTTGACGTCCAGGTTGGGCAGGGACTTCTCGTAGGCCTTCTTGTACTCGGTGATCTGCTCGTTCTCGATGGCGGTGTAGATCACCACCGTCTGCTTCTGGGCCAGGGCGGGCCCGGCGAGCGCGGTGAGAGCGGCGATGACGGCCGCGAGGCCCGTGAACCACGATCGGCGTATCCGCATGCGTGCCTCCTCCATGGGTTGGGGCGTGTGGATCTTACTGGGCCATGAAGCCGCCGTCCACGATCATCTCCGCGCCGGTCATGAAGCCCGACTCGTCGGAGGCGAGGAAGAGGGCGGCGTAAGCGATGTCCCGCGGCTGGCCGATGCGGCCCAGCGGGATGCCGGTCTTGAACTCGGCCCGCAGCTCGTCGTTGAGGTAGGGGGCCTGCAGCGGGGTCTCGACGATCCCCGGATGAATCACGTTGGAGCGGATGCCGTCCCGGGCGAACTGGATGGCCAGCGACTTGTTGAGCGAGATCAGGGCGCCCTTGGCCGCGGTGTACGCGTCCTGGGCGCGGGTGAATCCGGCCAGCGCGGAGACGGAGCCGACCAGGATGATGGAGCCGCCGCCCGCCGTGCGCAGGTGGGGGATGCCGTGCTTGGTCACCCAGAACACCGACTTGAGGTTGATCCCCATCACGCGGTCCCACTGGACGCCGTCGGTCTCCAGCACGCCGCGGTCCTTGTCCTTCCACAGCACGCCCGCATTGTTGTAGAGGACGTGAAGCGCCCCGAAGGCGCCCACGCCTTCCTCGATCATGCGCTTCACGTCGGCTTCGACCGCCACGTCCCCGGTCACGGCCAGCGCCTGCCCGCCCGCCTTCTTCACCAGCTCCACCGTCTCGCCCGCCGCCTTGGCGTTGATGTCCGCCACCACCACGCGCGCGCCTTCCTCGGCGAACAGCACCGAGGCCTCGCGGCCCATCCCCATCCCCGCGCCCGTGATCAGCGCGACCTTGTTCTTGAGTCGTCCCGCCATGGCCTCAAATCCTTTCGAAATGCCTGTTTAGCTCCCAGTCCGTGACGACCTGGTCGAAGGCCTGCTGCTCCAGGCGTCCCAGCCGGAGATAGTGCGCCACCACGCGGGGGCCGAAGGCCTCGCGCGCCACCTTGGAGCCCTCGAGCGTGTCCAGCGCCTCGCGAAACGTCTTGGGCACCTGGGCCAGCTTGGCGTCCTCGTAGGCATTGCCCTCGTAGGCACGCGGGGCGGGAAGCTTCTTCTCGATCCCGTGAAGCCCCGCCGCGATGGTGGCGGCGAAGGCCAGGTAGGGGTTGGCGTCGGCGCCCGGGATGCGGTTCTCCACCCGGAAGCCGGCGTCCTCGCCGCAGAGGCGGAAGCCGCAGGTGCGATTGTCCCAGCCCGCCGCGATGCGCGTGGGCGCGAAGGACCCCGACTGATAACGCTTGTAGGAGTTGACGGTGGGGGCGTAGAGGAGGGCGAAGTCTCGCGCCATCGCAATCTGCCCCGCCAGCCACTGCTGGAAGAGCGGCGTGCCCCGGCGGGAGCCGCGCGCGGCGAAGAGCCCCTTGCCCGTCCGGCGATCCCACAGCGACGAGTGGACGTGACAGGAGGACCCCGCCGCTCCCATGTCGTATTTCGCCATGAAGGTCACCGAGGAGCCCTGCTGCCAGGCGATCTCCTTCACGCCATGCTTGTAGAGCGCGTGGCGGTCCGCCATCTCCAGGGCCTCGGCGTAGCGGAGGTTGATCTCCTCCTGCCCCCTCCCCCACTCGCCCTTGGAGAATTCCACCGGCACCCGCGCCGCCTCCATGTGATTGCGGATGGCCTGGACCAGGCCCTCCTCCTTGGAGGTCTGCAGGATGTGGTAATCCTCCAGATAGCCCGACACCGGCGTGAGCCCCACGAAGCGCTTCGCGCGCGCCTCGTCGAAGGACTCGCGGAAGAGATAGAGCTCGAGCTCGGACGCGGTCTTCACCAGGTAGCCGGCCTTGGCCGCGCGCTCCACCTGCCGGCGCAGGATCCAGCGCGGCGCCTCCTCGATGGGCTCGCCCTCCTCGGTGAAGACGTCGCAGAACACCAGGGCGGTGCGCGACAGCCACGGGATGCGCCGCCAGGTGCCGAGATCCGGCACGAGCTTCATGTCGCCGTAGCCGCGCTCCCACGAGGTGAGCGTGAAGCCCGGCAGCGGCTCCATCTCCATGTCCACCGTGAAGAGATAGATGCAGGCGTGGACTCCGTCGGCGAGGACGTGATCGAGGAAATAGCGGCCCACCACGCGCTTCCCGAGCAGCCGGCCGAGGTGATCGGGGAAGACGGTGAGGACGGTGTCGATCTCTCCCTTGCGGATCAGCGCCTCGAGCTCGCTCGGATCGGCGCCGGCTTCGGACCCTGGCTTTTTCAAGGCGGGGGAATCTTACGGGGGTTCGGCTACGGGGGCAAGCGCGGTCAGGCCGGACCGCAGCGGCTCACACCCATGTCCTTGAGAATGTCCCGGATGGCGTCGAGCACGCCGTGCATCTCCGCCTCTCCCAGCCGCCCGATGCAGCCGATGCGGAAGCTGTCGGCCACGGTCAGCTTGCCGGGATAGATCACGTAGCCGCGCTCGGCGAGCCGATCGTAGAAGGTCTCGAACCGGAAAGCCGGATCGGCGGGCATGCGGACCGTCACGATGATGGGCGCCTGCAGCGCATCCGGGAGCAGGGTCACGAAGCCCAGCGCGCGGAGCCCCGAGACGAGAATGCCGCAGTTGCGGGCATAGCGGGCGCCCCGTCCTTCCACGCCCCCTTCCGCCGCGTGCTCCGCCAGCGCCTGGTCGAGGGCGGCGATGACATGGGTGGGCGGCGTGAAGCGCCACTGTCCGGTCTTTTCCATGGCCGCCCACTGATCGTGCAGATCCAGCGACAGCGAGCCGCAGTGGCCCCGGGCGGCTTCCAGCGCGGCGCGGCGGATGATGGCGAAGCCCATGCCCGGCACGCCTTCCAGGCACTTGTTCGCGGAGGACACCATGGCGTCGAAGGGAATGCGGGCGGCATCCAGCGGAATGGCCCCGAAGGCGCTCATGGAGTCGATGAGGAGGCGGCGGCCCCGCCGGGCGACGACCTCCGCCACCTTGGCCACCGGGTTCAGCACCCCCGAGGTGGTCTCGCAGTGCACCACCGCCACGTGGGTGATGGCGGGGTCGGCGACCAGCGCGCCGTCCGCCGCGCCCGGGTCCACCGGCTGGTCCTCGGGCACCTCGAGCGCGGTATGGGCGCGGCGGTGATACTCGCACATCCGGATCATGCGCTTCCCATAAGCGCCGTTGACGAGGAGGAGCACCTTCCCGTCCGGCGGCACCATGGTCGCCAGCATGGCCTCCACGATGAAGGTCCCGCTGCCCTGCAGCGGGACGCAGACGTGGGTGCCGCGGCCGCCCGCGAGCTCGACCAGCCGCTCGCGCACCCGCGCGTTGAGGCGGATGAACTCGGCGTCCCGCGAGCCCCAGTCGCGCAGCATGGCCTGCTTGGTGGTGAGCGAGGTGGTGAGCGGTCCCGGCGTCAGGAGAAAGGGCTCCATGCGGCTCCTCTAGCTCTTCACCCGCAGCGCCTGCGGGTCATAGGGCGCGCGGAGGCTCCCCCGCGCGGCAAAGCGGTCTCCCGCGATCTCCAGCTCGAACTTCGCCTCCGCCACGAAGCGCGCGTCGATCCCGCCGCGCGCCCCCTCCGGCAGCCGGAGATAGCCCATGACCACCGCCCGGCCCAGGGTATGCCCATAGCCGGCGGAGGTGACCGAGCCCGCCAGGTTGTTCTCGTGGAAGATGGCCTCGTCGCCCAGCGGCAGCGCCTCGGGGTCGTCGAGCACGAAGGTGACGAGGCGCTTGACGAGGGGCTGGTCCCGCCGGCGCAGTAGCGCGTCGCGCCCCAGGAAGCCGCCCCGCTTGTCCCAGGCCACCGCGAAGCCGAGCCCGGCCTCCAGCGGGGTGTCGTCGGTGGTGAGCTCGCGCCCCCATGCCCGGTAGGCCTTCTCCATGCGAAGGGAGTCGAGGGCATAGTAGCCGGCGTCCCGCAAGCCGAGCTCCGCGCCCGCCGCCTCCAGCGCCTCGTACACGCGGGCCGCGAACTCCACCGGCACGTAGAGCTCCCAGCCCAGCTCGCCGACATAGGTGATGCGCGCCGCGCGCACGGGCGCGCCCGCGATGGCGATCTCCTGCATGGTGGCGAAGGGGAAGGCTCCGCTGTCCAGCGCCGCCCCCGAGACGTTCGACAGGAGCGCGCGCGAGCGCGGTCCCATGAGCCCCAGCACCGCCCAGGCGCCGGTGACATCGGTGAGGGTGGCGCGGGCGTCGGCGGGAAGCTGGCGGCGAATCCAGTGCGCGTCGCGCGTGGTCTGGGCGGCGCCGGTGACGAGCAAGTAGCTGTCGCCGGCGAGCCGGGTCACGGTGAGGTCGCTCTCGTAGGTGCCCTGCTCGTTGAGGAAGCCGGTATACACCACCCGCCCCGGCGCCACCGCCACGTCATTGGCGCAGAGCCGCTGGAGCACGGCCTCCGCGTCCCGGCCCTGGAGGAGCAGCTTGCCGAAGGAGCTCTGATCGAAGACGGCCACCGCCTCGCGCGCCGCGCGATGCTCCGCCGCCGAGTACGGGAACCAGTTCTGGCGGCCGAACGAGTACTCCGTCTCCGGCGCCACGCCGGCGGGCGCGAACCAGTTGGCGCGCTCCCAGCCCATCTTGGCGCCGAAGCAGGCGCGCTTGGCGGCGAGCCGGTCGTGGAGCGGCGAGCGCCGGAGGCCGCGCCCGGTGGTCGGCTCGCGGTTGGGAAAGGCCACGAAGTAGTGGACGCCCACGCCCTCGCTGGCGCGCTCGCGCAGGAAGGCGGGATCGCCGTGGAATGGCGCGAAGCGACGGATGTCGGCCGGCCAGAGATCCATGGGCTGCCGGTCGTCCACGATCCACTGGGCCAGCGCCTGCCCCGCGCCGCCCGCGGCGGCGATGCCCCCCGAGCAGAAGCCGGCGCCGACATAGTACCCGCGCACCTCGGGCGCCTCGCCGAGGATGAAGTAGTTGTCGGGGGTGAAGCTCTCGGGGCCGTTCATCAGGAGGCGCACCGGCGCCGTCTCCAGCGCGGGCACGCGCTGGATGGCGTTGCGCATGAGGATCTCGAACTTGTTCCAGTCCTCCGGCAGCCTGCCGAAGGAGAAGTCGGCCGGAATGCCGCCCATGCCCCACGGCTTGGCCCAGGGATCGAAGCCGCCCATGAGGATGCCGCCCACCTCTTCCTTGAAGTAGATGTGGCCGTCGGGATCGCGCAGGACGGGGAGGTCCGGGGCCACGCCCGCGATGGGCTCGGTCACCATGTACATGTGCTCGCAGGC
>Ga0134127_10002746_pt1 | contig 12611 bp, 10 predicted proteins | sample KB31753_FD_96459 | JGI IMG/M metagenome (GOLD analysis project Ga0134127, IMG submission 96459) | Terrestrial soil microbial communities with excess Nitrogen fertilizer from Kellogg Biological Station, Michigan, USA - KB3-175-3 | ecosystem: Environmental > Terrestrial > Soil > Unclassified ...
CGCAGCGGCTCGGCGATGAACCGGTCGAGCCCGAAGCCGTGGGCCTCGAGATACGAGCGGTTCGGCACGGCGGCCAGCAGGTGCACGGTGATGTCATGGGCGCCGTGCGAGGTCACGGGCAGGTTGAACGCCTCCGCCAGGTGGCAGACCTTCATGAAGGCGGTGACGCCGCCGCAGTTCGTCACGTCGGGCTCGGGGAACGTGACGCCGCCCGCCACGATGAGCTGCCGAAACTCGTAGACCGTGTGCAAGTTCTCCCCGGCGGCGATGGGCAGCCCGCCCTCGCGCACGACGCGCACATGACCGGGCACGTCGTCAGGGATCGTCGGCTCCTCCAGCCACACCGGCGCGGAGTCCGCCAAGGCGCGCGCGGCGCGGATGGCCTCGTCGACGCTCCAGCGCATGTTGGCGTCGACCATCAACGGGAACTCCGGACCGAGATGGGCACGCATCGCCCGCACGCGGACCACGTCGTCCGCCAGCGACGGGCGCCCGACCTTCATCTTGATCGCGCGAAAGCCACGCGCCAGGTTCTCGTCGGTCTGGCGCAGCAGCGCGTCGAGCGGGAAGTCGAGATCGATGCCGCCCGCATAGCACGGCACGCGCGGGTCGAACCCGCCCAGCACCTGCCAGAGGGGTGCCTTCAGGCGGCGGGCGCGCAGGTCCCAGAGCGCGATGTCGACCGCCGACATCGCGAGCGACTGGGCGCCGCCGCGGCCGCCGTAGTGGAGCGCCCACCACATGGTCTGCCACAGGCCTTCGATGCGCTCGGCGTCGCGCCCTACCAGAACCGGCGCCAAGTCGCGCGCGACCAGCGCGTGCACGGCGGCTCCACCTGCGCCGACGGTGTAGGTGTAGCCTGTGCCCTCCGCGCCTTCGTCGTCGCGCACGCGCACAGTGACCAGCTCGAAGCTCCGGATGGTCCCGTGCGTGCTGTCGGACAGCGCCACCGGCAGCGGGACGCAGTAGTGATCGGCGCGGACCTCCTTGATCAGCACGGGACCCCCGTCACTTGATCGCGTACGGGTTGATCGGCGTGCCGACCCCGCGCGTGACGGGCAGCGGCGACGCGACCAGGAGAAACGCGTAGCGCCCGTCCGCCGCGCAGTCGGTGGCCAGCTCCTCCAGGTAGAAGATCTCGCCGAGCGTCAGCCCCATGTTCGGGATGGCGCAGATGTGAAACGGGCTCCGGAAGGGTGGCAGTTGCGAGGGCCGTACCTCGACCGCGTAGTTGTCGGCGGCGACCGCGGCGATCTCCTTGGCGTGCATCCAGGGCGCCGTGTACACGGACACGCCCGGCGAGTCGTCGAGGTCGTAGTTGCGCCAGTCCTTCCGGTCGAGGTAGCGCGACATGTGACCCGTCCGAATCAAAAGGAGATCGCCGCGCCGCACCTCGACCTTCTGCGCCGAGGCGGTGGCGTCGAGATCCTCGGGCGTGATCGCGTAGCCCGGCTCGAGCGCGCGCACGCCCTTCCAGCGCGCGACGTCGAGCAGGACACCGCGGCCGGCGATGCGGCTCTTGGTCTTGTCGATGCTGTTCTTCGACGTACCGCTGCTGGTGACGAGGGCCGCATCGTAGCCGTTGTACATCTTGCCCTCGTAGAAGACGTGGGCGAGGCTGTCCCACTGGGTCACGCACTGCAGCGGCATGACGATCCAGTCGTCGGAGCCGCCATAACCTTGCATCGCGGTGACCTCGGCGGGGGTCTTCGGCACGTCGCCGCCGTCGCGGAACATCGTGTGGATCGGATTGAAGCGCTGGCGGGTTCCGCTCTGCGGCCCCTCGCGCTGCAGCGGGATGCCGAGCGCGAAGACCTTGCCGGTGGTGGCGAGCCGACAGGCCGCTGCGACCGTGTCAGCCGTGACGAAGTTCAGCGTCCCGATCTCGTCGTCCGCGCCCCACCGGCCCCAGTTCCGCACCTGCATCGCGATCTTCCGGAGATTCTCTTCGCTCATGGCCGGGAATCTTACGCCAACCTCCCCTCGCCGGGCTGATAATGTGTCCCCGTGACCGCGCGCACGGACCGGCTCCTCCTCGCCAACGCGATCATGGGCCAGTTCATCACGGGCGTGGCCACGCGCATCTTCATCGTCTCGCTGCCGACGCTCGCCACCGCGCTCGAGACCGACATTCTCGCCATCTCGTGGGCGCTCATCGTCTACCAGCTCGCCGGCATCAGCCTCTCGGTCGTCTTCGGCCGCCTCGGCGACATCCATGGCCGCTCGTGGATCTACGGGCTCGGCTTCGCGATCATGACCGTCAGCTCGCTGGCCTGCGGGCTCGCGCCGAACGCGCTCGTGCTGATCCTGTTCCGGCTGGTCCAGGGGCTGGGCGCCGCGATGATCTCGTCGGCGACGCGGGTCCTGGCCATGGAGGCGATGCCCGAGGGTTCGGAGGGCCGCGCCAACGGCTACATGACCATGGGCTTTCATTCGGGGCTGCTGCTCGGCCCGCCGCTCGGCGGGCTCGTCATCGATCTGGTGAGCTGGCGCTGGATCTTCTTCCTGCTGGTGCCAATGGGAGTGGCCGGCGTCGTGCTGACCATGATGCGGCCGCAGCGGCGCCCGATCGCCACCGACCGGGCGCCGTCGATCGATTACCTCGGAGCAACGCTCCTCATCGCGCTGACGGCGCTCCTCACGCTGCTCCTCGACCGCCGGAGCGCCCAGACGCTCGGGGCTGAGCGCGCCGGCGTCATGGCGCTGATCTTCGTGGCGACCCTGGTCGGCTTCCTGGCCCACGAGCGCCGGGCGGTCAGTCCGGTCGTGAATCTCGCGCTGTTCCGGATCCGCATGTTCACGTTCAGCATCCTGAGCCTCCTGATGATCGCCACGACCATCAGCATCATGAGCTTCCTGATGCCCTTCTACATCCAGGAGGTGCTCCACTTTTCCCCATCGTTCATGGGGCTCATCTTCCTGGCCGCACCGGTGTTCACGATCTGCCTGGCCACCGTCAGCGGCCAGCTCACCGATCGCATCGGGCCGCGGGCGCCGGCCTCGATCGGGGTCCTGTCGACGATGGGCGCGTACGCCATCGGACTTTTTCTGCGCGTGGACTCGCACTGGCTCCTGCCGACCATCATGATGGCCCTCGTCGGCGTCGGCTCCGGATTCTTCAACACCCCGAACCAGGCGGCGATCATCGGATCGGTGCCGCGCGAGTACCGTGGCTTCGCGACCGGGATGGTCCAGACGGTGTTCGGCATCTCGTCGCTCCTCGGTATTTCGCTCGGGGGCGTCTTGCTGACCTTCGCGTTCCGTCACTTCTCCGGCGTGCCCGACGCCACGCCGAGCGCCGCGCAGCCGCTGGCCTTCGTGTCGGCGATGAACGTCATCTACCTCGCCTGCTTCCTGCTCATGCTGGTGGCGCTCGGGGCGTCCTTCATGCGCGGCGGAACCAAGATCGAAGCGGCGTCGATGAGCTGAGACCTTATAATGCTCGGGCCGATCACCGGATCCTTCGCGGGAGGTCGCCGATGAAACAGTACGACGTCGCGGTCGTTGGGCTGGGAATCGTGGGCGCGTCGGCGGTGTATGCCGCGGCCTGGGCCGGAGCGCGGGTCCTGGCACTCGACGCGGGCGCGCCGGCCAGCGGCACGAGCGGCGCCTCGTTCGCCTGGCTGAACTCGGTGCGGAAGGAGCCCGAGGTCTACCACCAGCTCAACGCGGCCGGGATGACCGCTCACCGCGAGCTGTCCAAGGAGCTGGGTGGGGATGCGGGCCATCACGAGGGCGGGTCGCTCGAGTGGGCGGAGAGCGGCGCCGACGAGCGCGAGCTTCGCGAGCGCGTCCATCGCCTGGCGAGCCGGGGCTACCCCGCAGAATTCATCAGCCGCGACCGGGCCCGGGAGCTCGAGCCCGGTCTCGCCATTCCCGACAATGTCGGCGAGGTCGCGTTCTACGGCGCCGATGCTTGGCTGGACGCCCCGAAGTTGATCGCACGCCTCCTCGCCGCCGCCTCGGCGCGCGGCACGGACATCCTGGAAGGCCGCGCCGTACGCTCACTCAGAACGCGCGGCGATCAAGTCGAGGCGCTCGTGACGGACCACGGCGAGCTGGACGCGGAGTCGGTCCTCGTCTGTATGGGCCCGGCCACGCAGGCGTTCCTCGAGCCTTTGGGCGCGGCGATTCCGGTGGACAGGGTTCCCGGGCTGCTGGCCATTACGTCCGCGACGTCGGCTCGGCTGAGCCGGGTCGTGCACGCGCCGGGAATCCATCTGAGGCCCGATGCAACGGGCGGGCTCCGGCTCGGCGCCGAGGACATCGACACGCTCGCATCGAATTCTGGCTCGCCGATCGCTCTCGGCGAGCTCTTGCTCGAGCGGGCCGCGCGGGTGTTCCCCGCGGCCCGTCAGCTCAAGGTCGCCGACCGCCGCATGGGCGTGCGGCCCATGCCGGGGGACAAGCACACGATCGCCGGACGCATTCCCGGTCTGGCAAACGCGTGGATGATCGCGACGCACAGCGGGATCACGCTGGGGCCGCTGCTCGGCCGCCTCATGGCGGACGAGATCGTGCGCGGCACACCCAGTCGACTGCTGGCGCCGTTCCGTCCGGAGCGCTTCCTGACCGCTGCCCGGGCGTGACCGGTCGCCTCGGCACCCTCAGTCGATCAGCGTGACCTCCGGCGCGGTGCACTGACCCGGCGCGGCTTCACCGCCGGCAGCACGGCCTCGATGTCGAGCCGTCGATGATCGGCCGAATGGCCGTCGAAATCGAGCGGCCACGCCGGTGAGCGCTGGCGCCGGCTGAACCACGCCGGTGGATTCTTTCCGAGCGTCTCGAGCACTTCTCGGTGTACCCGGCGATGCCACGCCACCAGCTCTCGCGGGGCCCGGCGCCGCCAGCGCCGGTACACGAGCCGGTTGATCTGATTCACGTCGAGGCCGCGCATCTCCGGCAGCCGCCGCTCCCCCCGGAACACGCGGGCGCTGTGCTCCTTCCAGTAGACGATGTGGGCGAGAGCGTCCTTGACGGTCCACGGGTCGCGCCCGGGCGGCCGCGGCGCCCGGCGCTTCCAGTCGGCCGGGCCTAGACGTGAGACCAGGCGGTCGAGGCTCGCGAACTCGCGCCGCGTGCGGGCCAGGACCTCGCGCTTCGTGTGGCGCACAGGCTACTCGCCCCCCGGGCCCTCCTTGGCGAAGGGCGACTGGACCTGCCAGAACGGCGCGTCCTCCGTGGTGACGACATCCAGCACGATGGGCTCCTTGGCGCCGTTCACACGGCCGAGCTCGCCGACCAGATCCTTGACGCTCTCGACGCGGATGCCCACGCAGCCCATCGCCTGGGCGATCCGCGCGTAGTCGTTGCGGCCGAGCTCGGAAGCGATGAACCGGTTGCCGCGACGCCGCTGTCCGTCCTTGACCCAGCCGAGGACGCTGTTGTTGAGCACGACGGTGACGACCGGGATCCGGTACTGGGCAGCGGTGAAGAGCGCGTTCATCGTCATGGCGAAGCCGCCGTCGCCGCACACCGCCACGCAGTCGCGCTCGGGGCTCGCGAGCTTGGCGGCCATGGCCGCGGGGAGCGCGTAGCCCATACCGCCGATCGACGACGGCTGGTAGACGATGCCGGGGCCCTGGCTCTGGAAGTAGTGCGTCATGTACAGGCGATTGGCGCCGGCGTCCATCGTGACCAGGGCGCGCTCGCCGAGCCGGCGCCCGAGCTCGGTGATGACGCGCTCGGGCCGGAGCGGGACATCCTCCGCGCGCTGCTCGGGCTCGGCGAAGAAGCGGTGCAGCGTCTTGAGCTCGGCCAGGTGCGCCGTACGCCGCCGGCCGGCGTCACGCTGCGCCCCGGTGATGCGCGGCTTCAGCTCGGCCAGGAGGGCGGCGAGCGCGTCGCGGGCGTCGGCGACGATCGCGCCCTTCACCGGGTAGTGCCGGCCCACGTTGAGCGGCTCGACGTCGATCTGCAAGAAGACCTGGCGATCGGCGTCGAGCAACTCGGGGTTCTCGAAGCAGGTGTCGGTCGGCGCCAGACGCGAGCCGACGACCAGCACTGCATCGGCATTGGAGACCACCTCGTTGGCCACCGCCTGACCCCAGTTGCCGAACACGCCGAGCGCCTGCGGGTGGATCTCCGCCATGGCGCTCTTGCCGGTCGCCGTGGTCGCCACGGGAATCGCCAGGAGGTCGGCCAGCTCGGCCAGCTCCGTCCAGGCGCGCGCGGCGTGGACGCCGTTGCCCGCGAGGATCACCGGGCTCGACGCGGCCAGGAGCGCGTCGGCCACCTGCGTCACGTCGGACACCGCGGGTTTCGCCGCACCGTGCGCCAGGTGTCGCGTCGTCTCGTGCACCCGGGGCGGTCGCCGGGTCTTCACCGTGCCGCCGAGCGAGCGGCTGCTGAAGACGACCGCCACCGGGCCCGGCGTACCCGTGGTCGCGTGCTTGATGGCGAGCTGGATCGTCTGCACGGCCTGCTTGGGCTCCGAGACCGCCGCGGTGTACTTGGTCGCGCTCGACAGGAGATTCCGAAGATCGTGGTTGCCGTGCTCGCCGGTGCCGGACTGGTACGGCGAGTGATGCATGAAGGGCGCCATGTCCGTGAAATCGCCGAGCAGCAGCATCGGCGAGGCGCCCTTCACCGCCTCGAGCGTGCCGAAGAGCGCGTTGCACGCGAGGAAGATGCCCTGCCCCATGACGACGCCGGGCTTGCCGGTGAGCCGGCCGTACATCTCCGCCATGATGGAGCCCACCTGCTCGTGGCGGACCAGGACCGTCTGGATCGCCTTCGAGTCGTGAAGCGCGTCGAAGATGCGTCCGGTGTCGCCGCCGGGCATGCCGAAGACGAACTGGATGCCCGCCTCCTCGAGGACGCGGACAATGGCGTGGGGGACGTCGATCTCGTCGGGAAGCATCAGGCCCTCCAGAGCTGCTTGGAAGCGATCCGCGCGCCCTCGGCCATCGCCTGGAACTTGGCCCAGGCGATCTCCGGCTCCACCTGGTTGACCGACCGCGCGAACGTCATGAATCCGCAGTCGGTGCCCGCGATCACCCGCTCGCGCCCGACGATCTCGGCGTAGCGCACGAGACGCTGAGCGACCAGCTCCGGGTGCTCGATGAAGTTGGTCGTCGAGTCCAGCACGCCCGGGATGATCACCCGGTCGTCGGGCAAGCGGATCTCGCGGAACACGACCCACTCGTGCTCGTGGCGCGGGTTGGCCCCCTCGAACGAGAGCGCCTGGGGCTTGGCCTTCAACGCGACCGGCAAGAGCTCGCGCAGCGGGATGTCCCGATGGTGCGGACCCTCGTAGTTGCCCCAACAGAGGTGCAGGCGCATCCGGTCGGCGGGGATGTCGCGCACGGAGTGATTCAGCATCTCGATGTTGGCCGCGGCGATCTTGAGGAACTCGGCGTTGCTCAGCTCGTGGAACATGAGGTGCCGCCCCATCGCCAGGTCGGGGCAGTCGATCTGGAGCACGAACCCGGCCCGATGGATCGCGTCGTACTCCTCCTTCATGACGTCGGCGAGACGTGCCAGGTACGCGTCGCGGCTCGGGTAGTGCTCGTTCTTCATGAAATGCGCGATGACGCCGGGCGAGGCCGCCGTCATGAACGCGTCCGCGGGCTTGACCGCGCTGAGTGCCGTCTTGAAGTTCGCGACGTCCTTCTGGACTGCCGTCCGGTCCTTCCACTCGATCGGGCCATTGCACGACGGGCGCAAGATCGTCGAGCGCCGCTCGCCGCGCGCGGCGGCCGCGGGGAAGTCGGACCAGTCCGCGCGCGTCGGCACCGCCGCCTGCCCGTCGAAGCCGGTAAGGCGGTGCCGCACGTAGGTGGAATAGCCGACCTTCCCCTGCTCGCCGTCGTTGACGATGTCGACGCCGGCGTCGATCTGCTGCTTGACGATGTCGCCGACGGCGCGGCGCACGCGCGCCTCGAAGGCCGCCGGATCGGGCGTGGTGCCCGCGTCGAGCGCCTCGAGTGTGGTCGTCAGGTCCTGGGCGCGGGGAAGGCTTCCGGTGTGCGTGGTCAAGATGCGGTCGGTGCTGAGCTTCATCGGCGCGGCCTCCGTCCTAGGCGGTCTTGTACCAGTGGGCGATGTTCCAGCAGTTCGAGTCCCAGCCGCTGATCTCGGTGCCATGGAGCCGGTTCGATACCGCGGACGCGTTGCCGCGCCAGAGAAACGGCACGATCACCACGTTCTGGGTGAGCAGGTCGTTCATCCGGATGAACTGGGCCGCCCGCTTGACCGGGTCCATCTCGGTCTCGGCGGCCCGGAAGGCCCGATCGTACTCCTCGTTGCGCCAGCGGGTCGAGTTGCGGCCGGCCCACTTGTTCTCCTTCTGCGAGACCTCCCACGACACGAAGGGATCCATGAACCGCTGCGGATCCGGCGAGCCGGTGTTGAAGCTGTACATCTGTAGATCCGCGGTGAAGTGGGAGGACGTGTCGAGGTTGGCGGGGTCGGTCGAGAAGTACACGGCGGGCACGATCGACTTCAGCTCGATGTCGATGCCGACCCGCGCCGCCGCCTGCTTCACGATCGCCTGCGTCTTCTGGCGCGGCGCATTGATGGCCGTCTGGAACAGCATCCGCAGCCGCTTGCCGTCCTTGGCCCGGATGCCGTCGGCTCCCCGCTTCCAGCCGGCGTCGTCGAGGATCTTCGCGGCTTTCTCGACGCTGAATTCCCAGCGAGTGTTCTTCGAGCGGAACTGCGCGGGCGCGTTCAGGTAGTTCGCCGTCGTCTGGCCGAGGCGGCCGTAAATCTGCTCCTGGATCGACGCGCGATCGACCAGGAGGCTCAGCGCCGTGCGTACGCTCGGGTCGGTCAGGAACGGATGCGGCGCCTTGAGGCTCGAGCGCTCGCCGTCCACCTCGCGCAGCGGATCGGTGAAGTTACAGAGGATGTGCTCGACCTGGCCGCCCCAGGCGATGTCGACCCGGCCCTTGCCCCCCTGTTCCATCCGCCGGAGCACGTCGTCCTCGACCTGCATGTTCCAGGCGAAGTCGTACTCGGCGGTCTGGATCACCGCGCGTGCCGCCGACACGGCGTCGCCCCCGCCCTTCATCTCGACCCGATCGAAGAACGGCCAGTTCGTGTCGTGATAGCCGGGGAAGATCTCGCCGCGGACGAGGTCGCCCGGCTTGAAGTCGACGATGCGATAGGGGCCAGTGCCGACCGGCTTCAGGTTCGCCGGCGCCTCACGGGACTTGCCGCCTTTGAACGGCTCGAAGACATGGCGCGGGATGATGCCGCGAAACGCGGTGGCCCAGAACGGCGTGGGCGTCTTGTAGACGACCTTGACGGTGTGCGAGTCGAGCTTGTCGACCCGCGCGATCTCCCGATACTGGCCGGTCGACACCGCCAGCGTCGCCGGATCGGCCGCGTATTCCCACGTGAAGACCACGTCGTCGGCGGTGAAGGGCTTGCCGTCGTGCCACTGGACGCCCTTCTTCAGCTTGAGGGTGACCGACAAACCGTCGCGGGCGACGCCGCCGTTCTGGACGGTCGGCACCTCGGCGACCAGGACCGGCACCATGTTGCCGTCGGGATCGAACGACACGAGCGGCTCGTAGAAGAGGCGCGAGCCATCGCCGTCCTTCACGCCGATCGCCAGGTGCGGGTTCAAAATAGTCGGCGCCTGCCACCACAGGAGCTTCAGCTCGCCGCCGCCCCCGCGTTTCGCCGGAGTGAAAGGCGTGCGCTTCGGCTGGGCGTGCGCGATGCCGGTTGCTCGGAAGAGCTCGGCTATTTGCGGGCCCGTCAGCCCGAGCCCGAGCAAGCCGCCCACGAGCTCGCGGCGGCTGAGCGAGCCCGTCCGGACCCGCCGGAGCGCCTCGCCCAGCCCGTGCTCGTCAGTCAAGAACGAGCACGGCCTTGCCCGGAAACCGCCGGGCCATCAGGTCCTGAGCGACCTGGCCGATCTCCTTCCAAGGACGCTCCAGGCTGATATGCGGCATGAGCTGACCCGCCGCCACGAACTCGGCGAGCCGCTTGAGACCGACCGATGCCGGCTCGTTGCCGAACTCGGTGAAGAGATAGAAGCCGTAGAGCGTCGTGCGCCCGGTCACGAAGAACTCGCGCACGTCGAAGGTGGCCTCGGCCGACGCCGAGACGCCGAGCGTGACGCAGACACCGGCGCGCTCGAGGGCCGCGAGCGCCGACCCGAGGGTCTTGCCGCCGACCGATTCGATGATCAGGTCGTGCTTTGGCGAGCGCGGGATCTCGTCACCGACGATGACATCGTGCGCTCCGAGCGTACGTACCCCCGGCACCTGGTCGGCGCGCCGCACGCTCGCGGTGACGTGAGCGCCGCCGAGGCGCGCCAGCTGGACGGCGAAATCGCCGACGCCGCCGGTGGCGCCCGTCACCAGCACGCGCTTTCCGAGGATCGGGCCGGACTTGCCGAGCGCCAGGAGTGCCGTGAGCCCGGCGACGGGAAAGGTCGCAGCCTGCGAGAACGTGACCTTCTCGGGCAGCACCGCCAGGGCGTTCTTCGGCACGGCGACTCGCTGCGCCCAGGCACCCTCCGGCAGAAATCCGACGACGCGGGCACCGAGTTCAGGCCCAGTGCCGTCCGCCGCGGCCCGCTCGACGACTCCCGACAGATCCCAGCCCGGGCGCCATCCGGCGGCGGCCATGGTCGAGCGGCGCACCTCACCACGGTTGAGCGAGAGCGCCCGCACGCGAACGATCGCCTCGCCGCGATCCGGCACCGGTTCCGGCACGGACCGGATGACGAGGCGTCCGGGCGCGTCGGGATCGACGACGACGGCTGCATTACTGGACGTGGACATGGCCTGCCTCCTCGCGCGGGAGCATACTACCGACGTGACCGAACGGAAACCACCGGGGGTCAGCTGGGAGTCCTGGCTCGAGGAGCAGATTCGCCGTGCTCGGGAGGATGGTGCCTTCGACAACCTGATGGGTGCCGGGAAGCCCTTCTCCGACCTCGAAGGCGGCTACGACCCGGACTGGTGGGTGAAGAAGCTCGTCCAGCGCGAACGGGTGTCCGTGCTTCCGCCGGCCCTCGAGCTGCTCCGCAAGGTCGAGTCCGAGATGAACAAGATCTGGGCGCTCGGAAGCGAGGCGGAGGTGAGGGCGCGCGTCGTGAGCCTCAACGGCGAGATCGCGCGGTCCAACGCACGCACGGCCGAAGGTCCGCCCAGCCCGCTCAGCGGAACCGCGGAATCACCTTCTCGCCGAAGTGGCGCATCGACTCGATGATGGACGCGTGCGGCATGTAGCCGTAGCTCATCTGACAGAGGACGTGCTGAACGCCGGCGTCCCGGAGCGCGGCCAGCCCCTCCGCCACGCGCTCCGGCGTGCCGCAGAGGGTCGAGCTCTCGAGCGAGTAGCGCACGCCGTCCTCGTCCGACACCCGGGGATCGTTCCACGGGTTCACGCGGGTCATCTCCACGCTGTAGTCGGCGGGGTTGTGGGTCGCGCGGGCGTGCACCATGTGCCGGCGCGTCTTGAGGAGTGAGGCCCGTAGCTCGTCCTCCGCTTGCGCCTGGCTTTCCGCAACATGGACGAAGCGCCAGAGGGCCACCTGCTCGCGGAGCTCTCGCTGGCGCGCTCCGTCGAGACCGCTCTCGGCCAGGCCCGTGTCGTAGAGGGCCAGCCGCTCCGGCACGCGCGAGATCGGGATGCGCGCGATCATGATCGGCGCGCCGAGCCGGCCGCATTCGCGCACCGAGCCCGCCGACGAGACGGCGCGCCAGATGGGCGGGTGCGGGCGCTGGAGCGGGCGCGGGCGAAGCTCGGGCAGCCGGAGGCGGTAGAACTTCCCCTCGTGGACGAGCGGCGCCTCGGTCCACGCGCGCACCATCACGTCGAGGGTCTCGGCCATGCGCTCGCGGCTGTCCTCGCTGCGCAGGCCGTAGCCCATGAACTCGTACTCGTTGAAGTTGGTGCCGTGGCCCACGCCCACGTCGAGCCGGCCGCCCGACAGGTTGTCGAGCAGCGCCAGCTCGGTCGCCAGGCGGATAGGATGGCGCAGGGCGAGCTGGATCACCGCGAAACCGATCCGGATCCGCGACGTGCGCGCCGCCACGACGCTGGCGAACGGAATGGGATCGCAGTAGACGCTTTCCCCGGTGAAGTTGTGCTCGGTGAGCCAGATGCCGTCGAAGCCCGCCGCTTCGGCGAAGCACGCCTGGTCCACCAGATCCTGGATCGCCCCGTAGTCGCCGTCGGGCGACCCGGAATGCGCCAGCGTCAGCCAGCCGAATTGCATCCCTTTCATAGGCTCGCCTCGGCCGGCGGGGCCCCAGCCCCGCGACGGCCTGCAGCTCGCACTACCACTAGAAGCCACGTCGATGCGAGAACGCGATCTCCTCGCTGGTGATGAACTCGAGCAGCACGGCCTGCCCGTCGGCGTTCAGCTTCCGGGCCCGCTCCAGGGCGGGCACGATGTCGGCGGGCTTCTCGACGCGCTCGGCCTGGCCGCCCATCGCGCGGCCCATGGCCGCGTAGCTTCCGCCGATGTCGCGCGTGCGATAGCGGTCGTGCGAGACGACCAGGGCGTGCCGCTCGATCGCCATGGCCGAGTTGTTCAGCACGACCGTCGTGATCGGGATGCCGCAGCGCACGGCGGTCTCGAAGTCGAGCCCGGTCATCCCGAAGGCGGCGTCGCCCATGAAGTTCACGCAGAACTTGTC
>Ga0134127_10002747_pt1 | contig 12607 bp, 10 predicted proteins | sample KB31753_FD_96459 | JGI IMG/M metagenome (GOLD analysis project Ga0134127, IMG submission 96459) | Terrestrial soil microbial communities with excess Nitrogen fertilizer from Kellogg Biological Station, Michigan, USA - KB3-175-3 | ecosystem: Environmental > Terrestrial > Soil > Unclassified ...
CGACCGGTCTCAAGCCGGCGACTCCCTATGGCGTGCAGGAGATGCTGCTCCGTTCCGGGCTCGATACCAAGGGCGCTCACGCGGTCATCGTGGGCCGCTCGAACATCGTCGGCAAGCCGATGGCGAGTCTGCTGATCCAGCCGGGCCGGGGCGGTGATGCGACGGTCACGGTCTGCCACTCGAAGTCGCGCTACCTGCCCGGCATCTGCCGCACCGCCGACATTCTCATCGTGGCGATGGGCAAGCCCGAGTTCGTCACCGCCGAGATGGTTCGCTCTGGTGCTGTGGTGATCGACGTCGGTATCAACCGGGTGGACGATGCGAGCCAGCCCAAGGGCTATCGCATCGTGGGCGATGTCGCCTACGGGGCGGTCTCGGAGATCGCATCCGCCATCACTCCGGTGCCAGGCGGCGTAGGTCGGATGACGATCGCCATGCTGCTGCAAAACACCCTTCAGGCCTTCGAGCAGGCCTCATGACCCGGTGTCCGCTGTTTCTCGGCTGCAGGGTTCCCACACGATGACTCTGCCGCTGCCCCTCTCGTCGGCGCTGGCGGGTGACGAGGTTCTTTCAGTTCGCGATCTCACGGCCTCCCTCAAGCGCGTTGTCGGCGGCAGCTACAGCCCGCTCTGGGTTCGGGGCGAGGTGCTGCAATGCCGCGCTCACACGAGCGGGCACTGGTACTTCGTGCTCCGCGATTCGGCCGCTCAGGTGCGTTGCACCATGTGGCGTACCTATGCCGAGCGGGCGGGCCGGCCTCCGGCGGACGGGACCGAGGTGTTCGCGCTCGGCCGACCGGACGTGTACGAATCGAAGGGCGAGCTTCAGTTCATTGTTACTCGCATGCTGCCCACATCCATGGTGGGCGACCAGCAGCGCGCGCTCGAGCGCGTCAAGGAGGCTCTTGAGCGGGATGGCCTATTCGACCAGGCCCGCAAACGGCGGCTGCCGCTCTACCCGCTGCGGGTCGCAGTGGTCACCAGCACCGATGGAGCGGCTCTGAGCGACATCATTACCGTCGCGCGCGGGCGTTGGCCGGCTGCGGAACTGTGGGTGATTGCCTCGCGGGTGCAGGGAGACGGCGCGACGACGGATCTCGTAGCGGCCCTCAAGCGGGTGAACCGCCTCGACGTGCAGCTCTGCATCGTGGGCCGCGGCGGCGGCGGCCGGGAAGATCTGGGCGCGTTCAACGATGAGGCTGTGTGTCGGGCCCTCGCGGCAGTGCGAGTTCCCACGGTCTCGGCGGTGGGGCACGAGACCGACGTCACTCTCGCCGACCTCGTGGCGGACCTTCGCGCTGCGACGCCATCGGCCGCCGCGGAGCTGGCGCTTCCGGACGTGCGCGCCGTCCGGCGTCTTGTGGGCGACCTGGGCGCTCGACTCGCCGGGGGCTTGAGTCGGCGAACGCGCCTGGCGAGCGAGCGCCTGGAGCGAACCGGCGATCGACTCGAAGCCGCTATGGAGACTGCGGTCGCCCGCCGGCGCGAGACCGCCGACCGCTTGGGGGCAAAGCTCGACGCACTGAGCCCGCTCCGCGTGCTGGAGCGCGGCTACGCGGTTCCGCGTGATGCGGGGGGGCGGGTTCTCCGGCGTCGTGCCGATTTCCCTGCCGGTGCACCATTCACCTTGCGAGTCGTGGATGGCGACGTCGCCGCGCGGTCTGAGTAAAGCGATGGGCGAGACGTCCGGGGGCCCTGCTGGAAAGAAGCCCACGTTGGCCGACGAGCTGGCCCGGCTGGAGGAGATCGTGCGGCGACTCGAGGCCGACGATCTGGATCTCGACGGCGCTCTGGCGTTGTTCGAGCAGGGCGTCGCCTGCCTCCGCTCGGCCCGGGAGCGGCTCGCAGCGGCCGAGGTCCGTGTACGGACGGTTCTCGAAGATGCGAATGGGACGTTGCGTCTTGGCGAGCTGGATGGCTGAGGTGGCTTCGGCGTCGGCCGCCCAGCTGCTCACCGAAGCCCGAGACGCGACCGATGCTCTCCTCGAGCGTTGGGCCCGCCGGCTCGAGACCGAAGTGCCGGCGCCGGAAGGCCAAGCGTTGGCGTATGCGCTGAGAAGCCCTGGTAAGCGGGTCCGAGCGGCGCTGGTGCTGGCTGCCTTCCGCTCGGCGGGTGGAGAAGGCTCGGGTGCGGTCGGCGTAGCCGCCGCGGTGGAAACCGTCCATGCGTACTCGCTGGTACACGACGACCTCCCGTGCATGGACGATGACGACATGCGGCGGGGCCGTCCCACCACGCACCGGAAATTTGGTGTCCCCGTGGCGACGAGGGCGGGGTACCTGCTTGTGCCGGTGGCGGCCCAGGTGCTGGCGGAGGCCGCACAGGACCTCGGGCTCGATTCGGCAGGCCTGGGCCAAATGGCGGTGGCGTTGTTCGAGGCCGGCGGCATCGAGGGGATGGTAGGAGGTCAGTACCTCGACCTCTCGGCGGAGGGCCGCCTGCTCGAGCTCCCCGAGCTCATGTCAGTGCATCGGGGTAAGACCGGCGCGCTGATTCGGGCGGCGTGCACCTTGGGCGGCATTGCGGCCGGCGCCGGCCCCGGGATGATGTCGGCGCTGACAGCGTACGGCGAGGAGATCGGGCTCGCCTTTCAAATCGCGGACGACGTGCTCGATGCTACCGCGACCAGTGTGGAACTCGGGAAGACCGCGGGCCGCGATGCCGCGCTGGCCAAGTCGACGTACGTCCGGGTGCTCGGCATCGACGAAGCCCGTGCCGAGGCGATGCGTCACGCCGAGCAGGCAGTTGCGCACCTGGACTCCGCCGGGGTGCCTGCGGGGTCTTTGCGGGCCCTGGCGGACTATATTGTGACGAGAAGCAAGTGACACTATCCGCTATGAGCTATCCGCTATCCGGTTCAACCGAGACTAATTAGCGAATAGCGGATCGCGCGTAGCGGGTAGCGAATCGAGGCTCCATGTCCCTGCTCGACACCATCTCATCGCCGGCTGATCTCAAGCGCCTCCGTCGAGATCAGCTCTCGGTGCTCGCGCGTGAGATCCGGGAGCGCATGATCGAATGCTGCTCGGTCACGGGTGGTCACATCGGCGCGAGCCTGGGTGTGGTCGAGCTGGCGGTTGCGCTGCTCTACGAGTTCGATTCGCCCCGCGACAAGATCGTCTGGGATGTGGGGCACCAGGCCTATCCTTGGAAGCTGCTCACCGGGCGGAACGACGCTTTCCCCACGCTGCGCCAGTCGGGCGGTATTTCGGGCTTTCTCAAGCGCACCGAGAGCGAGCACGATCAGTTCGGTGCGGGACACGCCGGCACGGCAGTCTCGGCGGCCCTGGGCATGGCCACGGCTCGCGACCTCAAGGGGGAAAACCACAAGGTGGTGGCGGTAGTCGGGGATGGCGCGCTGACCTGCGGGCTTTCCTACGAAGGGATGAATAACGCCGGCCACTCCGATCGCGACCTGATCGTCATCCTCAACGACAATGGCATGTCGATCTCGCCCAACGTCGGCGGGATCGCCAGGATGCTTGGCAGCGTCGTTGCGAATCCGCGCACCAACGCGCTCCGCGAGCAGATCAAGCATCTCACCTTTGCGCTGGGCGGTGTCTTCGGTGAAAGCGTGGTGGACTTTGCCAAGAACCTGGAAGAGAGCGCGAAGAATCTCTTTTCCCAGGGGATGCTCTTCGAGGAGCTGGGGCTCCGCTACTTCGGACCGATCGACGGACACGACGTCCAGAAGCTCTGCGACACGCTCGGATTCGTGCGCGGACTCACCGGTCCCCGACTGGTCCATGTCATCACCGAGAAGGGAAAGGGTTTCGCCTTCGCCGAGGCGAACCGGGAAAAGTGGCACGGGCTCGCGGCCTACGACCCCGAGACCGGCGAGCCGCGCAAGCAGGCGAGCGGCCCACCCGCATGGACTCAAATCTTCGGTGACGCGATCACGACTTTGGCTGCCGCTCACCCGGAAGTGGTCGCCATCACGGCGGCAATGCCGTCGGGTACGGGCACCAATCTGTTCCAGAAGAAGTGGCCCGACCGGTTCTTCGACGTGGGGATCGCGGAGGGTCACGCGGTCACCTTTGCAGGGGGCCTCGCGACGCAGGGAATCCGGCCGGTGGTCGCCATCTACAGCACCTTCCTGCAGCGAGCGTACGACAACGTCATCCACGACGTGGCCGTCCAGCATCTGCCGGTGATCTTCGCGCTCGACCGGGCCGGTCTGGTGGGCGAGGACGGTCAGACGCACATGGGCCTCTACGACATCGCGTACATGCTCGCGGTGCCGGGCATGACGGTCACCGCGCCCAAGGACGGCGATGAGCTGATCGGCCTTCTCAAGACCGCTCTGACATATCAGGGCGGCCCCTTCTGCACCCGGTACCCTCGGGACAAGGCCCCGGCGGAGGCCCGTCCCGTGGCCGATGTGCCTGCCGTGCCCTACGGGACCTGGGAGCAGCTCCGGTCCGGCCGGGACGTAGGAATCCTGGCGGTCGGAACCATGGTCGCCCCCGCGCTCGGAGCGGCCGAGCTGCTCGCCGCCGACGGTGTGAACTGCGCCGTGGTCAATTGCCGATTCCTCAAGCCCATGGACTTGGGCCTGCTGGAATCGTTAGCCCAGCGGCACAGCGTCCTGGTGACCATCGAAGAGGGTACCGTGGTGAACGGCTTCGGCTCCTACTTGGCCGAGACCCTCCAGACGACGCACCCCGAGGTCCGGGTGGTTGGACTAGGCGTCCCCGACCGCCTCGTGGAACAGGCTCCCCGCGCCGAACAGTTGCAGGCATTCGGGCTCACACCGGAGGGGATCGCTCGCCGGATCGCGGCCCTGCTCCGCGAGGAGAGTCTCGAGGCGCGATGAAGGTCGGGGTAGTCGGCAATCCCCGTTACGCCGATCTCGCCGCTGTGCTCGACCAGGTGGCGCGTGAGGCTCCGCCGCGCGGCATTACCCTGTTCACCGAGCCTCGGCTCGCTCCCTTCTGGCCCTGTCCGCTGCCGTACCTAGACACGGTCCGGCTCGACGCGTTGCTCACCTTCGGCGGAGACGGCACGCTGCTCCGCGGTGCCCGCCTGCTCACCGATCTCCACACCTGCATCCTCGGGGTCAACCTCGGGCGAGTCGGCTTTCTCACCACAGCCACCCTGGATACCCTGGGCGCCGCACTGGACGCCCTGGTCTCCGGCGACTACACCGTCGAGCGGCGTCAGGCGCTCACCGCTGAAATTGCGACCAGCTTGGGAGAGATCCGCCACGTCCAGACGGCGCTCAACGACGTCGCCATTCACAAGGGGGGTGTCGCGCGGGTGATCCGGGTCAACGTGCTGATCGAGGGCGAGAATGTGGGCCCCTACAGCGCGGACGGTATCGTCGTGGCCACCCCCACGGGCTCGACCGCCTACAGTCTAAGCGCCGGCGGACCCATCGTCGTACCCGGCGTGGAGGCCATGGTGGTTACGGCGATCTGCGCGCATACGCTCGCAGTGAGACCCCTGGTTGTCCCCGCGTCGTACACCATCGTGATTCAGCCGATGGAGGGATGGGCCGAGGACCTGCTGGTTTCGTTCGACGGCCAGACCGGGACCACACTGGTGGCCGGTGAGACCGTGACCGTGCGGCGCTCGGCCGCTCCTGTGTCGCTGGTTCGGCTGGCTCGCGACGGATTTTTCACCCGGATGCGGGAGAAGCTGCACTGGGGTGACCTTTCCGAGCGCGAGCGGGCCCGGTGATCGCCGAGCTTCGTGTCCGGGATCTCGCGACCATTGCCGATGTAACTCTGCCACTCGGATCCGGGCTCAACGTCCTCACCGGAGAGACCGGGGCAGGGAAGTCGATGCTGGTGGACGCGCTCGCGCTGCTCCTGGGCGAAAGGGCAGACAGCTCGAGCGTCCGGTCCGGCGCGTCGAAAGCCGTCGTCGAAGGCGCATTCGAGAACCTGGACGCCTCCGTTCGGCGGGAGATCGAGTCGCACGGCCTCGACCTGGACGAGGGCCGCCTGGTGGTGCGGCGCGAGATCTCGGTCGAGGGCCGCTCCCGCGCCTGGGTCAACGGCAGCCCTACCACCGCCGGGGTGCTCGCGCAGCTCGGCGGGATCCTGGTCGATCTCCACGGACAACACGAAACCCAGTCACTCCTCCGCGCCGACGCGCAACGCGATATCCTGGACGCCTTCGGTCACGTCGAGGGCGAGCGGGCTGCGATGGTGGAGGCGCACGGCACGCTCGCTGCCTTGCGATCCCAGGAGGCCGACCTCGCCGCCAAGCGCGATGAAGTCCGTCGCCGAGCGGACTATCTGCGGCACGTGGTGGACGAGATCGATCGGGCCAAGCTCCGGATCGGTGAGGATAGTGCGCTCGAGCTGGAGTCTCGCCGTCTGGGTCAGGCGGGGGCGCTCACCGAGCAGGCGCGCAGAATGGTCGAGGCGCTTGACGGCGACGAGGGGTCTGCGCTCAGCGCGCTGGGATTGGCAGACCGTGCCCTGAGCACGCTGGAAAAGGGCGATCCCTCCGCGAGCGCGTGGCGCGAGCTGCTGGACGGCGCGTTCACGAATCTGGGAGAGCTGGCGCGGCTGGCGGGCGAGTACGCCGAATCGATCCAGGAAGATCCTGGGCGGCTGGCCGAGGTGGAGCGTCGCCGCGACCTGATCTTTCGGCTGGGCCAGAAGCACGGCGCCGGCATCGAGGCGATACTCGAGGCCCGGCGGCTCGCGGGCGAAGAGCTCGACCTGCTGGACACGGCCGACACCGATCTCCGTGCGCTCGGGGCCCGCCGCACGGCGGCAGAGGCGGCCCTTTCTGCGGCGGCCGCAGCCCTTTCCGCCAAGCGTCGACAGGCCGGTGACCAGCTCGCTCGGGCAGTGAGCAGGCTACTTCCGAATCTGGGATTGTCGGGCGGGAAGCTGGGTGTCGAGCTGGTTCCCTTGAAGGAGCCCTCCAGCTTCGGCCAGGAGTCGGTGACGTTCACGGTGCGGCTCAACGTCGGCCTGGAGGCGAAGCCACTCGCCAAGGTCGCGTCCGGCGGCGAACTGTCGCGGCTGATGCTTGCCCTCAAGGTCGTCCTGGTCCGTCACGACGCCATCCCGACGCTGATCTTCGACGAAGTGGATCAGGGCATCGGCGGCGAGGTGGGCGTCCAGGTCGGCGACGCCCTGGCCGCCGTGGCGGATCGGCGTCAGGTCCTGGTGATCACTCATCTTCCCCAGATCGCCGCCCGGGCCGATCGCCATCTGTTCGTGTCGAAAGCGCCCCGTTCTGGCATGGCCACCAGCGAAGTGACACTCATTCACGGTGAGGACCGTATCGTAGAGTTGGCGCGGATGTTGGGCGATCCCGACGGCAGGGAGGCTCGCCGACACGCACAGGCGCTTCTCGGCAAGACAAAGACGGAGCGGTCGACCTAGACAGGACGAAGACATCATGGCCACGGCGACGCTGGTGGAGGCTCCCCCCGTCGTTTCAACCCAGAGCGCCCGCCCCCGGCTCGATTCGGTGGATTTCCTCCGGGGTCTGGTCATGGTGATCATGGCGCTGGACCACGTGCGCGATTTCTTCCACATCGACGCCCGCTTCTTCGACCCGACCGACCTCACCCACACCACCCCGCTGCTTTTCTTCACCCGCTGGATCACCCACTTCTGCGCGCCCGCTTTCATCTTTCTGGCGGGGACGGGGGCGTATCTCTGGGCCGCCCGCGGCCGCACCAAGGTTGAGCTCAGCCGGTTTCTGGTGAGTCGAGGCCTGTGGCTGATCGTGGTGGAGCTTACGTTGATGACGGTGGGGTGGACCTACAACTTCACCTGGAGCTTCATCGGCCTGCAGGTGATCTGGGTGATCGGATGGTCGATGATCGTCCTCGCGGCAATGGTGTGGCTGCCGCTCCGAGTCGTTGCGGGGATCGGCGTCGTCCTGATCCTGGGCCACAACCTGCTCGACGGGATCCATCCCCATCCCCTCCTCGTTGCTCTCCCTGGGCCAGGCGCCCTGAACCCCTTCGGCAAAGGCGCGCTGACCGGCGTACCGTCGCCCGATGCTACGCCGTGGGACTGGTTGTGGAGCTTCCTGCACGTGTTCAATCCGCCGATCGCCTATCCCCTGATTCCCTGGGTCGGGGTCATGGCGGTCGGGTATGCGTTCGGACCGATCATGAAGCAGTCGTCGGACGAACGCCGGCGGGTTTGCCTGCGACTCGGACTCGCCCTGACGGTAGCCTTTGTGGTGGTGCGGTGGCTCAACGTATATGGGGATCCATCCCCCTGGTCACCGCAGCCGAACCCGGTGTACACGGTGCTTTCGTTCCTGAACACGTCGAAGTATCCGCCTTCGCTCTTGTACCTGCTCATGACGCTGGGCCCGGCGATCGCGCTGCTCGGCCTGATGGATCGTGCATCCGGCCCGCTGGTCCGCTTCTTTGTGGTGTATGGACGGGTTCCGTTCCTGTACTACGTCGCTCATATCTATCTCATTCACGGCCTCACGCTCGTTGCGGCGGCGGTGACGGGTCAGGCAAATCCGAGCGACCTGCGCGTGTTCTTCCTCTTCTATCCCAAGACGTTCGGGTTCAGCCTGGGCGTGGTATACGCGATCTGGGTGGGTGTAGTACTGGCTCTATATCCACTCTGCTGGTGGTTCGCTCGGCTCAAGGCTCGGCGGAAGGATGCGTGGTTGAGTTACGTGTGACCGTTTTCCTGTCTAGGGTCTTCAGCTCGTCGTTCAGGCCGAGCATCTCCCAGCGCTGAAGCGCGATAGGAACGTTGCCGTTCTTCCAAACAAAATCGTGGAACGCTCGTAGGGAAAAGCGGTCGCCCAGCCGCTGCCGCGCATCGGTGAGAAACGCGAGGATCTGGAGCTTCCCGCTCTCGTAGGTAATCGCCTGGCCGGGTGACGCTGCAAAGAATGCGGCTTCGTTCCCTGCGGTGCCCTGGTCCATCGGAACGCTGCGCTCGAGATAGGCCGCGGCCTCCGGGATGGTGAACTCTCCCGTCGCGAGCTTCACGTCTACTTCCACGCGCAGCGCGCGCAGCCGCATGAAGTTGTAGATGATCTCCCGAACCCGCGGTCGGTCATCGAAAAGCCCTTCCTGCAGCATCAGCTCCTCGGCGTAGAAGCCGATCCCCTCGTTCGAGTTCGAGTCGTAGTAGTGGCGGCGGATCGGGTTGTCCTGAGCCCAGGCAATTGCGAGCTGCATGTAGTGGCCCGGAACCCCTTCGTGCACCATGAGCGGGCGGGGGTCCTTGGCGCTCGCGCGGTAGAAGTAGCCGAGATCCGGTGAGGGTGGCGGGCGGTAGCTCACACCGTCTTCCGCCAGCCGCGTAGCGGAGGTGAGGTCGTCGTTCACTCCCCAATCGGCGAGTGGCGCGAGGTAGGAGGGCAGTGCCGCGGTCCGGTAGTGGTGGAGCCAGGCAGGAACGCTGATGATGTCTTTCGCCTCGAGATATCGGCGGATGCTTAGCTCGTCCTTGGCCTCCTGCGCGAGCTGAGCTGCGAGGGTCGGGAATAGCGGGAGCTGAGGCAGGCTGTCGTTTCGCGTCCGTTCGTACGCCTCGAACGAAACCGCACGTGCCCAGTCCTGGCGAGCCATCGCGACGAGCTGCTCGGGACTGTACGGCACGAGGGCGACGGTACGCAGGAAGCTCAAATACGCGTCGCGCCCGATGGCGGTTTGCCGGGGCAACGACGAGACCCGCTGCTTCAGCCAGCTGCGATACTCCTCGAGCGCGGTCGCAGCGGCGCTCAGTGCGGCAGACAATCGGGCGGCGTCCGGCCCGGCGAGCTTCGGGGCAAGCGCAGCGCCCACCTTGTCGAAGCGGGGCCGAATGCTGTCGAGCGCGCCGATGGCCAGCCGGGTGAACGGCGCGGCGGCGTCGGTGAGATTGCCTCGTGCCTCCTGCAACGTGCGAGGGATCCGCTCGAGGCGGCGCACCAGCTCGTGGGTGCGCAACGAGTCGAAGGGCGGCGGTCGGAGGAGATCCTCGTGCAGCACGCCGATGGTCTGTTCGAGGTAGAAAAGCGGATTCCGACGCCACCCGCGAGTCACGTCGAGCTCCCAGCGAACCCGGGCAAGCGCAGAGCCGATGAGCCGGTAGTCCACCTGCGCCGGCCGGTCCCAACCCGTGGTGTCGATCGCCCGCCACTCGCGCTCGAAGGCGCCGAGAGCCTTGCGGCGGGCCGCCACCGCGTTTGCCGACCAGTCCGGGACCCAATCCCTGGGGCGTTCGATTCGGGGAATGTCGTCGCCTGAGGCTGGCTGGTTCGCGGCCCGCCACGTCCAGAACCGCTCCGAGAGGTCGCGCAATCGAGCTGTGGCAGGGGCATTCTGCGCCGCGAGATCGGGCGCGGCGGTCAGGGTTCCTACAACGAGCAGTGCGTACCACAGATCTCGCAAGCCGGCCCCCTACTGGAAAAGTCGAAAGTAGACCCTCACGCCACCCCGGATCGACTGGAACTTGCTAACCCTGCCACCGCTTCCGCCCACGACTTGCTCGAACGTCCACTGGGCATCCACCGGGATCCCCTTGGCACCCGGCTTATTGACCCCGGGAGTTGCATAGGTAACGCCTGCGGAGAAGGTGGTCACGCCGATTTCGGAGTCGAGCGACAGCGCCGACGCCGGAATACCGGGAATCGAATCCGCCGCACTCGCGTAGGTCACCGTCTCGGCTCCCTCGTGCCGGTGGTCCACGCCGATCTGGATGGCAAACCCGGGGACCAGTCGCACGAAGGGATGCGCGCCCAAGCTCCATACATCGCCCGGATCCACACTCACGGTCTTGATCTGGCTGAACGGCGCGTAGGGTTGATCGGGGGGCGTTACCCGAAGCAGATCGTCACCCGCCATCTGCCGGAGGTAGCCTCCGCTCAGGCGGGCTCCAAAGCGGCCGAGACCTACATCAGCTGTCACCGCCCCTCCCAGTGCCGAGTGCCCGGTGCCGGTGCCAAGGTCGAGAAAGAAGCTGGGTCGGGCGGGGAACCCGGTGCCCAGCCGGTAAAGACCGGTGAGCGCGATGCGCAGTCCGGTTCCCCGCATGTCATCGTTCCAGTGGTCGATCGGGGTGAAGACGCCGCCGACTTCGGCGTCGCCGCGTTGGGAGAGTGGCGCCTCCTCGATCCGTCCCACACTCCGGCCCTGGGGAGTCGTGAGATAGGCGACCAGGGCGTCCTGGCTCGCGCGCGAGATCGGAAGCGCCGGCGCCGTGGTGAAGCCCGGCACTCCCAGGCTGCCGGCAAGCGTGGCCTGCAGCGCCTGAATCCGCGCGTTGAGCGCTAGACCCAGTTGACTCCCCACCGTCGGCACGAACGTGGAGGCCGTCGCGGGGTCGAGCAGCAGTCCGGCCAGATCATTCCGCAGCGACGTGCCCGAGGCGAGCGTGTCCTGGGCCATCGTACGAAGGGCCGGGTCGCCGTCGTACACGCCGGACTGGAGCCGAGACTGGAGCGATTGGAGGGCACCGCTGAAATCCGCGATGAACTGCGACGTCTGGGCCGCGCCGGCTTGATCTCCGAACACGGGGTCGGCCGGATTGACGCCGGCATTGCTTGACGTGCTGTCGAGCGCGAGGGTCGTGCTTACGGTGGCGCGGGCGAGTGGAAGGCGGGCGAAGATGCTGATCCGCGAAGTGAGTCCGAAGCCCAGGCCGATCGAGCCGGCGTCGCGGGTCCCCTGGGCGGTGGCCGTAAGCCCGCCGAGGTCCAGCCTGGCGGTGGAGGCGCCGGTGATTCGCGCGAGGGCCGCATCGGCGCTCGCCAGCCCGGGGATCCGATCCGCGCCCAACGCCGGGCTGGCGAGGTCAGCGGCGTATTCTTCCGACACGCCTCCCAAGTAACGCCGATCGACGGTTTCGAGGGCTCCATCGAGCTCAAGTCGAAGCAGTCCTTTGGGCACGCCGGCGGGCGAGAACTGCGCCCAGGCTGCTCCGGGCAGGCACAGGGCGCCCGCAAGGAGCGCGCTCCATCGGCGCCCCACTCAGCGCCGACGAAAGGGATCGAGCCGGTGCATGCGGACGGTCAGCGGCTCTTGAGCTTGACCTCGATAACGCCGGCGGGGTACCTCGGCCCGTACTTCGCCCCTGCGTCACTGGCGGTCAGGTAACGAATGTCCTGAATCAGGTTTGTCTGGACTTGAGCGAGTTCTTCGACTCCCCCCATATCAGTCCCGTCTACAAAGACTGCCAGCTGGTTCCTGTCCGGATTCGCCTGGATGTAGTTCTGATCCGAAGACGTCATCGAGGCGGTGGGATCGCCGTCGGCCCCCCCGGGAGCGCCGCTGTTGGTGGGTGGTGCAGGCCGGCCTCCACCTAGCGTATTCGGCTGTGCCGCCCGCCGGAGCCACTCCGGATGGAGCTTTTCGACAACCTGGTAGGCGTTGTTGACGCGGGCTGCGTCGATCTCTTCCGTGGTGATGAACTTCGGATTCCGGTTGACTTTCTTCTCCGAGACCTGTTGAGCGTGGGCGGTGAGCGCGCCCGCGAGCGCGACGGCGGCGGCCACGGCGAGGATGCGCGACGTTGACATTCGAAACCTCGAGTTGGAGGGCGTGGGTCAGAAAGTAGCGCGCGCACCGCGGCCCGGAAGTCCCTGGCGCCGGTATATTAGGGCGGCTCACGCCCGGGTGGCGAAACCGGTAGACGCAGGGGACTTAAAATCCCCTGGCCGCAAGGCC
>Ga0134127_10002748_pt1 | contig 12597 bp, 9 predicted proteins | sample KB31753_FD_96459 | JGI IMG/M metagenome (GOLD analysis project Ga0134127, IMG submission 96459) | Terrestrial soil microbial communities with excess Nitrogen fertilizer from Kellogg Biological Station, Michigan, USA - KB3-175-3 | ecosystem: Environmental > Terrestrial > Soil > Unclassified ...
CAGCAACCACTTGAGACGGAGGATCCACCAACCGTCTCTCTTGCCCCGCAATATACACCGCAACGCCTGTGCCGTGCAAGGGGGTTTTTCTTTTCACTTTGAGACCGCTAAGTTTGCTGGGAAAGATGCGTTAGAGGCGACTCGGGGGTGGGTTGATCGAAGTCGGCGGAGGCGTGAGTCGTGTAGATTTTTCTCGGGTCGACGTGTAGAAATTTCACGAGCGCTCCTCGCCGGCGCCGATCTCGCTCTCGATCGCGCGGGCGATTCTCGCCGCGTATTCCTCGATTTGATTCTGGTTCTCACCTTCGATCATGACCCTGGCCAGCTTCTCCGTTCCGGAGTAACGAAGCAGGAGACGTCCCTTCTGCGAGAGCAGTTCCTCAGCCTCCGCAACTGCCGCACGGACCGAAGCCAACTCACTGAACGGGACCTTTTCTCGGACACGCACATTTACGAGAATCTGTGGGTACTGCCTGAACCCTGTGGTTATTTCAGCAAGCGTTTTCTTCGACTCGCGAAGCGCCCGCAGCAGGCAAAGCGCGGTGATCATGCCGTCGCCGGCGAGACTCAGCTCGGGCAGGATGATGTGGCCTGACTGCTCCCCGCCGAGGCTCGCGCCCAGTCGAAGCAGTTCCTCGAGAACGTACTTATCGCCGACGTCAGTGCGAACGAGTCGGATTCCTGCGGAGCGGAGTGCGATCTCGAGACCGATGTTGCTCATGACGGTCGCGACGACGATGTTGTCTTTTAACTTACCGTGCGACTGAAGATGCGTGGCGAGGGCCCAGAGCGTAGCGTCTCCATCGACGAAGTTGCCGTTTTCGTCGACGAAGAGTGCCCGGTCGGCGTCGCCATCGAAAGCCACTCCCAAATCGGCGTGCTCGCCTAATACTTTCTCGCGCAGCGATTCGATGTGAAGTGAGCCGCAGTTGAGGTTGATATTCCGGCCATCTGGAGATGCGTTGATCGCGATGACTTTCGCGCCCAGCCGTTCGAACAGGACTGGTGCGAAGGCGCAACTCGCGCCGTTTGCGCAATCGACAACGATTGTCAGGCCATCAAGCGTCAATCCGTTACCGATGTCGTCTGCGAGAAACGTTAAGTAGTCCTCGTCGAGTTGCTCTGCGATCTCCGCCAGAGGTGGAACAGAGTCGTGTTGAGCTTGAACCGGTGGCTTGTTCTCGAAAATGTCTGCTTCGATTTGACGCTCGACTGAGTCGTCCATCTTTCGCCCGGACGGGGCGAAGATCTTGATTCCGTTGTCCTGGTAAGGATTGTGCGAGGCGCTGATCACGACGCCCGCGGATGCTTGCAGCTTGCGAGTCAGGAACGCGACGCCAGGCGTCGTGATGACACCAGCCGACAGGCACTTTGCGCCGGCCCTGCTTGCGCCTGCGATGAGTGCGCGCTCGATCGATTCGCCTGATTCGCGAGTGTCGCGACCGATCACGATTTGCGGTGTGGCAGTGCGTTCGGCCAGATGTGCAGCGAGAGAAAATCCGATCGCACTTATAGTCGCCGGATCGAGTGGAAACTGTCCTGCTTCGCCTCGAATACCGTCAGTACCAAAAAGAGCCTTCATTTGATAGGGGTAAACCTCGAAGTGTTGACAGATTTCAAAACAACTTTCCCTTTTAACGCATCCGGCAGATCAAGACGGGGTTGAAGAGCCTCGCCTTCCAAAACGATCTTCAGCTCCTCAGACTTTAACGATTGGAGAAAACTCGCGAGACCTAATACCGTTACAGAAGTGGTCGCGGGTTGGACCTTACCGCCCTGCGCGGTCGTCACTGCTATATCCGAGAAAGTCTTCTCGATGCGCCGTTCACCGATTTCGACGTTGACATTCACCATCGGCTCCAGCAGGTCCACTTTTGGATCCGGAACGTCGAGGGCCACGTTTGAAGCCGTGAACGTTTCTTTGTGCCCCGCGAGCCAGATACTTTCAGTCGCAACTTTTTGGAGTGCGTTCACGCGGCTCGCCGGACCGCGCACAGCGACACTGCCCTTGTTTGGGTAAACGGAATAAACCTCAAATCCGTCGGCCGGTTTACCTTCGAGTTTGGCTTCGACTCCGACTTGCCGCTCGACAATCTCCTCGAGGCGGATCGGGACCGCGCTCGGCTGAAAACCGTCGATCTTGATTCCTTGCGGCAGGATGATTTGTGCTTTGTCAGCGAGTCGCAGAACTCTTTCGCCCGCGCGTTGATCGCTGATATCGACGGTCGCGACGAGATCGAGAGACGTTAGATCGTCGAGCTTGTTGCGGCTGCCGGTCAGCATCACATCGACGGTGCGTGGTGGATCGTTACTGATTTCCAGTGATGGCGGCCGAATGAAGTTGAGCTGGACATTGACGTGAGCAGTGACGGGTTGATTCTGTCCGGTGACCAGCATCCAAAGGACGATGGCGATAGCGAGTGAGAGAAGTTTCAGGCTCCAGTCTTCGATGAAGATCCGGCGCAGCAATTTCTCCGCGCGGTGCGATGTGGGTCGCGGACCTGGTGTTGTGACTTCGTCTTCGTCCTGGAATGGCATGCTGATTTTTAGTCCTGTAAATCTTGAAAAATCTTGTAAATCCTGTCTCCAGCTTAGACAGGATTAACAAAACTCAAATTGACGCGATCTGATCGGCTTCACTCTCCGACTCAGTATGCTTCTGCTCTTTCTCTTTCCTTGGGCCTTGCAACGCCTCTAAGATCGCGTTGCGAAGCTTCGTAGCGTCAAGGCCGCGCTTGATATCACCGCGCTGCACAAACGAAATCAGGCCAGTCTCCTCAGAAACCACAACCGCCACCGCATCCGTATCCTCAGTAACACCAATCGCAGCACGATGGCGCGTCCCGAGATCTCTCGACAGTCTTGGATTCAACGTCAACGGAAGGAAGCATGAAGCCGCGGCGATGCGATGCCTTCGTACAACCACCGCGCCGTCGTGCAATGGACTCGCGGTGTTGAAAATACTCACGAGCAAGTCGTAACTAAGCTCCGCGTCGAGTTGCACCCCGCCGTCAGTCACATTCTTAAGCCCGACATTTCGCTCGATCACGATCAGCGCGCCCGTTTTTGTCGAAGCGAGCGTTGTTGCCGCGAGAATCACTTCGTCGTACACGCCCTCGCCAAACTGTCCTCGATGCATTGTAAACGGCACCCGAAAACGATTCCCAAACGTAATCAACGCCTGGCGAATTTCAGACTGGAACAGGACAATGATTGCGATCCCGATGTACAGCAGTCCGTTACTGAGAACGAACTCGAGCGTCGCAAGATCTTGTTTGACGGAAAGCCAGTAGAGGAAAACGATGGCGGCGATGCCGAAAGCCATCGGAGCAGCGCGGGTGCCTCGCAAAAGTTTCAAGACTGCATACACAAGCAAAAAGACGAAGATGATGTCTGCGACATTGCGCAGCTCGATCATCCGTCTCAAATACTCGGTGTATGGCAGTAGCAGTAACATCTCCGGGCAGTGTTCATCCGTGAAATCAGTGGGGTTAACATTTCAACTCTTCAACCAATATGTTCCGGGAGCGGCCCGTGATCATGAGCCTGCTTACCGCGCGTAACCTCGATAAACATCATCTCGACTTTGGGCTCAGCGCGTTTGATGCGCTCTTCGACTTCCAGGATCGAGTTCTCGATATCGCCCGTAAGCAAATCCGGTCGCAGCTTCACATGCGCGTTAATCAAAATCTGTTTCGGCGCCAGGTGCATCGTCAAAAGTTCAACCACGTTCTCGACGTTGGGATGACTTTCGATCGCCTCCTTGATGACCGCCAGCACTTTCGGATTTGCCGCTTCGCCGAGCAGCAGTCCGCGCGATGAACGCGCCAGCACGAAAGCAACGATCGCGAGCACGAGGCCGATGAATATCGAAGCAACTCCGTCCCAGTATGCTCCGGCGGCGCCGCCGACCTGATAATCCGTCAGCAAAAGTCCAGTAGTAGCGATCACGATTCCGATCAGCGCGGCTGAGTCTTCAAAGAGCACTGTCTTGGCCGTCGGATCCTTCGACTCGCGCAAGTAGTCGGCAAAGCTCAGTCCTTCGTGATGCGCCTCTTTAACTTCCTGGTACAGTGCCAGTGCGATCGAACCACTCTCCAACACGAAAGAGATTGCGAGCACACCGTAGGCCCAGCCCAGGTTCGTCGGGGGATGTGGATGCGCGAGTTTTTCGATGCCCTCGTAGATCGCGTACGTCGCACCCACGCCGAAAATAAAAATAGCAGCTATGAAAGACCAGAAAAACCGTTCCTTCCCGTAACCAAACGGGTGCTTGTTGGAAGCCGGTCGCTTATAAAACCGCAGACCCAACAAAAGAAAGATCTGGTTTGTAGTATCTGCAACCGAGTGGAGCGCTTCAGCCATCATGCCGGAGGAGCCTGTAATCACGGCAGCCCCCAGCTTCAGTATAGCGATCAATCCATTGGCAAAGAGCGCGCCGATTACGGCAAGCATACGACAAGTCCTTCAATTTTGGGGAATTGTACCAACCACAGATTACACGAGATTACACGGATTTAGCGAGAGGCTTTCGTGAGCGCTTGATTCGTTTGAATTTGCCGCTTTGAAGGAACCCGACAAGCTCGCCGGTCTTGCCCACCACCGCAACCGAGCCGATCCCGTTTCGTTTCATCAGCTCCTGCGCGTAATCGAGAGTTGCGTTTGGCTCGACAAAAAACCTGGGGGCGATGGGTCGCATGATGTCGCGAGCGCGGGTAAGGTGCCAGCGTTCGCGCGGCAAGGTCTTCAGGTCTTCCAAAGACAGCATCCCATGCAGACGCCGGTTTTGCGCGACCGGAAAAGCGACCTGCCTGTGCAGCGGCAAGACTGAGTTGATCAAATGACTGATGAGCACGTCGGGCTCGACGGAAACTGGGGCCGACATCGCTTCGCTGACGACGTTCCGGATTCGTCCGCGAACGTGCTTCACAACGCTGTAAGCAGCGTCGAAAAGAAACAGGCCCACGAGCACGGACCAAAAGCCCATGAAGTACGAATGGAATGTCGGCGCGATGGCCATGTAAACGCCGAAGATGATCAAAATCGCGGCGATCAACATGCCGCAGATCCCGGCGAGGCGCGTGGCTTCTTTGATGTCGCCCGTGCGGCGCCACAGAAGGGCGCGCAACACGCGGCCACCGTCCAGCGGATAGCCGGGAAACAGATTGAAGACCGCGAGAAGCAGATTACCCGCGCAGAGTAACAACAACACGCCACCGGCGATCGGATAGCCCGCCATCATCGCCGGAAGCATCAGCACGAAACTGATCGCCGCAAACAGAAAACTCGCGGCTGGACCAGCAACGGCAATGCGAAACTCCGCGCGCGGACTCTCAGGCTCGTTTCGCAGGCGAGCGAGGCCACCAAATGGGTGCAGCACGATTTCCTCGATCTCGATACCTTCCGCACGGCCCATGAGAGCGTGCGAAAGTTCGTGTCCGAGAACGGAGAGAAACAGTCCGATCGTTGTTACTACGGCGAGCAGCCACGCGACAGTGACACTGACCGGCATCAGCTTGAATGAGCCGACCCACATCCCACCGCGACTGAGGTTCATCGCAATGAGCCAAACACTCAGCACAAAAACTACAAACCAGCGGTAATCAAAACGCACGGGAATCCCGAAGATGTGCGCAACCGTGATCCTGCGTCTAAAGATTTCCCCTATCTTCAAGCTTATCCCTGTTAGTCCTGTAAATCCCGGAATCCTGTCAAAGGTTTTTACGTCTCGAACGCCGTCGCCTCAGTGTCAATCATCGGGTGAGCTTCTGTTCGCGCCACGCGGCGAAGCAACAGCGGCTCTTCATATAATTGTGCCAATCCACGCACGATCGCGAACCGCGGATCATCAGCAACCCTCACATCGAGGTTCAGTTCTTTCGCCAGGTAACTCGACAGTCCTTCCAGCGAAGCCCCACCGCCAGTTAGTATCAACCCGCGATCGAAAATATCGCCTGCTACTTCTGGCGAGAGATCGCCCAGCAGTGACCGCACCTCGTCAGCAATACGCTTAATCACCGGTTGCGTGATCGTATATACCTCGCCCGCAGTGAGATCGACCGCGCCCGGACTGCCCGTCTGCACGTCGCGACCGCGCACGTTGACCTTCTTATCGGGATCTTCCGGTTCAATCGCCGAGCTGAGCTCGAGTTTCAACCGTTCCGCCGTGTGCACGCCGATAGTTAGACCCCGATGACGACGTAAACGGTCCATGATTGCAACATCAATATCAGAGCTGCCGATCCTTTCGGCCCGCGAAGCAATGATCGAGCCGCTGATAATCGCTGCGACGTTCGTCGTGCCGCCACCGATATCGACTACTGCCGCCGCGTGTTCGTCGTTGATCGGAACCCCAGCGCCGATCGCAGCCGCCTGGCCTTCTTCAATCATGTAGACACGACTGATGCGTGCCTCTTCCGCGGCCGCCAGCAGTGCACGTTGCTCAACCTGTGTCACTTCCGAAAGCACGCTCATGATCGCGCGTCGGCTGAAGTGAGAAAAACCACTGCGCGCTGCTCTGACGAAGTAGTCGAGCATCGTGCGCGTTCTTTCGAAGTCGGCGACGACGCCGTCAACGAGTGGAGCAATTACGGTGACATCACGAGCCTCACGTCCCTGCATCTTGTGCGCTTCGTTGCCCACTGCGATGACTTCGCCGGAGATCTTGTTGACGGCAACCACCGACGGCTCGTCGACAACTATCCCACGCCCACGCACAGCGATGATCGTGCTCGCTGAACCCATGTCGATTGCCATCGAATCGGAGACGAGGTTCTGGAGAGCGTTGAGGCCAAGGAGGGTTTTGGTTTTCCCGATGAACGACATAAAGAAATAGGCCCTTTGGACCTAAAACGACCCGCTTGCTCTTTGCCAGTCAACCTCCCAAAGCTTTACAGGTTGCTGGCGGTTCTTAACCATGATCGGCTCGCGCGGTTTCAATTTGTAGCGACTGTGCGCGGCCTGCGCAGTTGCATCGCTGATCAGAATCTCACCGCCCAGGGCATTGGCCTCGAGTCGCGATGAAGTGTTTACAGTATCGCCGATCGCCGTGTATTCCGAACGCCGGTCGGAGCCAATGTAGCCGACGATCACCTCGCCCGTGTGAAGCCCCATTCCGACGCCAATCTCCGGAAAGCCTTCGTCGCGCAGCTCAAGATTGATTCCCAAAAGCCGCCGCTGCATTGCCACTGCTGCGTTCAGGGCGTTGGATGCGTCATCGGGCGTCGCGGTGGGCGCGCCGAATAGCGCCATCAAACCATCGCCAAGATACTTATCCAGCGTGCCGCCATGGGCGAAGATGATGTCAGTCATCGCCGAAAAATAACGATTAAGCAGGTTAACAATCTTTTCCGGCGGCGCGTGTTCCGAAATGCGCGTGAAGCCACGAATATCAGCAAACAAGATCGTGATGACCTGACTGACGCCGCCGAGCTTGAACGAGTCAGGGTTCTCCAGCATCTGCTTCACAACGTACTCCGGCAAGAATCGACTGTAGTTCGCTCGCGCCACTTCTTCACGCGCGAGCCGCTCGTGAGCGCGCGCATTCTCAACTGCGATTGCGGTCTGCGCCGCCACCGCGCTGATCAGTTCGAGATCGTCCGGCTTGAACGCCGCGAAAGGATCGAGACGATCAGCGTACAACGCACCATGCACGCGAGTCTCCGCAACGAGGGGCGCACAGATCGTCGAGCGAACGCCTTGCGACACGATCGAATCCACGCCCGCAAACTGTTCGTCTGACGCTGCATCCTGCGAAAGCAGCGCGACGCGATCCTTCATCACCTTTCGCGTGATCGTGCGGCCGATGGACAGCCTGCGTGCATGCGCTTCGAGCTTGTTGTCGCGTGCGCGCATCGCGATCGGCGTCAGGTTTTCCGAGTCGCCGTCCTGGTCGGCGAGTAAAGCCACGACGCGATCCGCCGGAGTCGATCGGAAAATGATGTCGGTCGCCTTTTCGAAGATTGCGTTGAGATCGAAGACGGAGCCGAGCGTCTTACTCATCTCGTACAGCGCACTCAGAATGTTTGCTTTGCGTTGCAACGTTTCGAGGACTTTGTCGCGCTGCGGTGATGCGGCGGCAACTTCTTCTTTTGAACGAAGCACAGTCGACATCACGTCGTTGGCGGAGATCAGCAACTGCGTGTGGCCGAGTGGCTTGTCGTCGTAACGAACGTCGGTGGTCCGCTCCTCGACCGGTTGCTCAAAACGCAACGTGCTGGCGCCGATGGTGACGCGATCGCCGTTCTTGAGCTGCTGCTCGAAGCGTGGCTCGCCGTTGATGAAGACTTTGTTTGCGCTGCGACGGAGCTGACCGTTGATTACTGCGCCATCGACGATCGTGAAAGTTCCGTTGTCCGTTTGATTGATGTGGGCGTGATAACGAGAGGCGCGCGGATCATCAAGCACCACTGTATTGTCGGGTGCGCGACCGATTGTGCAAGCAACATTCGGCATGAAACTAAATTGCCATTGTCGCCCGCTGGCATCGGTGATTTTTAGATGAGCCATGGCGGCGCGATCCTAACAGTAGATTCTTGAACCTGACAACCTTGTGATCGTGTAACTTCACAGAGTTAGTTGACCAGCATACAGGATTTACAGAATTGACAGGATACGGCTATCATGCGGCCACGACCTCGCACCCGGAAGGAGCAAACCGGCATGCGTTTCTCCGCTCGTCATCTACCCGCGGTCCTGCTTTTGATTTTGAGTCTCCCAACTTCGCTGTTGGCCCAAACTGCGCCCAAACAAACCACCAAAGCTGCACGCAATACGATTTCGGGACGTGTAACGCTCGAAGAAAAAGGCGTGGCAGGAGTAACGATTGCGCTACGCAAAACCGACTTCGTAACACCGTCCGACCCGCTCCGACGCGAAGTGACAGATCCGGACGGCTTCTATCGCATCACGAACGTTGCACCGGGGGCGTATGAAGTGTCTGCCACAGTGCCCGCGTTTGTTCGTGCCAATACGAAAGAAGCGAGAGGAAAACCCGTGCTTGTCGGTGAAGATGGCAACGTCGAAAACATCGACTTCGCACTCGTGCGTGGCGGCGTTATCACCGGCCGGGTAACTGATGCGGACGGACGGCCACTCAGCCAGCAGCAGGTTTATATTTACCGGGCTGATGCTTTTGTACAGGCGGCACAGCAGCGTGAACTTTACGCCGCCGGCGGCGCTCAAACTGACAACCGCGGAATCTATCGCGCCTTCGGCTTAGCTGCCGGACGTTACAAAGTTGCAGCAGGCCGCAGTGACGAGGTGTTCACTCCGTATTTAAGCCCGGTTCGTTCCAATTACCGGCAAGTCTTCCATCCGGATGCTACCGATCAAGACAAGGCCACCGTCATCGAAGTCGGTGAAGGCATCGAAGCGACTAACGTTGACATTACTCTTGGCCGACCCTTGCAAACTTACTCAGTCGCTGGGCGACTCGTTGATGGTGAAAAAGGTCTACCCGTCCCTAACATCCGCTTGGATCTCCAACGGCAGTTGGCCTGGCGCGCCGAGAATATGACCACGCCTGTTTACACGAATTCACAGGGCGAATTCGTTGCTGAAGGATTAATCCCCGGCAAGTACGGAGTTTTGCTGTTAAGACCTAACGTCGGCGTCCTGGCCGAGTCACCCACCTTCGACGTGATCGATCAGGATCTCAGTGGAATAACGATCAAACTCATTCCAGGCGCGAGCCTGAGTGGTGTTGTCTTGTTAGAGACTGAAAACAAGGCAGCATTCATGAAACTTTCAGAGTTTTATTTAAGCGCATACGTCACAAATCCCGCCGGGCCGATGAGCGGCGGCTTGAGCGCTTCAGTCGTGTCGCAGATCGGCCCGGACGGAACTTTTCAATTAAAAGGCTTACCCGCAGGTATGGCGCACGTGAAGTTGAGTTCGGGCCGGTTTTTACCAAAGGGATTCAACTTCGTACGCCTTGAACGTGATGGCGTGGCTATGCCGCGCGGCATTGAGATCAAGGAAGGCGAACAGTTGACGGGCGTACGTGTTGTCATTGCTTACGGGTCTGCAACAGTTCGCGGCGTTGTGAAACTGGCGAATGGCACGTTGCCTTCCGGCGCGCGGATCCTCGTCAGTCTTGTGAGGCCCGGCGGTGACATTCTGGGCACTATGCGACCGCCGTCCGTCGACGAGCGAGGATTTTTTCAAATAGAAGGTGTGGCGGCGGGTACTTATGAACTCTCCGCAACGATTTCAGGCATGCCTCTAAACACGTTTCGTCCCGTGAAGCGCGACATCATCATTGAGGAAGGGGAAACAACAAACATCACACTCACGATCGACATGAGTGCACGTCCAAACCCTTAGCTGATGACTCCCATGCAAAAACTCATCGCAGCATCAATCATCCTCATTACTTTGTGCGTCGTGTTACATGGGCAGGAAAGACCGGTTGCGTCCACTACGGGTGTCATCGACGGCCAGATCGTGAATGAGAACGGGCAACCCATGCCTGGAGCGTCGCTGTTTATCAGGCCAGTTAATTCGCCCGGAATGGCACGCACAGCTACCACCGACGTCGATGGAAATTTTCGCGTGACTGGCCTCGAACCGGCACTCTATGTGGTGAGCGGCAACGCTCCCGCATACACGAGTGTTCCGGGTGATCCATCGGGTCCGACTTATTACCGCATCGGCGATACGGTGCGAGTTGAATTGATTCGCGGTGGAGCTATTACCGGTACGGTTACGAATGCGTTGGGAGAACCCGTCGTCGGGGTGCGTGTCCGTGCAACCATGGTTCGGGACGCGCGAGGCGAGACACCAAAGTCAATGTCGTTCGGAATCAACGAACAATCGACAGACGACCGCGGTGTCTATCGCATTTACGGACTGCGGCCGGGGACTTTCATCGTCAGCGCCGGAGGACCAGGCTTCTCACCCAGGCCCAATCCATATGACACAGACATGCCGACGTTTGCGCCATCGACGACGCGTGATAACGCGGCGGAGGTCGTTGTGCGCAGCGGCGAAGACTCGACTATCGACATTCGTTACCGCGGTGACCCGGGCCACGTTATCAGTGGTACGACAAAGATTGTGAGCACTAGCGGCGTTTCGATATCGTTGACCGAAGCCGGTGGTGTTGTGCCGTTCGCTAATACGTATCAACAAGTTGGTGGTCGAGGGTTCGCATTCAATGGCATTGGTGATGGTGATTACGATCTTTTTGCTCAAGAGGTCACGTCAAATCCGATGTCCAATACGATGCCGACGCTAGCCCTGTCAGAAGCGAGGCGCGTCACTGTTAGAGGCGCCGATGTAACCGGCATTGAGTTATCGACGCGACCGTTGGGATCGATTAGTGGAAAGATAACGCTCGAGCCTTCGAAGGTTCCTGCATGCCAGGGTAAGCGACCGCCGCTGCTGGCGGAAACGTTGGTCCGGGTTCAGCGACCCGAACAAGAAACTGGCAAAGACGATATGCTGACCATGCGAATGATGTCGAGTTCCGCGTCACCAGACTCGACGGGCGCGTTTACGATGCGCAATGTGATTCCCGGCAAGTATCAATTCGAGCCGCGGTTTTATGCACGCTACTGGTATCTGCAATCGATCACGACGAGCACCGGAACGCCGAAGCCGCAGAAGATTGATGCGGCAGCGAACTGGACGACAGTGAAGTCAGGAGATCAACTCTCAAATCTCACCATCACGCTGGCCCAGGGAGCAGCATCGATTCGCGGGCGCCTGACAGTGCCGGAAGGCGCCGCTGTACCCGGAGGCATGTCGGTTTATCTCGTTCCGAGTGAACCCGACAAAGCGGATGATGTGTTGCGTTACTTTGTGAGCGATGTTGCCGGGGATCTGACGTTCTCATTCAACAACGTGCCACCGGGCAAATATTTCGCCCTTATTGACGCGCAAGCGCCAAGTCTAACAAGGCTCCGCCAACCGGAATCCGCGCCAGTGCGAACGAAGCTCCGCCGCAGTGCTGAGGCAAAAAAGAACGAGATCGAACTAAAGCCCTGCCAGAACCTGACGGATTACCAGGTAAAGCAATGAGTTATTCCGCGTAGTCCGCGGCTAATATCCCTCGGCTCCCAAACCTTGACCGTTCGCAAGATAGCTTGCTAGACTTCCTCTACTTACCAAATAGGGCTCGACGCAATCCTGCGTCCTCGGACAACTCCCATAGACCGGCGCGTGCGGCGCAGTCTTGATATTTTCAAATTCGATGGAGGTGCATGGTGGGCTTCAAAGTCGGCCAGAAAGTCGTTTACCCGAATCATGGAATCGGGACCATCGAGCAAATAGAACAGAAGCAAATAGGCGCGAACCTCTTACCTTTCTATACGCTTCGTCTTGCTGCTAACAACTCAGTGGTCTTAGTTCCCGTATCCAATGCTTCAGAAGTTGGCCTGCGCGCCCCAATCTCATCGGGTGAGTGTGACATGCTTTTCAAAGCACTAGCAGATGATTTTTCTTCCCCCGCTAATGATTGGAAGGATCGCTTTAAGGAATTCTCGGAAAAAATGCGCACCGGCGACATTTTTGAAGTTGCCGATGTGCTCAAGCATTTAACATATTTGAGCAATCTCAAACCCCTCTCATTTCGCGAACAGCGGATGCTCGAAC
>Ga0134127_10002749_pt1 | contig 12597 bp, 7 predicted proteins | sample KB31753_FD_96459 | JGI IMG/M metagenome (GOLD analysis project Ga0134127, IMG submission 96459) | Terrestrial soil microbial communities with excess Nitrogen fertilizer from Kellogg Biological Station, Michigan, USA - KB3-175-3 | ecosystem: Environmental > Terrestrial > Soil > Unclassified ...
CGACGAAAGGCACCAGACGCGGCCCCATCGAGACGCGGGTCTGGTTGGTCTGGAACACGTTGACCCGCAGCGCCTGCATCTGCCGGAACATCGCATCGAGCTCGGCGTCGGTCACATCGTCGGCCATCGTGTTCGACATCGAATACAGATTGATCTTCGCGTCGTCGAACTTCTTGCGGACGTCGCGGAACCGCTCGAGAGCGGCAGGCGACAGCCGCCATTGGCGCAGCTCGTCGCGCGACTTGTCGTATTCCGGATTGGGCACCTTCGGGACCTGGCCGCCGACGGCGGCCCCGCGCACAGGAGGACCGAAAAACCCTCCTGACAACTCGACGTTGCCGATGCCGAGCTCCACCAGCTGCTGAATCAGGACGTCCAGTGGATCCTTGCCGGGCACCTGCGGCAGCGGATTGAGCGACGCGGTCGTAATTCCAAGCTTGACGCCACGCACCGTCAATTCGATGGCAAAGACCTTCGATGCGGCCGCCGCGGGCAGCGCGATTAGTGACAGCGTCGCTTTTGCGAAATCTCTTCGTGAATACACGTCTTCAATCTCCCGAAAGACCGCTGGATTCTATCCCACGTTGCGCGCAACTGGACAACCAGGCGTGATGCCATTTGCCATGTGGCTTGTCCACATCTGGAGGCGGTATGATTGGCCGCGATGGCGACACGGCCGACGAGCCCGAGTACCGAACAGGTCATCTCTCACGTCCGCGAGCTGATTGGACGCGGTCACCTGCGTACGGGCGACCGACTTCCACCGGAGCGCCATCTCGTGACGCAACTCGGCGTCAGCCGCCCCACCGTCCGCGCCGCGTTGCGCGCGCTGGCAGCCATGGGGGTCGTCGAAGCACGGCACGGGTCGGGAACATACATCCCCGGTGGTCCGCCGAAACTCGATAGCCAGCCACTCAGTTTTCTCGCGGCGCTGCACGGCTTTACGCGCGATGAGATGTTCGAGACGCGGCGCGTCCTCGAGGTCAGTGCCGCCGGAATGGCGGCAGAACGCGCCACCGGACACGACCTCGCCGCCATCGCGGAGGAAGTTGCGAGCCTCTTCGCGAGCATGGAAGACCCGCAGCTGTTTCTCGTCCACGACATGCAGTTCCACCGGGCGGTCGCGGTGGCATCGCGAAATCCGATTCTCGCGTCGCTGATCGAGATGGTGTCGGCGCTGTTCTTTGAACACCGCCGGCCGACCGCGGCGCGGGCGACCGACCGAAACCTTCGGGACGCCGCCGACATGCATCAGCGGATCTACCGCGCGATCCGTCAGCACGATGCGCAACAGGCGCGAACACTCATGGACGACCACCTGCGGCAGGCCGCAATGCACCACGCGGAAGAAGCGCAGGACGCCGTCCGAGCGGTGTCGGCGCGCCCCGCGGAGCCGCGACGGCGTCGCAACGCGTAGAGACGACCGAGTCGGAGTACTCCGACTCGCGTAACCGGTATGACCAATTGAATCTGCATCGACTCGTAGGCTTGTCCTATCGAGAACCACCCAAGCGATTCATCGTCGTGAATCCGGCCTGAACGGCATATAATTCGCCTCCTCGGTTCCCCACTTCGGTTTGAACTCGGTTCTCAAATTGGTAGACCACTTCCGACGGCTCTCAGGGAGGCACTGACGATGGCTTTCAGCATCTGGAGGATCCTGGCGGCGGCCGCTGTCATTCTGGTGATGTCCGGAACCGTGAGCGCGCACCATTCGTTCGCGATGTTCGATCAGGACAAGCTGATCACCCTCAAAGGTTCGGTCGCCGAGTGGTACTGGATCAATCCGCACGGCCACATCATCCTGAAAGTCGACGCAGCCCCAGGTGTCGATCCGAAGAGCGTGGGCGAGTGGGACATCGAGTGTGCGAGCACGAACATCATGCGCCTGCAGGGGTGGTCGAGCACGACGCTCAAGCCGGGCGATCAAATCACCATATCCGGTAACCCGCTGAAAGACGGCAGCAAGGGTGCGTCGCTCTTCTACGTCACCTTCTCCGACGGCAAGCGGCTGTATCGTGATATCGCACGGCCGAAGAGTTAAATCCGACGCGTCTGGAGCGACAGGAGAATCATCATGAAGCCAACGAGACTCGTGCTGGCCGCTGGATTCGTCTTCATCGGCGGAATTGCGCTCCTCGCGCAGGCGCCGGCGACGCCCGCCATCGCCGGATTCTGGCTGGTCCAGGACACGGCGTCGGGTAGCTGGCAGGAATGGTGGGACAACGGCCCGGGCGTCAAGGCGAAGGTCCGTCCGGAGATCGTCAAGTTGAATCAGGAAGACGACGCAAAGGTTCGCGCCGGCAACGTCGTCAACACGGCGGGCCGAGGCCGCGGGCAACAGGCCGATGACTGCGGCGCTGGAAACCTGGCCATGTCGTTTGCGAGCTCCGGCGGACAGGAAGTCGCCATCTCAGCGACGGAGATCAAACTGGGGCCACAGACCGTGTACACGGATGGTCGACCGCACCCGGACACCAAGAGCCCGGCGTACAAAGCCACCGGGAACGGGCACTCGACCGGACGCTGGCAGGGCGACACGCTTCTCGTCGACACTGTCGGGTTTCCGGCGAAGATGTGCGACACCCGCTGGCGCATCATGCGCGTCACGGGCGGCGGTCGTGCGAAGGAAACGACGCATCTCACGCAGCGCGTCCGGCTGATGGATGCCAACACACTGCTGCTCACGTTTACGTGGGAGGATCCGTCGATTTATCTGGAACCGTATACCTACACCTATACCTTCAAGAGGATCCCGAAGCCTACCGAGGATCCGGCGAAGGCGCTGCCGAAGCGCGAGTTCCTGACCGACAAGTACTGGCCGCGATGAGCAAATCCCAAAACCCAAATCCCAAAACCCAAATTCCAAGTATGTTTGGATTTGGGATTCGGGATTTGGGATTTGGGATTTCTTGATGTGGTCACGGTTCACGGCCTGAAACGATCGTATGGTCACGTAGATGCCGTCCGCGGCGTCTCGTTGGACATACACGAAGGTGAAGTCTTCGGCCTGCTCGGACCCAACGGCGCGGGCAAGACCACACTGCTCGAATGCGTCGTCGGTCTTCGCGTCCCCGACGCGGGCGAAATCACAGTCGCCGGCATCGATGCGAGGCGGCGAGCACGTGAGGTGCAGCAGCGAATCGGCGTCATGCTGCAGTCGACGGCACTCCAGGACAAGATCACACCGCGTGAGGCGTTGCGGTTGTTCGCGACGTTCTATCGCAACGCCGCCGATCCGGACCAACTGCTCGAGCGGTTCTCGTTGACCGAAAAAGCTGGCGCCACATTCGACACGCTTTCCGGCGGGCAGCGGCAGCGCCTCGCTCTCGCGGTTGCGCTGGTGAACAACCCCGAAATTCTCTTTCTCGACGAGCCAACCGCAGGGCTCGATCCACAATCGCGCCGTGAATTGCGGGATGAAATTGCGCGGTTGAAAAAAGATGGCTGTACGGTGCTGCTCACCACGCACGACGTCGATGAAGCCGAGCGCCTCTGCGACCGCGTGGCCATCATGGACGGCGGAGAAATCATCGCGACCGGTGAGCCGCGCGCGCTGGGCGTGGAATCGGCGTCGTTGCAGTCGGTATCCTTCAGCACGAAGCCGCGCATCGCCACCGAACGTCTGGCGGCTATCCCTGGTGTGGTCGATGTGTCGTTTGACGGCGCCAGAATCACCTTTCGGACCGCCGATGCCCGCCGAACCCTGCGTGAGCTGGCGGCCCGCCTCGAAGAGGACGGAGCGGAACTGCTCGAACTCCACGTTCATCGCGCCACACTCGAAGACGTATTTCTACGTCTGACAGGAGCGGAGAACGATCGGTGATCCGCGGCGCCCTGCGCCAATGTGTCGTCAGCATCCGGTTGTATTTCCGCAATCCTTTGGCGATGAGCTACGGTTATCTGTTCCCGACGCTCTTCCTCGCCGCCTACTGGGCTTTGTACCGGTTCGAGCGTGTCCCGCTCGTTCGCCACATCGGTGAGCTGCTGACCGTCACCGTACTCGGCGGCGCCTGCTTCGGCCTGCCGACGACGCTGGTCAGCGAGCGTGAAAAGGGCGTCTGGCGGCGCTATCGCCTGATGCCTGTTCCAGTTGGAACTCTCGTCGCGAGCACCATCGCCGCCAGATATGCACTGGTCGTGACGGCTGGACTGCTGCAGCTCGGTCTCGCCATGCTCATCGGCATGCCGCGGCCGCAACATCCGTTCGATCTCTGGGTGGCGTTCACGGTCGTCGCGTTCGCCTTCCTGGGATGCGGTTTGGTCATTGCGATGATGGCCGACACCGTTCCCGCCGTTCAGGCGCTCGGACAGACGATCTTTCTGCCGATGCTCATCATCGGCGGCATCGCGGTGCCGATTGCGAGTCTGCCGGACTGGGCGCAGCACGCATCGATGTTCTTTCCTGGCCGCTATGCAGTCGAGACGCTGCAGGCGTGCGTGACCGGCGAGGGCGTTCGGTCGGCGATGTTCAGCGTGTGCGCGCTGCTCGTCATCGGCATCGCAGGCTGCACGGCCGGCGCGATGATGTTTCGCTGGGACCAACACGAGCGGTTCGCCACGCGTCGCGATCGCGCGTGGGTCGCCGTCGCGCTCGCCGCGTGGGCCGCCGTCGGTGCGGCCGCGGAGTTGCGGGGCCACGTGGCGATATCCACGGTCGCTTCTGCCCCATCGCCGTCAACATCGTCACAGACGACGGACATCGTGATCGACGCCCCGGCCGGTTCAATCCAGACGTTGCGAGCGACGACAGCTGAAGTCGCCGCCGGAGCGCGGCCGTTGCCCGCCGCCTCCACCGCGGCGTCCGCGACCACGACAACGGAACCCGGACCGGCTTCCTCGCGTGCTCAGCCGACATCATGGCAGGCGGTTTCACAACAGGACATCGATACAGATCTCACGTTCGATCGCCTGCCGGCTGACAGCGGAGTCATCACGCCGATTGCCTCGGCAGCCGAACAGCCGGATCCAAGTACCGCCGAAGCAGTGGCGATGCTTGCGCAGGCGCTGCCGGAGTGGACGCCGGGGACCGTGGCCGATCCGGTGCAGCGCGTACGCAATCTTCTCTACGTCGCCGCCGTCCCCGATCTGCTGATGATGGATACCGAGCGGTACGTCCCCGCCGTCGTCTACCAACGTGTTCAGGAGCAGATGGAGCGCTCGGATCTCACCAAGACCCTGTACTGGATTGCGTTGCATCCGTTCGACGGCGACGATCGAGCTGTCGACGAGATGGAGTCGCTGGGATTGCCTCCAGCGTCAGCGACCGCTGCGGAGGATGTTCGCGCGCGTGCGGCTGTCTATGGCGTCAAACTGCTTGGTCGGTTGTTAGGGCGAATAGAAACGAAATAAGTGTGAGGTCCATCGGCAGAGCAAAGTTCAACCACAAAGATCACGAAGAACACGAAGATTCGTTTTGTACAAGTATGCTTCGTGAACTTCGTGTCCTTCGTGGTTGGCGATGCGAACCTCAGAACGCAAATCGCAATTGCAATTGAACCGTCCGCGGTGCCTGATACAGATTCGCGACGCCGAACCCCGCGCCGTTCGGCTTGGTCCGCGCCGCAATCGGGTTGCCGTTTGCATCGACCGGCAGGTTGACGATCGTCACCGGGTCGTTCGGGCTCGCCAACTGCATCGCCGCGTTGCGCCCCGTCACAATCGCCTGGTTCAGGAAATTGAAGATATCGGCGCGGAACGACACGCTCTTGTTGCCCGGCAGTCTGACCTGCTTCGAGATCGACAGATCCAACGCGCTCTGGAAGCAGCCCTGCAGATAGCCATTGCCCGACTCGAGGCCGACGCTCGGCGAAATCGGTCCCTGGAACGCGTTCGCGCTGAACTGCCGGAGTGGATCGCTGCTGCAACCGCCGCCAGTGTCGCCGACGACCCGTACTCGGCCAGCATAATCCGGTGACCCGGTCAGATTGATGTTCGAACCACCGCTCGAGTAGGTGTAGGTCACCGCGTACGGCTGGCCGGTCGCAGCAGTCCATACCCCCGCGACCTGCCAATCATTGACCAGTGCACCCAGCGACCCGCTGGACATGCTCGGCAGCATCCAGAGGAACGTGCCCTTGAAAATGTGCCGCGGCGTCAGCATGTCACCCAGGAGATCATCCTGTTGTCCCTGATCGCTCCGCACGACGTAGCTGCCGTCGGCGCTGTGCTGCATGCGCAGCGCCTGCGTGCTCGGGCAGCCCCCAGATGCGCAGAAGCCGCGATCGGACAACGTGATCGTGTCGTTGAAGCCGAACTGGATGCCACGATTCAGCCGGCGCTGCAGCGACAGCTGCAGACCGTGGTAGGTACGCCAGCCGAGATTCGTCGTCAACCAGACGTTGTTGTACCCGCGCAGCGGCGCCATCAACTGCGTGACGACCGCACTCGCGCCCGGCGTCGCGCTGGCGGCGAGCGTGCGGTCCTGATTCTGCGGGAGGAACGCGGCACCAATGTCGATCGCGCCCAGATTGAGCGGATACAGTTCGTCCCAGCTGTGATGGCCGACGTAGGCGGCATCGAGCACGGTTGCAAACGGCAGCATGACCTGCGCGCCACCGCTCCACTGTGTGTCCTTCGGATACGGACTGTCGTACTGCCAACCGAGCACTTGCGGACCCGGCCTCGGCGTAGACCCGAGGGCGCCAGCCAATGATGGGAGCGTGCCGAACTGCAGCGTGACGTCCTGCATCAGTGGCGGGTTGCCGTTGAGGAAATTGCCGAAGCCGCGCGCAAAGAACAGACCGCCGCCCCCGCGGAGCACCAGCCGCTGATTCCCAGTGACGTCATAAGCAAACCCGACTCGCGGTGCCCATCCGAGCTTCGGCGACGTATATCCCTCCTTCGGAAGGGTTCCCCCTGTCACCGCCACGACACCGTTGTACGGAGCACCAGTGTTGGGAATCACGGCGCCGATGAGTGCCGCAGTGCCTGCTCCGAGGAACGCGCCCGTTCGAGGATCCATCGCTTGCCGCGTGTCGCCGGTGCAGGGGTACACGTTGTTGGCGCAGCCCGCGGCGTACAGCAGCGGTGCATCCGAGGCCTTCCATCGGTCCGGCAGAAAGTTACTGCCTTGCAACAGCTCGTCGTACTGCGGCGTCTGATGGACAACGCGGAGGCCATAGTTCAGCGTGAACTTGCCCGTCATCCGCCATGTGTCCTGCGCGTACCCCTCGAGGTTCTTGAATCCGTACGCCCCCTCGATCCAGCCGGAGAGCTGCTGATAGGTGTTGTAAATGCCGAGCGCCGCGTTCGAGAAGCCGAAGGTCGAGTCGAGCGGATTGCTGGTGTTGTTCGCGAAGCTGATCGCGCCGCGCGCCGTACCGAACACCGGCCCGCTGCCTGCCGCGTTCGCCTGGTACTTGATTCCGTGCGCGAAGTAGAACCCCGTTTTCACCGTGTGGCCGGTCAGTTCCTTCGTCAGACTCCCGTTGACGCTGGTCTCGTAGCTGCCATTGAGATTGCCCGAACCGGGGAACGGTGTGTTCGGCGGCGTGTTGGCGGTGGCGACGCGGTTGCCCCAGACAAACGTCGGCGCGATGAATACCTGGCTGTTCTGATAGACGGGAGTGTTCGACTCCTGCAGCAGCTTCGTCGCCAGATAGCGCGGGTCGAAGTAGCCCGAGTTCGGAAAGATCAGCGGAAGCGCACCAAGACCGATGTTATTGGGATTTGCGACGTCATTGGCCGGGAACCCGGTCGCGCAGTAGATCGGCGCGGTGCCTTGGGTCGCCAGCGCGCAACCGGACTGCGGCTGCCGCGATCGTCCGTAGGTGACCTCGGCGAACGTGGTCGGATTGAGGGCGTAGTTCCCCTGCACCGCCCACGTGTCGACTCTCGGACGCGCCAGGAGACTGTCGTTGAAACCGGGCAGCGTGCCGACGATCGTCTTCACCTTCTGCTGCCAGCCGGAGTACTTGAAGCTCGCGCGGATCTTCTCAGTCGGGTTGTAATCGACGCGAACGGCGGGCTGCCATGCGAGCTGGTTGTCTTTCGGCAGTCTGGCCTCGTAGTTGTACGCCGCGCCGGGCACGTTGACGTTCGGCGAGGGCCACTCGCTGAGAATGTTCAGCCCGGTCTGATACAGACGATTCGCTGGAATGCGTCCGACCACGCCGCCTGACTGGAAACAGCCGCTGGTGTTCGCCGCAGTGCACGGGAGCCCTGTCGACGCATCACGAATCAAGTTATACACGTTGCCGTTGTTGTCGATTGACTGCGAGAAATCCCCCTGCCGCTCGAGCGCGGTCGGCACGCGGAACCGGACGACATCCCCTTCACGCGATCGCGGCGCGAACTCCTGCGCATAAAAGAAGAACAGCTTGTTGGCACCGCCAGGTTTTCCGATCGGTCCGCCGATGGAGTACCCCCAGTCGCGCTCACGCAGCGATGGCTTGGCATCGCCGTTCAGCACGTTGACGCGGCTGTTCGCATTCCACGCCGAGTTTCGTTCCACGTCGTACAACGAGCCGCGGAACTGGTTCGTGCCGCTCTTGGTGACCGCAATCACCTGCACGCCGGAGGAGCGTCCGTACTCGGCCTGATAGCTCGACGAGACGATCTTCACCTCACCGATCGATTCGACGTTCATCTGCAGCGATGGACGATTGCTCGCCAGATCCATCGTCGAGACGCCGTCCATCATGATGTTCGCCGCACCCCCTCCTCCTACTCGCTGCGGCTGGATACCGGCGTTGACGTTGCCACCAAGTGCAGCGGTCGTCCCCGGCGCGAGCGAAGACAGCATCGTGAAGCTGCGGTTTGTGGAAATCGGTAGGCTTTCGACGAGCGCGGTCGGCACCGTAAACGAGCGCTCCCCGCTCGTAGTTTGGACCAGCGGACTCTCGCCCGTGACCGTAATCGTTTCATTGAGCGTACCGACCTCGAGGGTCAGCGTTCCGAGACTGAGGCGGTCGCCGCCCGAGACGGCGATGCCGCGGCGCTCCAGGCTCTTGAAGCCTTGCAGCTCGATGGCCATGCGATACGTGTCGGGGGCGAGGTTTGGTACGAGAAATTCACCGGTTGATTCCGAGATCGCCGGTGGAACCATCGTTCCCTTCGTTTCGCTTGTCAGGGTGATCGTCGCACCAGGAATGACCCCGCCCTGCCCATCCTTGAGCACGCCGGTGATCGTTCCCGTCGTCAGCAGCTGCGCGGATGATGCGTACGCAGTGAAAAAGAACAGCGTGAAGGCGAACCCAATGATCCAACGACCTCTCATGCTCCGCTCCTGTTTATCGGACCGCGCCGTCGCCGATGCGGGCGAGCTCCTCGTCGGTCCACGGTCGTGTTCTTGTCGCACTGAGCGCACGAATGGCTTGCGCCGTGGCTGCGTCGACTGCCGACGCTGCGTTGCCCCATTCGCGGCGGATAAAGGTGAGAACCGCGGCGATCTCGTCATCGGTCAACTTTCCGCCGATCGGCGGCATCAGTCCCACGGCGCCTTCTTTGCCGTTCAGCAGGATCCTGGCGGCCACGGTTGCGGGAGCAAGGACCAGCGACGAGTTCGCCAGCGGCGGTGCGAGCCCCGGCAAGCCGCGCCCGTCCGTCTGATGGCAACCGGAGCAGTCCGCTGCATAAATCGCACGGCCGCTATCGAAGCGTTGCTGTTCTTGTGTCGTGAGCGGGGCAGCGGCGCGCGCCGCGCCCGGTTTGCCTGGCCATTCGACGCGAGCGAGAACGCGCGTCACTCGCGCGGCGAGATCGGTCCGGTCGCGAGCGGCAAAGCTCACCAGACCCGGCTCGCCACTCACTTTTATTGTGACCGGCGCAGGCGGCGGATTGGCACCGAAGAACACAGCGGAATTCTGATCACCACCGGGAAGCGGATACGCGCGATCGCCTTCCGGCGCACCACGTCCGCCAGGTCCGGTGTCATTGGCGGCAGCGGCGCCGCGTCCACCGCGACCACCCCCACCGCCGGCGGCGCCAGTGGCAATCTCGATGCCCCTGAGCGCAGCAGAGCGCTGCCACGCCGCGCGGTTCTCTTCGGTGACCGTTGCGAAGAGCCGCTGAATCGACGGTTCATCGCCGCCGCGGGCGATCGCGGCGGCCAGCATCGGGATCGCACCTTCGAGTGGCGCACTCTGAACCTGACCCGCGGCCTGGAGCACTTTGTCCAACACCGTCGGCTCGCTGCCCCGAAGTCCGCTGATCGCCGCATCGACAGTGATTGGATCGTCACCATGCTGCATCAGCAGCGCGGCGAGGGCATCCTCCTTCTGTGGTCCTGCCTTGAGGTCACCCAGTGTTGCCGCGAGCTGCCGACGAACGGCCGGATCCGTATCCGTCGCCCGTTTCAGCACGGCGGCGATAACTGGACTCGAGGCATCACCGAGCCACCGTTCGGACAGGCGGAGCGCCGACACTCGGACGTCGCGCGACGGATTGTCCAACGCGCTGATGACCGTCGCCGGATCGATCGCGTCCAACCCGTCGAGCGTCCACAGCGCATGAAGTCGCGTACGCGGGAGCGGTGCGCTATTCGCCAATTGCTTCAGCGCGGGCACCACCGAGAGGTCGCGCCGCTGCACGAGCAGCTGTTGTGCGCTATCGCGCCACCATCCGTTCGCGTGTGAGAGCGTCGTGACGAGCGTGGCCGATGAGGCCGTCGCCAGCGCCGGTGCGCGATCGCGACGCGTCGTGTCGTGAACAACGCGATAGATCCGCCCGTAATGAATGCCCTGCTGCAGATCGTGCTTGACGACCCAGTCATTCAAATACTTCGTGACCAGGTCGATGTACTGAATGATGCCGCGATACATGTCGACGACGTAGATCGTTCCGTCCGGCGCGGATGACAGCCAGACGGGACGAAACCGCTCGTCGGTCGAGGCCAGGAACTCCGCGCGTTCGTACGCGCGCTTGGCCCGCAGGCCGGTTCCATCGTCACTCAGAATGACGCGGCTCACGAGGTTGCCTGATGGCTCGGCAAGAAACACATTGCCGTAGAGCTCGCCTGGAAGACGGTCGCCGCGGTAGACGGTGGGGGCGCTGACTGCCGTGTAGGTGGCGAGTGTCCCGTCTGGTCGCAACTGACCGGTTTGGTACCCGCGATTCACGCCTCGGTTCGGCCGCACCGGCCACGTGACATTGAGATCGCGGGTCTCGTCGACGAGCGACTCGTACATGCCGCGGGTGCGTGCCAGATTCGGATTACGCACGTAATAGCGCGTCGAGATCAGGTCGACGTTCAGCGCCTGTGAGTTCGTGTTGCGGAAAATGTGACCGACGTCGTCCTGCGTCGCGCCCCACTGGCCTCGCGGCAGCGTCGGCGCCACCTCCAGTTTCCCGTTCTTCAGGCGGTAATACTTCGTGTGCTCGGACGTGTACATCCAGTTGTCCAACGCCCAGAACAAGCTGTTCGCGTTGTGTTCAACGCTGGCGGCGCGATCGCCGAACGTATCGGTGAGCAGCTCCTTGGTGTCCGCCTTGAGATCACCGTTGGTGTCACGCATCACCCACAGGTTCGGAGGCTCAGCGACCAGGACGCCGCGATCGATCACCTTGATGGTGCGCGGCAGAATCAACTTGTCGGCAAACACGGTCCGCTTGTCCATCTTCCCGTCGTTGTTCGTGTCCTCGAGGATGACGATGTCGCAGACGGGATCGCGGTCGTGCTTGGGCCCGAGATCGGGAATGAATGCGGGCATCTCGATCACCCAGAGCCGGCCCTGAAAATCCCAGTCCATGAAGATTGGGTCTTGGACGAGCGGCTCGCTCGCCACGAGCTCGAGGTGATAGCCCGGGGGCATGTAGAAGGTCTTCATGGCCGCCTCGGGCGACAGTGGCGGCGACGCTTCGGCGACGCGTTGCACGCCGGGCGGCCACGGCGCGGTCTGCGCGTGGTAGACGCCGCCGATCGAGACCGCGGCGGCGATCGCAAGTCCAATCATCGCCCCACGCAACGGCATACGGACTCCTCAGTGCATGTCGAGATCTGGATTGCTCTCTTTGTCAACGGCGCGACAAGAGAACATACCAATATGGCGACCCCGTTATAAAAATGTGGCGCAAACATATAGAATGTGCCGCGGTATTTCAAGAGCAGAATCCGCGAACTCGCGCCTGTGGTCTGACCACTAGCCGTCGATCAACGCTTTGCGGAAGCCGTCACAACCGGCCGCGCGCCGGGGGGAAGGGGCCATGCGTATCACGACGTTCGTCATGACCATCACCGCGCTCGTGATGATGAGTGCGACTGTGCTTGTGCCGCAGGATCAGCAGGGCCAACGACCCGCCCCCACCTATCATCCGGATTGGTCGCCCGTGGCCTTCGATCCGGTACCGCCGCCGCCTGGCACGGACAAACTCGAACCGATCGGACGACCGTCTGCCACGCAGAAGATTCGTGCCGGCGGCGAACGGTTCGCGGGCCTCGAGCTGGCGCCACTGCCCGTCAAGGTGCCGGAAGGCTTCACGCCGATCTTCAACGGACAAAATCTGTCGGGGTGGCACGCCAGCCGGACGAACATCCATGGCACGACGCCGAACTTCTTCGCGATGCACGGCGTGCTCGTTGGCACGCAAAGTCCGCTTGGCAGCGGTGGAATTCTGATCACCGACAAGAAGTACAAGAACTTCGAGCTCTACATGGAG
>Ga0134127_10002750_pt1 | contig 12588 bp, 7 predicted proteins | sample KB31753_FD_96459 | JGI IMG/M metagenome (GOLD analysis project Ga0134127, IMG submission 96459) | Terrestrial soil microbial communities with excess Nitrogen fertilizer from Kellogg Biological Station, Michigan, USA - KB3-175-3 | ecosystem: Environmental > Terrestrial > Soil > Unclassified ...
GGGGGTCATTCGGGAGAGATTCGCGTGCCCGCGTCCGGGCGTCAACGCAGCACGACCAAGCGGGCGCTCTCTTGCCGGCCGGCCCCGTCCATGGCGAGGAAGTAGAGCGCCGGCATGAGCGCCCGGCCGCTGGCGTCGTCCCCGCGCCACACGATCACCCGCGCGCTGCCAGGACCGAGCGTGCCGGAGCCGAGGTCCCGCACCAGCCGGCCGCCCGCGTCGAACACGCGCACGCGATAGTCCGTGGCCGCCGCCTCGGCGCCGAGCGAGATGCGCACCGAGAGCGGCGTGGCGCCGGCGTGCAGCGGGTTCGGACCGGAGAGCCGGAGCGAGAGCGGCCCGTGGAGATCGGGAGCATGGAGCGTGTCCGGTACGTAGCGAAGCGCCGCGAGTCCGTCGGGCAGTCCCCAGCCGACGAGCGTGTCGGGCGCGCCCGCGCGCGAGGCGGTCTTCTTGAGCGCCTGGATGATCAGCACCGGCGGCCAGGAGGGCCGCGCCTGGATCAGGCAGGCGGCGAGCCCGGCCACGAGCGGCGCCGAGAACGAGGTGCCGTTGTGGCGCTCGTACGTGTTGGGACTTCCGTCCACCCCGGCGAGCAGGTTCGCCACCCCCTGCGCCGAGAGATCGGGCTTGATGCGGCCGTCGTACGTGGGGCCCTTGGACGAGAACGGCGCGCGCACGCCGAGCGAGTCGAGCGCGCCGATCGTCAGCACGCTGTCGCCGTTCGCGTCCGCGGGCGCGCCGATCTTGTAGCCGGCGAACGAGTGCTGGCCGTCGTTGCCCGCCGAGACCACGACCAGGATGCCCTTCGCGGCCGCGATCTCGGCCGCGCGCGTGATCGTGGTCGTGTGCCCGTCCAGCATCGGGTAGGTGATGTTCGGGCCCGGGGGATCGAAGATGTTGTAGCCGAGCGACGAGCTGATGACGTCGGCCCCGAGCGAGTCCGCCCACTCGGCGCCCATGGCCCAGTACACCATCTCGATCGGCGTCTCGCTGCCGTCGTCCTCAGTGCGCCCGAGGATGGCGTTGCAGCTGTAGGCCGAGCCCAGGTAGCGCCCGGTCGCGCGGCCGGCGAGCTGGCTGAGCGTCCACGTGCCGTGCTCGAAGTTCGCGGGCTGCTCGACCGTGTCCTGCACCGAGAACACGCCGCGGATGAAATCGCGCGTGCGCGCGCCGCCGACCGGGATCGTCTTCAGCGCCTCGTGCTTGCGGTACCAGTTGAAGCCGTTGTCGAGCAGGCAGACGTTGACGCCGAAGCCGATGTAGCCCGAGTCGTGCACCGCAGGGATGTTGAGCCGCGAGAGCTGCGTGAACGACTGTCCGTACATCGCCTGCGTGGCGGCGGAGGCGAACGGCGCCGGGCCGAGGATGGCCTCGCCCGCGCGCCGGTCCACGGCCGGCTCCACCACGGGCTCGCGCAGGCGAGGCGCGGCCATCTCCACGGGCGCGATGTTGCGCACGAACGACAGCCCGGCCAGGTGAAGGAGTGGCTCGCCCGCGGCGCGCACCGCGACGCGGTTGAACCAGCGCGACTGGCCGTAGACCGCGTAGCCGGCCGCCTCGAGCGCGCTCACGTAGGCGGGCTCGAGCGGCAGGTCGAGGTAGTCGACGAGCGGCTGGACGTGCGCCTTCTCGCGCCGGTGGCGGGCCTCGGGCGTGAGCGCGGCCTCGGCTTTCGCGAGCTTCGCCATCAGGTCCGCGGGACCCTGCTCGCCCTTGTCCACGAACTCCACCCACACCGGCACCGGATCGGCGCCGGGCGCGGTCGCGAGCGCGAGCCGCGGATCGAGGCGCGAGCGCGCGGAGCCGGGTTCCCGGCCGGCGGCGTGGCCGGGGCCGAGCGTCAGGGCGGAGAGGCATGCAGCAAGGAGCAGTGCGAGAGGTCTCATCGACTACGATTCTACCGTATCTCTACCGAATCCCAGCCCGGCAGGCGGGTGTCAGGCGCGCACGTCGTCGCTCACGACCACGCTCACACGGGCCTCGAGCAGGCCCACCGGGTGGCCCGCCGCGTCGTGGACGGGGGGCCGGCGGTGAAGGTTCAGTGAATCCGCGTCGCGGGGCTCGAGCGTTCCGAGCGCCAGCAGCAGCTCCACGGCCGCCGGGCCCACGGCGCGCATGGCGCCGTCCTCGCACTTGATCGCGATGCCGCGCCCCGTCCCGGGCTCGGCCACGAGCAGCAGCCCCTCCGCCCCGCTCTTCGCCAGCAGCCGGCCGCGGCCCGCAAGCATGATGTCGGTGGCGAGCCGCCCCTCACCCTCCACGGTCACGGGCTCGGCGACCATGGCGCGGCCGATCCGCTGGAGCGCCTGGGCCCGCGCCTCGCCGCCGCGCGCCATGGCCGCGGCGAGCCGCGCGTAGCCCAGCGCCATGGCGGCGAGCGGCAGTCCGAACACCGGCACGCTGCAGCCGTCCACGCCGAGCGGGATCGTGGCTGCGGGAACGACGCAGCACTCGGCGACCGTGCGCAGCATGAGCTGCTGGAGCGGATGCTCGCGGCGCTCGTAGCCGGCGGTGGGCCAGCCCTCGGCCTTCGCCAGCGCCAGCATGCCCGCGTGCTTGCCGGAGCAGTTGTTGTAGAGCCGGCTCTTCGCGCCCGGGTCGCGCTGCACGTCCGTGAGCGACTCGGCATCCATCGGGTCGTGGTAGCCGCACGCCAGGTCGCCGGCCGTGCAGCCGATGCGCTCGAGCAGCCCGCGCACCAGCGCCAGGTGCGCCCGGCTTCCCGAATGCGAGGCCGCCATGATCGCCAGCTCGGCGTCGCTGCAGCCGAGGCGGTCGGCGTGGCCGCGCTCCACGAACGGCAGGAGCTGGAACGGTTTCGCGGCCGAGCGGAACGAGGTCACGCGGGCGGCGTCTGACCCGGACTCGGCGCTCGCGGCCAGCAGCGATCCGGCGGCGTCCACGACCGCGCACTGCACGCGGTGGCGCGACTCCGCGATGGCCCCGCGGAGGACCAGCACTTCGGCTTGCAGCCGCATCAGGAACTTCCCGGTCGGGAGGAACGTGCGGCCCGCGCCGGCGATGGCGCGGGCCGCGAACGATCAGCGGATGACGACCAGCCGGCTCTGGAAGTGGAACAGGCCCGATTCGATCCGGTACATGTAGATCCCGGACGCCACCGACTGGCCCGAGGCGTTCTTCAGGTCCCAGCGCTCGAAGTCGCGGGTCTTGTCGTTGTGCATCAGCTCGCGCACCAGATCCCCGGCGGCCGTGTAGATGCGAATCTTGGCCTGCTGCGGCAGGTTGATGAAGTGCACCTCGCTCTGCCCCGGCTGGTCCCAGACCTCGCTGCCGCGGTACGGGTTCGGCACCGCGAGCACGCTCTCCAGGTTCGGCGTCGGCCCCGACGTCGGCTCCGCGGGACCGGCAAGGTTGCGGAGCTTATGGTTGAGGTTCGGGCACGTGTTGCGGTTGTTGGGATCGGTGCAGCGCGCGAAGCTGTTGAGCGTGTCCGGCACGAACAGGTCCTCGTAATCCGGGTCCGTCGTGTTCCGGCGCTCGATCGTGATCGAGTACCAGGTGAGGAAGCCATCGTGCGGCCCCGGCGGGGCGACCAGGATGAAGATCGAGTCGCCCGGCGTCGCGCACCGCCCGGTCTCGGTCCCCGGCTGGCGGCACACCTTGATGAAGCGGCCGTTCGAGTCGGGATCGACGAACGTGAGGATGCTGTCGTTCACCACGGTGCTGTTGCACACGTAGGGCAGCTGGTACGAGAAGTCCGCGGTGAACACGTCGGGCCGGCCGTCGCCGGTCACGTCGGCGGCCGCAACGGCGATCGGGGCCACGCCCGTGGGCGCGGTGGCCTGCGCGGTGAATGCGCCCGTGCCATCGCCCGTGAGGAGCGACACGTCGTTCGAGCCCTGGTTCGCCACCACCAGGTCCAGCTTGGCGTCGCCGTTCATGTCGGCGGTCTCGATGCCGCGGGGCGTGGTGCCCGTCGCGACGTCGGGCGCACCGGTGAAGCCGCCGAGCCCGTCGCCGAGCAGCACCGAGACGGTGTTGGAGCCGGCGTTCGTCACCAGGATGTCGAGATTCGCATCGCCGCTCACGTCGCGGAGCACGATCCCCGACGGCGAGGTGCCGACCGCGCGGGTCAGGATCGTGGCGAACGTGCCGTTCCCGAATCCGCGGAGGATCTGAACGTTGTTGCTGCCCGCGTTCGCGACCACGAGGTCGACCACGTTGTCCCCGGTCACGTCGCCGAGCGCGAGCGCCGAGGGTCGGGAGCCCGCCGGGAGGGAGGTGAACGTCTTGGCGCCGAACGAGCCCGATGCCGTCCCGAGCACGACGGCGACCGTGTCCGAACCGCCGCAGGCGACGACGTAGTCCGCGCGGCCGTCAAGGCTCACGTCCGCGAGCGCGAGCTGGGAGGGCCCGTTGGCGACGTCGGTCGAGAACGGCGACAGGAAGCCGCCGAGCGCGTTGGTGGGGAGCACGGCGAGCTGACGCCCCGACGCGCTCGAGACCACGATGTCGAGCTTCCCGTCGCCGTTCATGTCGGTGAGCGCCACGTCCGCGGGCGGCACGCCGACGTTCAGCTCGGCGCGACCGAGCAGGCCGCCGGCACCATTGCTGAACAGCTCGGTGACCGAGTTCGACCCCTGGTTCGCCACGACCAGGTCGGGCTTGCCGTCGTTGTTCATGTCCCCGACCGCGATCGCGCTCGGGGAGAGACCGGTCGCAACATCGATAGGCGGTGCGAGCCCGCCGGTGCTGTTGTTGAACAGGATCGAGACCGACGACGTCTTGGTCACGCGCGACGCGTTCCACGTCAGCTCGCTGCCGGAGTTGAGCGAGAAGCGCCGGATGAGCACGGCCTTGGAGCTGTCGGGCGAGTTCTGCATCCGGTAGATGCGATAGCCGCCGAAGTCCGGCCGCGCCTCGGTGGCGCGGTCGCGCAGGAAGCGCACGGTGAGGTTACGCGACTCGCGTCGCACGCTGTCCGGCAGCGGGCCCTGGAACGCGCCAATGCACACGAACGGGAAGATCGACGAACTGTCCTGCCAGGCGCCGACATTCACCCACGTCGGGATATCGGGGAAGTTGGACGCGGCTCGCGTGGGGCGGGCCGCGACGACTCCGAGACAGGCACCCAGGAACAGCAGGCAGGCGCGGCGGGCGGCGCGACGTGCGCCGCCGCCTGCCTCAACTCGATTGGCGGACATGGATCACTCCTGATGGGTCCCGGAGGTTCTCGCGCTGACGGTTCGTTGCGCCGGTGTGACCATGCGCAGGTTCGGGGTCGGAGGCACCCCGCTGCGAATGGCAGGCGTGAACGAGCCGCGGTCGATGTTCTGGCGGGGCAATCCCCACAGGCCCTGGAGCACGAAGTCCACCAAGCTGATGCAATCCTGCCGCGCATAGGACCACGGGCTGAAGCCTGAGAAGACGAACTGGTGTGCGCCGTTGCCGTGGTAGTACGTCATGGTCGCGCCGACGCGATGGTCCCCAATGACCCCGGTGATCACGGAGCCTCTCGCCTCGTACAGCGTATCCAGCACCGAGATCTCGCGCGCGACCAGCGGGTTCGGGTCGACGTCCTCGATGATCGCGTTGATGTCGGCGATGTACTCGCACGGCCAGCTCGTCTGGTAGAACAGGCTCCCGGACGTGCGGGTCGGCGGCACGGGATCGCCGGCCTCGAGCTTCGTGCGCATCGCCGGCGGCAGCTTCGAATAGTTCGGCGAGCTGATCTCGGCAGGCGCGTTCCAGCGGTCCGGGTGCGTCCACTTCGACGCCACGATGATCGTGGTGTCGTGGTCGGTACCGTCCCCCCAGCGCGACTGGATGTCGTTCTCGTAGCGGATCGTGGAGATGGAGCTCTTCGTCACCGCCACCGCGGACTGCCAGTGCGCGCCGTCGAACATGATCTTGCTCGGCGACAGCTCGGCGAACTGCGGCAGGCTCGAGAAGACCGTGGTCTGCCCCTGGTTGTTCGCACGCTTGTCGAACAGCTGCAGCGACGCGTACGCGGCGCCGCCGCCCATCAGCCACACACGGCCACCGAGCTGCGTGTAGGCCGCGAGCGTGCTGGAGAGGCCGGGACCGCTCATCGACAGCAGCGCGGTGATGGGGAAGATCTGCTGGTCGAAGCTCGGGATGTACTGGGCGCCATCACCGTCCACCATCCAAACCAGGTTCTTGTACTGCCCGATGCGCGACAGCAGCACGCCGCGCGCCGGGTTCTCGAGGCCGAGCCGGGTGCCGAGCGTGTCGTATTCGTAGCCCGCGAACAGGCCTGGCTGCGAGATCACGCCCGTGGTCGGGTTCTTCGTGCAGCGCCAAGGGTAGCCGCCCTTCGCGAACATGAACGTGTCCATCTCGCTTCGGCTGGGCCACAGCTTCGTATAGAGGCCCGGGCAGCCGCCGCTCATCTTGTCCACCTCGAGGCGTGTGTCGTCGAGGACGAGCAGGTTGCGGTTGAACGTCGGCGTGACCGCGGTCATCTTGAGGATGCCGAGGCTCTTCTGCCCGTTGTTGTCGCCGCACTCCAGGTAGAACCGGTGGTCGCCGTCCAGGAACGGGCGCAGCGTCACCGCGCCCGGCGAGGTCGGGCTCGGCTGCGACCAGTGGATGTAGTCGTTGTTCTCGTCCGAGCGCGGGGTCTGGTCGTTGATGTTGCCGTCCACCATCCAGCGGAAGTACTGGATGCGCGAGCCGGGCGACGGGAGGGCCTCCCAGTTCACGTTGATCGCGGCCCGGGTCGGGATCTCGATCGGGATCTCGCGCAGCGGATCGGTGGAGTAGCCGCCGCTCTGGTACAGGAAGTCGATGAACTCGTTGAAGATGTGGATGCGCGGACCGTTCGAGCTGGCGAAGCCGGCGGTGAGCTGCAGGCAGTTCGAGTTGAGCGTGAACACCGGCGAATAGGCGCCCGCCTCGTCGAAGCCGATGACCGTGAACATGTAGCTCTTGCCCGGCGTCAGGTTCGTGAACTGCACGAACTGCGTGTCCGCGCTCGTCGAGTCCCAGCCCGCCCAGTCCTTCGCCGACTCCTGCTTGCGCAGCGAGTCGGGATCCACGAGGAACACCTGGTTCCCGGGGTCGTCCAGGTCGAGCATCCTGTACTTGTACTTGACCGGCTTCTGCGTGAACTGGCCGTCCGGGTCCTGCCCTTCCCATTCCACGCGCACCGAGGGCGTGACCTGGGCGCGCAGCAGCGCGCTCGGCAGCGGATTGGTGATGCTGACGTTGGGCGCGATCGTGTAGGAGAAGAACGAGCGGTCCTTGAACGGCGAGCGCTCGCCGGCGTTGTCCACCGCCCGGATGACGAAAATGTGGAAGTCGGACGCCGTGCGCGGATTGTTGCCGTCCTTCGGATCCGGCTGCGACGCACGGAAGAACAGGATCTCCTCGTTCTTCGTCGTGCTGATCCAGCACGTGTCGCCGTCGTTGCACTTCGTCGTGTCGAGCACGACCTTGCTCGGCGGATCGATCGCGTACTCGAAGTGATCGACGCGGCCGTCCGGGTCGTTGCCGGACCAGTTCACGCGGTAGGCGTAGAAGTAGGGGTTGCTGTGGTCCGCGGACACCGGCGCGTTCGTCAGTTCGACCGAGGGCGGCTGGTTCGGGACCAGCAGGCCCGTCGTCTTCTCCGAACAGCCGGTGAGGGCGGCCGCGCCCAGCGCGACCAGCGCCACGGCCAGCGCGGCGACCCTGAGCGACTTCGAGCGGATCGCGCTCATGGCTGCCTCCTTCCCGGATCGGTTCCGGATCCGGGCGGCTTCGTCGTCGTGCCGCTGTTGTCGCCCACGGAGCTCGCGGGCTCGGGCGGCGCGAGCCGGCACGGGATGTCCGTCTGCACGCACGTGCCCTGGGCGGGGCTCACCTCGCGCCCGACGAACGGGCAGGTCGCCGTTCCCGGGAGCGCGTCGCACTGCATGCAGTCGCAGACGCGGATGCGCATGGTGATGTTGCCCGCGGCGATCCAGGTTGGGATCCGGAACTGGACGGCGTTTGCGGCCGTGAACTCCTGCGGCTCGATGTAGCAGGTGTCGCGGGTCGTGCCCGTGAACTTCCCGAGCACGGCGATCTTCCAGCGCAGGATCGCCGGGTACTCCGCCGGCGCGCCACCGACCTTGTTGAAGCGCGTGGGATCCAGCCAGTCGTCGTCCGTCGCGATCGGGTTCAGCTGGATGTTGTCGCGGGTCGCGAACAGCTGGTTGACGGTCGGGCGGAACGCCGCGGTGCGATTGAACAGCGGCGCGTGGTTGACGTAGAACGTCAGAACCTTGGAGCGCAACTCGCGATCCGCCGCCGTGCCGCCGCCCGCATCGACGCGGTCCGCGATGCCCACGGCGTCGCCGGGGCGCTGGTCGACGCGGCGGTCCACGGTGCCGTCGCCATCCTCGGCGCGGATCACGGCGTAGGCCCTGCCCGCGGTGGTGAGGCCCCAGTAGCCGTTGATCACCGGCTGGTGGAACACCGACGCGGGGTCGTGCACGGGATAGGTCGTCGTTTCAGACGGCTGCGAGATCTGGCCCGACAGGTCCTTCACCTGGACACGGATGCGGAAGCCGATCGGCGAGCCGTTCGGCGGGCCAGGCTCGTAGACGACGAAGCCCTTGAGGCTGTCAGGGAGCAGCGCCCGGTTCACCTTCACCGCGTACGGCGAGTCCTTGTCGAAGCCGCCGGCCGGGATGATGACCCACGAGTTCAGGTGGACCGTGTCGTTCTCCTGCCGCACCCACAACCGGTCGTTGTAGACCTCGAAGAACGACTTGCGCTCACCGCGCAACGCCGGGAGCACACGCAGCGAATCCTCGGCGAGCATCGAGTTCGGCACCGTGTAGTACGGGACCCTGTTGAGATCTTGCCAGCCGGTGACCTGGAAGTCCCGGTACTTCCCGCCGTAGGGTGTCCCATTCGGTGTCTGAGTCCAGCCGCCCGCGGGGTCGCTCGGGTCGGCGCCCGAGAACCAGGTGTCGGGCGCGAAGTTCATCTGGAACCAGCGCGTGCTCTCGCCCCGCCAGCCCGACTGGCCAATCGCCCGGAGCGTGAAGATCTTGGGCCCGGGGTTTACCCGGTCCGTGCCGACGCCGGTGTTGTAGCTGGACTCGTGCACCGACGAGTCCACGGTGTTGAAGTTCGGCTCGTCGAGCTTGTAGCGGTACCCGGTGACGATCGTGGTCGGGATCGTCGGCACGCCGTGCCACTTCATGTGCAACAGGGCGTTCGACATCACGGTGTCGCGCGGGAACGCGTGGTCGTTGCTGATCTCGAAGAAATCGGTGACGAAGTAGGTCTTCTGGATCGGCTGCACGCCGCCGCCCGGAAGCAGCATGTACTCCGTTCCGGTGGCCTTCAGCTCGTCGATCACCGCGGTGGGCGGGAACCGGTCGTAGGCGCTGAAGATGAATCGTGCCGGGGTGGGGTCGGGGCGGCCCTTGTTGTCCACGGCGTAGATGTAGAACGCGTGCTGCCGCTCACTCACCTCTTCGGACGCGGTGAAGATGAACATGCTGTCCGTGGCGGTCGTGTAGTGATAGTCGCGCGCCTTCGGTCCCGGCAACGCGGGCACGCTCCCGGAGCCTTCCGGCGGCACGGGGAGCGTCTCGACCACGGCCCAATAGAACCCGGCGACGGCGCCGTCGCGATCCGTACCCGCCCAGTACATGTGGAACCGAACCGGGATCTTGCCGATCTGCGGCCGGATGGGTTGGTTGAACGAATCGCGGGTGGTGATCGTGTCCTGCGGCGCGGCCACGATCCAGGTCTCAGGCGGTTGGTTGTCGAGAGTGGTGGGGGCGAGGGCCTTGCGGCATCCAGAACCCCAGAAAGCTAGAAAAAGGCAAAGAGCAGCCCCAACACGTAAGCGCATTCGCGCCCTCCAGCACGCCCAGTCGATCTAGAGGAAGGAGCGCAGGCTAGCAACGTCGCCCCGCTTGCGCAAGCCGTATTCCCCCTGTGATTTGCCGTTTTCTCTTGGGATTACCCGTCTTTTCCGACCCTGCGCTCCGTACCTTTGCCGGCCCCGGCCCCGTCATGGTCCGCGTGGGCCGGCCCTGGCGACCGCGGCGCCCTCCAGCTGGCAGGGGATGTCGACGTCGACGCAGGTGCCGTCGGTCGGGTGCGTCTCCCGTCCCCCGAACGGACAGCCCTTGGGGCCCGGGAGGACATCGCACTCCCGGCAGTCGCAGAGCCGGATGCGGACGTTGATCGCCCCCGCCGCGATCCAGTCCGAGATCGTGAAGTTGATCCCGGACGGGTGCGAGAACTCGAGCCCCTCTAAGAAACAGGTGTCGCGGTCGGTGCCGGCGAGCAGGCCGCGAATGGCGATCTTCCAGCGCAGGATCGCCGGGTATGCGGTGGGCGTACCCCCGATTGCGCCGCGCCCCGGCTCGTACCAGTCGTCGTCCGTGGCGGGGAGATTGAAGGCCTGCGAATTCGGCGGGCCCACCTTCCGGGGCAGAACGGTGCCCGCGCGCGGGTAGAAGTCCGCCCGGTCGCGCTGAAGCACGGGTGCGTGGTTGACGTAGAACGTCAGCACCTTCGAACGCAGCGCGCGGTCCGTGCCCGGATCTCCATCCGCCACACCCACGGCGCCGCCGGGCTGGTGCTCGAGGCGCTCGTCCACCGTTCCGTCTCCGTCCTCGGCACGGACCACGGCGTACGCTTTGCCAGCGGTGGTGAGCGGCCAGTAGCCATTGATGTATCTCGCGTCGAACGACGACGCCGGGTCCACGACCGGATAGAGAGTGGTCTCGGTCGGCAGCGAGACCTGGCCGGACGGGTCCTTCACCTGAACGCGGATGCGGAAGCCGATCGGCGAGCCTTTCTGCTCGCCGGGCGCGAGCACCGGATACTGGCGAAGCGAGTCGCCGAGAAGCACCATGTTGGACTTGGTCGCGTAGGGCGAGTCGCGGTCGAAGCCCCCTCCCGGGAAGATCCCCCACGAGTTCAGGTGGACCGTGTCCCCCTCCTGGCGCAGCCAGAGCCGCTGGTTGTAGACCTCGAAGAACGACCTGCGCTCGGTGCGGAGCGAAGGCAGTCGATAGGCGGAGTCCGCGCTCAGCATCGTGCCCCGCACGCCGGAGAACGCCGCGTCCCAGGTGCGCGTACCGAAATCCATGAACCAGTAACGTTTGCCGTTGCCATCCGTGAGCGTCTGCCAGCCCGCGGTGCCATCGTTCGGGTCGGGGCCGGCGAACCAGGAGTCGGGCGCGAAGTTCATCTGGAACCAGCGCGTGCTCTCGCCGCGCCAGCCCGACTGGCCGATGGCCTGGAGCGTGAACACGTTGCGCCCGGGGTTCACGCGGTCCTGCCCCACGCCGGTGTTGTAGCTGGCCTCGTGCACCGACGAGTCCACGGTGTTGAAGTTCGGCTCGGGGAGCTTGTAGCGGTAGCCGGTGACGATCGTGGTCGGGATCGTGGGCACGCCGTGCCAGCGCATGTGGAAACGCGCTCCCGACATCACGGTGTCGCGCGGGAACGGGTGGTCGTTGCTGAGCGCGAAGGAGTCGGTGACGTAGTAGGTCTTCTGGAAACGCTGCAGGACGCCCGCGACGAACTGGTACTCGTAGCCCGTGGCCGCGCACTCGTCGATCACCGCGGTGGGCGGGAAGCGGTCGTAGGCGCTGAAGATGAACCGTGCCGGCGTCGGGTCCGCGAGCCCCTTGTTGTCGACCGAGTAGATGTAGAACGTGTGCTGCCGCTCGCTCGCGTCCACGGACGCCGTGAAGATGAACATGCTGTCCGTGGCGGTGGTGAAGTGGTAATCGCGGGCCTTGGGTCCGGGCAGCGCAGGCACGGGGCCGGTGCCGTCGGGCGACACGGCGAGCGTCTCGACGACGGCCCAGTAGTAGCCGACGACGGTGCCGTCATGGTCCGCGCCGGCCCAGTACACATGGAACCGCACGGGGATCCTGCCGACCTGCGGCTTGACGGGCTCGTCGCGCGGGTCGCGCGTGGTGATCGTGTCCTGCGGCGCGGCGACGATCCACGTCTCGGGAGGCAGGTTCCCGAGCGTCGTGGGCGCGAGCGCCTTCCGGCACCCGACTGACGTAACGACCAGGCACAAGCAAAAGATGGCTGCGCGTGAGGGCATTCACCCCTCCTCACCGCCCAGCCATCCTAGTCGCTCTCGACGTTACTCCTCCACTCGCTACCTCCGTCAATGCTGATCTTGCCTGACTCGCTACTTCCCTCGTGCGCCAGGTCATCGCGTGGCTCAGGGGGCTGCTCGGGGGGGTTGGTCAGAGGGTCGCTCGCTGCGCGCATCCTGCGCTCCGCTCGCTAGGCGTTCGGGCCTCTCCGCCATCCCTGGCTCCCGAGGCCCTCTCGACTCCCCTCTGCCCAACCCCCCCGACCACCCCCCTCGCCCGCACGCCACCGGTCGGAGGACTAGCGCACTCCGCTGGGTGTCATCGGCGACAGGGCCCTGGCGGCGTCTCGAACCCGGAGTCGGCGGGGACGGTGGCTCGGCCGCTGACCGGGGGGTGCGGGCGAGGGGGGTGCTCGCGGGGTGTGGTTGGAGGGGAGTCGAGAGGCCCCTGTGAGCCAGGGATGGCGGAAGGGGCCGAACGCCTAGCGAGCGGAGGGCAGGATGCCCGCAGCGAGCGACCCTCCAACCACACCCCCCGAGCA
>Ga0134127_10002752_pt1 | contig 12584 bp, 5 predicted proteins | sample KB31753_FD_96459 | JGI IMG/M metagenome (GOLD analysis project Ga0134127, IMG submission 96459) | Terrestrial soil microbial communities with excess Nitrogen fertilizer from Kellogg Biological Station, Michigan, USA - KB3-175-3 | ecosystem: Environmental > Terrestrial > Soil > Unclassified ...
AAAGCACGAATTCCCTGTTTAATAGCGCTTCCTGCAACTGACGCACCCATATGGCTATAAAAATCATTCTTATTAGAAGGAATTCTATTGTTTACACGGTTTTCAGTCATTGAGGATGCTCTATGACCTTGCATATAATTCGTCCACGGGGCAAGCCTATCAACAGGCCACGACTCAGATTTTAAATACTGATTATAGTCATGTGTTCTATATTTCTGGTTATGCTCTTGGGCAAGATTTGCAGCATCATTCATTTTTTGTATATCGAACAATTGATTCATAACCTTAGAATTTCCAATAGTATTCTCCATCTTTGCATTCTCAATCCATCTACCATTATCAAGGCTATAGGCATTAAGTGCCTTTTCGTATGATTTTTCAAGAGCGTTATCTCGCAAAGCTTGCATTCTTTCGTGAAACGCATTCTCTGCTGTAGCCCTTTCTTGCTTATAAATCTTTCCTCCAAACCTACCTTGCCCTACAAATCTTCTATCTAAGGCTGGCAAAATGTTTCTCTCAAAATTCTCTTGCTCTTTCTTTAATAAACGCTCTGTAACAGCCTCATTATAAGGCTGCATATATTCAGTCATAACTGATGGGAATGATCTTGCAGATAGTCTATTAAATTCCTCTGCTTTCTTAACATTTGGTAGGTTTACGTGTACCCTATTCGCCATCCTTCTTGCAAGTTCATGCTCGTACTCTCTAGGAGCAAAAGCGTTTTTCCCATCATATTTGTTAAATGGAGCTTTAGCGAAAGCCTCATGCATTGCCATAGCCCTTTCACCCGCCGATTCAAAACCGGGAGCCACATGATTAATAGTTCCTGTAGCTGTCGGGTCTTTGTTTGGAAGAGCTCCATTAGAAAACGATCCTACTTCAGGCCAAGGATATGGATCTGTATTAGGGATATTAGAAGGATGTCCATTAAACCTTCCTCTTGGAGGAAGATTTCCTACATAGTCTCCGTCTTCTGAGCCAAATTCAGAGCCATATAGATCTCTAGCAGGAACTCCTCCAATACTAATGTCATCCCTTTCCGAACTTCCTTGGTTCATAGCTCTCTGTTCTGCTCTATGTCTTTCTGCTAATTGTTCTCTAGTCAATCTATCTGTTAGAGGTCTGTTACCTAATCCAGGAACATCTTGAGGTTCCACACCCATTGGCGGACGATTAAACGGAGCATCAGGAAATGCAGGATTATAAGGCCTAGATTGCATAGGAATAGGAGGAGCCTGTGGAATAGGATTAGGAGAAGGTTGACCAGATGCAGGTGTATCTAAATCATATTTGCTTTTCTGCTCATTTTGACCAAGTTCTCTCTCTGCGGCAAGATTTTCTGCTGCTCGTTTAATATCTGAACCTATATCACTCCCAGGAATACTTGATATATCTGAGTCCAGATCGCCTTCTGCGGCTCGTCTTTCTGCCTCTTTCCTAAAAGATTCTTGATCTAGAGGATTACTTGCGAAATTTCCAAAAGTTTCAGCGTCAGGTCGCTTTTGTCGATTAAAATAATTAGACTCAACCTCTTCTACTTCAGGAATGCTGCGAGGTGAAGGAATATTAGGAGCAGCAGGTTCTGTAGGAAGTCCAGGATTCTGAGAAGCTAATTGTTCAGCAAATCTTTTGCCAGCTTCTTCCTGTATCCTTTTTTCCTGAAGCCTTTTGATATTTTCATATTCTTCTGACTTGTATTTAGAATCAGGCTGAGCGCTTTCCGGTGGCATATTTCCAGGATTCTTTAAAGCTGCTACACTTTCTTCTAATTTTTTTCTTTCTTTAACAGCATTTAAATATTTCCCAGCTTCTTCGTCATATTCCTTACCTTCCCAAATATCTCTGTCCTGCAGGCTCTCAAGATTTTTCTTATATTCATTTGCTATTTTTATTGCATCATTAAGTTTCGATTCTAAACTTGTAATATCTTCTCTAAACATATTATTTCCTCTGCCTGAAGCATTAGCGTTTTCTGGCCGTTGATTTGCTTCTCTCTCTTGCCTTTCCAGATCTTCTATCTCACTGATTCTTTGCTGAACCAGACCACCTCTATTAGGTTCAAAAGAATTCTCTTGTCGCCTTTGATTCGCAAGATTTTCTCTAAGCTTATCTTGATAAGATTTTAGATTTTTTCCATATGAATTTCTAGATAGTTCCTCTCTATCTTGTCTTTCAGCCTCTCCCCTTAGATCTTCTTCTTGAGCCCTTAGACCTTCTTCCTGTTCTTTAAATAGAGCCTCTTCTTTGTGTTTCTCAATATTTCTTGCCGCTGATTGAAGGTCTTCGTATTGTTTACTAGATTTAAATGAGTTTGGATTCTGTATACGTCTAATATCTGCTTCGATTGCCGCAATTTTTGAATTAGTATTATCTAGTTGAGATTTATTGTTTTCAAGATATCTTTTCCAATCTTTTTGCTTCATACTTGCGTATTTATGGTGAGTGTTAATATTGGAAAAGTCAATCTCTCCAGCAAGCTTGTCCCTCAAATTATATAACCCAGGAAGGTTTTCTAACCCGCTTTGCAACAATGCATTCTGTTCTTGCTCATACTTTTCGTATGCTTCTCTTCTTTCTAAATATTCTTTCTCTAAACGTGACCGTTTAAGCTCTGGATTTTGTGATTCTTCCTCATCCCTTTTCCTTAACTCTTCAGCCTTTTTAGCCGCCTCTTGCGCTTCCTTTGCATCTTGCACTACTTTTGCCTCTTGCGCTGCTTTTGCCGCTTCCGCTTCTTGCGCTGCCTGTCTCAAACGTTGTTTTTCCGCTGCCTGCCTAAACATAACTTATCACCTCATATAACTCGCAATAGACCTAGAAGCTGGTGGCAATATGCTATTTACGCCTTTATGCTTTCTAAGATTGTCTCTCATGGTATTTAGAATATTAGCTCCAACCTTATTGTTTCCGTTACCTAATGCATTAACGGTATGTGGGCTGATTATATATTCGTCATTAGAAAGTAGAGCTCTTACGCCTTTACCTCTTGTAGAACCACCACTTGACCGCAAATAAGGAGCCTCAAATTCTGTTAGTCTTTTAGCGCCATTATTAGTGCTTCCGTCACCCAATAGCGAAACATCGGTTGCATTCATGACATAGGCGCCTTCAGGAATAATAGTATCTATATCATCTGCTCTACCACTTGTATTATATCCTTTAACTAGTCCGCCAGCTGCATATCTACGAGTCTTTTTCTTAGCGGCTTTTTTCTTGTGTTCATCTATTATTGAACCTTTAGGCTCTTTTTTGAAAATTCTATCCTTATGTCTTTCATGAATTGATTTGCTGTCTAATCCGTCTTTATATGCATCTTTAAATGAATCATTAGGAACATTATAGCTTCCATTTTTACCAGGACCATTAAAATACTCATTATTTAATACAGACCCATTACCATTTGTAGGATTTCCACGATAATCGTTTCCATTGCTATGGTAATTATCATAACCATTTTGATTATTATAACCTACTTGATTATTATAAAAATTGTTTGGGTTTTGATCGTATCCGTCTTGATACATATCTTCTTGGTATTCTTGTTCTGGCTGTTGTCTTCCGCCAGTCATCATGTCAAGTGCTGTGTTCCCGGCTGCACCAAGTGCACCCTGAGCTGTTTTTCCAAGAAGGCTATCTCTCCATCCAAATCCATTCTCAAGACCTTGCTCAATAACTCCAGGTTGCCCATAGCCTCCAAAAAGACCGCTTCCGCCACCTATATCTCTAGCACCATCTACCAAACCAATCTGATTTAATAATGAAGGTTTATGTGCGCCGGCCATTCTACCAAGAAAGCTATCATATGGAACCCCAAATCTATCAGCAGCTAGAGAAGCTAGCTCATTGTAAAGCATCCCTTTGCCAAGTCCTTCTAAAGCCCCTCCTAATCTATGATGGCTATTTCTTGAAGCTGCCCCATGAGCAGCACCAAAAGCAAGACCTCCCATTGGTCCAAAAAAGAAGTTTCCGGCACCAGCCGCTAAAAAAGGACCAGCTTTTTTTACTAGCCTTTTAGGATGCCTAATGGTCTTCTTTGCAGACCTCATGAAATTTTTAAATATATTGCCCATTTTTTATTCTCCTAATATGAGCCCTCATAATCATTATAATCCATTGGGTCTACATATCCACCGCTCGCATAAGTATGCTGCATCATCCCAGGATTTACAGAGAACCTAGAGCCATTCTGTATCCCTTGTTGAGGTGCTGACATCTGACCATAACCGCCCGATTGCATTCCAGGATTTACAGAGAACCTTCCAGGAGCTTGAGAGAAATTTCCACCAGGAGCATTAAACCCTCCAGCCATTCCTGCACCATAATTTGGAAGGCTTCTGTTTAAATAGCTTCCAATCCCCGTAGATGCTTGACCAGGAGTCATAGACGCATAGTTATTAGCAGCTGAATATGCACTAGGATAAGACGAACTAAATTTGTCTCTTAACCAATTAGCACCGGCATTTAAAGCTCCAGAACCAAGCCCAAGTCCTCCTAATTGAGGCATATATCTTCCAATAGCTCCATTTAATGCATTTCCAGCATAATCCATAATTCCTTGACCCATTTGCCCAAACGATGTATTTTGAGCGCCATTAGGAATAAGAGAATTAAGAAATCCAGTAGTAGCTGTTCCAGGGCTCATATGGCCTTCCCCATTGTCCCCTCGGATAAGATTTCCTAACCAACTTCCGGCAGTACTACCTAATGCGCCGCCACCAGCACCACCAAAATAGCTTCCCAATGCACCGCCTGCCAATGGCGCAAGAGAACCCAAAAATCCTCGTCGAGCATTATCCCAACTGTTCAATCCGCTCCTAAGCGTGTCTAAAAACCCCATTTTCTATCTCCCATTATTATTATGTAAAATTTACCATTGTTTGAAAAACAGCCATTGCCCATGGCTTCCACTCATTGAAACTAAAAGTTCCAGGTGCTCCAGCTTTTAAAAAGCTATCGCATTGTGCTAAAGCGTTCCCAAAAGAACGCCAATCCCCTGACCAAACAGATGGAATATCATCTGTTGGAAAATCTATTACTAAAGAAGATGCCCAGTCTTCTAATGTAGACTGATCTGGATTCATCATTGACGCGCGTCTCCAACTCTCATAACCATTAAATGCTGACCCATTTCAAAATCACCATCAACCACATTGCTTCTAAACTTTAGATACATAATTCTTCTTTGTTCATTTAAGTCTACTTTAACAGCTGTATCGGATATTGTGTATGTAACCGGATAGTCAGAGCCTCTGGCATATTCTTTTCCGCCAACAGTTAACGTTATATCACCTGTCTGAAACATGTCTGGCTCAAGTCTATAGATTTTTGTCCATCTGTCTACTCCTTGACGCTGAGCGTTTGGATCGTAGGCACACCATGAAATATCTCCAGACTGAATGTAAGAATCTATAGCCACTGGACCTCCAGTCAAAGGAACTTTATTTACTCCAACCTCATGCATCCAAAGGCTATATTCACCAGATCCATTAGCTACATTGTCAGCCCATATTGGAGAAGCAAACGTTTGGTCGAACTCTCCATCACTTCTATTGATGAATGTATCAATCCATTTCTTAGTTCTAACATTATAGATGATAGCTGCATTGCATTCTGTTGAGCCTATCATGGGATAAAACCACCATATTTCCCCCCATTTTGTATTTTTTGTTGCCCAAACTTTCTGTCGATAATCCATGTCAATATTATTGAAAAAGTATAATAGGTTTGTATCATTAGGCAACTCTTGAACAGTTCCGTTATACATTAGAAACCTATCAACACCAGCCCAGTAAAAAGTTCCATCGTATTCGATTATTCCTTGTGAAGATAAAATAGAGCTTTCACAAGTAACCGAGTCAAAAGTAAAGTCAATGTCCGATTGGCCTGTATGCGTTGCTCTGATTAAACAATCTAAACTCCAAAATAATCCAGCAGGAGATGAATTTCCAGCCCTACAAGGTAATGCGTAAACTATTTTATTTGATGTTGGTCGTTCGGTTGATATTATGACGGTAGGGTTAGTTTCAGACACCCAGCTAATGCTACCGTCATTACCGTAAAAGAATAAATAAGGATGCATTGCAACAATACCACCAGATGCAACGAAAGTAGATAATTGAGCAGGAGGAGTTGGCGTTAAAGGAAGCAAGTCTCCATAATAAACAGGTGTTTCTACATTGTTTGCAATTCCAGCAAGATTTGGCGCAGCATTTGCAACCAATACATTCTTTCCTTCATCTGAAAAATATATAACATCAAAGTCCCATGTATTATTAACATTTGCATAAGTGGCAAATCCTGCAGGCGTAATATCTTCCAAAGTTCCTACTGCAATCCCGTCTTCGTCAATATCTTGATAATAAAGCTTATTGTAGGTTCCTATAAATATCCTAAAATAAGGATAGTTTGGAACAACCATTATTCCTCTAGGAACATTAGGAATATTGTTTATTATCTCTTTAAAACCACCCATTTTCTTTGGGTTATTTTGATAAAACCTACACCATTGGCCATCTACCCAACTTCTCTCAGAGAAATTAGTTCCATCTCTCTGTATCTCAGGAGTCATGACTAGTGGATATATTTTATCTGGCACGCTCAAGGTGTAGAGCTCCTATCGCTTGCCCTGTCGGTTACTCGAACATCATTCTGTTCTTGAAGCGCTGCAATCGCTTGTGTATACTTCTTTTCCCATTCTGGTATTTGTTCATAATTCTGTAGATAATCTAAAGCTTCCCATATTGTTGCTGCTAACAAGGCGTTAGGAGCATTATCTGTGAACCAGTTTGATTGATTTCCTGATGAGAGTATAGTTGGCAATGCCAGTATTCCCCATGTATAAACATAACCCGCATCTGGAGCTGGAACTACATATATTTTGTCATAAGCATAGTCAGCATAAAATTTAGGAGGACCTTCTATTGTTGGATTTGGAGAGTATGATTCGCAATATTCGTATGTTCTTATATCAATTGGAGTTATAACGCCTGAATTTAGATATGATAAAGTAATATTTCTCCTCCAACCAGCAGGTTTTGTATAGACATTTATCCCAGTTGTAAATGAACCAGTTGCATATGATTGCAATCCTAGATTTTTATCTAAATCCACAACGAGTCTTTGTTGAGCTAATAGTATGAAACTATCAAACTGTGCTGCGAAGTTAGTATCTTGCGTTGCACTTCTGTCAGTATAAAGAGGTATTGCTGCTGTTAAACTATCGTATGTCATTGCCATGATTTAATTCCATCAATTGTTTTTTTATTAGGTCCATACCCATACCGCTCCCGCACTACTGTTATCTCCTTGTCCTCCGGATGCTAAAGTATTACCGGATGATGATAAGCTTACGTAGAAGCCTTGTTGTGATGTAGTTCCAGTTGCTCCCGTGCCAAGTAATTTACCGCCTTGTTGAGTCCAGTTTCCTCCAGACCTAACAAATTGCCATATCCCTCCAGCGTTACTGTTATTAACAGGACCGCCAAACGCCAGAACATTTCCATCTGCTGATAAACTGACAGAGAATCCTTGCTTTGGAGATCCTACTGTTCCAGTTCCGAAAAGTGGACTGCTCTGTTGTGTCCATGAACCATTAGAGCGTGTCCATATAATTACTGTTCCTGAGTTGCTTGAATCTGCTGGGTTTCCGGATGCTAAAGTATTACCATCTGCTGATAAGCTTACTGCATAACCTTGATTTGCAGCTCCTATTACTCCAGTACCAACAAGCGGTCCTGCTTGCTGCGCCCATGAAGTTCCAGAGCGTGTCCATATCCATATTCCTCCAGCCCCGCTATTATCTTGAGGACCACCTACAGCCATCGTGTTACCATCCGCAGATAAACTGACAGAGAATCCTTTCTTAGATGCCCCTGTAGCTCCAGTTCCAACAAGAGGTCCTGCTTGCTGAGACCATACTCCTGAAGAACGTAGCCATACCCATACCGCTCCCGCATTACTGTTATTTCCATCACCACCTACTGCAAGAGTATTACCATCTGCTGATAAACTGACAGAGAATCCCTGACTTGCAGCTCCTGTTGCTCCAGTTCCAGTAAGAGGGCCAGCTTGTTGGGACCATGAAGTTCCAGAACGTGTCCATATCCATACTGCTCCTGCGTTACTGGCGTTCTGCTCTGCTCCAACCGCTAGAGTATTTCCATCGGCTGATAAACTTACAGACCATCCTTGAGCTGCTGGATTTGTAGCCCCAGTTCCAACTAATTTACTTCCTTGTTGACTCCATGCGCCAGCAGAGCGTGTATATATCCATACTGCTCCAGCAGAGCTATTATTAGTATATCCACCTACGGCCATAGTATTTCCATCTGCTGATAAGCTTACAGAACATCCTTGAACTGCTGGATTTGTAGCCCCAGTTCCAACAAGAGGTCCTGCTTGCTGCGTAGTTACATAAAAGCTATCTGGCGCTCCTGGTGAAAAACTTGATTCGCATGACCAATAATTATTTGTACCATTTGATACATAACGTAAAACTCTTGTTGGTTCAGATGGTGTTAGATTAAAGCTTCCCATAGGTCCAGATACGTTTGAACATGAAACAGTTGCATAACCTGAGAATCTCGTCAGAAGTCTTACAACTTTCAGTTGATCTGCAAAACCTGCGCCAGCAAGCGTTACAGTGTAAGCTCCATTTGTTGTAGTATCTATAATACTATCTAGAGTAGTAGAAAGCGCTCCAGCCGATGTGATAGTTTCAGATACAGTAATATTTCCTTGTCTTTTAATATTTCCGCCAACGTCAAGGTTTGTTACTGGATTAGCATTAATTCCTACATTTCCAGCAACCATTAAGCCATTAGTTGGAGGAGTGGTCGCAGTATATCCAATGCTTGCATTATCTGCATATAAAGCGCATGCACTCGTTCCAAATGCTGGATTTGAGAAATATCCACCATAAGCAGCATTTACGATAGCCGTTGCTAAACTGCCTGAATCTACAAATATCCCAGAAATAATGCTAGCATGCTTAGCAGCTATACCATTAACGGTGAGATTTATATACTCCCCATAACCTGCTGCTATTGTTGGATTAGTTCCTGTAGGTATCGTTATTGTAGGAGTATTTACAATTCCAGCAACATATAAACTTATTGTTGCTGTCGGGGCCAGAACCGATCCTATTAATATTGCAGCTTGAACATTACCGCTTTGAGCTGTCTGAGTTCCTGTTAATCCAATATTATGAGCTAAAGCAGAGCTTATCCTAAGTTGATTATTAACATTAGGCGCAATATTTATACCAATAGATCCAAATTGGACGCTAGCGGCTGTATCTATATTTTGTGGTAATGTTAGTGTTAAATCACCAATCTGAGGGGTACCACTAGTCAAACTAACCAGAACCTGGTTAGCCGTTCCCGTTAAAGATGAAACTCCTATTGAGCTTAAATTAGTCCACGAAGGAGGTGAACTTGTTGTTGCAATAAGAACTTGGCTTGTCGTTCCATTGGCTAGAAAACTAGGAACTCCTGTAGCTGATGTAATTAGAACACCATTATTAGCCGAAGTTATCTCACCAATAATATTAGCAGCCGATGAATATAGAATACGATTAATAGTCGTAGTCGCAGGATGGGTAACTGTAGACCATGCAGGAGCACCACTTGCCCCTGATAATAATATTTGATTAGCCGTAGAAGTACCAGAAAGAATCGCTCCTGTAGAACCGGTAGAATAGAATATTCCTCCATTAGAAGCGGTTAAGGCTGCACCAGTTCCACCATGAGTTAAGTCAACAACACTACCATTCCAAGTTCCGCTAGTAACAATTCCAGTAGAACCTACTTGAAATTGATTAGAACTTCCTACGTTAAACAATGAAGTAGCGGATGATGAACCTATACTTACATTACCGCTAACAATCAAACCATGAGATGGAGGAGTAGTTGCTACATATCCAATGCTTATATCATCTGAATATATAGCACATTTATTCGTTCCAACTGCTGGATTTGAGAAGTATCCACCATAACTATTTGTTATTGTCGCAGTTCCTAAAGTAATAGGAACTACAAATACCCCATAACAATCAGTTAAAACCTTTAAGGCAGTTCCATTAACGGTTAGATTAACATATACGCCATAACCTGCTACTATTGCAGGATTCGTAACATTTGGAACTGTAATTGTAGGGTTTACAGAAATTGCTGCTACATATCCTGTTATTGCTGCCGCTGGAGCTAATGTTGATTGTATGCTTAATGCAATTTGGTCTCCAATAGTCTGGGCAGTTTGAGTTCCTTGAATCAGTGTATTGTAAGCTAGAGTAGAGCTAACCGTGAGTTCTGCATTAGCACTAGGTGCAACACCTATTCCTATAGATGGCAATGTTGACGAAATAGATGGCACTCCTCCACTGCTCGTAACCAAAACTCCGCTATTAGCCGTAGCTAAGCCTGCTATTGTATTAGCTGAAGAAGAATATAAAATCTGATTTATTGTAGTAGTCGCAGGATGGGTAACTGTAGACCATGCAGGCGCACCACTTGCCCCTGATAATAATATTTGATTAGCTACCGCAGTCCCTGACAATATTGCTCCAACTGACCCAGTTGAGTAAAATATCCCACCATTACTTGCGGAAAGACTCGCGCCTGTTCCGCCATGGGCTAGATCAATAACACTACCATTCCAAGTACCACTAGTTACTGTCCCTACAGATGTAATATTACCTTGAACCGCAGATGGGAGAGTTGACGAAATAGAGGGCACTCCTCCACCGCTTGTTATTAAAACACCATTATTTCCTGTGGTTATCCCGCCAATAGTATTGGCAGCAGATGAAAACAGAATCTGATTAATAGTGGTTGTTGCAGGGTAGGTTGCAGTAGACCATGACGGCGCCGTACTTAATCCTGACAATAAAACTTGATTAGCCGTAGAAGTACCAGAAAGAATCGCTCCTGTAGAACCGGTAGAATAGAATATTCCGCCATTGCTCGCAGATAGGCTAGCTCCAGTACCTCCTCTAGTTAATGATAATTGCCCAGACCATCCCATAGTCAAACTACTAGCCGCAAGCAAACAAGCCGCTGTTCCAATGGTTATTGTTACATTAGTGTCATCAACTTTAGTCAAATTACTCGCAGGGACATCAGCCGCCACAATAGTATTCCAACCAGGGGCAGCTGAAACAGCACCAGTTCCGGTTTGTGTAAAGAATTTCTTAGTTGAAGTTGTATTGCCTGCCAATATGCTAATAGCAGTTGTACTAGATGCATAATAAGTATCTCCAAGCGTAGCTGAATTAGGGTAAGTTAATGCACCTAAAACATAATTGGTTCCATTGCTTATTAAATGAACATTTGCTGTTGCGCCTGCGCTAGAAGGAATAGTAGAAGTAGACCAGGAAGGCGTAGTAGAAGCCCCGCTTAGCAACATCTTATTAGCTATTGCGGTTCCAGCTAATATTGCTCCAGCCGAACCGGTAGAATAGAATATACCGCCATTACTTGCAGAGAGACTAGCACCTGTTCCGCCATTAGTTAATGCAATTTGACCAGATATATTTGCTGTCAAACTGCCTGCGCCAGTAGACCAGCTGATATTTGTTCCATTTGTTGGAACTGCTGCTACTGGGTCCGCGCTAGTAGAACCTATCAGTAATTGGCCATTTGTAAGCGCAATTGAAGTAATTGCGTTAGAAGCACCACCTACAAGAGCGCTATGATTTGTTACATTTTGAATAGCTACATTAGTTAATCCTAAATTACTTCTGGAAGTTGAAGCACTAGCCACGTCTGATAAATTACTAGCTACTTTCAAGAAATAGTTTGGAGAATACAAAAATTGAGTAAAAACAATTGCATCAGTACCTACTGCGGTAACAGTAGATGTTTGTAACCATACCGTATCAAGATTAATAGTTCCATTTTGAACAGGTACTAAATCCCCTACTTGTATTTCAATTGGTTGGTCGAAATCGGTTGCTCTCGTTAAAACCCACGCTACAGAACCACTTCCTACTGTAGTGACGGTATAAATACCATTTTGATAAGTCGTTGTTTGGTCTTTAACCAAAACCCTTGCATTTAAAGCAGGCGACTGACCATCTATAGATATTGCCGCTAAAGTGCCAGAATTAGTTAATGTAGCGCCTACACCTCCGGTACCATTAGCATATGTCGCAGTAAGATTCGCTGTAGTAGCACAATAACAACTGCTTTTAAATTGAAATCCAGCAGCTACTAGGTCAACATACGCTTTGTTAGAGCCATCCGTTGGATTAACTGGACTATTATTAATAGTTATCGAGTTTGTAGTAATTAAACTTAGACCTGATAATGTCGTTGCCAAATCAATAGTAGGATTTCCAGAAACTCCACTACCGTTAGAGAGCGTTAAATTTGCAGAACCAATTGCTATAGACCTCTCAACATAAGTATTAGCAGCAGTACGCGTTACTAAGCCAGTAGATGATAGTCCAGATAGCGCTTGAAGCTCTGTTCCTAACGTAAATATAAACGTTCCAGATGTTGTAATTGGTCCGCCCGTAACGGTTAAACCAGTACATCCAATAGCATCAACAGAGCTTACAGCCCCGCCTGAGTCTACTACGTCTA
>Ga0134127_10002756_pt1 | contig 12579 bp, 10 predicted proteins | sample KB31753_FD_96459 | JGI IMG/M metagenome (GOLD analysis project Ga0134127, IMG submission 96459) | Terrestrial soil microbial communities with excess Nitrogen fertilizer from Kellogg Biological Station, Michigan, USA - KB3-175-3 | ecosystem: Environmental > Terrestrial > Soil > Unclassified ...
GGCGTGAGACCCGGCGCGCCGGCCGCCTGCCCATCGTTGGCGTGTAGACGCACGACCTGGGCGATCGTCTCCACGTCGCCGCGGTGGCCGTAAGGCGCGGTCAGAATCAGGTTGCGCAGCGATGGGACCTTGAACGCGCCGTGGCTCCCCTGCCCGCCGGCGACTCGCACGGTGTGCGCGGCGCTGGCTCCCGTCCGGTCGTTGTACGGGCCCAGCAGGTTGAAGCGGCTCTCTCGCAGCTGACGGGTTCCCTCCGCGCGACCGGGGTCGGGCCTGCTCGGCGGCTCGGAGCGCGAGAAGCTGGTCTTGAAGAACTCACCGCTGGTGAAGTTGGGGCCCGAGTGGCACGAGGTACAGCCGCCCTTGCCGATGAAGATCTGGAGGCCTCGCTGGGCGGGCGTGGAATAGCTCAGCGAGGACGGCGACTCGCCCCGCGCCACCGCGTTCCGGAACTGGTCGAACGGCGTGCTGCCGCTGACCAGCGTCTCCTGGAAGGAGGCCAGGAGCTTCCCGACATTCACGAACACGGCTTCGTCGTCGCTGGGCGACGGCGGCGCGCCGTATACGCGCTGATAGCGGCACGATAGCTGTTCGTCCTCGCGAACGAGCTTGGCCACATGCCGGGGTGTCGCCGCCAGCTCACGCGCATCGAGGATCGGGCGCAGGCTCTGCGACCACAGGCTATCGGCGGCACCGCCCCACCCGTACCAGCGTTGCCCCCGCAGGTTCATGAGCGTGGGCGTGTTGCGATCTACCTCGGCCATGCCCACGCCGCGCGAAAGGTTGTCCGTCCAGTTGCGCTCTGGAACGTGGCACGTCGCGCACGCCTTCGTGCCGCTGCCCGAGAGACGCTGATCGAAGAACAGGAGCGTGCCGAGCTCGATCGCGTCAGGCATTCCCGAAACTCGATTGGTCGGATCAGCTGCCACCCGCGCCGGCCACGGGCCGTGGGACACGATGATCTTGATCTCGTCGTCGGAGAACCTGGGCGGGACGGTCTCGTCCGCCGAACCGGTCCAGGCCGGCAGCGCGATGAAGGCAGCAACGAGGACGCCGAGCGCGATGCGGGACACGTTGAGGCCGGCGTGACTGGTTCGTGAGGTCATGGCGTCCGCTCCTCGAGCCGCTGGTGCGAGTACCTGCCGCCTCATGCTAGCAGGAATCGCGCCGCAGCGGCCGCTCGTCCGCGGCTACCGGGCGCTACGCGGCTCGACGATGAGCACCTGGCCGATTGGGGGACGATCACCAGATCGCGCGATAGGACCAGGCCTGCTGACGCAAAGACTCCCAGATCTTCTCCGGCCGGGGAGCCGTTGCGAATGGTGCTCTCGGCAAAGAAGCGGCCTTGAGCGTCGAGCGCGATCCCGGATGGTGCAGAGAATCCAGCGGAGAAGTCGCCGAGACTTGGAGCCGTCGGCGAAAAGCGGCGAGCCACCTCGAGACGGGAATCGATGACATACAAGGTTACGTCTTGCAGCGCGAATGCCAGATATCCGCGCGGAGCCAAGTAGCGGAAAATAACGCCGACTGCTCCGAACGCGACACGCCGGCCCGGTCATCGAGCCGCGCGCAGTGCCACAATGCGTCAAGACGGCGCCGCTGGTCGTCACCCTCGTCACCGCGGCTCCGCCGGGCATCGCGGACGACCCGCAATAGTTCTGGATTTCAATCTCGGCGGGCTAGACTTCTTGAATGGACTCGCTTGGAACGACGCGTCTATTCCTGTTCGCGGTCGGTCTCCTGTGCACCGCGGGCTGCGGCATGTCCGACGAGGCGGCTGCCGCGAAGTCTCGTGAGTCATCGACGGCCTCGTGGGCGCTGGTGCTCAAAGTCGACGGCGCCGATGTGAAGATCCCGCTCAAGGCGATGAACGTGCTCCTCTTCAAGGACGAGGAGCACGCCAGGCAGAATCCGTCGGTCTTCCAGATCGAGGGAAACGGCGTCCAGCTCATCGGCGAGATCGCCGCCGCCGACAACGTCGACTACGACGAGCGCTGGGAGCGGCTCATCAACAAGACGCTGACGATCAAGGCATCGGGTGAATTCCACCGCGACCCCGTCGACTCGAAGATCGCCCTCCCCGGCACGCCCGAGATCGCCATCACCGGAGGCACGATGTTCGTCGAGAAGTTCTCCGGCAAGCTGGCGGGCTCCGACGGTGACAAGACGCTCTCGGGAAAGATCTCGCTCCAGCTCCGCGACGGCAGGACGCTCGAGGGCACGTTCGCCGTCCACGCCGTGACCTGGGGGTAGACCGGCTAGAAAAAAGGGCTAGCGACTCGCCGTCGCTAGCCCCTCGACATCACCGCTTACGGCCGGACTTTGCTTCGTTCTCCGCCCTGCGCAGCTCGTCGCCCTCGTCGCTTTCGACCGCGCGCTGCGCCTCGTCGGCCGCGTGCTCGGAGGCGCCGGACTCCACGTGCCGCCTGACGCCCTCGCGATACTTGCGGTCGGCGGTGCGGTTGCCCTCGCCCTCGTTCTTGTCCCGGCCGTGCTTGCCTCGACTACTCTTGGCTTGATCGTCCGTGTCTTCGTGGTGCTCACTCATAGCTGTTGACCTCTCGTGCCACCTGGACTTTCAAAAGGACGTTGATCGCGCACGAGAGAGCTCGGAGCATGGAGGTTGCCAGGCTCGCACGTTCTGGAAAAGACGATGATTGCCCGGCGGCATCGGAATGGAACATTCAGGGCTTCGGTACGTCTTACCAGGTAACGATGGCCTGCGCGATTGCCGCCCGGCCAGGACGAAATCCAGGGCCCACTCCCCCCTGCCGTCTTGCATGTACGAATTACGTGGTGTACGAATTACCCGGGAGGCGTCGGCTGGCTGACATGGCAGAACATACCGGTGCGCCGAGAGGCCCTATTTTGCGGGCGGATCAGGCGAGCACTTGCGGCATGTGATTTGCCTCGTATGCTGAACTCCGTGGGGCGGCCATGAACCTAGGGGCTCGGGCGAGCGACGTGACCTGGTCTTCCATCGCGCGTCTCCGTCTGCTGGCGCGGGCTCTGGGCTATTTCCGGCCCGACGCGGGCCGAATGGGCCTCTCGATCGGCCTCCTCCTGACCGGCATCGGGATCAACCTGCTCAAGCCGTGGCCGCTGGCGATCCTCGTGGACAGCGTTCTCGGGAGCAAACCCTACCCCGCCTGGCTTCCCGGCCAGATGCTGGAATGGGCGCAACCCGCGCAAATCACGGCGATCATCGCGGCGTCGCTGGCGATCTACCTGACGCACTCGGCCATCTGCGCCGGGCACGTCTATCTCTCGATTGGAATTGGCCTCCGCGGGTTGCGGCGGGTGCGAGACGACGTCTTCGGCTGGCTACAGCGCCTGTCGCTGCGCTATCACAACGGTACGGTTGCCGGCGACATCATCTTCCGCGCCGGCACCGATACCTGCGCCTTCCAGACGCTGTTCCAGGAGGGCGTGCTGATCGTCCTCAGCGCGACGGGCACGCTCCTGTTCATGGCCGTCGTGATGGCGCGCCTCAATCTGTACCTCACGGCGGTCGCGCTGGTGGCCGTGCCGATTCTTTTGATATCGATCAAGATCTTCGGCGGGGCGATGCGCTCGCGCGGCATGGCTGCGCAGCAGGCCGAGAGCCGGGTCTACTCGCTCATCCATCAGGGAATCGCCGCGCTGCCCCTGATTCAGAGCCATGTGCGCGAGCAGCACGAGCAGAGGCGCTTCACCGCTCACACCGAGCAAGCCCGCCATCACAAGATGGCCCAGCAGGGTCTGGAGGTCTTCTACTGGGGCTCGATCTCGGTCATCCTGGGCGCGTGCACGCTCGGCGTGACCTGGGTGGGCGCCCAGCAGGTGCTCGCCTCGAACCTCACCCTCGGCGAGCTGCTGGTCTTCCTCACGTACGTTACCCAGCTCTTCGAGCCGCTCCATCAGCTCTCGAAGGTGGGCGCGACCCTGTCGAGCGCGAGCGCCAGCACACAGCGCGTGTTCGAGATTCTCGACACGCCGGAAGACGTGAAGAACCAGCCCGAAGCGCGTCCGGTTGTCAGGGGTCTCGACGTCGACGGCTCGGCCGGACTGCCCACGTCGGCCGACGACATGTTCGCCGCCAACGAAGCGGCCGTGGCGCACCCGGGTCGGCCGCTCCAGATCTACGGCAACATCACCTACGACGACATCTCGTTCGCGTACGAGCCGGCTCGACCGGCGCTCCATCACGTCAACTTCAAGCTCCTGGCCGGGACGTCGGCCGCGATCATCGGCCCCAGTGGCGCCGGTAAGACGACGCTGTTGAACCTGTTGCCGCGGTTCTTCGATCCGTCGAGCGGTGCGGTGCTCCTCGAGGGTGTCGACGTGCGGGAGCTGCGTCTGGAGGATCTGCGGGCTCAGATCGGGCTCGTGCTGCAGAAGCCGATCATCCTGCCGACGACCATCGCGGAGAACATCGCGTACGGGAAACCGGACGCCACCATGGCCGAGATCGAGGCCGCCGCGCACGCCGCCAACGCCAGCGGATTCATCGAGCGCCTACCCGACCACTATCAGACGGTCGTCGGCGACGGTGGCGCGCACCTGAGCGTGGGCGAACGGCAGCGCATCAATCTGGCGCGGGCATTCCTCAAAGACGCGCCGATCTTGTTGATGGACGAGCCGACGAGCGCCCTCGACGTCGAGAGTGAGGCTCAGGTGGTGGCGAGCCTGTTCGCGCTGATGCGCGGTAGGACGACGTTGATGGTGGCCCATCGCCTCACGACCATCCGGCGCGTCGACAAGATTCTGGTCGTGGAGAACGGACACTTGACGGAGATGGGCGCCCCGGACGACCTTCTCGTGCAGCAGGGCTACTACGCCCGGGTGGTCAACGGACAGCGCGCCTTGTAGGCGCCAGGGCGCTCAGCGCGTGCTCCGCGCGCGCTCCCCCGCTTCACGCTCCCGCTGCTTGGTCTCGCGCTCTCGCGCGGCTTGCTCCAGCTGCCATCTCGCTCTGAGGCGATCGCCGGCCTCGGTCACCACCGCATCGATCCGTGCCGCCTTCTCAAGCGCCTCCGACGCGCTGGGGCCCGCTTCGGTCCTGGCCGCCTTCGTCAGGTTCGCGTTGGCGCGCTCGAGGTTCTTCTGTGCGGTGGCCATGGCTTCCCGTAGCTTCTTCCGCTCGGCGCCCTCGGCGCCCCACTCGCTCCCGATGACGCCGAGATACTCGCCCTGCTCTCGGGAAAGGTCGGCCAGCGCCACTGCGTCCTCGGCGGACGCCTTCTCGGCGGCGTCGGCCAGGTTCCTCGCCTTTCCGCTGCTCTTCAGGGAGGTGCGCACCGACGCGATCCTATCCCGCGTGATCTTGTCCGCGCGCTGCTGATCAGTGACGCCGCGCTCCTTCGCCGTGATCTCGGCAATCCGCCTCTCGTTGGCCTTGAGGGCGTTGCCGTAGCTCTCGCTGATCTGCTCCCATTCGCCTGCCGTCGCGCCAGAGACAGCGCTCAGCGCCAGCACCAGGCCGGCCGCCAGGGTGAGAAGTGATCGTCGCGCCGGGCCGTCACAATGCATTGTCTGTCTCAGTGGAGGTTCTGGATTTTACCCTGAATGGCCTCGAGCCGGGCCGACAGGCCCGCGAGGCTCTCCGAGAGCTGGCGCAGGGTGTCATCGAGCTTCGCGGAGCTGGCGGCCAGCTCCTGGCTGGTGGCGGCCATCCTCCGGATGCCGGTCGCGTTCTCGAGCGTCAGCTCGTGATTGAGCCAGCCGAGCTGCGCTGTCTGCAGCATGAACTTCCGGACCGCGGCCACGTCGTCGACGAGAGCGCGCATGTCGGCCATCGCCTTGTCCGTGTCCCGCTGCGTCGCCGTGAGCTCCCGATGCACGACATTCAGCCGATCCTCGATCCGCCGAAGCTCGGTGGCAAGCGTCGTGACCGACATCATCTGCGCCTGCTGCTGCAATAGCACGCTCTGAACGACGGTCTCGGGCGCCTTGGCGATGTCCTTGCGGTAAACGAACGTGACCACCTCCGGGGCAGTGACGGGGATACGTTCGCTCTCCGGGGACGTCGCGTAGCGAGCCCAGGCGTCGGCGGGACTGTCGCCCGGCAGCACGACGAGCCGGCCGTCGGTGGCGTCGAGAAACGCGAGCGCGCCAGCTCTCCCGGACTGGCTCACGGCGGTCTGGATGGTCTGCGCGTGCGGCGCGAGTCCGCGTTCGCGGTCCCGGATGGCGGCCGATTGGGTGGCGGGCATCAGCGAATGGCTGGCACAGCCGACCAGTAGCCAGACTCCTGCCAGCGAAACAACCGCCGCGCGGGTGGTACGCCTACGTAAAATACCTGAGGACAGCGGGCGCATGGTGTAAATTCTACCGCCTTGCATCGGCCGGTCGGCCTTCTCGCCTGTCGTGAACCGCGGTGCCAGGTCCCATCGAATCAACCGTGGCCCCCTGTATGATCGATTATTGTAACGTGGTTCGAGCGAGCGCGTTATCCGGCTCGCCGCCAGAGGAAGATACTCCATTGGCCGCGCGTGAATAACAAATTTCACTCGGAAGCTTCGCCCAAGACGAGCTTGTGGCGAACGCTTCCGCGCGCCTGGGCGCTGATCCGCCCGTACTGGTCGTCGGAAGATCGGTGGGCGGCCCGCGGACTGCTCCTCGCGGTCGTGCTCCTCACGCTAGGCATGGTGTATCTCACCGTGCTCCTGAATCAGTGGAACAACGCCTTCTACAGCGCGCTCCAGGACAAGAACATGCCGGCGTTCCGGGGGCAGCTGTTCCGCGTGACCTATCTGATCACCATCTTCATCTTCCTCGCCGTGTATCAGGTCTATCTCAACCAGATGCTCGAGATTCGCTGGCGACGCTGGCTGACCGACCGCTACCTCCGCGCGTGGCTGTCGAACGACGCGTACTACCGCATGCAGCTGCAGGCGAGCGAGACCGACAACCCGGATCAGCGCATCGCGGAAGACGTGCATCTGCTCGCGACCCACACGCTGGCCCTCTTCACCGGAGGCTTGCGGGCGGTCGTCACGCTGGTTACGTTCGTCGCGATCCTCTGGGGGCTCTCGGGATCTCTGAGCGTCACGGTGGGCGAGGTGTCGATTCGCCTGCCCGGCTACATGGTGTGGGTGGCCCTCATCTACGCGATCGTCGGCACGTGGGTGACCGACTGGCTCGGCCGCCCGCTGGTCCGGCTGAACTTCGAGCGACAGCGGTACGAGGCTGACTTCCGATTCAGTCTCGTCCGCTTCCGCGAGAACGCCGAGGGAGTCGCCCTCTACCGCGGCGAGGCTGACGAGCTGCGCGGCTTTCGCGAGCGGTTCGAGGAAGTGGTCAGCAACTGGTGGCGCATCATGCTCCGACAGAAGCGCATGACGTACTTCACGTCGGGCTACGGGCTGGGCGCGTGGATCGTCCCGTCGATCGTCGCGGCGCCCCGCTATTTCCGCGGCGAGCTGGGGCTCGGCGGGCTCATGCAGACGGCCCAGGCCTTCCAGCAGGTCCAGGACGCGCTGAGCTTCTTCGTCCAGTCGTACAAGGAGGTCGCGGCCTGGTGCGCGGTGGTCGACCGGCTCGCCGGCTTCGACCGCACGCTCGAGCGGGTGCGTCTGCAGGCGGCCAGCGGCTTCCGGCGTGTCGAGGGGCGCCCGACACACCTGACCGTGGCGGGGGTCGACATCTATCGACCCGACGGTCAGCTCCTCATGGCGAACGTCAACCTCTCGCTCCGCCGCGGCGACACCGTGCTCCTGACCGGCGCGTCGGGCTCGGGCAAGAGTACGCTCATCCGAGCCATCGCCGGCATCTGGCCATTCGGGAAGGGCGAGATCCGCGCGGCGCCGGATGCCCGCATGCTCTTTCTGCCGCAGCGGCCGTACCTGCCGATCGGCGTGCTCCGCGACGTCGTCAGCTATCCCATGCCGGCCGGCGGCGTGGACGACGCGACCCTGCGCGAGATGCTCGAGGCCGTCGGGTTGATCGAGCTCGGCGTGCACCTCGACGAGCCCGCTCACTGGGCGCTGCGGCTCTCGCCCGGCGAGCAGCAGCGCATCGCCATCGCGCGGGCCCTCGTGCAGAAACCCGAGTGGCTCTTCCTCGACGAAGCGACCTCGGCGGTCGACGAGGCCGCCGAGACGCGCCTCTATCGACTGCTGCGCGAGCGGCTCTCCGAGACGGCGCTGTTCAGCATCGGCCATCGCGTCACGCTGCACGCCTTCCATGCGCGTCGGCTCGTGGTGCAGCTCGCCGGAAGCGGCCCGGCCTCCGTGGTGGAGCTCCCGGCCGTCGCCGACCTGGAATCCGAGCACCGCGCTCCCCGGCACGGCGAGGGTGCGCCCCGGTAGCACGTCCCCATCGGCGTCAACCAGTAAAGTACCGAATCCGTGGTGATCGGAACGTGGTCCCGGGCTCTTTGGCATCCGACGCGGCACGCGGTTGACACTCGCCGGGACCGATGCACGCCTTCCGAATCATGCTTCGCTTCGCCCACCCGGCGTCCTTTGCCATAATGAATCGCTGCCGAATTTCTTTGCTGGCATCACGCCAGGCTTTGCCATTCACGGAGACCACGATGCGCAAGACGTTCCTGACCATCACTGCTCTGTCCCTCGTCACTCTCGGCGCCGCCGGATGTGTCTCGAAGAGTGAGTACACGAAGGCGGTCGAATCGGCCGAGGTCCGCTACAGCGCGCTCGAGGCGCAGAACGCGAGCCTCAAGAAGGAGCTCGCCGACGCGAAAAAGCGCAGCGAACAGCTGGCGGCCGACAATGCCCAGCTCGAGACCACGCTCGCCTCGAAGTCGGGCGAGCTGGGCAAGACGATCGTCGAGCTGCGCCAGCGCGTCAGCGGGCTCGAGCGCGACCTGTCCGAGTCGAACAAGGCGCGCGAGGAGAAGGTGCGCGAGGTCAGCTCGACCTATGAGCAGCTCGTGAAGAAGATGAAGGGCGAGATCGACAAGGGCCAGGTCACGATCTCCGAGCTGAAGGGCCGGCTCACCGTCAACATGGTCGACGCCATCCTGTTCGACTCCGGCAAGGCGGAGGTGAAGCAGGACGGGCTGGTGGTGCTCGGCAAGGTCATCGAGATCCTCAAGACGGTGAACGACAAGACGATCCGCATCGAGGGTCACACGGACAACAAGCCGATCGTCGGCCCCCTCCTCCAGCGCTATCCGACCAACTGGGAGCTGTCGGCGGCCCGGGCGATCAACGTCACGCACTATCTGCAGAAGCAGGGCATCGAGCCCACCAAGCTCTCCGCCGCCGCCTTCGGCGAGTTCAAGACGGTGGCCGACAACGCCACGGCCGAAGGGCGCGCCAAGAACCGCCGCATCGAGATCGTGCTGGTTCCGAAAGAGTAGACGCCGCAGCGCTTGATAGATCTTCCACGCCGCCGGTGGATCCACCGGCGGCGTGTCTTTTTCATCCCCCGGCCGGGCCCGCCTCCACCTCGAGTGCATACTGTAAAGAGGCGGAGCCAACGTGCCGACGACGATTGCCGACACGGATCACCAAACCCGTCAATACCTCCTCGCCCGCTTCTGGGATGCCGCCCTGGGCTTCTGGCGGACCGGGGGCGCGGGTTCCGCGCGGGTCGCATGGCCGCTGACGCTGGCCGTCACCGCCTTGGCGCTCGCGAATCTGGCGCTCCAGTACCGGCTGAACGTGTGGCACCGCACGATGTTCGACGCCCTCGACAAGCGAGACGGCGCCGGCGTCCTGAGCCAGACCCTCGTGTTCTTTCCGCTGATCGCGGCCGTCGTGGGCGTGGCGGCCGTGCACACCCTGGCCAAGATGACCCTGCAGCGGCGGTGGCGCGCCTGGTTGAACGCCCACGTGCTCGATCAATGGCTCGCCAACGGGCGGTACTACCAGCTCAACATGGTTCCGGGCGATCACGCCAATCCGGAGTACCGCGTCGCCGAAGATCTGCGTCAGAGTGTCGAGGCGCCGGTCGACTTTTCGATCGGCATCTTCTCGGCCCTCATGTCAGCCGTGGTCTTCATCAGCGTGCTCTGGTTCATCGGCGGCGAGCTCACGATCCCGATCGGCGGCACGATGCTTCGCATCCCCGGGTTTCTGGTCGTCGCCGCGTTCATCTATGCGCTGCTCGCCAGCGGCTCGATGGTCGTGATCGCCCGCGGCTTCGTCAGGGCGTCCGGGAACAAGAATCAGGCGGAGGCCGAGTACCGCTACGTGCTCACGCGGCTCCGGGAAAACGGCGAGAGCATCGCGCTGCTGGGCGGCGAAACCGAAGAGCGCGCCGGCCTCGACAGCACGTTCACGCGGGTCCGCGCGCGCTGGTACGAGATGATGATGCAGTACTTTCGCACCACGATCGTCTCGCAGGCCAGCGGCGGCCTGGCTCCGGTCATTCCCATTCTGCTCTGCGCCCCCAAGTACGTCGCCGGCACGATGAGCCTCGGCGAGATCATGCAGGCGGTCTCCGCGTTCATCATCGTGCAGGCGTCCTTCAGCTGGCTGGTCGAGAACTATCCGCGGCTCGCCGACTGGACCGCTTCCGCCTCGCGTCTGGCCTCGCTCCTGGTGTCGCTCGACCGCCTGCAGGGCGCCGAGCACGAGGGCGCGATCGGCCGCATCGCGCGCACGTCGGCCGAGGGCGGCGCCCTCCGGCTCCGGGACGTGTCCGTCACGCTCGACGACGGCAGCGCGGTCGTGAACGAGGCCGACATCGAAATCGGGCGCGGCGAACGGGTGCTGGTCATCGGCGAATCCGGCACGGGGAAGAGCACGCTGGTGCGCGCGATCGCCGGCCTGTGGCCGTGGGGCTCCGGAGAGATCCAGCTCAACTTCGAACGGCTGTTCTTCATGCCGCAAAAGCCCTACGTGCCGCTGGGAACCCTGCGCCGGGCGGTCGCCTATCCGCTCTCGCCCGACGAGGTCGACGATGCGCTGCTTCGCAAGACGGTGGAGGAAGTGGGGCTAGGACAGTTTCTCGATCGGCTCGACGACGAGACGACGATGTGGGAGAACGTCCTCTCCGGCGGCGAGAAGCAGCGGCTCGCGTTCGCCCGTGCCCTCATCCAGCGCCCCGAGACCATCATCATGGACGAAGCGACGGCGGCGCTCGATCCTCTGGGTCAGGAGCAGATGATGCGGCTGCTGCTGGAACGTGTCCCGGAGGCCACCGTGATCAGCGTCGGCCACCGCCCCGAGCTCGAAGCCTTTCACACTCGCAAGCTCGTGCTGGAGCACCGCGCCGACGGCGCGCGCCTGGTCAGGGATGAACCGCTGCAGCGAGCTTTTGGACGTCCCGCACGCATTCTCGCGAAGCTGCCGGTGCGCCGGAGAACACGAAAGGGCTGAAGGTTACGCGGTGCCGGGATCGGGCGTGCCCATCCAGAACGGACTGGTCTTGCCGATCAGCTCGAGAAAGGCGCGGCGCTCCTCGGCGCGGCGGGGGTACCAGGTCGAGAGGTAGTCGGCGTCGAGCATGTGGTGGCGCGACTCGGTGGCGAAGAAGCCGGCGAGCTCGACGAGACCGATGAAGCCTTCCTCCGAGCGGGCCTGGAACGCTGGCCAGCGACGCCCGTGCTCTTCCGACCGGAAGAGGTTCATGCCCGTTCACAGGAACGGCGGCCGGCCGCGGGAGGGGCCGAAGCCGTAGTTGAGGTGTCCCACGACCCCGGGGGGATCGACCCAGACGATCCGGCCATCCCGCATCTCGAGGGTCACCGGATCGCCGCAGTCGAGGCACGGGGCGTCGACGCGCACGGTCTCACCGGGGAAGAGCCAGGTCACCGATGTCGCCTCGAACCCACACTGCGCGAACCAGCGCTGCTCGCCGCGCACGGTGATCCGGTACTGCGTGGGCAGGTTGTTCAGCGGCGGAAACGACGCGATGTAATCCGTCTCGGGGTGGAGCCAGCCGATCGGATAGGCGCGCATTACGTCGTGTAGGAGCGAACGTCCCTCCTCGAGCCCGAGGCCCAGCGCCCGGGCGAGCTCCGCGTGGTGCGGCGCGCTCCCGGTGTCGATCAGCCCGCGCATGATGCGATGGAACATCCGGTCCCTGAGGACCGCGTCGGCAATCGCCATGATGCAAACTCGAGGGGCGTCAGATCCGGCGGCGGTGGCCGGTGGCGCAGGGCCACCGCCGCCGGGCGATGCTAATCGTGGAGAAGCTCGATCGCCTCTTCGTAGACTTCCATGTTCTTGCCGTAGGAGATGGCCGACGCCTGGGCCGCGCTCACGAGATGGCGCCAGCGCCACGGAAGGCGGGTGGCGTGAAACTCCTCAAAGGTGGCCTGGTGGTGCTTGAAGGCGTGCATCTCGGTGAAGTTGTCGTGCACGACGATCGTGGCCAGACGGCTGATGAGCGCGTCCGGGTCGTAACCGAGGTCGGCGTATTGCTGCGCCAGGTTCACGGTGTTCTTCACCTCGGGCACCGCGCGCATCTGCCCGAGGTTGGTGACCTTCGACCAGTCAGTCGCTGGCTGCGTGTAGATGCTCTCCTCGAGTGCATCCAGCAAGGCGGACTGGGTGCGATGGGGCAGCGCCGCGACGGCATCCGGATTCGGCTGTGGCGGCGGCTCCATGCGGTTCTGTGTCGAGCGTACCTCGGGCCCCGTATGCCAGGTCAGCAGCGCCAGCAGCTTGTTGCGCAGGCTCA
>Ga0134127_10002757_pt1 | contig 12577 bp, 6 predicted proteins | sample KB31753_FD_96459 | JGI IMG/M metagenome (GOLD analysis project Ga0134127, IMG submission 96459) | Terrestrial soil microbial communities with excess Nitrogen fertilizer from Kellogg Biological Station, Michigan, USA - KB3-175-3 | ecosystem: Environmental > Terrestrial > Soil > Unclassified ...
GCGAGCTTCCGCACGATCGCGGCTTGGTTTTCCGAAGGATGTTTGAGGACCGTGTGCAGCGTCACGATGACTGGAACTCGCAACGCTTGCACGAAATCGAGGATGTAACCGCCGTCGTCGCCGCCGAATATCCCGTATTCGTGCTGGACGCAGACCAGCCGCACGCGATTGAAGTTCACGAACTCGGCGGCGCGCGCGTAGTCGCCCTTGACCTCTTGGCGGATCTCGAACTTCACCTCCGCCGGGTACTGATACCGGCCTGCGGGCTCGGTCAATGCCAACACCATCGGCAATACGCGCGAATCGTCACCCGCAACCGCAGCTGCGAGATCGGCTGTAAACGTCGCGATGCCGCACCTGCGCGGTCCGTAAGTGCCAACGAACGCGATCGAGATCTCGTCATCAGCGTTGGCAATCGGCGCGAGTTGCGTCGCGTCGAGGACATTGGCATGCCGCCCGCGCAATGCGGGTGACGTATGAGGAGTGAAAGACATCTCCGATCAGCCTACACCCCGTGTCGCGAATCACCTATTCATTTCGGCGAGCACGGAGGTCGTCGCCGCACTATGTGCGTTAGCGCACAGAGCGAACGTTCGCGCGATTCTTACGTTGTTTATCCGATGGAGGTGACGGCGGCTTCGGTCGTCAAGAGAAGTCCGGCGACCGATACCGCGTTCTGCAAAGCGAGGCGGGTGACCTTGGCGGGATCCATGACGCCGAACTCCACCAGATCGCCGTATTCTTCGGTTGCGGCGTTATAGCCGAAGTTGCCCACTCGCTTACTCACGTTATCGAGCACCACGGCAGGGTCGCCGCCGCCGTTGCGGACGATCTGCCGGAACGGCTCCTCGACAGCGCGCGCAAGAATTCTGAGACCCGCCGCCTGATCCTCGTTCATGGTTGGCGCCGCGGCTATCGACTTGCGCACGCGCAACAGCGCCACACCGCCACCGGGTACGGTGCCCTCGAGCACGGCCGCCCGCGTCGCGTGGAGCGCATCGTCCACCCTCATCATTCTTTCCTTCATTTCGACTTCGCTCGCAGCGCCGACCTTGATAACCGCGATACCGCCGGCGAGCTTTGCGACACGCTCTTCGACTTTCTCTCGGTCGTAGTCCGACTTCGTGTCCTCGATCATCGTTCGCAGCGCCTGAACGCGATCGGCGACGTCCTTCTTGCTGCCGGTGCCATCGATGATGGTGGTGTCGTCCTTGGTCACACGAATTCGCTTGGCGGCGCCCAACTGCTCGAGCGTGGTCTTTGCGAGGGTGAGTCCGGCGCTTTCCGAGATCACAGTAGCGCCCGTCAGAACCGCGATGTCCTGCAGCATGTCTTTGCGCCGATCGCCGAAACCGGGCGTCTTGACGGCCGCGACCTTCAGCACACCGCGCAGCTGGTTGATGACCAATACGGCCAATGCCTCGGAGTCGACGTCGTCGGCGACTATGAGCAGCGGCCTGCCGCTCTTCGCGACGGCCTCCAGCAGCGGAACGAGCTCCCGCATACGCGACAATTTCTGCTCGCAAAGCAGCACATACGGCCGCTCGAGGTCGACGCTCATCGTGTCCGTGTCGTTGATGAAATAAGGAGACAGGTACCCGCGGTCGAATTGCATGCCGGCGACGACCTCGAGCTCGTTGTCGAGGGACGTGCCCTCTTCCACCGTGACGACGCCGTCCTTTCCCACTAGGCGCATCGCCCGGGCGATGATCTCACCGACCGAATCGTCGCCATTCGCTGCTACCGTGCCGACGTGCGCGATACTCTTCGAGTCCTCGCACTTAACAGCCATCCTCTTGATTCCGGCAATCGCCGCCAGCAGCCCCTTGTCGATGCCGCGCTTCAGGTCCATCGGGTCCACGCCGGCGCTCACCGCTCGGATGCCTTCGCGCACGATCGCCTGAGCGAGCACCGTGGCGGTGGTCGTTCCATCCCCGGCCGTATCCGCGGTGTGCGCCGCCACTTCCTTGACCATCTGAGCGCCGAGATTCTGGATCTTGGCCGCGAGCGTGATCTCGTTCGCAACGGTGACGCCGTCCTTCGTGACGGTCGGCGGCCCGCTGCTCCGTTCGATCAACACGTTGCGCCCGCGAGGACCCAGAGTCTCCTTCACCGCATTCGCGAGCACGTCGATACCTTTCAACAGCTGCGCGCGCGCGTGATCGGAGAAAGCCACATCCTTGCTATTCATGGGTATGTTTTCCTTTGACGCTCGCTCAACTCGCGACCGTTTGCTGCCAGAAATGGACGCCGCAGACCAGAGCCGCCGCGCCGCAAACCGACACGAACAAGGCGAACACTCCGAATCCCGGCGCAACGCCGAGCAGGGGCGCAACGACTAACCCGGTAATGGCCGCACCGAGCACTGCAACCACCACGTTGAATACGATCGCTTCACGGTGAAGCGTAGTCATGTAGCGGCTTGCAACCCAACCCACGAGGCCGCCGGCCACGAGCCAGGTCAAAACGGACATAGGGTAGTCTCCGAACCAAGGCGAGGACGTCGGAACGGAGCCTAGCGCCGCGCCGCGACAGCGTCTGTGCGCTTGCGAACTCAGTGGTGCGATGACCTGACCGCGCGCAGCGCCACTGAGGCTCGAAAGGAGCTTCGTCGCTCAGTGCACCGGCGCTGCATGCCGTTGCTCGACCCGATCTGCGGTGGGAATCGTGAAGAAGAAGGTGCTGCCGCTGCCCGAAGTGCTCTCGGCCCAGACGTCGCCGCAGTGCGCATCGACGATGCCTTTGACGATGGCGAGCCCGAGTCCCGCACCTCCGCGTCCGGCTTTGCGAGCTTGCCAGAAACGATCGAACACATGAGGCAGGTCCTCGGCCGCGATCCCGCGGCCTGTGTCCGCTACCCAAAACAACACGTCATCTTCTCGTGGTGCGGCACCCACGATGATCTGGTCGCCCGGTTTGGTGAACTTGACTGCGTTGCCAATCAGATTCTCGAAGATTTGAAGGAGTCGGTCCCGGTCCGCCCACACATCCGGCAAGTCTTCGGCGAAATCGACTCGAAGGTCGAGTGAGGCTGAAGAGGCTGACGACGTCTGGGTCTCCCGAGCGTCGGCGACGACTTGCTGGGCGGTTACGCGAGCGCTTTCGAGGGAGAGGCCGCCCGCCTCCATGCGCGTCACGTCGAGGAGATCCCGAATCAAGCGATTCATTCGAGTCGCGGCCCGCTCGATGACTTCGATCGGTCTCGGAGATTGAAGCTCGGGTTCGACTCTGCGACGCCGAAGAAGTGTCGTCTGGATGAGGATGGTCCCGAGCGGATTGCGGAGATCGTGCGCGACGATCCCGAGGACGTCATCCCTCATCTCGATCGCCCGCTGGGCGATACGATAGAGCCCTGCATTCTCGATGGACAACGCGACTCGACTCGCGAGCTCCTCCGCCAGGCGGACGTCACTAGACCCATACACGAGCGATGGTGACGACGACACGATGGTGAGCGCGCCCAAGAGCTTCTCGCGCGCCACGAGCGGCACGGCGATGACGGCCTTCGGGCTTATTCCGCGAAGCGCCCGCAGGTGCTCCTCGCTCTGGGCGAACGACGCGACGCTCTCCTCCGACAGGTTTTGAATAAGGGTGGAACGCTTGGTCCCGAGAGCCACCCTGGCCAAGTGCGGGCGCTCGCGATCGATGGGCGTCCGCATTAGCAGCTCGCAGACCCAAGCCTTGGAGGGGTCGCGGCTGGCGGCCTTCAACCTCCGCAGTTTCCCCTCCTCTTCATAAAGATCCACGAAGCAAAAGTCCCCCAGATCGCGAGCGACCAACTCTGCGATGCTGCTCAGCGTCTCCTCGAGGTCGAGGGTCGAGACGAGGACCGCGCCCGCCTCGGCCAGCAATCGCTGCTCGCGCTCCAATCGTTTCTGCTCGGTCACATCGCGTAGGGAAACGGTGAGGATCCCCTTGCCGCCGACATCGATCCTCGAAATGGCGGCGTCGGCAGGGAACCTTTCGCCATTCTTGCGTAGGCCCAGGATGGCGCCCACCCTATTTCCCATCCGGCGCGCCGGGCCCCGTTCAGCGGCAAACTGCTCGACGTGCTGCCGGTGGATGGCTCGAAGAGGCTCTGGAATCAGGACTTCGAGCGGCACCCCGAGTACCTCCGCTTTGGTGTAACCGAAGATCCTCTCGGCGCCGTCGTTGAACATCGAGATTCGCTGGTCTTCGTCGACCGAGATGATCGCGTCCGCCGAGATCGAGAGGATGCCGGACGACCTCGCCTCGGAGAGGCGGAGCTCCTGCTCGAGTCGCTTTCGCTCCGTGATGTCGAGCTCGGTGCCCACCATTCGGATGGGCTGACCGTCGTCGTCGCGGGCAAAGACCTTTCCTCGGTCGAGAATCCAGCGCCATTCTCCCGAGCGCGTCCGGACGCGATGTTCGGTCTCGTACTCCGGGCGACGTCCCGCAAAGTATTCGTCCACCGCTTCCTGTACTCGAAGCCGATCGTCGGGGTGTATACCGGAGATCCACGAGTCGACGTGCGGCTCGATCTCCTCCAGGCGAAAGCCGCGCAGCTCGGCCCAGCGCGGGCTGAAGATGACCTCGCCGGTCTTGATGTTCCAATCCCATGCGCCGAGGTCTGCGCCCTTCAGCGCGAGCTCGAAGCGCTCCCGGGATTGACTGAGCTGATCCTGAGCTCGCTTGCGCTCGCCGATGTCTCGCACGAAGCCCTGCCACCGTCCGTCCGGGAGAATCTTGGCGCTCACTTCAGCGGAGAGGTAGGTTCCGTCCTTGCGACGCAGCTCCCATTCGGATAGCCGGGTCCGTCCCTCGAGCAGCATCTGTTTCTCCTGCTCCAGCCGCTCGATTTCTTGCGGGCGAATCAGTTCGGCGACGGTCTTCCCCACGATCTCGCCGCGAGAGTAGCCGAGCATGCGGCAGCCCGTGCTGTTCACGTCGACGTAGCGTCCATCGAGATCAGCCACGAAGATCCCCTCGCTGGCCTGCTCGAGGAGAGAGCTCGTTCGAGCTCGAATCGCCTCGAGGGTCTCTTGCACGCGATCCAACGGTCGCGCGGTGACGAACAGGACTGCCAGGCTCAGCGTCGTCGCCGCCGTGGTTAGGGTCGCGACCATGAGCGGGGGGTGCTCGATCCCGAGCGCTGCAAAGATCCACGAGATTATGAGCCCAAGGGCCGGCGGCCCTAGGATCGCCGCGGGTATCAGACGTCTGGTAACCGTTCCTCCCGGAGTTGGCGCCGTCGCCGCGCGCATGAATCCACGTTCGGTTCGTTGGAACAACAGGCCCGCCGACACGAGCAGAACGCTGATGGAAGTTGGAAGCGCGACACCAATCACCGGCGCTCGCGCGAGCCGATAGAGTGGGTCCGCGCCGAAGAGAATCCCCATCAAGGATACGAAGCCGGTGAGCGCGGCCAGCACGATGAGCCATTCCGACGGAACTACCCGCCCCGTCGGTCGGGAGTCGAACACCAGCAGCGCAATGCCGAGGCACGCCAGCGCGACGGCCGTCAGCGGCGACGGTCGCCCGGGGTACGGTCCAGGCTGGTTGGGAAAGAGGAGCTGATCGATACCCAGGTGCGTATCGAGCGCGTACTCGGCGAGTGTGCCGATCCCGAGAGCGAGCACTACCAAGACGAGAAGGAGAGACGTGGCTCGCCGAACGCGTCCTGCGTCTTTCCGCTGGCGCAGCGCTCCAGCGACGCCGATCGCGAGGAGCCCCACGGCGGTGTTCGCCATCATCGGCGGCTGACCAGGCACGATCGTGGTCAACGCCGATGCTCCGGTGAACCAGGCGATGAGGCCGAGCGCTCCAAGAGCCGCGCCTCCTAGGCACGAGAGTCGACCGACTCTTGCGAAGCGAGACGGGGTCACGAGGCGCCTCCGGTCCATGGTCTTTCGACGCTCAACAATCGATCGTCTCGCCGCGTGTGCACCTCTGCCATACGTACAAGGACGTACGAGCGACGCGGATGCTCGGCCACACTCGGTCGACCTGCGTCGCGAAGCGCGGCCCCAATCACTCAGCGCCAGCCGAGCTCCGGCGCAACATATTTGAGGATGCTCTCGAGCGCGTGAGCGTTGTACTCGACTCCGAGCTGGTTCGGCACCGTAAGCAAGAGCGTGTCGGCGGCCGCGATGGCCTCGTCCGCCGCAAGCTGCTTCACGAGCGTGCCGGGCTCGGCCGCGTACGAACGTCCGAAGATCGCGCGAGTGTTGGCGTCGATGTAGCCGATCTGATCCTGCTCGTCGCCGCCGCGCCCGCCGAAGTACGCGCGATCGCGGTCGTCGACGAGCGCAAAGATGCTGCGGCTCACCGACACGCGCGGCTCGCGTTTGTGTCCCGCCTTCTTCCAAGCCTCGCGGTATGCCTCGATTTGCTTGCGCTGCTGAACGTGCAGCGGCTCGCCGGTCTCGTCCGTCTTCAGCGTGGAGCTCTGCAAATGCAAGCCGAGCTGAGCCGCCCACTCGGACGTCGCGTTCGAGCTCGAGCCCCACCAGATCCGCTCGCGTAGCCCTTCCGAGTGCGGCTCCACGCGCAAGAGGCCGGGCGGATTCGGGAACATCGGCCGAGGATTCGGTTGCGCGAACCCCTCGCCCTTCAGTACCTGGAGGAACACTTCCGCGTGACGACGCGCCATGTCGGCGTCGCTCTGGCCCTCCTGCGGCGCGTACCCGAAGTAGCGCCAGCCGTCGATCACTTGCTCCGGCGACCCGCGGCTGATGCCGAGCTGAAGCCTGCCGCCCGCGATGAGGTCGGCGGCACCCGCATCTTCTGCCATGTACAGCGGATTCTCGTAGCGCATGTCGATGACGGCCGTGCCGATCTCGATCTTCTTCGTGCGCGCGCCCACCGCGGCAAGCAGTGGGAACGGCGAGCCGAGTTGACGCGCAAAGTGGTGCACGCGGAAATACGCGCCGTCGGCGCCGAGCCCCTCGGCGGCGACCGCGAGCTCGATCGACTGCGTCAAAGCGTCGGCGCCCGTGCGAACCTGCGAGTGCGGCGAAGGCGTCCAGTGCCCGAACGAGAGGAAACCGATCTTTTTCATTGCGGCGGCTGGTACTCGTAGGCGAGCTCTTTGCACGCGTCGACCGCGAACGGCGCATCGGCCGGTAGGACAGTGTCGCCGCTGACATACTCGTCGACGAAGTAGACCGGGTCGTTGGCGACGTATTCGCGCCTGAGCGCGAGCGTCTCGGGATTCAGTGTGAACCGCTCGACGACGTGCAGCTCGGCGCTATGCGCGACCGCACCGGCCAAACTGCCCGGCTCGAAGCCGACGGTATCCACGACGAGCGTGTCACCGTCCCATCGTCCGATCGAATGCCCGGCGCGGCTCGGTGCAATCCCTGACGGATGCGCTTGCGCGTCCATGTGCACCGTCCGTTTGAGTCCGCGGCCGTACTCCATCGTGATGACGTCGTCGCTCTGCGTGATGCGATTGATCGTGCCGTCGAAGACCCAGTCGAACAGCACGCTCGTAATTTGGCAGCTGAGGCGCGGATTGCGCTCGGGCGGCAGATTGCGCAACGCCTCGGAGGCTGCTTGGCCGGCCGCAGTGAGCTTGACGGGCGGCGGGAACCAACCGTGACTGGGTACGTCCACCATCGCGACTTCACCGGCTTCGACCTTTGCCAGCAGACTTTCCGGCACGAGGTTCGCCGGGCCCTGCGGCGGCCGCGCCATGATGTACTGCTCCTGTGCCCAGTCGCCGGCGAGATTCGGCCTGCCGGAAGCCAGTCGATACGGCCGCTCTGCGCGGTTGACCGGAGCGCCGTCGCTCAATTGCTGGTAGCGCTGCAGAGTCGGCGCGTCGCCGATCGTCAGCGTGTCCGCGTAGCAATAATGCGGATCGTCGCGATGCGGCCGGCCGTGGATCTTGATCGCGACGCCCGGCACGAACATCTCGGGCGACCAGCCCGAACGGCGCAGCACCGTGGCCGCGCGCATCTCGCATTGCATCGCGATGGGCGCCCCGTTGGCGTCGATAGAATTGAAATGGACGTAGGAATGCGGATTGACGAAGTCGAGACTGGTCAACGTGCCTTCGACGTTGATTTCGCGCGTCGGATCGAAGCGGCCGATGCCGTGATGCGCAGAGACCGGCGCGGCGAGCACCACGACGACGAGTGCGAGCGCGATTCTCATTTGCAGCGACTTCACGCACCCCCCAGCTAGTCGAGCCCGAAAAATATCACAGACTTGCGCACGGTCCGTAGTGGCGCGTGAGCGTCGCTCGCACTGCTCGTTGGCGCTCTAAGCCTGCCGTGAGTGAGCGCTGCGCGACCCGAGCGCCAGATTCTCGGACTCGCGCATGTTTTGACCCTGACAGTTCTCCCCGCATAGACTCGCCCGCGAACGGGCTCGCAAAGTCGCGGCGCTTTAACGATAACAAAGGCGAGAGCACTCCGATGAACCGCTCGCTCGGTATATGTGCATCGCTCACGTTGCCGCTCGGGCTTTATGCGTGCGGCGGTGGAGGCGGCGGCGAAAGCTCCGCTCCAGGCCCGGCGCCGCCTGCGCCTCCGGCACCTCCTGCGTTCGCGCTCACAGACGCCAACGGCGTTGCGGCCGGATCGATAGCGCTCGGCGCGCTCGACTTGACTAAAGACGCGAGCGACATGCTCGCTCTCGCGGCAAGCTCGCTCGACTCAGGGCACGTCGCAGACCTGGTTTACACCTGCACGGAGCTCGACTTCACGACCCCGGGGCCAGTCTTTCCGTCCAACAGGTACGTCGGGATGCGGATGCGTTACGACGACAACGATCGCGACGGCAAGATCTCTGCGGGCGATCGCGTGACGGTGGAGCACACGGCGTGTAACGGCTTCGCGCGCAAGCTGGCAATCGTGCTGACCGGCTACTCTGGCGGCGCAGAGCGGATGGAAGGCCGCGTGGAGCTCGAGACCGAGCGCACGCCTACAGCGACGGTAGCGAAGGGCAGCTATACGCTCGCGCTCACGCGGAGCGTCGTGTCGGGCGCCGCCTGGCGGGCGACGAACGTGTCCGTGACGCTCACGATCGATGCGACGACGCAAACGATCACGGGTAACGCGAGCAGCGACGTCGCCGCGAATGGTACATACCGCGTCGATTACGCGGCGAGCGTTGACAGCGCGAAGCTGCAAGGCGCATTCGCCGTGACGACGTCGACGCTCGAAGGGTCCTGGGGCACATTCCCGGCCGCCGGCTCGGCAGTGCTATCCGCGAGCACGTCGAAAGTGAAGGTCGGCCCCGGTGCGACGTCGCCCGGTCGCACGATCGCGGACTGGGCCGTCGACGCGACCGGATCGGGACCCTACGGAGTCGCGAGCCCTGTGCTGTGGCGAGTATTCTTGCCTGGCACCATTTTCGGCGTGCCGCCGAACGGCCCACCTTATTTGGCGCTGTCGATCGGTCCCGGCGGGACCATGACGGCGAATGACACGCTCGTGGCGAACACGTATGCCGTCGACTTCGACGGCGATCCGCTCACTAAGACGATCGAGTGGCGGCGCAACAGCATGTTGCTGCCGAACCAAACCGATACGCTGCCGCCCGGCGTGCAGCGCAAAGGCGACACGATTGAGGTGACCGTGACGGTGAGCGACGGCGCTCTGTCGAGCACGGTTCGAGAGTCGACGGTGCTCGCCGACGCGCCGCCGATCGTGCTCTTGTCCACCGCCCCGCCAGCCTCGATCGCGCACGGGCAACCGCTCGCGCTCGGCGCGCAGGTGATCGACCGCGATGGCGATCCGCTCGGCTCGCCGCAGTTCCGCGTGGACCACGGTCCTCCGGGGTTCGCGCTGAACTCGGCCACCGGCGCGATCAACTGGACGGCGGACTTGCCGATGTTCGACCGAACGCTCGACGTGAGCTTCGGCGTCACGACGACCCTGCCAGCTACGGTCCCTGCGTCCTGGACGCTCCGCGTCGAAGACCCCGATCGCGAGTATCCGCTGATGCGGACCGGCATCGAGGCGCCGCGGCTGCCGTCGAACCTACGTGTCGGCGACTTCGACGGGGACGGCGACGAGGAGATGTTGATCTTGGGCAGCGCCTCGCTGTACGTGCTCGAGCCGGACGGAGCCGGGCGTTACCGGCAATCGTGGATGTACCCGTTCCCGATCAATCCGCGAGAGCGCGCGGGCACGTCGACGGCGTTCGCGGTCGCCGACACGGACGGAGACGGCCGCGTCGAGATCTTCTATTCGGCGGGCAACGCGATCGTGAAGCTCGACGGGCGCGAGCGGCGCGAGGTGCTGCGCGCGACGTTGCCTGGCGGCCTCGAGCGCTGCGTGCAGCTCGAGGCGGGCGACCTAAACCGCGACGGCGTCGTGGAGCTCGTCTGTGGCAACACGTTCTTACCGCTCGGGCTACTGCTGCTCGATTCGCGTGACCTCTCGAAGGTCGCGGACCTGATTCCGGGCCAGGAGCCGGGCTGGATCACGCTCGGCAACGTCGACCAAGATCCGGCGATCGAGATCGTCGCGCAGCGCGGTTTCGTGATCGACGGCGCGACGCGCGCGACGGAGTGGCGCTACACGGGGTCCGGCAACATGCAGGGCTTCGGCAACGGGCACGTGACGACGGGCGACCTCGAGCGCGACGGCATCAGCGAGATCCTGGCCGGCGACGTTTACTCGCTGCGGATCTACGACGCGGTGCTCAAAAACCAGCGCTATGCAATCGCCGACAACGACGGCGTCGGCGACGCGGTCGTGGCCGACGTCGCCGGCGACGCGACGCCCGAGATCGTCGTGCTCAGCGGCTGGGCCATCGAGGGACCGAACGTCTACGCGTACAACGTGGCGCTCAAGACGGCGACATTCTGGTTCGCGGTCTCGACGCCGGAGTACTTCACCGGCCTCGTCGCGGCAGGCGACGTTGACCACGACGGCAGCCGCGAGATCATCTGGACCACAGGCGCGGGCACGAGCGGAGAGGACGCGATCGTCGTCGCGGGCGATCACTCGCCATGGTCCGTCGAGTTCGTGAACGTGAACCCGAGCGAGCTCGAGGGAGAGTTCCGCGGCGGTAAGCCCGCGGGCAGCCCCTCGGTCGCGCGCGCGCCGCTGTTCGCGAGCGCTACCGCCGATCAGGCACATGCTTCCGGCCGCCTGATCCGCATGGCACCCGATACCGGCGATCTCACGGTTGCGCCGGACATCTGGTCCGGCGGCTACTCGGGCAGAATCTTGGCGAGCGTTTCCGATTTCGATGCGGACGGTACCGACGAGGCGTTCGTCGCCGCGGGCAACACGCTGCAGGCGTATGACATCTTCTCGTCAACGTCGACTTGGAGCGTGACGATGCCGCCGTACTCCGGCGGGCCAGTCGGGGTCGCTGCCGGCGATCTCACCGGGGACGGCCGCGACGACGTCGCCGTGCTAACCGATTCGATGCTGCTGTTCGCAATCGATCCCGCGCACGACAACGTGCTCATCGACGTCGCGGTCGACGTCAGCGCTCCGCCGGTGTGGCCTACGCCCGTCGACGTTGCGATTGCAGATCTCGACGGCGACGGCTTCGGCGAGATCCTCGCCGCAACGAGTGGCCGTGTCCTCGTGTTCAAGAAAGACGCCGGGCCTACATTCGGGCAGGTGGCGCTCTACGACCCTGCGCTCGACGTGCATGCGATGACGGTCGGCGATACCGACGGCGACGGCGTGCCCGAGGTGTTCGTCGCGATTGGCGAGCTCACACGCGATTCGAGCGACATCGTGCGACTCAACAGGAATCTGCAAGTCCTCGGCCAGTTCACGGTTCCGTGGCGCACGGATTCGCTCGCGATCGAGCCGTCGAGCAGTGCGCGCAAGAACTTGTTGGTGCCGACGTCGCCATATGCGATGGAGGATGCGCCGCAGCGAATCATCGCCGTCGACGCGGCGTCCGGAGCCGAAGTCTGGCGTTCCCCGTACTTATTCGGGCGAATCGCACGCGGCAGCATTCACGGCTTCAGAAGCGGCGCAGACAACCGGCTTGCGATCGGCACATTCGTCGGCATGTACATCACCCGCTGACGGCCGGATGTGCCACACCCTAATCCCGGGTTCGCGATCGGTCGATTACAGCTTTTGGGGCCGCTTTAGTTCCCATACTGCTTCCTGAGGAACTCGACGTGATCGACGGTGACCGCGAGCGCTTGCTCGTGCACCAACTTGATCCGATCGCGGAAGAATTGGGCGCGGCTCGCCGACACCCGGTTGCGCACATAGTCCGTAGGCTTCGGCGCGTGACCCATGCCGGCGAGGATGTACTGGAACGATGTGTGGTGGAAAAAATCGAACCCGCTTGTGTTGTCGTAGGTATCGGGGGCTCGGTGACGCCAGATCTCCAGCAGCGATTTCAACCGCTCGGGAACCTTGGGGTTATGCCTGTTGGCACGCCAAAACTCCGTATCTTCGCGCTGGGTCGTGCAGTAGTGCAGGACGATGAACTCGCGAATGTGCTCGTAAAGACGCGTCATGGCGCTGTTGTAGCTGTCCACGAGCGGTTGCGGGCAACCACGCGTTGGAAAGTGAAAGCTCAACAGCGCCAGTCCCTGCGACACGAGACCGATTCCGGTCGACTCCAGCGGCTCGATGAACCCGCCCGCAAGCCCGATCGCAATGCAGTTTTTCAC
>Ga0134127_10002761_pt1 | contig 12561 bp, 10 predicted proteins | sample KB31753_FD_96459 | JGI IMG/M metagenome (GOLD analysis project Ga0134127, IMG submission 96459) | Terrestrial soil microbial communities with excess Nitrogen fertilizer from Kellogg Biological Station, Michigan, USA - KB3-175-3 | ecosystem: Environmental > Terrestrial > Soil > Unclassified ...
CTCGACAAGCGGGAAATGTTGGGTGTCCGGAAAGCTCGACATTGCCGTAAGGACGTGCTTTCTGGCCGCAGCATGTCTATAAACATGCAACCCCTGACGGGGTTGGGAACGTCAGCGGGAAATGTTGGGTGTCCGGAAAGCTCGACATTGCCGTAAGTGCGAGGCGGCAGGCAGGATGCCTGCGCTCCCAGGCTGCGCTCCCAGGCTGCGCTCCAGGGCTTCTCACCGGCATTGTTATCCGATATATTAGCCGCCGATAAAGCTGCTGCAGCTAACAGAATCAGCAACCGGCACTCCATCTAAAAGGGAGACAGCGTTCTATGCGCTCACATCTACGCGTATATATCCTCATCGCTTCGACACTTGCCTTAGCGTTCTGGTCAAGTTTTCAGATTGCGAGCTCCGCCGACGGAGAGATCCCCGCGCCTCAGCAGTTCCTCGGCTTTCGAGTCGGTGAAGATAAGAAGCTCGCTCGCTGGGAAAAGATAGTCGAGTACATGCGGCTGATTGCAAACGGCAGCGGACGCGTAAAACTGCGCGAGCTCGGCAAAACCACCAACAACAATCCATTCATTCTTCTCGAAATCAGCTCCGCCGAGACTATCAAGAATATCGATCACTTCAAACAGCTCGAACGCAAGCTCTACTTTCAGGGCGGCCCGCCCACCAATGCCGAACGCGATGAGATTTTTCGCTCCGGCAAGGCGGTCGTCCTTGTCACCTGCAACATACACTCGACCGAGATTGGCTCCTCCCAAATGGTCCTGGAGCTCGTGCATCGCCTCGCAACTGAAGACTCGCCCCTCGTCAAAAAGATTCTCGATAATGTGATCTTTCTGCTCGTGCCAAGCCTCAACCCCGACGGTCAGATAATAGTCACCGACTGGTACAACAAGAACGTCGGTACTGAATATGAGGCGAGCCCGTTGCCGTGGCTCTATCACCCATACATCGGTCACGACAACAATCGCGATATGTACATGTTCACCCAGAAGGAGAGCCAGTTGACGGCGAAGTTGCTGTGGCACGACTGGTTTCCGTCGGTGTGGCTGGATGAGCATCAAATGGGCAGCCAGGGCGCGCGCATTTTTGTAATGCCCGCGACAGATCCAATAAACCAGAACGTTCACCCTCTGATTTACCGTTGGAACGGGATCTTCGGCCAGTCGCAAGCGGCCGCTCTCGAAGCGGCGGGCAAGGAAGGAATCATCTACAACTCGACCTATACGAACTTCTGGCAGGGCGCGATGGCCTGGAGCGGCTGGTGGCACAACCAGGTCGGGCTGTTGACCGAAGTTGCAAGCGCCCGCATCGCCAGCCCGATCGAGCAGCGCAGGGCGCAACCCGGACAACAGCCCTCGGCCGCTACTGAAGACTTTCAAGGTCAACAGCGCCGGCAAATGGAGAATCCCAACGAGCCTCTGCCGCCGCCGCGCGACACCACGCCGCGCACCGAATACCCGCGTCCCTGGTTGGGTGGGAAGTGGACGCTTCGAGACATCGTAGATTATGAGCTGATCGCGACAATCGCATTGCTTGAAGCCGCAGCCGATCAGCGCGAGGGTTTGCTCAAACAGATCTACGAGGTGAACCGCGCCACAGTCGAGGCAGGCGCTAAAGGCGATCCTGTGGCGATCATTATTCATGTGGAGAAGCAGCACGATCCTCGCGAGGCGTATCACCTTGTCGAACGATTGCAGATGGCGGGCGTCGAAGTCTCCCGGGCTGAAACGGAGTTTGAAGCCGAGGGGAAGAAGTATCCCGCTGGAACTTTCGTTATTCCGATGAACCAGGTGTTTGCGCGTTACGCGAAGGATCTGCTCGAGAAGCAAACTTATCCCGAGGTGCGCCGCGGTCCGAACTCGCCGCCCGAGCCGCCTTATGATGTGACTGCGTGGTCGCTGGGTATGCAAATGGGAGTGGAAACCGTCTTTGTCAAGAAGCCGCTTCCCGATACTGCGAAACTAAGTAAGGTCGCCCTGTCTCTTAAGCCGGTTGGTGAACTACGAGGCGAGGGCGCCAGGTTCAGCTTCGATTACAACGGTCCCGACTCGGCGATCGCCGTCAACCGTCTGTTGAAAGCAGGAGCAAAGCCTGAGTTCGTTCTTTTAACCAATAACGAAGGCACCCGAATATCGGGAACGGGCGCATCGCGCGACTTGCTTCAAGCTCTGTCGAGAGAATTTGGCCTGACGATTAACACCGCGCCTCTGGCGAATGGGAAGATCGGCAGGGCAGTCGGCGCGGCGGAGAATGGTTTACCGCTTGCGTCCTTGAGGTTGCGTACCTCTCGGCTTGGGTTGTATCAACCCTGGACCTCCAGCATGGATGAGGGGTGGACCCGGTGGGTCCTCGAGCAATACGAGTTTGGTTATACGACGCTGCACAATGCCGACATCAAGGCTGGAAAACTGCGCGAGAAGTTCGATGTGATTCTGTTGCCTGATCAGCAGACGCGCGACATCCTGAACGGCAACGACTTCAAGACGGTTCGCGAGGAGTATCGAGGCGGAATTGGCGATACGGGGCTGGAGGCGCTTCGCCAATTTGTCCGCGAGGGGGGTACGTTGATCGCGATGGGCGCCAGCTGTGATCTTGCGATCGACAAGTTTCCGATTCCGGTTCGCAATCTGAAACGAGGCTTGACACGGGACCAGCACTTCGCGCCCGGAACGGTTGTTCGTATTCAGGTGGACAACACCCATCCTCTTGGGTTGGGGATGCCGTCGGAAACTTATGGCTTTTACAACAACAGTCCCTTCTTCGCGCTGGTCGAAGGCTTTTCGTCGCAGCGCGCTTCGGTGGTGGCCAGGTATCCTAATTCGGATGTAGTAGCGTCGGGTTGGTTAAAAGGTGAAGATTTGATGGCCGGCCGCGCGGCAGTAGTCTCCGTGGATATGAATCCAGGCCGAATAGTGCTGTTTGGCTTGAGGCCTCAGCATCGCGCGCAGACGCACGCAACGTTTCCGTTGTTGTTTAATGCGCTATCCTTGTCCGGCGATTGAAGTTAACGGTACACGATAGACGATGGTGCGCGAACGTTGAAGTCTGCGAAGCTCAAATACGCTGCTGTTTACGGATCAAGGAGTCCATCGCGTTTCCACTGTCTCACTAACTCGTCGGAAGCTTCAAAGTGCATGGAATCCTCGAAGTCACCTCCGAATCCAGCGCCCCAGAAGAATTTCTCTTCATTAAAGAAGGGGTGCAACAGCGCAAGGCCTAGTTGGGTCCTTCCGTCTCCACGCGGATCTAGTGCGCCCCGTATCTTTATGTCGACTGCGCTTCCCCAGGAGTGATTCGAGAACTGCCTGCTTGGGGGCCGTCCCGGCAGACTTCTGATCCGCCGGCAGCAGGACATTCCAGCCGTGCCAAGTTGAGTGGAAAGATCCGGTAATTGCTGGGTGACTTTGGCAAAGATCCGGGTGAGCGCTTCGACAGCCGGCTTAATACCAGTAACTCTGAATGGGCCGACACTCCTTGTCACGAGTAGGTTCGTGACCGAGGGATTGGTTGGCGAAGTGCAGTCATCGCTCAGTGCACCCGGCTGGCCAAAGATTTCGATCATTGTTTGTTGTCTTGCCTTGGTCACGCCGTTGTTGATGCCGGACGGAATTCTGACGAGTCTACGGAAGTCAGGCGGGTCAATCTGTATAGCAACTTCCGCGCTGGCGACTTGGGTCTCAGATGAATCAAATCCCCGAGCAGTTATCCTACGAACGCCACTCAGATTGAACCGGTTAGCCCCGGACCATCCTCCTTCACTAAGGGTGACGGTCGGGAAGGTGAACTGATTGTCTATAGTCAATTCAACCCTGGCAACCTCGCGATCAGCCGTGCCGTTGAATTCAACTGCGTCACCTAGAGGGAATCTTGCGTTACTTTGCGGGTTGGTGATGGTCAATGACATCGTTAACCTCCTTCATCGTAGCGTTCTGGAAGTGGGACGTTCGAATAGGCCCTGATCAAGCAAGCTATACACTATGCGAAGAGCTCGCGATCAAGAATCTTTCGAGCATTAGTGTAGTCCTCGGCCCACCATTCCTTCTCTCCTGGTTTTCGCGGCGGCTTAGCTAACGCAAGCCTTTTCTTGGCCTCTTTCGCTTCCGCCTGTGCAACTCGAAAGTGGTTGTGGTCGAAAAGCCGAACGGCCTCGACGACATAGGAGACTGCGATCCTGCGGTCCCGAATAAGAAGCAGGTTTTCTCCATTCTGAGTGTCTGCCCCCAGGGAAAAATTGTAGGAACCCATGTAGACCCGCGCTGTCGGTTTGTCGAAATCGATCACGATGAACTTATGGTGCATGCGGTTGCCGCCCCCGCCGGTGGGCTCTGATTTGAACGGTTCGGGGACGTTCTTCGTAAGCGCGGCGGGATGCACAACCGTAACTTTACCGTCCGGCGTCTGCACGTCGACTCCTGATGTTTCCTCCAGCCCCTTAACCTTATGATCAGAGATTCCGTAGGAGAAGATCTTATTGTCCTTTTTGATCTTCTTGATGGCGTTCTGGATCGCACCGGGAGTCTGGTAGAGAAACGCAAGTGAGAAGAACAGACTGGACGTGGTGCTGCCGATGTCATCGGCAATGCTTTTTAACACGGCGTTCTTTGCCGAACGTGGAGAAAATCCGATTTCTGCGTCGATTCCTTTCAGCCCCAATTTGTTCCAAATCGCCGAGCCCGTTGCGCCGAATCCGGCCGGAGAGTCGTTATTAAAGTAGTCATCGAAGCCCGCGAGGAAGACTTTGACTGCGCTCTTGCCGCGCAGGATGATCGCATTGTTGCTCTGCACGAAGAAGCCGCGCCACGAGTGATTGGTTGAACCGCAAACCGCGGCCTGCACCTTGGGTCCGTCAACCACAATGGTCTTGTTGTGCTGGAGCTTGCCCATGTGCTGTCTCTTTACGTTGTCAGCTCCGGCCGATATTGCGAGACGTTCCGCGGCTCGCGTTTCGCCGGACTCGGCTTTGCCGTGTGGACCGTCATCATCAATGATTATCTTTAGCCGCTTTCCCAGCTTTTCCATACGCGAAACGATGCCGGGTTCGTTCAGGTCATAGACAACCGCACGGACCTGTGCCTTCTTATCAGCAATGGCCTCGTCCAGCACCTCGAGGATAGCGCTTCGGGCTTCGAAGCCCATCCACTCAAGAGCCTCTTCGGATTTCGGATGACTCGGAACGAAGTCCAATCCGTCGTCCGCTTTTGCAGGCAGCAGCGAGGGTATCGCGTCAGCCCCGTAGTTATCCACGAATGCTTGCGAAGATACGAAGCCGCGGGTGAACGTTACGTTGAGCTTGCCCGGGTAGGTCTCACGCCGGAGTTCGATTGGCGCTTCCTGCACCTCGCCATAGCTGAGCTCGTCATTATCGTTCATGAAGACAGGTGTAACCCTGTATACAAATTCGCCGGCGAGTTCAGCGCTCCGGGGAAAGTGGACCCAACGAAATTTCTGGATAGGCGCGACCCTGCTGGACACCGGTTTTTGGTTGACCTTGCCATCCTTATCGAGGAACCCCAGCCGGTTTCTGACGGCGAAGAATCTGTCGCCGTTGGGCTCCTTGTACTCGATCGCGAAGCCTACGAAGTCTTTGGGTGGCTTGCCGTTTTTCCAATTCATCCCGAGGAGGACCATGCCGTCCCCGCGATGAAGCTTTAGGGTGAATGGAGCACCCGCATTTTTGCCACTTACCTGAAAGTCTTTAAGCATAGATTATCTCCCAATCGTGTTTATGGTTCGGGGCGCTTAGGGCCGATGAATCAGCACCACGACCAGTGGCCCTTGAAACTCAAGATTTCTGGGTTGCTCGATCAAGATGAATCTCTTCTATGACGTTGCTGTGAACCTGACGCTGGGCTTTTGCGCGTCGTTTGAGATCCCGCGTACTCTAACTCACCGAACCAGATGCATCAAGTTCAGAGGCTTTCGGCTTGGACGTGCCTGACCATGAACAAAGCTTCACGGAAAGCCATGTACTAGTTTGCCAGCTATACCGAATCCAATTTGACCCACGTTTTATGACGCGCTCTTTCATCATTTTATCCTCCTCGCGCTTACGCTACTCTCAACGAACTGCGGCATTGTTGTTAGAGGCGCGTTGTAGTCAACCCCACTCTACGTATTAATATGGTTTGGAGACTGGAAACGTTTCAGTCGGTTAGAGAGAGGCTTCATACGTCGCGCACGTGGAAGGCGTTTCCCAAACCCTAACCTTGTACACCTTCACGCGGTCGTCGCTGATCTCTTCCGAGACTTTGTGCAGGATAAAGCCGGCAAGATGCTCACTCGAGGGGTTCATCTCGACGTCGAAGGGCTTCAACTCATTGAGATTTTGATGATCGAGGTACTTCATCACTCGGCGGGTGGCGGCCTTCAGTTCCTTGAAATCGACAAGCATCCCAACGCTATCGAGTTGCTCGCCGCGCACGTAAACCTCAACCTTCCAGTTGTGGCCGTGGAGGTTTTCACATTTGCCGCGGTATCCCCGCAGCGCATGGGCCGCCGAGAATTCTTCTTCGATCATTACCTCGTACATCGTTGATCCTCTCGTATCGTTGTCTAAAAACTAGAAGAGCGAATCGGCTTTGTCAATTGATGGAGCGCCATCGCTCTTGTATCATTACACGCTTGCGGCGGCCTCGATGGGCCCGCCATGAGGGAGGCATAGCGGTGAAGCACAAGATCACGCTCATACCAGGCGACGGAATAGGTCCGGAAGTCACGGGCGCCACCATATCAGTTCTCAGAGCTACGGGTTTCGAAGCAGAGTGGGAGACCTTTATTGTAGGCGCCGAGGCGTTGTCCCGATTTGGCGATCCGCTTCCGCAGGATCTTATCGACTCAATCAAGCGCAACAAAGTAGCTCTAAAGGGACCGGTGGCCACTCCGGTGGGAACCGGATTTGTCAGCTCTAATGTTCGCTTGCGCAAGGCTCTCGATCTCTACGCCAACCTCCGGCCGATCAAGTCACTCAAAGGCGTGCCCAGTCGTTATCAAGATGTCGATCTGGTCGTCGTGCGAGAAAACACCGAAGATCTCTACTCGGGACTCGAGCACGAGGTTGTTCCGGGCGTAGTCGAGAGCTTGAAAATCATCACTGACAAGGCCTCTCGACGGATCGCAAAGTTCGCTTTCGAGTACGCTCGGCGGGAAGGACGCAAAAAAGTTACCGCCGTTCACAAAGCGAACATCATGAAGTTGTCCGATGGTCTCTTTCTACGCTGCTTCCGCGAGGTTGCCGAGGACTATCCCGAGATCAAAGCCGACGATCTGATAGTTGATAATACTTGTATGCAGCTTGTCATAAATCCGACTCAGTTTGACATATTGCTGCTCGAGAACCTTTACGGCGACATTGTTTCCGATTTGGGCGCGGGGCTCATCGGCGGTCTTGGGGTAGCTCCGGGCGCCAACATTGGCGAAGAGATCGCGGTGTTTGAGGCTGTGCACGGCGCCGCGCCGAGCATCGCCGGCCGCGGAATCGCTAATCCAACGGCTCTTATGTTGACCGCGGTGTTAATGCTCAAGCACCTCAACGAGCGCGAAAGGGCGACTAAGATTCAGACCGCTCTGGAAAAAGTGCTGGCGGAAGGAAAGAGATTGACTCGCGACCTGGGTGGAGAAGCGACAACGCTCGAGTTCACCGAAGCGGTGATTCACGCGCTGTAGGGGATAGGTTTCTGGTTTCTAGTTTCTGGTTTTGAGTTTCTGGTGTCTGGCGCCGGTTCTCGAACCAGAAACTAGAAACCAGAAACCAGATACTAGAAACCAGATACTAGGACCGTTCAGACCCGAGAACCAAATGAAGATCACTGCCAGCCGCACCAGCCTCGGAGAACTCAAAGAAGACGTGTTAGTCGTGCCGGTGTTTGAGGGTGAGCACTCCGCCGATGCCGAGAACGCGCCGGCGTTGGCCGCATTAGATCACCTGACGCGCGGCGCGATTGCGGCGGTGTTCGACGACGGGGAGATGTCCGGTAAGCGCGATAGCTGGGTCCTTCTTCACAATGTCGGGGAATTCTCGACAAAGCGAGTGCTGTTATACGGCGCCGGCAAACCAGAGAAACTCAGCACAACTACCCTGGGACGTCTGGCTGGCGCAGCGATTCGGATTCTGATCAAAAACAGGGGAATTCGTTCGGTTGCATTTCTGGTCCCGCACCGGATCGAGACCGAACAGTTTGTCCAGGCGATAGTCGAGGGCGCATTGATCGGCCAGGCCAGCGGGGAGCTCTACCGGACAAAAACTGAACCGACCGCAGCGATTGAGTCGCTCGACTTGATCAGTGAGCTGCCGGACTCACCTGACTTCGCGCGCGCAATCGGCCTAGGGACTTCCATGGCGGAAGCTACAAACTTTGCCCGGATGCTGGGCGATGAGCCCTCAAATGTGATGACTCCGACCGAGCTTGCTCGGCGAGCCCAGGAGATGGCCGAACGCGAGGGACTGGCGTTTGAGGCGCTCGGCGAAGACGAGATGAAACGTCAGGGCATGGGCGCGCTATTGGCGGTTTCGCGAGGCAGCCAGGAGCCGGCACGACTGATCGTTCTCAGTTATAAGCCAGAAGAAACGGGTTCGCGCGAACTAATCGCGCTGGTTGGGAAGGGAATTACCTTTGACTCGGGAGGGATCTCAATCAAGCCCGCCGCCCGGATGGAGGAGATGAAATACGACATGGGCGGCGGCGCGGCGGTGATCGGAGCAATGCAGGTGATCGCGCGGCAGCGACCTAACATTCGCGTTATGGGGCTGGTCCCAGCGTCGGAGAACCTTCCGTCGGGCCGCGCCGTAAAGCCCGGAGACGTGGTGCGAAGCCTGAGCGGCAAAACGATCGAAGTCGTGAACACCGATGCGGAAGGCCGTCTGGTTCTCGCCGACGCTATTACTTATGCGATCAGCCTAGGCGCAACTTGCATTGTCGATGCCGCCACGCTCACCGGTGCCTGTGTGGTTGCCCTGGGCGAATCCCGCGCCGGGGTTATGGGTACGGATGTGGCGTTGATTGAAGAGCTGGTTCGGGCAGGCGAAGAGAGCGGCGAACGAATTTGGCCGCTGCCCCTCGACAAGGAATACGGGGAGATCATTCGCAGTGACATCGCCGATGTTAAAAATGTCGGCAACCGAACTGCCGGGTCGATCACCGCCGGCTACTTTTTGAAGCATTTCGCCGGAACGACACCCTGGGCGCATCTCGACATTGCGGGTACAGCGTGGACCGACAAGGAAAAGCCTTACCTAGCAAAAGGTGCGACGGGGTTCGGCGTGCGGCTGATGGCCACTTTCGTTCTGAATCGAGCGCTGGCGCGTTAAGGGCGGTAATTGGAGAATGAGATTGGAGAGCGTTTTATGTCTAAGGAAATCATTCATAAAGAGGTAGTCATTCTTGGTTCGGGACCGGCCGGTCTGACCGCAGCGATCTACGCTGCTCGAGCAAACCTCAGACCCCTGGTGGTCGAAGGTCCGGAGCCGGGTGGTCAGTTGATGATAACAACCGATGTTGAAAACTATCCCGGCTTTGCCAAAGGGATTCTCGGTCCGGAACTGATGGATCAGTTTCGGGAGCAGGCGCGCCGTTTCGGCACTGAGTTCCTGGTTTCCTGGGTTAGCAAGGCCGATCTGAGCCGCCGGCCATTCGCGCTTGAAACCGAAGATCACCAGATCAAGGCGGACACCTTGATAATTGCGTCCGGGGCATCGGCGAAGTGGCTCGGCATCCCCGGAGAGGCTCCTACTCCGCAAGGGCTAGGCGGCAACGGCGTCTCGGCGTGTGCGACCTGTGACGGTTTCTTTTTCAAAGGCAAGCCGCTGGTTGTGGTCGGCGGCGGCGATACCGCAATGGAAGAGGCCACCTTCTTGACGAAGTTCGCATCCGCAGTAACGGTCATTCATCGCCGCGATGCTCTACGTGCTTCGAAGATTATGCAGGACAAGGCGTTCAGGAATGAAAAGATCGATTTCATCTGGGACACCGCTGTTGAGGAAATCCTTGGCACGCGCGAGGAAGGTGTAACCGGCGTGCGGTTGCGGAATCTGAAAACCGACGAGGTGAGTGTGTTTCCGACGGGCGGCGTGTTCGTCGCGATCGGGCACAAGCCCAACACCGATCTATTCAGGGGCCAGCTGGATATGGACGACGTGGGCTATATCAAGACCCGCGACCGCTCAACGGCTACGAATATTCCCGGAGTGTTTGCGTGCGGAGATGCTCAGGATTCGGTGTACCGCCAGGCGGTAACAGCGGCCGGTACCGGGTGCATGGCGGCGATCGATGCCGAGCGATTTCTTGATCATCATCCAATCGCCGCAGATAAGGAACAGGAACTTACCGCCCAATAAAGATGGCCACTGAAGTTACATCACCAGCATCGGTGGCGCCGGTTCCGGCAGCTCGTTTGGGGGCTGGCCGACACGTAGCCGCATTCATCGAAGTCTTGCTGCTCGGGGTGTGGCTGGGCGCGATGATGTTTTTCAGCTTTGCGGTCGCGCCGAGCGCATTCGCCGTGCTTCCAACACGCGAAATGGCGGGCGTGATGGTAACCAGCTCGATCGGAAAGCTGGAAGTACTCGGCATGGTATTCGGTATCCTGCTGCTCTTAATGCACGCGGCGAACTGGCGGCAGAGAGCTTCGAGCGGGGCGGTCAAGATCCTGCACGCGCTTCTGCTGTTGGTGATGATTGGCTCAGCGGCGCTGTCGCGGTTCTGGATTTCACCGGCGATGGTGTCGTTGCGCGCTCAGATGGGCGGCCGGATTGATGACGTCGCAATCAGCGATCCTCTGCGAGTGCAGTTCAATGACCTCCATCAATACTCGGTAGGGTTGATGAGCGCGGCGATTATATCCGGACTCGTTGTGTTGTTTCTCACCGTTCGATCATGGCTCAAGCCTCAAGTCTAATAGGCCACTGATGACACGGATCGGACGGATCTTCACGGATCAGATCCGTGCTAATCCGTCAGATCAGCGCAAATCTGCGATCTATTCACTTTTGCAACGTGCCCATCGATAACGCACGCGAACCCATGCCCGCCTTGACGATTACTGGACTGGTCTATAATCTCGGCTGAACTCGTGGAGACTGCTACAGAAAAAAGCGAAGCGTCCGCAGCCGAAACTGGTCGCGGCCTCACGCTTCCTAGAAGTCTCGGATTGGTCAGCGCAATCGCGGTGCTGGTGGGCTCGACCATTGGCACTGGGATCTTTCGCTCGCCGGCCGGCATAGCAGCGAGAGTCCCCGATGAAGGCTTGTACCTGTTGCTCTGGGCACTGGGTGGTTTCTTTACGCTTTGCGGCGCTTTGACTCTTGCTGAGCTAGCGGGCGCGCTGCCGCACACCGGCGGGGTGTTCGTGTATCTGCGTGAGGGATGGGGTCGCCTTCCCGCGTTCCTATTCGGTTGGTCCGAGTTGACGATTATCCGGGCTTCCGCCCTGGGCGCAATTGCCACGGTGTTCGCCGAATACTTCATGCGGCTGCTCGGTAAGGAGAGCGCTGAGGCCGTTCACTATGTAGCCGCCGGCGCGATTCTTCTGGTCGCGGTCTTCAACATTCTCGGCGTCAAGCTCGGCGCGCTCGTGCAGAATCTTACAACCGTGACGAAGTACGGTGCGCTGGTGCTATTGGTGCTGGCGGCGTTTTTGATCGGAGGAAACCACCCCGCTCCGGCGCCGACGCGAACTGCCGAAGTGCAGGACGAGACGTCGTTGGTGATGTTCGGATTAGCGTTCATCTCCTTGTTATGGGTCTACGACGGATGGGCAGATGTTACGTTCGTGAGCGGAGAGGTGAAGCGTCCTGAGCGAAATTTGCCGTTGACTATAATCGGTGGAACTCTTGCGGTGGTTGCGATCTATCTGCTGGCGAACTTTGCTTATTTGCACCTGCTTGACGTCAGGCAGATCGCCGTATCGCGACTCGTTGCTGCGGACACGGCTTTCCGGGTGATCGGCGAAACCGGCGTGAAGCTGGTATCGATAGCGGTGATGATCTCGGCGTTTGGAACGCTCAACGGTTCGATGATGACAGGGCCGCGAATCTTTTTTGCTATGGCTGACGATGGTCTGTTTTTCAAAAAGATTGCGTCGGTGCATCCGCGGTTCAAAACTCCCTATGTCGCGATCTCGCTGGCCGCTGTGTTGGCGATCGTGTTCGTAATGGTCAGATCATTCGAGCAGTTGGCTGACGCGTTCGTGCTTGGCATTTGGCCTTTTTACGCGGGAGGGGCGGCTGCGGTTTACGCGCTCCGGCGGAAGCGGCCGGATCTCCCGCGCGCTTATAAGACCTGGGGTTATCCAATAACACCGCTGCTTTTTATTCTTGCGGTGATCCTGCTGATCGGGAACGCATTCGTGGAAGATCTCGGCCACGCTCTACGCGATAACTTTAGTTACTATCGCGCTCTGTTCACAGGAAGCGCCTTGCCTTATGAATCGAGCGGTGCGCTCCTGGTGTTCGCGATAGTGCTGGCTGGAATACCGGCCTATTTCATCTGGAACGCGACACATTCAAAGCGAAGTTAGAAGGTCGAAAGCGACGGCGTTATAATAGCCGCTATGGTTCAGACCGCC
>Ga0134127_10002762_pt1 | contig 12559 bp, 10 predicted proteins | sample KB31753_FD_96459 | JGI IMG/M metagenome (GOLD analysis project Ga0134127, IMG submission 96459) | Terrestrial soil microbial communities with excess Nitrogen fertilizer from Kellogg Biological Station, Michigan, USA - KB3-175-3 | ecosystem: Environmental > Terrestrial > Soil > Unclassified ...
ACAAAGCGTTTCGTCATTAAGTAAAGTTAGAATACGCTCCGCCATCGCCTGCGGTTGGTGAGGGGCCACGAGAAAGCCAGTTTCACCATTTACTACAACATCGCTTGCACCATCAATATCGTTCGCAATAATTGGCTTACCAGCACTCATCGACTCAAGAAATGCAAGGGGCAAACCTTCCCATAGCGAACTCATCGCTGTGATCGTTAGTATGGGCAGGATTCGGGGAACATCATTTCTAAAACCTAGCAGGAAAAACTTATCTTTCAGATCGAGCTCGTTGATTAATCGCTCACACTCAGGGCGTAATGAACCATCGCCAACAATTAAGAACTGCACCTTTGAGTAGCTCTTGGCTACTATCGCAGCGGCCCTGATCAAATCTAATGGATTCTTCTGTTCATCCAAACGACCAATCATCCCCACAAGTTTACATTCCGGATCTAAACCCAACTCCATGCGCACCTGTTGGTCATCGACATCTTGCCGAAACTTTTCCAAGTCAATGCCATTGTAGATCAGGGTAAACTTGTCTTTGCTACCGATGCCTTGGGCCAACCCCTTCTGAATATCTGGCTCAGACACAGTGATAATGCGGTCAGTAAATTTGGCACAAAACCGCTCCAAGCTCAGATATAATTTCCGAGTCCATCCAGGCATACCATCGTGTAATCCCCAACCATGAACGTGATGTATGATCACTGGAATGCCTGCTGCGAGTGCTGCCAGCCTTCCAACTATCCCGGCTACCGAGGAATGAGTATGAACGATATCATATTTTCCCTGGGCCATCACGTGCCTAAGGTCTGCCACGGCCTTCAAATTCGCAATAGGGTTTATATGATTAATCAAACTCGGTATTACTCGAGTAGGGATGCCCAGCTCCTCTGCCAAATGCGTCACATCATTTCTACCTGGGGGGATTGGACCGGTTAAGAGTTGCAGATCAAACCCAGGTTGGTCTTTGAAGTGACGTGCAATGTCTAAGACAACGTTAGTGGCACCGCCTGTGGCCAACCCGGTGATGACCAGCAACACACGAATATTTCGGGAGGTCACCAGTGGGGTATCTTTATAATTTGGACTCTGAATTGCTTTACTCACTATTTCCATTGCTACCTCCAAATAACTATCAAGAGCCAACTTATAAATATCGGCAATAATTTCTCAGCGTATTCATTTCGTACCATCAAATTCAAGAAACTCAGGCAGGCTACGTTTGCCTACTCAGAACTCTTTAAATTCAGAGGCATGACGATATATACTTATTAAAGTTACAAATTTGCAAAGGTTTTAAGGGAAATATGCGAATATATCCGACCATTTCCCCCACCAGTCCCCCAGCCTAGAGTCTTAACTTACAAAGCATTCCATATAGCTTTTTTGACTTCAAGAACTGTCTTGTCGAAGGATTGATTTGTGTTAATCTTGTGGACAGGTGCCTTCTCAAATTCCAGATTGGAGCTGCGGGCATGACGCCGACGTACGTAATCCTCTGGTTCCTTTTTGCCGCGGGTGGCATTCCTCAGAAGCGCAACTTCCAGTGGGGCATTAAGATAGATAACCACATCTGGAGGGGGTATTTGTCGGTACAACCGTGCCTCGATATGAGCTAACCGGTGGCGGATTGAATATTGATCTGTAGAAGTAGCTAACTGAGACAGTTGGGGGCCGTCCGGAGCACCAATTTGTGAAGAAGGATAACGATCGCACAAAACAATCGTCCCGTTAGCTGCTTGGCTATATGCCCGAGCGAGTAACGATCGGCGATCGTAGGCTAGAAGAGCAGAGCGAATCGCAGAAATGAGCGGGTACGAAGTCCGCGGTTTCTCAGATAGCTCCTCATATAGGTACTCGGCCTCCAAGTGAGTTGATCTAGAAGATGGAAATAAAGAGCGTAAGGCTGGTACAAGTAAATTAGGGACGACGGTAAGCGGAGTGGATTTGGGCTTTCCGGCATGAATATGTTCCACAGCGAAATGTTCGCCAAGCCATCCACTCATTTCAGCAATGAGCGTGGACTTGCCAGTTGCTTCTGGGCCAACAAAAGCGATGACGGCACCACCAGACCGGGGGATCAACTCTTTTTGAGATCGAGTTAGGCGTCTAAACAGCATGGCCGTAAACTTCCGAGCGCCAACGAGCCAGGCCCGAATAGCGGAATGCCTGGCATAAATCCTAAGCTGGGAACGGAGCCGAAGACCAAGAAGAATTCGGCGAAAAAGTGGCTCCGGAGCTTTTAGTGACGCGACACACTCAGAAAACAGGTCAGCCTCAATGGATGGCAACCAGCAATTGACCAAACTTAATGACTCGTCAATCGATTCGGTTTCCAGCAGCCATCTGATTTCCTGTTTCACATCTTTCCAATATCTGGCAAGCAATACTAGTTCAACCAACGAGGTATGTTTCAACATGATTCGTAAGGTAAAAACGATAAGTTCTGCGCTTTTGGCAAGTAGCGGGATCGAATCTTCCACACGAGTATTCTGTAATAACATTTCTTCAATGGGGAAGCGATAATTTTTGGAAAGACTATCACCCGTGATGACCCGAAAATAGGCATGGACATGTACCAGAACACCGCTTCCTTCATCGAGCGCAAAATGATGCTCTATGGATGGGAAGGCGCCCCCATCTTTGTTGGCTGCAGGCTGGAAGCCCAGTTGACTTAGGATGGTTCTGAATAAGCCGGCATCTTCACGGTGAATAAGTAAATCAACATCTGATTGCCCCGAGAGAGACTTGGAAAGTGACAGATTGCTTTTCCAGTGACAATATCTTACGCGATTTGTATTCAATTCTTCAATGAACTTTTGAATTTTAGTCATTATGTTTTTTAAGGCCTTCTAAAATTGCTGATATGAACGCATTAAGTATTTTTACCAGCACGCTCATACCGTAAAATAAACTGGACGATATTATCCACTATCTCGCTGTGCCCATGACTGAAATCAGGGTTTTCCACAATCAACAGACGGGCCTGAATGTTTTCAGCTGCAATGAGTTGATCAAACATTTTGAGTGCACGATTTATATGTTTTTCGATCAGCTCTCGATCTCTTGATCTCATCTCTCTTGGAGGATCAGTTCGCTGCAACGCCCTTTGGACCAAGATTTCCATAGGCGCCTTGATATATATAATTATATCCGGTAACGGAACCAGGCTGGCAAACCTGGTAATTTCTTCACAGGTGTAGTGCGCACCACTGTAAACAAACACATTATGTGCCAAGAGCAGCGGTCCTTCATCGACCAGAATGATTTTATCGTGCTGGCGTCGTTTGATTATCTCGTCTACGCCAATCTTTCGCTCAAGGCTCCTTAGATTATTGATCGTGAAAAACGAGAAACTTGCCTGACGCGCCAACATTCTCAAGATAAAAACAATAATCGCTTTGTGCCGGTACAGCGAGCCAATAAAAAACGGAAACCCAACGATTTCCTGGATTAAATTCCGTATCGTTAGGTGGGTTACACGTCGTAGGCCCAGAGGAGAGGCAACCACATCAAAAGAGGTTGCCACCACGGTTATTTGGGATAATCTGCGCTGAACCTCTGAAATCAATGTTGTTTTTCCTGCCCCTGTACTGCCGATAAACTCAATAATCATTTGATAGATTCTTTCATTGCTTCTACTTCGGCCCTCTGACAGCCGCTTATTTTCTCCAGGAACTCAAATTGATTTGCATACACTGTTCCAGCTCATCAAATTCTTCCTGATACAACTGGCTAAGCTGTTTCTTTACTTCTCCATCAAGCGGTTGCAATGAGTTTCCTTTGGACAAGATTCGCTGGATGCCAAGCCGCATTACGAAATCAACGACCGGCTCCAAGTTCCGCTTGCGGAGTCGGCGCCCTGTTTTAACAACTAATCCATAAAGGGATTGATGGGTAGGTACGGTGCTTGCGTTAACCTTTCCATTAGTGGCAGATGCAGGAAACTTATCCGCGGCAATATCGAGAAAATCTGCTATGGTCTTTTTTGTTTTGAACATATCAATAAAAACATCTTCAAATACTAGAGCCAGTATCTGATTTCTATCAAAATAGCGCAAGTACTGCTTAAGATATCGACTATAAAATCCTTTTTCCAGCGCGGCGGGCCGGCTGGCTAGAAATTCTTGAAACGAGCCTCTATAATTCCTTCTTTGAACAACAAAACCATATTGTGAATATGCTCGGTTAACTGGATGTCTCAACATGATGATCAACTTACTCTGGGGCAGTGTGGTAAATATTCGTTGTGGACACGCCTCATAATCATAATATTGTGTTGAAATCTCTCCAATCGCTCGATATCTATCAGCCTCCTCTGACGGACAGAAAAATGTGGAATACCAGCTAATACCGCGGTCGTAATACCGTTCGAAAAAGCGAATTTCCTTTCGACGGGTCGGCATATATATATCTGGATGGCTGGCCAGCAACGTGTGCAGCCAGGTCGTACCACCTCGTTGTACCCCAATGCCTAAAAAGGTAGGTAATGTCATCTAGCTTTCCTTAATCTTGTAGATATGTTTTTGAATCAAAACAATTATGAAATTTCATGATCGTTTTTAGAGAGTTGAGCTAGGCTCCCTTGAGCCAGATCGACAAATCACGATCCAACAGCCCCTCTAGCTTGAAAATGTCTTCGCGGTAAAAGTTCAGCAATTTGGACCGAAGGTCGGTTGGCAACTTTGGAGCAGAGTTAAGGTTGAGTTGCTGGATTTGTTTGAGCTTCAGATGTAGGCCCTCGGGAACTATTGACTTGGCCATATTGATCAGGGTCGGGTTATAAAATAAGCGATTTAGCAATCTTACCTTCGGAATTGCACCGGGATTGTGCCTGACAGATGTATCTGGTACAAAGCTCGTGTCTACCCCCAAGAAGTTGTAAAGATCTATAACAGTCCCAGCTGGATCTTTCTTGAATTCTTCGAAAATGTAGATCTTGACCTGATCTTTTGGGAAAATATCCAGATATCTTTTCAGCCTCTTATAGTAGAAGCCTTCCTTCACGTGACTCGATTGCAGGGTTAGTTCTTCGTAAATGCCCCTGACTGCTTCTCCCCTGCGCGTGCGCATCATAAAGCCGGAAAATGCACGCTCAGCCGGATTCCGCAAGCTCACCACCAACTTGGCATTTGGAACACATTCATGGATTCGCTGCGCTGCGGTGGGACAACGGAAATATTGTGGCGAAACCTCACCAATTGCGAGTTCATCGGTCACTCCCGCAAACGAGGCTTCATAAGCCTCAAAGGTTCTTACTGGAAAGTTTTGCAGCAATGGGGCATCACCTTCTACATCCCATTTCCAATCACGCGCGTCTTCGTATCCGAAAAAGTTGGTTGCCTTTATCGGAGCCATAAAGATTTGAGGATGCTGATCGAGATAGCGAAAAAAGGAAGTCGTTCCTGCCTTGGCTACACCAATCATCATAAAGTTAGGTAAGGTCATATCGTGTTGCTCCTTTGCAGATAACTGCCCAGCCACCTGAGTAAACAAGCTAGGCAGGGATTGTTCTATATTGTGGTTACGAGGCACCGATCCTGGAGTTGGTGCTGCTATTATCCAATCAGCTCTAAAACAGAAGGAACCTGGGTGCCTGTTATTTTTGCATAGATTTCCTGGTACCCAGCATGCATAATCGGTAGGCTAAATCGGTCTTCGATCAGTTTTCTACATTTCTGACCGATTACTGCTCTCTCTGAAACTGACATTTCTCTAAATTTTTTGATTTCCTGAGCAAAACCGGTCACATCATTCGGCTTGAGCAACGGAATAAAGTCTACACCTTCGGCTATTTCGCGGTGTGGCGGTATATTAGAAAGCACCACCGGGCAGCCACAGGCCATGGCTTCCATGACAGCTACGGGTAGTCCCTCCCCCCAGGATGAAGAAACAAACAGGTCTGCACGTGTGAAGTACTCAAATACTTTGTCTCTGGCTACCATACCTGTCAATTGCACCTTTTGCTGCAACCCTAGTCTTTCAACCTTCTGCAGTAATACAGGTCTTAAACTCCCTTCACCCAGAAATGTCAATTTCGTATCTTGATTGTTGTACTGGTATGTCGCGTCCAGGACGGTGGTGGGGTTCTTAATTTTGATTAAACCGACTGTTGCAATAGTGAAATGTTCATTATGAACGGCTGGTTTCGCTTTCGTTATGTGATCAATGCGATTGAGATCTACACCATTTTGTACGACGTGCATTCGGTCAGCGGCCAGCCACTTATAAAAATTAGGAAAACTGTCGTAACTAGCATGGCTGCAAAAAACCATCTGCCGAAAAAAAACAAAACTTGGGATAAATAAGAGCTTGTTTCGAAATTTAAAATTTTCGTACGAATTCTGCACTGTATGTACGGTAGAGGGTATGAGTTTCTTATACATGCCAAACATAAAAAGAGCTACCAGCAGCAAGACCCCAGCGTGGGGAGTATGAACGTGAATGATGTCATACTCTCTCTTCGCCAAGGCAGCTCGCACAGCGCGGAAGAAACCCATTATAGTGTTATCACCATCGAACAGGGTTATTGCCTTTGGCGGCGTGATATCAGATTTAAAAAAAGTGCAGATCGTGATATCGCGCTTGTCCATCAATGGCAAACAATGCTCGTTGTATTGACCATTGGTAGGTTTCAATACAAGTATGATGTGTAAAATGCTTAAGCGACGATTTGATCGATGTGTATTCATATCAATTTTCCTATCCTTATCTGACTATAATCATAAATAGTCGGTACCACGGTCTCACTGGAAAATGAGACCATGTGATCAACAATATCTGACAGACGTTCGACTAACTCTCAAAAAGCAAATTAATATATTGGCTCACCACACTGTTCAAATCGTAGGGTTGCCAACTTTCGGAAGGTGGACCTGGTGCTTTACTATCAAGAGTTGCTTCAATAGCATGTGCCAGCGCATCCACATCCCCAACCGGCACCAGTTGACCATACTGCCCATCTCTCAGTATTTCTCGGGGCCCACTTGGACAGTCAGTTGAAACTACAGGAGTGCCACAACACAGCGCTTCAATCAGAACAGTAGGCAGACCCTCCCATCTGGACGAAAGGACAAAAAGTGCAGAGCGGAACATATAGGCATAGGGATTCATTACGAAGCCCGGCATGCTTACGTCTTGTTCCAGACCAAGACTTTTGACAAGCTCTTCAAGCATCGTTCGTTCCTTCCCCTCCCCCAAAATTAAGAGCCGAGCGGGCCGCGTCTGACGCACCTTGGCAAAGGCATGCAACAGCGTTGGAAAGTCTTTTTGCATCTGTAAGCGGCCCACGGCAATTAGGACAGGAGGCTGGTCAGGCTTGAACCAGGGGTGATCCAAGGGAGCCTGTGCTTTCTCCCAGACTTCGGCTCTCACCACTGATGGGTTGTAAATGACCGTGATACGTTCGCGAGGGATCTTCGTCAACTGAGCCATATCATCACGCACCCCATGGGATACAACCACAATGCCGCTGGCCCATGGGTAAAAGCGCTTTATGAGCCACGGTACCAGCCGGCCGCGCCACTTGGATGCATTCCCAGATTCCTGTGAAACTGTATTCTGTTCATTCAATAACAACCGTGTGCGAACACCAGCCAAACGCCATGCCCATGAGGCAATGATGTTAACATAACCAAATACAGAAAGCATAGCGTCAGGTTGCTCGGTACGTAGATAACGCACCAGGGCTGGCAGACTTGTGAGGGCACGAGATGCTTTCAAGTCTATAACACGTACTGGGCTTCGCACCTCTTCCAGAAACGGCCCTTCCATCTGAGCTAATACCAAATCTACAGCATAACCGGATTCTGACATGCCATGAGCCAGGTTCACCATTGAGCGTTGACCGCCTCCACCAAACAGACTTGGCATGAAGATCGCGATTCGTTTTTGTGGATGTAACATCCTTGATGTCTCCTTAAAAATACTGCGTTTAATCAGCGAGCATGCGTTCTTTTTGCATAACAGCCGTTTGATTTCTTGGGCTTGTCGAGCGAGTTACAGGATTTACTACCGGTTCTTCTTGCCGATTAGTTATAGCGGCACTCACAATGACAAAACTCAGAAATAGCCATGTTGACTTCCTGGCCTCCCAAGTTAAGGTAAATGCTCCCAAACCCCAAACTGCAAGAACAGTAAGCCAGAACCATGATTGCCATTTTGGTTGGCGCCAGGCCTGCACAACTGCAATCGTCAGTATGATACCGAACAGGATAAACCCAATCAACCCAAGCTCAACCAGAACAGATAGATAGGAATTGTGACTGACTTTGCCTTCCGCAGTCTTTTGGAGGGTATTGATAGAACGGTACATATTGCTACCGACACCCAAAAGCGGATGTTCTACAAAGGATGCAAGACCCTCGCTCCAATTATTCGTGCGATTATTGAGATCACCTGAAGTGAGTTCAGTGCCTGTGGTACCCAGACGCTCGAACGACTTTAGAGTCTGTACATAGGGCAATAAGAAAAGAATAATCGACGCCAAAAGCAGAAAAACAGCAATCCGTGCAGCGAGCCGAAGACGGGTAAGCGAGGCAAGACCAAATGCCATGCCAACTACCGATGCGAGCAATGCCGTGCGAGTACCAGATAAGGCAATACCAAGTAGGGCCGCCGGAATGTAGGCATAATTTATGAATCTCAAGAAGCGGCCCATTCCACTCACATTAATTGAGCCGGCAAGGTACCATGCCAAAGGTATTCCCAAAGCCATGATAAATCCAAACCCATCCGGGTTGGTCTCACCGGGACTAAAGCGTTGATAATTAGTATAATAAACCTTGCCGGTAAAGTAATTATAAACAGCGCTGCCCACTGCTACATATGCACCCAGAATGTACGCTTGCAGTCCGGCCAAAAGGGAAGACTGCGTAGTATAAAGATCCCACAGAATACAAACCATTAAGAGCATTTGGCCCCATGTCTGGGCGTGGGCGAATGATCTGTTGGGATTTTCGCTCCAAAAAACGCTAAAGGCATTCCATAGCACAAATAGACAGACCATAATTTGAAACGGACTAAGCTTGCGCATACGGCCTGTAACGACCACGGTCGCCAGCCAAAAAGCTCCAAGTGCGAGTCCTGTAAATCTGGCAAAGGTTCCCAAAGGCAACCGAACCATACCTTCCCAGGGAATTAAAAAGATAAAAACTAAAGAGAATGCTAATGCTATTCTACGCATGTCTACTGTCCTTCAAGTACAAGAGTAAAGTTAATTCACCCAGGCTTTGTTTCTGCTGAAATACGCTTATTCAATCAAGCTGGCAAACTTTGAGTTGGCCAATACTTTTTTGACCTGATCATAATTACTTATTATGTCACGATGTGCGCCTTTTCGGATCCTGGTGAGAGGTGATTTAGGCATCTGTTCTCTGGAATTAATCGAAAGAAAATCTCCAATGAGCGGAAAATAATGATCTTGATCGCGAACCACATCCTCATATGCAACTTCTAAATGGGGCAATCTACTCCATGTCAATAGCTTTCTCGCAATATTTTGCTGTTTTTGCAGCCACGTGAATTGGCTGACAAGATTTCGAGTATCCAGTTCAATCTGCAATTTATCTGGTGCGGATTGACCTACTAACAGATGTGCCCGGCCTATCTTCGCTTTGACTGCGTACGAGAGCATAACATCCAGGTGGTTTCTGCGAACAAGGTGCAGAACACTAATACGGTACTGGATAAAATAGGCTAAAATTTCAGGATACAAACCCAGTTGCTTGTACATCAATTTGAAGCCGACTTTTCCAGGCATATTGTAAAGAGTATTCAAATAAGAAAAGACAGAAAAAGGGCGAAAGGTCAAACTCTTAAACTTGGTTTCAATGAATCGGGTATAGGCAAAATCCTTATCCCACTTCTCATCAAGGATTCTTGGTCTGGGAAGGAATAACTCCCCATGTGCAGATACATCTTGAAAGTTGTTCAAGGTGCTGATGATCCACTCTGATCCACTTCGGTTTGTGGTAAGTACTACAAATTTAGCATTAACTATCATATCTAAATTCTCCTAAATCTTTCGAAATTTCCATTTAGGCAAAACGAGACTAACAAGGCCAAGCAACTCCTGGTAAAGTTGACGCGCGGTTAATCCTATTACCAATAAATAGGCCAATACACCGCCCAACACATAAATTGATAATTCCAAATACATGTTTAGCGATTGATCTCTAAAGATATATTTCAATCCCATGATGACAACGACCATCAGTAGAGAAGCAGATAGCGGCGGCATAAACTGCCATAGGTATGTTCGAAAATCAATATGGATGAGTCTCTTTACAGCAATATAAGAGACAGGTGCAAGTAAATAGCCAACAATGACAAAGGAGGCCGCGACTGCCACAATGCCCCACTTCACCGCTAACAGGAAACCTACCACACTGCATAAAGCATTTAGAAACATGATGCCCAATTGCCAGGATGGTTTGCCAGAAGCCTTGATAACACTGCCATTAAAGAACACTACCGACTGAAGAATGCCGATCAATGATAGAACTTGCATGACAGGGATACTAGGCAACCATTTTTCACCAAAAACAGCTGGGACGATTTCCGGTGCCAAAACAGCCAATCCGATAAAAACGGGGAAAGCAAAAAGACTTGTATACTGTGTGACATTGTAGAAGGCACGCCGCATGCGCTCTGGTTCGTTTTGGATACGGGAAAAGGTAGGGAAAGCTACAGAATTAGTAACTTCTGTAACCAGCCTTATAATGACCAGAAGCAACTGATACCCTATGGTGTAAAAGCCCAGCAAAGTTGGCCCCAAGTAATAACCAATTAGAAGATCATCCGAGCGACGGATCAAGATGGTAAGTGCCTGGTTACCAAGGACCGAAACGCCAAAACTGAACAGATCCTTGTAATGCTTCATCGATACTTTGAAGCCTGGCCGCCAGTCACTGGAACCCCATAAAATCACCATCCCAGCCAAATTAGTTGCCAGGTCTTGAGCAACGAGACTCCAAACACCAAACCCGGCAAAGGCCATGCCAATGCCCACAACGCCACCGACGGTGGAGGCTGCCAAAGAGCGTGCGGCCAGGTTTTTGAAGGCTAATTTACGTTGCAGAATTGATACTTGTGTGCTGCTGAGGGCGCTCAATATGAAGCTAAGTGATAACCACCTCAAAACAGATGCAAGGCGCGGCTGATCAAAGAGCGTAGCCACGTATTCGGAGGCTGCTATGAGGCTCCCTGTTAATATGAGCCCGGTTAAAATATTGATCCAGAAAGCCGTATCCAGATGTTCAGGATCGATTTCGGCACGTTGGACAATGGCAGCCCCAAAACCCTGATCCAAAAAAAGCTCAATAAAGACGGTAAAGACCGTTGCTAAGGCCATCAGTCCAAAAGCCTCAGGTGCCAACAGGCGCGAAAGGACTACAAAGGTAACAATCGAGATCGCCGCCCTACCCCATTTCTGGATGACAGACCAAAAAATGCCTTTTGCTGCCTTCTGTCTTAAGTTCATATCCTAAAAATACTCCTGGTCAATTTCTACTTGTTTTCTGTTGGCATTAAATTTGCCACCAGAATAAAGTCATGCAACCGCTATACCTTTTCGATAAAGGTAGAGCACTGGTTTATAGAGAAAATACTGTTTTATGCGGGACAAGGTGATGTTCCGACCATGAAAATTTTTATCCCGATTATTATGATAACTAGCCACATCTGCTTCAAGATTTGGTCCATATTCCCGTTGAAAAGAGGGGAATAACTCTTTTTTGACAAAGTCATAAAGTTCCAAATCTGCCTGATTGGCTTCGATGAGCATCTGTCTGGTACTCTCGTTTGAGAGAAGGCCTTCTGCTATGGAATTTTTTCGTGCCACGTTCACGGGCTGATATGAGATATTCAAATTTTTAGCTCTGAGGGTTTTCAAGAGCAACATCGATTCATCAAATCGTTCGGTCAGGCCTACAAAAATATTCTTATCCTTAATAATCTTAATAGCCTTTTTCACATCAGTCACGCCCGCAAACATTTTTGTTTGATGGTTACGTGTCCACTCCTTTAGGATCCATTCTTCGAAGACAAGATCTTTCTTCTTCCTATATTGAATATTGTATTGAAAACGAGACGCACATGTTTTCAATGGATCACGCATAAATGAGAAATAGTTGAATTTCGTCCCGTTTTCCTGCAAATCGACATAGCCTGTTACACGATGACCGGCAATACTTTTCAAGTGCGGATAAAGCTTGCGTAATCGCTGCAAATCAGGGGTCGAGAAGGGTGGATCAATCCAAGGCGCGTGCCATGGTTCGACCTCGCAATGATTTACGCCAAAAGTACTTCGCAAGATATAGCGAACTGTACTACCGGCGGTTTTGTTTATGTGGATAAATACAAGCACAGATTTCTCCTAAAAATCAGCTGTCATCGAGCCGCAGTTATTCTGTTTATATGACGGTAATCTACGGTGAAAGGGTACATCCAATTGGTATTTACAGTGGGATGAAAAGCCCGAATTAGAAAAAAACAATAATAATACTGCTGAGATAAACCGTTGCGAAATCATCCAGCTACCTCGTACGCGACAACATTAAAC
>Ga0134127_10002763_pt1 | contig 12559 bp, 10 predicted proteins | sample KB31753_FD_96459 | JGI IMG/M metagenome (GOLD analysis project Ga0134127, IMG submission 96459) | Terrestrial soil microbial communities with excess Nitrogen fertilizer from Kellogg Biological Station, Michigan, USA - KB3-175-3 | ecosystem: Environmental > Terrestrial > Soil > Unclassified ...
GCTGGTGGAGGAGCGCAAGCTCACCCTGCTCCTGATCGAGCACAACATGCGGGTGGTGATGGAGGTCTCGGACCGGGTCACCGTGCTGGACTACGGCGAGAAGATCGCGGAGGGCCGGCCGACCGACGTGCAGCGGGACCCGCGGGTGATCGAGGCGTACCTGGGGCGGCGGCGCTGGACTCCGGGGGCGAGCGCGGCGGGCGAGCGCCATGCTTGAGGTGACCGATCTGCACGTCTACTACGGGGAGATTCACGCGCTCAAGGGCATCTCGTTCCGCGTCGCGCAGGGCGAGATCGTGACGCTCCTCGGCAACAACGGCGCGGGCAAGACCACGACCCTGCGCACCCTCTCGGGCCTCCTCGCCCCGCGCCGGGGCGACGTGCGGTTCGAGGGGAAATCGCTGGTCGGCGTCGCGCCCCACGACGTGGTCCTGCAGGGCATCACCCACGTGCCGGAGGGCCGTCGCATCTTCAACCGGCTCTCCGTCGTCGAGAATCTGGAGATGGGCGCCTATACCCGGAGCGACCCGGCGGTCGACCGGGACATGGAGCAGGTCTTCGCCATCTTCCCGCGCCTCAAGGAGCGGCGAAGCCAGGTGGCGGGGACGCTGTCGGGCGGCGAGCAGCAGATGCTGGCCATCGGGCGGGCCCTGATGGCGAAGCCGCGGCTCCTCCTGCTGGACGAGCCGTCCATGGGGCTCGCGCCGGTGCTGGTGGAGCAGATCTTCGAGACGGTCCTGGCGATCAACCAGCAGGGCGTCACCATCCTGCTCGTGGAGCAGAACGCGGCCATGGCCCTGTCCATCGCCGGGCGGGGCTACGTGCTCGAGACGGGCCGCCTCCCGCTCGAAGGCGGCGCGCGCGAGCTGGCCGACAATCCGGAAGTGCGCCGCGCCTATCTGGGCGAGGCCTGAGCGCCGGGAACGAAGGGAGCGAGAGCGTGAAGAGTGCGGGACTGACCTATGAGGACCACGCGGTGGGCGCGGTGTACCGGACGCTCGGCCGGACGGTATCGGAGGCCGACATCTGCGCCTTCGTCAACCTGTGCGGCTTCAACGAGCCGCTCTTCATGGACATGGAATTCGTCGCCAAGGAATCGGTCTTCAAGGGCCGCGCGGCGCCGGGGGCGATGACCTTCTGCCTCTCGGAAGGCCTCATCATGCAGACCGGGCTCATCCACGGCACCGGCATGTCGTACCTCGGCAGCGAGATCCGCATCGTGGCGCCGGTGCTGGAGGGCGACACGCTGCGCGTGAGCGTCACGATCACCGACAAGCGTGAGACCAAGAAGGCGGACCGCGGCATCGTGACCTACCGGCACGAGGTCACCAACCAGCGCGGCGAGGTCGTCCTGGAGGCGACCGTGAAGCGGATGATCAGGCGCAAGTCCGCCTGATGCGGATCCTCGGCCGCGCGGTGCTGGAGGCGCTGCTGCCGCCCGCCGACGTGATCGCGGCCGTGGAGCGCGCCTTCCGCGAAGCCGCGGCCGGGAAGGCGCCGGCTCTCCCCCGCGCGGTGCTGCCGATGGAGCGTCACGGGGTGTTCCTGGCCATGGTCTCGGCCCTGCCCCGCCTGGGCGCCCTCGGCACCAAGCTGGTCACGGTGGTGGAGCGCAATCAGCGCCGGGGGCTCCCCACCATCCACGCCTCCTACCTGCTCACCGATCCCGAGACCGGGGCCCCGCTGTCCCTGATGGAGGCCGGCTTCCTCACCGGTATCCGCACGGGCGCGACGTCGGCCCTGGCCGCGCGCTACCTGGCCCGGCCCGACTCGCGCGTGGTGACCTGTTTCGGGGCGGGCGTACAGGCCCGGTTCCAGCTTCTGTGCCTGAGCCAGGTCTTGCCCCTGGCCGAGGTACGGGTAGTAGGACGCGATCCCGGCCGGGCCGCGGCCTTCGCCGAGCGGATGCGCGGCGAGCTGGGCATCGCGGTGCGCGTCGAGACCGTCCCCAAGGCCGCGGTGACCGAAGCCGACGTGATCACGTGCGCCACCACCTCCTCCCGCCCCGTCTTCTCGGGCCGTGACCTGGCCCCGGGCACTCACGTGGACGGCGTCGGCACGTTCCGGCCCGCCACGCGAGAAGTCGACACGCTGACCATCCGGAAATCCCGGGTGGTGGTGGATACGTACGAAGGGGCGTGGGAAGAAGCCGGCGACCTGCTGATCCCGATCAAGGCCGGCGCCATCACCCGGCGCCACGTCAGGGCGGAGCTGGCCGAGCTGGTGGCCGGCACCCGGCGGGGCCGGACCTCGCCCCAGGAGATCACCCTGTTCAAATCGGTCGGATTTGCCCCCGAGGACGCGGTAACCGCCCGCCTGGCCTATGACCGGGCGGTATCGGCGGGGCTCGGCACGGAGGTGACCCTCTAGCCGCGCAGCATCCGTGCCGGAAAAAAACACCCCCGCGATTATGATGGAAGTAGTCGACTTCTCTTGCGTTTACCACCATGACCACGACCCGCCGACAGACCATGCTCATCGGGAGGCTGCTGCCAGGTCTCGTAGGAGGCCTGGCGTTCATCGCTTTCCTTCCGTCGCTCACGGCCACGTTCGTCAACTGGGACGACGAGGCGAGCTTCCTCACGAATACCGCGTACCGGGGGCTTGGCTGGCCCGAGCTCCGGTGGATGTTCACCACCACGCTCCTCGGTCACTGGAGCCCGGTCGTCTGGCTGACCTGGAGCTTCAACTACGTCGCGGGCGGCCTCGACCCGTGGGGATACCACCTCGGTAACCTCCTCTTGCACTCGGCCAACGTGGCCCTGTTCTGGCTCGCGGCGCGACGGCTGCTCGCGATCGGGTCGGGCGCGGCGATCACGAGCGCGACCGTCGCAGGCGGCGCGACCATCGCGGCGCTGATCTGGGGCCTGCACCCCCTTCGCGCGGAGGCCGTTGCCTGGGCGAGCGCGCGGCGGGACCTGCTGTGCGGGCTCTTCTATCTCCTGGCGCTGCTGGCCTACCTGCGCGGGGTTGCCCGCGGGGCCGGGATCGAGCGCCGGTGGTGGGCGCTCTCCCTCGGAGCATTCGCGGCGGCGCTGTCGTCGAAGAGCGTTGCGATGACGCTCCCGTTCACCCTGGTCCTGCTGGACCTCTACCCGCTTCGCCGACGCGGGCTCGGGTGGTGGATCCTCGCGCGCGAGAAGCTGCCCTACGCGGTGCTCGCGGCCGCCGGCGGCGTGGTGGCGTTCGTGGCGCGGCAGGACAGCGGCAGCATCACGGCCTACGCGCAGTACGGGGTGGGCGCCCGCCTGGCCCTGGCCGCGCACACCGTCTGGTTCTCATGGTGGAAGTCGGTCTGGCCGACCGGCCTGTCGCCGATGTACGAGCTGCCCCAGCGCGTCGATCTCGGCCAGGCGCGATTCCTGGGAGCGTTGCTGGCCGTGGCCGCGCTGACCGCCGCGCTCGCGCTCCTTCGGCGGCGGTGGCCCGCCGGGCTCGCCGCGTGGGTCCAGTCGATCATCGTGCTGGTGCCGATCAGCGGCGTGGTCCACTCGGGCAACCAGCTCGCCGCCGACCGCTACAGCTATCTCGCGGGCCTGGGATTTGCGGTCGTGGCCGGCTCCGGGCTCCTCGGGGTCCTGCGTCACGTGGCCGCCCGGCCGGCGCGGCGCTGGATGGCGCCCCTCGCGTGGACGGCCGCGTTGCTGGTTGTGTTTGGACTCGGAGCGGCCGCGCGCGTGCAGACCGCGGTCTGGCAGGATTCGGAGACGCTCTGGCGCCGGGCGGTGGAGGTGGATCCGGCCTGCTCCCTCTGCGAGAGCAATCTCGGCCGGGTGGTGGCGCGGCCGGACCGATTCCCCGAGGCCGAGGCGCACGTGCGACGCGCGATCGCGCTTCGTGCCGATCGGCCGGGACCGCACGAGAACATGGGCGCGATCATGCTCGCGCAGAACCGATACCCCGAGGCGGAGGAGCACTTCCGGCGCGCCGCGACGCTCCGCCCGGACCGCGCGGCGTCCCGTAACGCGCTGGGCGTGGCGCTGGCCGGCCAGGGCCGCGACCGCGAGGCCGAGGCGGAGTTCCGTGAAGCGGCCCGCCTGTCGCCCCGCCTGGTGGATGCCCCCGCGAACCTCGGTGTCCTCTACTCGAGGCTGGGGCGTTTCGAGGAAGCGATCACCCAGCTCCGCCAGGCCCTGGCGCTGGACAGCCGACGCGCCGGGACCCGGACCGAGCTCGGCCGGGCGCTGAGGGGCCGCGCCATCGAGCTCGTGCGCGAGCATCGGCTCCCCGAGGCCCAGCGGCTCTGGCAGGAAGGCTCTCCCCTGGCGGGTGATGATCCCGATCTGTTCCACCGCCTGGGCCAGGCGCTCGTGGAGCAGGGCAATGGCGTCGAGGCCATCCCGATCCTCGAGCGGGCCGTGACGCTGGCTCCCGGGCGTGGAGCGCAGCGGTTCTGGCTGGTCCGCGCCTACCGGCTCGCCGGACGGACACCCGAGGCCGACCGCGAGGCGGCGACGTTGCGCGCGCTGGACCCGGCGTACGCCGCCGAGCTCGGCCGGTGACCCGCCTCGAACGGGCGCTCCCGCTCGTCGTCGGTGCCCTCGCGTTCGTCGCGTTCCTCCCCGCCCTCGACGGCGGATTCGTCGACTGGGACGACGACCGGAACTTCCTGTGGAACTCGGGATACCGCGGCCTCGGCCTTCGGGAGCTGCAGTGGATGTTCACCGCGACCTGGATGGGCCACTACATCCCGCTGACCTGGCTCAGCCTCGGGCTCAACTACGCGGTCGGCGGCATGGAGCCGCGGGGCTACCACCTGGGCAATCTCGTCATCCACGCCGCGAACGCGACGCTCTTCTTCTTCCTCGCGCGCCGACTCCTCGCGATCGCGCGCGGGAGCGCGCGACCGGAGCGCGGAGACGACGGGGCGCCCCGGCCGGGCGGAGTGACCGTCAGCCTGGGCGCCGCCGCCGCTGCCCTCCTGTGGGCCCTCCATCCCCTTCGGGTGGAGTCGGTGGCGTGGGTCACCGAGCGGCGCGACGTGCTGTGCGGCTTCTTCTATCTCCTGGCCGTGCTGGCCTACGTTCGAGGGGTCACGCAGGAGCGCACGCTCTCCGGCCGCTGGCTCGTCGCATCCCTCGCCGCCTTCACCGCGGCGCTCGGCTCGAAAGCCATGGCCATGACGCTGCCGGCCACCTTGCTCGTGCTCGACGTCTATCCTCTCCGTCGCCTTCGCCTGGGCTGGCCGGCCTTGATCCGGGAGAAGCTGGGCCACTTCGCGCTGGGAGCGGTCGGCGCCGTGGTCGCGAGCTGGGCGGTTACCCGTGGCGCGGGCTGGACGAGCTATGCCGTACAGGGGCTCGAGGCCCGGCTGGCCATGACCGGCTACAGCTTCTGGTTCTATCCGTGGAAGCTCGTCTGGCCGGAGAACCTCTCTCCGCTCTACGAGCTCCCCGCCCGCATCCATCTCCTCGACGCCCGCTTCTTGTATCCCGCCATCGTCGTGATCGTGGTCACCGTGGTCCTCGTTGTCGGGCACCGCCGGGTCGCGGGTGCCCTCGCCGCCTGGCTCCAGTCCATCATCGTACTGGCGCCGGTGAGCGGCATCGCCCACGCCGGCCACCAGCTCGCGCACGACCGCTACAGCTATCTATCGAGTCTCGGGTTCGCCGTCCTTGCGGGCGCGGGAGTGACCTGGCTCGGCCGGCAGCGGGCGCGCGGGCGAGTGAGTCGATGGGTGTTCGCGTCGACATCGCTGGCGGTGGTGCTCGCCCTGGCCGGACTCGGAGCGAGCACCTGGGTGCATGCCCGGATCTGGCACGACTCCGAGAGTCTGTGGCGCGCCGCGGTCGCGGCCGACCCGGCGTGCGCGTTGTGCCGCAGCAAGCTGGGCAACGTTCTGCTGTCGGCCGGCCTTCCCCGGGAGGCGGAAGCCGAGCTCACGCGGGCCATCGCGCTGCGGCCGGAGCGGGCCACCGCGCATAATAGCCTCGGCTCGCTCCTCGTGCAGCAGGGCCGCCTCGACGCGGCCGAGGCCGAGTTCCGCGAGGCGATCCGCCTGACTCCGGGCTATCCGGAGGCGACCGCCAACCTGGGCGCGCTCCACGCCCGGCAACGGAGATACCCCGAAGCGATCGTCGAGCTGCGGCGCGCGATCGCGCTGTCCGCGCCGCTCGACAGCACGCAGGGCAACCTCGCCTTCGCCCTCGACAGTCTCGGGATCGAACTCGCGCGCGAGGGTAAGCCCGCCGAAGCGGCCTCGCTATTCACGGAGGCCACGCAGCTTCGACCGTCGGAGGCGGCCTTCTGGCGGAACCTCGGTCAGGCCCTGGTGGAGGACGGGAAGATCGCCGAGGCTCTTCCGTCACTCGAGCGCGCCGTGGCGCTGCATCCCACGGGCGCGGCCGAGCGTTTCTGGCTGGCGCGGGCCTACCTCCGCGCGGACAAGCCGCTCGACGCCCAGGCGCAGATCGGCGTGCTCAGGTCGCTCGACCCGGCCGCGGCGGCGGGGCTGTCCGCCGCGGCGGCTTCACCGGCAAAGCCCGCCGCTCCATCCTCGGGAACACGATGACCACCCGGAAAGCGCGGGTGGTGGTGGATACTTGTCGAGGTGAGGTCATGACTCGAGCCCGCCGCATCGTGCCGATCAGGGTGTCGCCCCGCGACATACCCCGGCGGTCCGGGCCCTCGGCCGGGATCGGCTCCCGATGAGGACGGCCGACGCCGTCATCATCGGCGGAGGCGTGACGGGCGTCTCGATCGCGTTCCATCTCGCGGGCTCGGGCCTCCCGCGCGTGCTCGTCCTCGAGCGGAAGTTCCTGGGCTCGGGCGGCACCGGCCGGTCGGTCGGCATCATCCGGCAGCTCTACCCCACGCGCGAGACGAGCGAGATGGTGCTCCGGTCACTCGGGGTCTTCGAGCGCTTCGGCGAGGCGGTAGGGGGTGACGCGGGCTTCGTCCGCTCCGGCGCGCTGATCGGAGTCTCTCCCGCGATGCGGCCGACGCTCGAGCGGACGCTGGCCCTCCAGCAGGGCATCGGCATCCAGGCCGAGATCGTGGACCCCTCCGATCTGGCCCGCATCGAGCCCCGCATCGACGCCTCGGGGCTCGGCGCGGTGCTGTGGGAGCCGGGCTCCGGCTACGGAGATCCCAGCGCGGTGACCGCGGGCTTCGCCGGCGCGGCCCGGTGCCGCGGCGCGGTGATCGAGCAGGGCGTCGAGGTGGTGGCGATCCGCCGAGCGGCCGACCGGGTCGTCGGGGTGGACACCGCGGCGGGCGAGCGGATCGACGCGCCGGTGGTGATCAACGCGGCCGGGCTCTGGTCGCCACGTGTCGCCCGGCTCGCCGGCGTCGAGCTGCCGATCGTGATCGGGCGGCACCCGGTCTTCACGGTGGCGCGGGACGCCGCGTTCGGCCCCGCGCACACCGTGTACCTCGACCTGGCGGGGGGCAGCTACGTGCGGCCCGAGACCGGCAACCTCACCCTGACCGGATCGCTGACCGACGACGAGACCCAGCACCCGATGGACCCGGAGCTCCTCGGCAGCGAGGCCGGCTTCGACGAGGCCGCCCTGATCCTGGCCCGCACCGCCCGCGCGATCCCCGCACTGGCCGACGCGCGATTCAGCCGGGGCTACGCGGGAGCCTTCGACATCACGCCGGACTGGATGCCGATCCTCGACGAGTCCCCGGTGCGCGGCTTCTGGATCGCCGCGGGCATGTCGGGCCACGGATTCAAGCTGTCGCCCGCGGTCGGCGAGATGATGGCCGCGCTCGTCACCGGCGTCCGCTCGCCGGTGAGCCCGACCCCGTTCCGGCTCGATCGCTTCGGCCCGTCCGGCGGCCCGGCCGCCGCGGGCTTCGTCTCCTCCTACCTGGACTCGGCCGGCTCGTCGTGAGCTACCTGACCCCGCGGGCGAAGAGCCTGCTCCTCGGGCTGACCGGACTCCTCTGCATCGCCGAGATCTGGATCGCCGGCCTCAACTACGCGAACCACCAGATCTGGTACGGCGCGCACGGGTGGTTCCCGGGGGAGCTCGCCTTTCTCCTGCATTACCTCCTCTTCGGCATCCCCGCCATCCTCCTCCTGACGTTTGCGACCCGGAGTTCGGTGGCTCCGTGGATCCTGGACGCCTTCGACCGGCTCGATTCGCTGAGCCCTCGCGAGGTCCGGGCGATCGTCTTCGGCGCCTCGGCGCTCATGTTCTTCCTCATCACGCTGGCTCGCATCGTGGTGCTGAAGGACGCGGTGATCAGCGACGACGAGAACGCCTACGTCTTCATGGCGCAGCTCTTCGCGGCCGGAAAGATCCTGGTGCCGGCCCCGCCCGAGTCGCTGCGCCCGTTCTTCGAGAATCAGTTCCTCATCATCCGGGACGGGAAGATGTACGGCATCTACTTCCCGGGCCACCCCGCCGCGCTCGCGATCGGGGAGTGGCTCGGGGGTCTCCACTGGGTCAGCACGGTGGCCGGGACCTTGACGGTGCCGCTCGCGTTCGGCATCGCGCGACGCCTCTTCGGCCAGCGGACCGCCCTGCTGGCCCTGCCGATGCTCCTGGTCTCCCCGTACTTCGTGTTCTCGTCCGCCACCCTGCTCGCCCACTCCACCATGGCGGTGCTGCTGATGGCGTTCGTGTACGCGGCCCTGCGCGCGCACGAGAGTCCGGGGGCGCTCCGCTGGTGGCTCCTCGCCGGGGCGGCTCTGGGGTGGGCCGCCCTGACGCGACCTTTCTCGGCGCCGGCCTTCGCGGCGCCGTGGCTGGGCTGGCTCGCGCTGCGTCTGTGGACGGCACGCTCTCCCCGCGCGCTCGTGGGAGCCGGCGCGTCGGTCCTGGTCGTGATCGGAGCGGGGCTCCTGCTCCTCGGGTATCAGCAAGCGCTGTCCGGATCGCCGTTCGAGAGCGGCTACCAGACCTACAGCCGCATCCGCAACTGGGGGCTCGTCGGCAAGGCGGTCACCGCCCCGCCTCCCCTGCCGTCGATCCACGAGCTCGGCCACACCCTCGCCCGCTTCAACTTCTGGCTGTTCGGATGGCCGGTCTCGCTGCTGTTCGTGGGTTTCTTCCACCGCCTCGCGGGAGGGGCTCGCCTGTTCGCCAGCTGCGCGGGCGTACTGCTCGTCTACACCGGCATCTCGGCCGCGACCATCAGCAGCGCCGGCCCCGCCCACTACGCCGAGCTCGCGGCGCCGCTCGTGCTCCTGTCCGCCAGCGGGTTCGCGCGGCTCCTCGAGCTTAGTCGCCGCGCCGGGGCCCCGGCGGGGGCGCCCGCGTTCACGGCCTCGTTCCCGCTCGTCGCGACGCTCTGTGCGCTGGTGACCTTCCTGCCGGTCTACGGCGGCTCCCTGCGGGCCAGCGCCGACCTGGTGAATGCCCCCTACGAGCTGGTGGCCGCCGAGGCGCAGGAGCCGGCCCTCGTCTTCGTCCAGAGCCTGCCCGTGACGGTGCAGCCTCCGTTCTCGTGGGCCTACTATCGCCGGAACAATCGTCCAGACCTGAGCGACCGGGTCCTCTTCGTCAATTTCCTCGACCCGGAGCGGAACAAGGTACTGATGCGGGCCTTTCCGGACCGGGTGCCCTACGTGATCGGGGTGGACGGGAGGCGGCTGGTGCTGCGGCGGGTCTCGCCCTGATCGCCCGAGCGGTCGCTAGCGCCCGTCGCGGGAGAGGCAGACGAGATTCGAGCGCAGGAGCGGGAGACCGGACTTCAGCAGGCGGTTCTGCCGAGTTTCCGGGAAGAGCGAGAGGAACGCCTCGGCGTCCAGGAGATTCAGGTTCTCGATCTCCGCGAAGTAGTCGAGGCCGAGCCGCCGCAGGCTGGCCCGGTACGTCGCGTCCGGCAGCCAGTGGAGCAGCGGCAGCCAGGTGTGCAGCTCGAGCGGAAACCGCTTGTTGGGCGTGGTGAAGAGCACGCACCGGCTGACGCGGCAGACCTCCGCGACGAGCGCCCGCTGCTGGTCGCGCGTGCCCGCGTGCTCGACCACCGCGTTGCAGATCCCGTAGTCGAAGTACCCGTCGGGCAGCGGGATCTCCCGGAGATCCGCTTCCAGGAAGCGTAGCCCGGGAAACGCCTCCTCGAACCAGCCCGCCTCTTCCGCGGCCCGCCCGATCACGGTGAGCCGCCGGCGGTGGGGGTAGAGGCTCTCGAAGAAGTAGTGCACCGGGTGGTCGCGATGCCCGGAGACCCCGAAGTCGGCGACGCGCGCGTCCGGGCCGGGCGCGCACTCCCGCATGAACCGCTCGAAGATCCGGCGCCGGACCTGGAAGGCCAGATCGTTCCGGACGCGGTCGAGCGCGCCGAGCTCGGTCGCGTAACGGAGGGCCATCGCGGGCTAGGCCTCGGGCCGGCGGGCGATGAACGCCATCGTAGCAGTCCGGCTCACCAGCGCCTGAAACATGGTGACCGGGAGGAAGGGCGCGATCAGCGCCGGGTACCAGCGGACGCGGCCGTTCGAGGGAACCCGGAGCCCGGCCCGATCGGCGAGCCAGTTCTGGATGCCCGCGCTCCATCCCACCGTGCGCAGCCGGGGGACGATCCGCGTTCCCACGAAGCCGGTCTGCTCGCAGGCGGCCCGGATCGTCTCGGGGCTGAACAGCGCGATGTGCCGGGGGAAGTGCAGTGCCCCCCAGTAGCGTCCGAAGAGCCGGAAGTCCCAGCAGTCGATGTTCGGGGTCTCGCCGAAGAGGATTCCTCCCGGCCGGAGCAGCTCCCGGGCCCGCCGCAGGGTGGCGATCGGATCGCGGACGTGCTCGATGACATGCCCCATGCGGATGAGGTCGAACGACTCCGGCGGGAAATCGGTGTCGACGAGATCCCCCTGCCGTACGTTGAACCCGCGGCGAACCGCCTGGCGGGCCGCCTCCGCGTCGAGCTCGAGGCCGCACACGTCCCACTCCCCGACCCCGGCGAGGGCATTCAGGGCACCGCCTGCCCCGCAGCCCACGTCGAGCACCCGGCCCCGTGGTCCGATCAGGCGGGCCACCCGCCGCGCGTCGAGCCAGTAGGTGATCCGGAACAGCCACCCCACCACCGGATCGTCCCCGTAGACCGCGTAGGTCGGCGGGTAGTAGGTCGGGATCACCTCGAGGGCCGGTCGCGGAGTCTGGTAGTAGAGATCGCACGCGGTGCAATGCGACAGCGTGAACCGTCCGGGGACCCCGTACTCGTAGTCGCCCGCCTCCAGCACCGGCACCGCGTGACGATCCGACCGGCAGAGATCGCACACCCGCCCGGTCAGTAGGGCGTCCCGCACGGACGGGCTCATGCGCGCTCGCGCACCGCCGGCGCGCTCCGCCAGTCGGCCCGGATCTTCTGGAACAGGAAGCCGAAGTAGCTTCGATTGGTGGGCACCGGGATCCCCGCGGCCACGAGGAGACGGTGCACCTCGGGCAGGTTGTAGTTGGGAATGCTGGGAAACACGTGGTGCTCGTAGTGGAGATACTGCCCAAAGGGGGCGATGATCCACCGCTCCACCACGTTCAACCGGCTCGTCCGCGTGACCCACGCCTCCTGCGGCGACTCCGGATGGTAGCCCGCCTCGAAGCCGTGCTCGGCGATCGACCGGACCCGGATCTGGAGCGGATAGAGGGTCATGATCGGCAGCACGTGGAGCAGCAGGTAGGCCCACGGCCCGCCCGCCACCGTGAACACGGCCAGGAGCACGAGCTGGGTGGCCGCCACCGGGACCATCGTGGCGGCCATGCGGACGAAGTAGGCCGGGGTGAGCCGCCGCCACGGGGAGACCGAGTAGGTGGCGCGGTCGGACTGCGAGTACTGGAGCAGGCGCTTGATCGCCGAGACGAGGAACAGGTCGCCGAGCAGCCCCTTCAGCATCTCCGGGGCGGAGGCGTCCGGCTGGCTGAAGATGATGTCCGGATCGCGATCGGTGTTCAGGTAGAGGTGATGGTCCATGTGCGCGGTCCGGTGCCCTCCGCGCGTGTAGCCGAGCAGATACGCGAAGAGATTGCCGAAGGCGCGGTTCAGGCGCGGGTCACGAAAGAGGGTGCCGTGGTCGCTCTCGTGGACGAGCTGCGCCGCGCAGTTGAAGTTCCGGATCGCCCAGAGCGCCAGGAGCGCGGCCGTCCACCAGCGGGGGTAGAGCCCGAAGACGACCGGCACCGCCACGAACGACGCCAGGGCGCCCAGCACGTCCAGCGCGCTCCGGCCGTCGCGCATCCGGTGGACTGAGCGAAGCGCCTCGAGGCTGATCGCGCCCGATTGCAGCGCTTCCCGGGCGGAGCGGGGCGCGCCCACCGTCATGTCCTCGAGGCCCGCTCCGGTCCGGCTCGCTTCGGTGGCTTCCATGGCGATCGTCCTAGAGGGCCTTCATGCGGAGGATCTTGCGGGCCGCGAGGCCGACGCTGCCCCCGACCCAGCCCTTGGGGGTGAGCACGAACCGGTCGCCCCGCGCGATCAGGAATCGATTGGCCAGCATGATCTCCAGACGGTCGGCCATCAGCACCTCGACCCCGCACACCGCCTGCATCTGGGCGAGGGTGAGGCGCTGCTGGGGCGCCCGGGCCAGCTCGATCAGGAGCCGGACGGTGATCGAGCGGTCGGCGTGGGAGTTGAACAGGCCGGCGGTGAGGAAGAAGAGCACCTGGAGGATGAGGCCGTTCAC
>Ga0134127_10002764_pt1 | contig 12559 bp, 13 predicted proteins | sample KB31753_FD_96459 | JGI IMG/M metagenome (GOLD analysis project Ga0134127, IMG submission 96459) | Terrestrial soil microbial communities with excess Nitrogen fertilizer from Kellogg Biological Station, Michigan, USA - KB3-175-3 | ecosystem: Environmental > Terrestrial > Soil > Unclassified ...
CCTCGGCGAAGGCAGATAACGGTGACGAGCTCGCAGTGCGCGGCAAACTCCTCTATCCATCGATGAAAGAACCCGAGGTTTGAGTCGGTTTTATCTACCGCTTGAGTGAGGATGAGCAGTTTCATAATTGGGAAAGCGAGGGGCCGTAGACTTCGGCCAGGAGGTCGAGGTCTTTGCCGCTCTTTGTGAGCAATTCTTTGTTCTTGATCTCAAGCGCCAAGAGGAGCGCGACGGTCTCGGGGTCGGCGCCCGGATATTTTTCATAAAACTTGCGGAGCGCCGCGAAGTCTTTGATGAAGCAGTGCCCGCCCGCGCCGCGGCCGGGGTTGGCGCCAGCGTGCCCGCTCTGGTGCACGACAGAGAGGTGCGAGGGGCCGATGCGCGGATCGGCGGCTATCGCGTCTTTGATGACGCCGTAGTCGGCACCGACCTGCTGAGCCATTTCATAAAACACGTTCGCGTACATGAGCTTGAAGTAGAGGAAGATATTGCCAGCGTATTTGACGAGCTCGGTTTCGCTCGAGTCGGCGACGAGCTCGTAGGCTGCCTTCGGCAAGACCGAGAGCACTTCCTGCGCGCGCTTCTCGTACTCCGCATCTTTTTTTGGAATGCCGACGATATTCCGGTTGGGGTGCGCCGCATCATAGGCTGCGGTTTTTTCGGTCAAAAATTCGGGAGAGTTGAGTATGAAAATATCCGGGAACGCTTCCTGCAGGTTTTTCGTCGTGCCGGGAAGCACCGTCGATTTGATGACGGCGGTCTTTCCCGTGCCTACGAGCGGCAGCACGGCGCGCAAGATCGAATCGTCAAAGCCGGTCGGCGTGGTCGGCGTGGGCACCGCGATGAATACGATGTCGCATGCGGCGATCCTTGCGCCGTTTTGCGCGTACGGATCTTCTTTCGCGTAGCGCACGACCGAAAGGCCGCGGTTCTCGAAGTCGTCCGCGTAGTTTTTGCCTATGAAGCCCTGCCCTATGAATCCTATTTGCATACGAATCTTATTGAAGCGATTTCTTCCATTCATCTGCCCACTCTTCTTTCGAAAGGAGCGGGAGCAGCAGCGTACCTTTTCTGCCGTTTGAAAGCGTTTCGAGGACGCCGGCCGACAGGTCTTTCTTATCCCGAATGATTGCTCCCGCTTCGCGCGCTATCCCGACGTCGCTTGAGACGACCGGAACGCCCGCCGCGAGCGCTTCTACCATGGAGGCGCCGAAGCTCTCTGCACGCGAGGTACACAATAGCACATCGGCCTGTTTGAGGAATCGGAGCGGATCTTGCCATCCGGGGAATTCGACGTATTCTTCGAGCCCGTCGCTCGCCGCTTTTTCTTTGAGCGCCTGCATGAGGCTGCCTTCGCCGAGCATGACGAGCCCCGCGTCGGCACCTGCGGCGCGCACGCGCCTGAGCACCTCAAGCGCGTCAAGCGGGTCTTTCTCCGGCTCGAAGCGGCCAGTCCAGAGGATGGTTTTAGCAAAACGCGAATGCGGCTCGTGCGCGAGGTTTTGAAACCGCGTGAGGTCGATGAAAACCGGCAGAATGCCGACTTTTGCGCGGGTGAGAGTCAGTACTTGCTTTTCGACGCGCGAGGAAACCGCGCGCACCGAATCGGCGTGCATGAGCACGATCTGCCCGAGCACGTGCTTCACGAACGATTGCGCATCGATGTCGGCATGCACCTGCACGTTGAAGCGCGCATGCAGCCTGCGCGCCGCGACCCATGCGACAAGCCCGCGCCAAAACGGGTCTTGCGACGTGACCACGTCGAACTTTCCGGAAACAAAAAACGGTTTGAGGAATTGCTTGGGCCACACCACAAGCTCGAGCGCCTCGACCGCGTTTTTCTGCAGGAGAAAGCGCTCGTGCGCGCTCGTGCCGAGGCGTACGAGATTCTGGTCGCCGGAGATCATCAGCACGCGCATATCTTAATCATACCTATAACTTTAGCCCGTCGATATAGTTTCATACACTATAAGGAGGGTATGATAGATTGAAAGAACATGAGGATCATCATTTCTACCCCACTCTATCCGCCAGACATCGCGGAGCCTGCCCCTTACACCAAAGAACTGGCACGGAGGCTCAGCGCCTCTCACGACGTTATTATCGTCACATACGGCCGTGTGCCGGAAGAAGTGCCGGGTGTCAAAATTCTGGTGATAGACAAGCGCAAGCCGCTTTTGCCGCGCCTTTTTTCTTATACGCTCGCTTTGCTTCGAGAGGCCCGTCTTGCGAATATCATATATCTTCAAAACGGGGCTTCGACCGAGCTGCCTGCCGGCATCGTTGCGCGCCTTACTCGCATTCCTCTGGTAGCTCATATAGGCGATGCAATCGCCGACGAGAAGGCTTCCAAAAGCGTGATTCTACGAGCGCTGCAAAAATTCGCTTTTTCCCGTGCGCAGACAATCCTAACAGAGACCCCGCCGCCTCATCCCGAGGTCCTGCCCTTTGAAGGGTTCCCGGCCGCGGCTCTTTCCGCCTATGAGGCATCATGGAAAAACCATCTGAAGCAACTTGAACGTCAATTTTCATATGGGAAATAACAACCAACAAGAATCTTGGGAAAAATATCGCAACAATGAGTTGCGCGGAGCTGCGGGCGCACTCGCCTCACTAGGATTTTCGCTTGATGAAGTACAGCCCCATATCAGCGGCGAGCGCTACCTCATGAGCGGCAAGAAGCTTGTGCTGGTCGGTTCGCGCACAAAGGACCACCTGAAGGTCATCATAAAGGTAAGCAGCCGAGAGGAGGGCATACGGGAAATCGAATCCGAAAGAAACGCACGCGAGACTCTCCTTCATCTGCGCTTTGCCTACTATACTTTCCTGTCGCCAGAAGAAATCCTGTATATCAGGCATGGCGGATATCTTATTTTTATCACCGCTTTCATAGAACAGGAGAAAACCTTCCTTGAACACGATGTGCGAAATCAGTTTAATTTGGCCCTGCGCGCGTTCAAAATCCAAGAAGGGGTGCATGCGACGACCTCCTCGCACGCCCGGGTCATACGAAACGTATTCGGCATATGGGGCGCCGAAGAGTACCTCTCTTCGTTCAAAGAATTCAAGAAAATCAGCGAGGGTCTCTATCCTGGCGACGAAGCCCTGCGTAGCGCTCTCGGGCGCGCCTCATTATTTTTGCATGACAACGCAAAGACGATCGAGCAATATTGCGGTTTCCTGACCCATACCGACTTTGTACCTCACAACATCAGGGTGCATGGCGGCGAAATATATTTGCTCGACCACACCAGCTTGCGCTTCGGCAACAAACACGAAGCCATGGCGCGATTCCTCAATTTTATGCTTCTTTATAATCGCCCGCTCGAAAGTGCATTTCTTCAATATATGCGAGAAAACAAGACGCCGGAGGAAAGCTTGTCGCTCCGGCTTATGCGCGCATATAAGATAGCGTTCTTGCTTTCTTTTTATGTAAAAAGCCTCGAACGGACGTCGGGCGATCTCAACACACTGACACGCGCGCGCATCGTGTTATGGACCAGGGCCTTAGAATCGGTTGTTGGCGACGAATCGCTGGCTGACGCGGTTGTCGAAGAATATCAGCTCAAAAGAGATTCGCTGCGCAGTCCGGAAGAAAAACGCAGGCAGGAAAAACTGCACTAATCTGATATAGTGGCTACATGCAGCATGAAGATGAACGCGCAGTGGCAAGAAACATAGCTCTCGCAGCGGGCAAGGTCATGCTCAAATATTTTGACGGCGATCAGCAGGTCGAAAGAAAGGCAGACAATACTCCTGTTACCTTCGCGGACAAGCTCATCAATAATCTTGTCATAGAGGCTCTCTCTAAATCATTTCCAGAAGACGGCATCATAGGCGAAGAAAGGAGCACTGCGGAATACGGCACCGGCAGAAAGTGGTTTTGCGATCCTATAGACGGCACCAAGGCGTACGTATGGGGCGTACCGACTGCCATGTTTTCTTTGGGACTCGTAGTAGACGGCACTCCGGTTATGGGAGTGGTGTATGACCCCTTTCTTAAACGGATATACGAAGGAGTCGCAGGGGGCGGAAGTTTCTGCAATGGCAATCGGCTCGCAGTATCAAAGGAAAAGCTAAGCGGGTCAACCGTGGCGATTACCAGCACTGCGGAAAAAATCCGCACGGCTCCATATATAAAGAAGCTTGAAGAGGCGGGCGTCAGGCTAGCAAGTTTTAGCGGCGGGGTATATAAAAGCTGCCTTGTCGCCCGGGGGAAATGTTCGGGCTATTTGGAATCGCAGCTAAATGCTCACGATATGGCCGCGATTGAAATAATAATTACCGAAGCAGGAGGCAAAGTGAGCAGCATGACCGGAGAAATACTGGATTATACAAGGCCCTTTAAAGGGGCTATTGTCTCAAACGGCGTCGTGCATGAAGAACTGATAAAGATAATAAACTTCTAAAAGCGTAGCGGAACACGCAAAATAAAAACGGCCTCCGAGATTTTCGGAGGCCGGACGCTTAATAGACAAACAGATTATTTTGAATAAGCATGCCGTCGGAGGTCTGGCCGGCGGTAGCGCCGCCGTGCGTCGTCTCGAGCTCCTGCGGCATGAGAATGCGAACCAGAGGCGAAGCAGCAAATCGTTTATAAGCCGCTGGATTGAAGACAAGCTCGTAGATACGAAAGAGCCTGCGAGTCGGCATGTCGGCGATCGCCTTGCCAGAAGTGTCCGTACCCGCTTCCGCTACCGCCTGCCGCGTCGTAAAGATCGGGCGGACAGCTAACTGACTCAGATCTTTAGATGAAACGATACCTCCTTCGAATCCGGAAAATTCCTTGCCGAAGAGCTCTTCAAGGATATCGAGAGCAGGGCTCAACTCGAACTCCGTCTGATACTCTGCAAGGCGCGTGAAGATATTTTCGAAATGGCTCTCTTCAGCCTTAAAACGCGCATCCCAAATGCCCGGGCGGCCTTCGGGTTCGAAACCGAAGGCCTGGAATTCTTTTTCGAGCATTTTTTTGCCCGCTTCCTTAAGCATGGCGCCCCCGCCAAGCGCCATATATTGGCGCTTGCCCGCGAGCAATTTGTCCGGATTAAGAATCCCGAACTGGATTCTCCCCTTGCGGTCAGAACTTCTGGCATAACCGGCCAAGTTTGCAATCGAATAGCGGATCAGGGCCATTCATTTCTCCTTTTGAGAACAAAAAACAGGCTGTATGCCCGTTCCATCTATGAGAATTATAACACGAAATTAATATTTTTGCAATACCTTCGCAAAGACTCTGGAGCGCATGTCTTTGGCTATGTTGTCCCAATTATATTTTTCCTTCACCATGTCCTGTGCCGTCTTTGTCACTTTCTTTGCTTCTGCGGGATGAGCGAGGATGTCTCTGACCGCAGCGGCGATCTGTTCAGGAGAATCTTTGTCTACCGCCCAGCCGGTTGCCTCCTTTTCAGGATTCCTCTTCGCATCAAAAAGGAAATCCGCTATGCCTCCCTCCTGGGTGGCCACGACAGGAAGGCCCGAGAGCATGGTGGAGATAAACGATATGCCCTGTCCTTCCGAACGGCTCGGCAGCACGAATATGTCGCAGACAGTGCGGTACTTTGCCGTTTCCGTGCGGTTCACTTGACCCATAAACTGCACGCGCGTTTCCACATGCAAATTCTTTGCAAGCGTCATCAGCGCTAGTCGGTCGGGGCCATCTCCCACGACCACGAGCTTGACATACGCGGGCAGGAGTGCGAGCGCGCGAATCACATCATCAATGCCTTTCTGGTGGACCAGCCTCCCGACGCTCAAGAGAGATACAATCCCATCCTCCTTTCCAATCTTTTTTGCAAAAGAAGCGGATTCTCCTTCCGAATATGCCTGCGACGACTCCGTCGACGCGCCGTTTGGAATCATTTCTACCCTATATTTATATCCACGCTTCTTCGGCCAGGTTGCCAGATAGGTCGAAACAGCCTGCACCACCGTCGCATTCCTGAACCCCCAGTTAAGTATCGGTGCAAATGGGCGTATGAACCAGCGTCCAAAGACTTTTTCATACGGATCGCCGTCCTGAAGCGTCAGGAGATAGGGTCCGCGCACACCAAGCGCTTTGGAAAGGACGAGCGGGAAGAGCATATACGTCATCACCGCCCACAGCGCGTCAAAATGTTCGCGGCGATTGAGTGCTGCGGCCTGCCACGCCGCAAGCGGTATGAAAAGCATTTTCGAAAGATACGAAGGTCCGAAACCGACGCGATACACCAGTACATTGCCTATCTGCTCGGCACGCGGAGCCGACTGGTCGAACCGGTGCGTTACCATGAAAAATCGCACCCCCTCGGAAGGCACGCGGTCGGTAATCTCCTTGATAGCTATCTCCGCGCCGCTTATATGGCTCGGATAATAAGCGAGCGAAAATATGAGGATTTTCTTCATCGCATCTGCGCTTTGACTGACTCAATGTATTTTTTGAGCGTATGCTGCTGCTTCCACCCGAGGCTTTGAATCTTAGCTGTGTCCACCCTCGCGCCCGGTCTGCTGGTGCGCCGTGCCGGCATCATGACGAGATTGTCGCTGAAGAGCTTGGCGAGCTCAAGGGTTGAATATTCGTCATTCGAAGCGATTCCATATTCGTCGCCTTCTCCCTGTTCGCCTACCAAGACGAGCGCGTCAACGGTGTCGAGCACATGCGTATAACGGCGCGTCTGAGTACCGGGCGAATTTACGGTAAGCGGTTCGTTTTTTCGATACTGCTCTCTGAAGATTTCAACCGCGGTTCCATATTTACCGGAAAGTTCGCGAGGCCCGTACACATTGTAAAAATAGACCGTGGCATACAGGAGGCCATACCAGCGATTATAATTGCGCACAAGTTCGGTGTTGACAGCTTTGCTCCATGTATACGGAGAAAGATCGCGGCCAGGCGTACCATCTTCCCTCGGATCGGAGAATTTGGTTGAAGATCCCGCATACACCATTTTGCTTTTTCTGGCGCGGCAGAATTCGAGAACTGCTTCAGTACCGACCATATTGAAATCCAATACTATTGCAGGCTCTTCCATTGCGACCGCGGTACGGGAATACTCGCCCAAGTGGTAGACGATATCGGGAGTCTCGGGAATGAGCGTTTCGATATTGCGGGTATGGCCTTCGCGATACTCAACGCCTGCCACATGATTTTGTTTGGAGCCAGTGAAATAGTTGTCGAGACTGATCACGCGATAGCCGAGATTGGCCAGACGCTCGCAAAGATGCGAACCTATGAAGCCGGCGCCACCCGTCACGACTATTAGCTTCTTAGATTGTTCATTTCGCCCCGACATTGAATAATATAATGACACATTTTTAAGCATTACTCAATTGTAAACTCCTCTGCCGCGGGAGAAGTTTCAGCCCTTCTTTGCCCTATGAAAAAGACGCCGGCAACGCCGAGCAGCGCGACTGCGGCAAGGCCGAGCCACGCGAGCGACGAGCCCGAGAGTTCTGGGACAAACGAGAGGGAAGCGGCGGCGGCATTTTCGGCAGGCGCCGCATTAGGCGCAGCCGAACCGCTTCCCTGTTTTGCGGAATTTTTTGCAGGGGAAGTTGACGCCTGTTTTTTAGCAGCAGTTGTTTTCTCTGTTTTGGCGGGAGCTTGCGGCACGGGCGTCAGGGGGCCGGGATATACCCCCGGGCTCGCCATCGCAGCCGCCCACTCGCCCGCACTCAATAAGTTAAGAGTGCCGCCGGTGCCGTTTGCCGCATCGGTCGCAATATAAGAAGCCGTGTCGATTGCGGTTGAGCTTGCGTCTTTGAGCGCCAAGGTCTCGCCCGTGTTCGATAATGAAAAAGTGCTGTCAAAAACCGTGCTCGAAAACGCGGGGTAGTCGGCGAGGAATTTCTGTGCATCGGCGGCAATGATCGCCGAAGCGCCGGGCGCGAGGCTGCCTGAACCCTGCACCGCCTTAAGCGCATGGTTGGTCCCGTCTTCAAATAGCTTGTACTTCCCTATGTCGGCATTTTGAGAACCTAGGTTTGAAACCTCTAGCCACTCGTGGCCCTGGTCGGCGCCCGGCGCGTCGTACATGACCTCGGTGATCCGGACTTGCGCAAGCGCGATAGCGGGAAAAAGCAGGCTAGCGGTCGCGAAGATAGTCGCCGTACTCGTCGTCCTTTTCCTTCTTGGCGGCATTTTCATCAACGGCAAGCATACGCTCGAGTTCTGCCTGAGGCAAACTTGCGGGTTGCGACGAAGATTCCTTCTGAAAAGGTCCTCGGGTAGCCCCCAGACCGTTTTCTTCAGGAATCTTCTCTGCGTTGGGAGCCACGTTGTGTAAGATTGATTTGAGATCGGGCGCATGCGCCTCGGGCTTGTGTCCCGTCACTTGCGTGAGCGCTTCGCGCAGGCTCTTGGCGCCATCGAGCGCGGGCTTCTCGGGAGCCTCCGCCCTTGGCTGATATTCTCGCTGAGGCTTAGGGGCGCGCGCAGGGCGCGGCGGCACATGTTCGCGGGGAGCCGCGGCAGCCGGCTCGGGAGCAGGTGCAGATGCGACAGCTTTTCGTTCGGGGGCATGCGCGCGCGCAGGCGCGTCAGATGCAGCGGCGGTTCTCGGAGCGGGTGCGGTTTTGGCTTCTTTCGGCTTTGCGGGAGCCGCGTCTTCCGCTTGCGTCTTGGCGATCGTAGCCTCAACCTCCGCGCGCGGATGGCCGAACATGCGACGGGAGTTATCTATCGTCTGCTCCGTAAAGTTTTGAGGCGGAGGGTCAAACGGAGCGAGCGTCGTCGCCGAAAAGGGCGGCGAGCCGACGCCGTCGATCATGAGGGTCAGGTAAATCTGCGCGAAGCCGAGGTTCACCAGGTCTTGCGCGGTGAACTGCGGCGCAAAGACGGTCTCGAGCACCTCGGCGTCAAACGGGCCCACGCGGAAGGCGACCGTCGTGCCCACGTTGCCGAAAACCGCGTCGCGCACTTCCTCTTCCATCTGCTCGACGTACTGGTGCGCGATCAGAAGATTGAGCTTGTATTTTCGCGCCTCCGAGAGGATGTCGGCGAAGCTCTCGTTGGCGAAGTTCTGGAATTCGTCGACGTAGAAATAGAAATTGGGGAGCCCCGCGAGCGTCGCCGCGGGCACGTCGGCGCGCGACATCGCCGCCAAATAAATTTTGGTGACGAGCATCGAGCCCAAAAGCGCCGCGTTCACCTCGCCCACGCGCCCCTTGGAGAGGTTGATGATGAGGATCTTTTTCTCGTCCATGAGCTGCCTGATGTCGAAAGACGATTTCGGCTGCCCGATGATGTTGCGGATGAGCGGGTTGGAGGTAAACTGGCCCACTTTGTTTTGGATAGCCGGAGTCGCTTCCTGCGTGTAGCGGTCGGTGTAATTGGCAAATTCCTCCGTCCAAAACTTTTTAACGATGGTGTCTTTGATATTGTCGACCACCTTCTTGCGGTAGGCCTTTTCAACGAGCATGCGGTTGACGTCGAGCATGGTGGCGCCCGGATACTCCAGAAGCGCGAGCAGGGTGTTTGAAAGGATGTACTCCATGCGGGCCGAAAACGCGTCGACCCACAATTTCTTGAATGCGGTAATGAGGCCCGACACCACAAGGTGGCGCTTGTCGTAGCCGACATCCTCCATCACGTTGAAGGCAACCGGGTGCTCCATGTCAAACGGCGCGAAGTAGACGACGTCTTTGACGCGGTGCTCGGGCACGTATTCGAGGATGCGGTCGGCCGTGGAGCCATGCGGGTCGATGAAGGCCATGCCTTCGCCATTGCGGATGTCCTGGATCGCCATATTCTCAAGCAGGGTCGATTTGCCCATGCCCGTCTTGCCGATGACGTACATATGGCGCGCGCGGTCGCGGCGCTTGATGCCGAACGGCGTGTTGGCGCCGCGCGAGTTGGTCGCGGCAAAGTAGGTAACCTTGTTGGGGTCTTCGTGCATTGAGGCAATTATACCACTCTGGGGCTATTGATACTGGATATATATAGGAGCGGGCTTGAGGCTGAGCACCTGCGCGGGCGTCATCATGCCGGTTGAAGGCGGCAGAAGGTCGTTTTTGTAGAAGAGCTTGAAGCCGGTGAACTGCACGGGCTCGCCCTCAACAGCCAATTGATAGGTGTTTATCTTGCGTGCCGGTTCGCCCCAGCCGTCCATATCCATCACGAATTGCACCTGCGGGGTGGGCTTGATGTCCTGGTAGTTGGTAACCATGGCCATCGTGAAGCGGTGGATCATGAGGATCTTCGGCGGAAGATTGTTTTTCTTGACGATGTCGGAGAGATAGTTGATGGCGAAGTTGATATCTTTGGCGTCGAGCGTGCCGATGTATTTGCCCGGGGCATAGCCCGACGTTTTCATCGCAAACTCCGGGTCGAGCCCGACCTCGACTTTGTCCATCGAAAGATACTTCTCGAACTTCGGCAATTCGGTCTCGACATCGGAGAGGCCGATCTGCAGGTCGAGGAAGGTGATGCCGTTGATCTTGTTTGCGAGGTCTATCGCATGATCGATCTGGTCGTCCGGCATCACTGCGCGGTATTTGCCGTCGGCGCCGGCGGAGCCTTGCGCCACTATGGCGATGTAGTGGATCGCGGGAATGACGGGCGTTGTCGGGTCTGCTTTGCGCCACTGATCGGTCGTTGAAGCGAGCTTCTGGAGCATCACGTCTTCGGGATATTGCCCGAGCACCCCCATGTTTTTTGAATAGAAGTTGCCGTAGTAGGAGACGATGCGGTTGAACGGCAGGAGCGCGCGCGAGTCTTCGGGATAGGCGGCGGTCCATACGGGCCACGACTGCTTTGCTACTTTGGTGGTAGTCGTGGCGCCGGGGAGCGTGATCGTCGTCGTGCCCGCAAGGTAGGCGTAGTACCAGGGGCTCGAGGTCGCCACGTGGGCGAGCGCGAGCAATTTCTCGTCATATGCAACTTTGTCGAGCGGCGGGATTTTGATCGCGCCGCTTGGGGTCGAACTTGCGGTTACGCCTTCGGAGTATGAAACGGAGAGGAGCGAGGGGATGGCGAAATAGGAAAGCGCGAAAACAAAAATCGCGGCTATGAGTAGCGCGGTTGCGTAGGAAACTATTTTCCCTCCCTCATGCGTATTCTTATCCGTTTCCTTGCGTGTGCTCATGGACTCCATCGGCTCCTGCGTTTTCGACGAACGGGTGGTGCGAGCTCCTGCGCGCCGCTCCCGTGAGCGCTTTCGCCCGCGCATACAGCCCGGAGGCGATGACCGCCAGCCCGGTGAGGGTAGTGATCACCACGAGCCAGGTGTGCGGGACGCCCAAGTGGGGAAGTATGATCACCCAAATCCCGAGCGCCACGACCGCCATTTCGCGAGACATGGGGGAATTGTAGCACAGAGAGCAGGGAAGTCGCACCCTTTACTCCGATTTCGCGCGCGACGCGCCCTCGACTATGACGACAAACTCTCCGCGCTGATGATTCGGGTCGCTCTCAAGATATGCGAGCGCTTCGCTTGGAGAGCCAACGAACGATTCTTCATGGAGCTTGGTGAGTTCGCGGAAGATCCCAACCCGCCTATCCGAGATTTCCTTCCCCTCCTCTTCCCTTGCCTGAAGAAAAGTTATCAACAGTTTGACAGACTTGTGTATCCTGTGTGGTGATTCGTAAAAAACGCTCGCTTTGCTCGAATTCGCGATCTCTTTCATGATGGTTTCGCGGCCTTTCTTGAGCGGCAGAAAACCGTAGAACGTGAAGCTAGCCGCGCGCATCCCGGCAACCGAGATAGCCGCCGCCAAGGCCGAAGCGCCCGGCACCGCTTCGATCGTTATTCCCTCCGTGAAATGCTCGCGCACCACCGACACTAGTTCCAGCCCTGGGTCGGAGACGCCCGGCGTGCCTGCGTCTGACACGAGGCACACGCGCTTTCCCTCTTCAAGGAGCGAAATTATTTTTGAGAAACCCGCTTCCCCGCTATGCGCATGGAATGAAACGAGCGGCGTCGATATCTCGAAATGCGAAAGGAGTTTTTTGGTGTTGCGCGTGTCTTCGCACGCTACCACGTCCGCTTCCTTGAGCAGGCGGAGCGCCCGGAGCGTGATGTCTTCGAGGTTACCTATGGGTGTGGCAACAATTGAAAGTCTGGCTGCCATATATAAGGCACACCTTAGCACATGCGCGGCGGTTGCGCGCTAATTCTCTTTGACGACCGGCAGGAGGTCGACGGTAACGCTCTTTTGCTGCGTACTCGAGCCCAGGCTGCAGCTTAAGGTGAATACGGTTTTTTGAGTCGCCGTGATCGCACGCGTGCCGCTGATGTCGGTCGAGGTAAGCCCGCCCGAGGTACCCGAATTCGGGTCGTACGACACGATAACGATGCCCGAGCCACCGGTGCCCCCGGTGCTGCTGTATGCGCCGCCGCCGCCGCCGCCCGTGTTCGCGGTTCCGTTCGAACCGTTGACCACCGAGCTCGTGCCGCCCGCGCCTCCGCCGCCTATGCCACCCGCGCCGTTGTTGGCGCCGGCAGTCCACGCGCCGCCGCCGCCGCCGCCGGCATAATACGCCGTCGAACCTGAGATCGAATTAGCGATGCCAGCACCGCCCGCGCCTGCCCTGCCCGGGCTGACATAAACATCGGGAGAACCTGCCCCTCCTGCGCCGCCGCCG
>Ga0134127_10002766_pt1 | contig 12555 bp, 8 predicted proteins | sample KB31753_FD_96459 | JGI IMG/M metagenome (GOLD analysis project Ga0134127, IMG submission 96459) | Terrestrial soil microbial communities with excess Nitrogen fertilizer from Kellogg Biological Station, Michigan, USA - KB3-175-3 | ecosystem: Environmental > Terrestrial > Soil > Unclassified ...
ACGATTCCGCCTAAAGTCGCAACGGCATGAAACGCGATGCCGTACTCCGGACAGTTCGGGCTTAAGATGCCGCACACGTCGCCTTTTTTGAAGCCACGCCTGGAAAGATTGTGGGCCACGATGGCGATGGAATCGGCGAGCTGTGTGTAAGTGAACGTGCGTCCTGTTGGCCCATCGATCAGCGCGGGCTTGTCGCCGAGCTCTTGCGCGCGATGCATGACGAACGGCGTTAGCGCAGTTTCGGGTATGGAGATATCGGGATAGGGTCCTTTAATGATCATCACTATTCTTACAGGATTTCAGGATTTTGCAGGATTTACAGGATAACAGCATAATCAAACGGGGAAAAGAGAAAACCTAGATGCCTGAACTCCAGAATCGTCCCCTCAACATAATTTGCTTAGCCACCTATTTCAAAGGTGTTGATTTCATTCGCGAATGCAAAGCGCACGGCTGTCGCGTGATCTTGATCACGAAAGAGAAGATGCTGAAGGAAGACTGGCCGCGTGACAGTCTCGACGATCTGATTGCCGTTCCCAACGACGCTGGACCAGCACTGTTCATCGATCTGCTGGCGTTTCTCGCGCGCCGGATGAAGATCGATCGAGTGGTTGCGCTCGAGGAGTTTGACGTCGTCACTGCTGCATTGATGCGCGAGCACCTGTGCCTGCCCGGTTTGAGCAGCTCGGGCGCGAAGGTGTTTCGCGACAAATTATCGATGGCGGTGCATAGTCAGCGGGCGGGAATCGACGTGCCGGATTTTGTGCCGCTCGTGAACGTGGAAGAAGTTGATGAGTTTATGCAGAGAGTTTCTGGACCATGGGTGATCAAGCCGCGGTCTGACGTGTCTGCGATTGGAATTCGCAAGGTCAGCGAGCCGGAAGAGGTGGGGCGCGCGATGCACGAGATGAATGAGCGGGAGAACCTGCGCGAGCGTGCGTCTTATTACGTGTTGGCGCGTTTCATTCCGGGCGAGGTTTTTCACGTCGATGCCGTCGTCAATAACGGTAAGGTGATGTTCGCGGGAACGAACCAGTATGGGCGTCCGCCGATGCAAGTGGCCCACCAGGGCGGCGCCTACATTTCGCGCACGTTGGAGCGTGGCTCGGCTGACGAAAAGGCCCTCCTGGCAATTAATAAAAAGCTCATCAGCGCGCTTGGGCTCGAGCGTGGCGCGACACACGCCGAGTTCATCAAGAGTGCTGCTGATGGAAAGTTTTACTTTCTGGAGATTGCGGCACGCGTTGGCGGCGCGTACATCTCTGACGTGCTTGAAGCTGCATCGGGCGTGAATCTGTGGCACGAATGGGCCAGGCTCGAGATTGCCGATGGGAAAGGCCCGTCGAAGATCAGGCCGCTGCGGAAAGAGTATGCGGGAATAATCCTGTCACTCGCGAAGCAGGAGCAACCTGACACTTCAGGTTATGCAGACGAAGAGATCGTCTATCGCGTGAAGAAGCGACATCACGCCGGTCTCATCGTCCGCTCCTCACGCCTCGACCGAGTCAATGAGCTACTCAACGACTACGGCCACCGCTTCGTCGAAGACTTCGTCGCCGTCGCCCCTCCACCGGAAAGACCGGAGTAGCCACAGATCTGCACGGATAGAAAACGCGGATTTAAATCCGTGCTTTCGATCCGTCTAATCCGTGGCCGAAGTTCGTTGCAGGTACTTGTCCAACCAGTCGAGCACGGTGTGGTACCAGAGCTGGGAGTTCTGGGGTTTGAGCACCCAGTGGCCTTCGTCGGGAAAGATCAGGATCTTGGAGTCGATGCCTTTGCGCTGCACGGCCGTGAAGAGTTGCATTCCCTCACCAATCGGCACGCGGTAGTCCAGCTCGCCGTGAATGATCAGTATCGGCGTGTTGAAGTTCTGCACGAATTTGTGTGGTGACCAGCGAGTGTACATCGCCGGGTTGGACCACGCCGTTCCCTTGAACTCCCACTCCGGAAACCACAGCTCTTCAGTCGTGCCGTACATGCTTTCGAGGTTGTAAACACCGTCGTGCGAGACGAGCACCTTGAATCGGAACCGCGGATCGTTGTTGTGCCCGAGGATCCAGTTAACCATGTAACCGCCGTAGCTCGCGCCCGCCGCGCCGATGCGATTGCGATCGATGAACGAGTTGCGACGCAGCACGTCGGCGACACCATTCATGAGATCGACGAAGACCTTTCCACCCCAGTCGCCGCTGATATCATTCACGAACTGTTGGCCATAGCCGGTGGAGCCACGTGGGTTCGGTGTAAACACGACATAGCCCGCGTTCGCGAACACCTGTGGATTCCAGCGATAGCCCCAGTTGTCGTTCCATGCGCTCTGTGGTCCACCGTGAATCAACACGACGAGCGGATACTTGCGGCTGGGATCAAAATTCGTTGGCTTGACGATGTAGCCGTGAACTTTCCGGCCCAGCGCGCCGGTCCACTCGATCTCTTCCGCCGGTTTCAGGTTCGCGCGTGCCATCAACTGCGAATTCGCTGAGCTCAAGGCTGTTAATCCGCTGCCGTCTACGTTCGATTTGTAAATCTCAGCCGGTGACGCCATCGAGCTCGACGAAAACACAAACGATCTGCCGTCAGGAGTGATCCGTAGACCAGTGGCGAAAACATTCGGAACGATTTTCTGTGGGACTCCGCCGCTGAAAGGAATCTTGAAGATCGGACTCTTACCACGATCTCCGGCGGTGAAGTAGATGGAGTTTCCATCAGGTGAAACGACGAGCTCTTCGACTTGCAAATCGAACCCCTTCGTCAACTCGACACTCGCGCCCGTAGCGCGGTTATAGGCCATGAGTCGCCAGCGATCTGCTTCAAAGCCGGCAGTCGCTTGTGAGCGATAAAGGATAAACTTGCCGTCGCGAGTGTAAACAGGACTGGCATCGTAACCCCTGTTACGCACCGTGATATTCTTCGCGGGACCACCGGCAACAGGCGCCACGAGGATGTCGCTGTTGGTTGAGATCGCTTCTACTTTGTCCGGATTACGGAGGTATGCGATCTCTGACGAGTCAGGCGAGAATGCATAGTCGACGCCTGAGGCGGCCGCGTATGGAGGCGAGTCGAAGTCGCCAGTCGTCAGGTCGCGTGCTGTTCCGCCTTTACTCGAGACGACGAACACGTGCGTGCGTTTCAGGTCGCGCCATTCGTCCCAGTGTTTATAGAGCAGCCGTGTGACGATGTGGGCCTTGACCTTGCTGCTTTCCGCTTGCTCGTCTTTTTTCTTGTTGCATTCGTCGTTGTCGCAATCGGGAAAGACGTCTGACGTGAACGCGATCCACTTTCCGTCAGGCGACCAGACTGGCGCGGCGGCGCCGGTCGAAATCTTCGTGATCTGTTCTTTGTCGTCGCCGTCGCTGTCCATCACCCAGACCTGGCTGCCAGTGGTGTAGGCAATCTTCTTTCCGTCAGGCGACCAGCGTGGCGCGCTCGAGGATTTATCGCCGGAGGTCAATTGCTTCAGGCCGCTGCCGTCGATCGAAACGACGTAGATCTGCGTGACGACGCGATTAGCGTCGAAATTGACATCGCCCACCGCGAAAGCCACCTTCTTTCCGTCGGGCGAGACCTGCGGGTCCGAGACACGCCGGACCTTGAGCAAATCTTCAATCGTGTATGACCGGTTTTGGGCCGCAGCGAGCGAGCACAGACCGAGTAACAAAACGGTAAGAACAGCAACTGAACGCTTCATGGTTCTTCCTCGAGCAAATGAATTTTGAATCGATTGGGAAAGCGTGAGTATTATGCCACAGATGGGCGCAGACTAGCCTCAAGACGGAGTCAGCTTTTTACAGGATTAGAGGATTTACAAGATTTACAGGACATGATTCGCCGCATCATCGTTGCCCTCGTGAGACTTGCGTTGAGGATTTACTTCCAGCGCATCGAGGTCACTGGCGTCGAACGTGTTCCGCTCGACACGCCCGTCATCTTCGTACTGAATCACCCGAACGCCCTCGTCGATCCCGTCTTCCTTCTGTGTCTCGCGCCGCGACCCGTCTCGTTCCTGGCCAAGGCGCCCCTGTTTCACATGCCGGTCATCGGCTATTTAGTCAAGCAACTCGATTCACTGCCGGTTTATCGACGCCAGGACGAAGGCGCAGATGTAACGAAGAACCAGGAAACATTCATCGCTGCACGGGCGCTGCTCGCGCGAGGCGGGACAATCGGTATCTGCCCGGAAGGCGTTTCCCACGATGAGCCCGGCTTGAAGCCAATCAAGACGGGCGCGGCACGAATCTCACTCGCCGCAGTCTCAACGGGCGAAGTGCATGATTTGAAGATCGTTCCCGCCGGACTTTACTACACCTCGAAAACCAGTTTCCGAAGCGACGCCCTGCTCTACTTCGGAGACCCGATCGACGTTGAACCGGTAACACTCGAACCTGACGGCACGCCGCCGCGCGACGCTGTCCGTGTCCTGTCTAACAAAATTGAAAAAGCGCTACGCGAAGTCATCCTCGACGCTAAACACGAGGAGGAGTTGCAAACAACCGCGCGCGCCGAACGAATCTTCTCGTCTGCGTCAAACGACGGCGAGGCCGACAGCCTCAAGGATGAGCTGCGTTTGCAGCAGCGGTTCATCAGGGCGTATCCGATCCTGCAGGAAAATCAACCCGAGCGATTGCGCAGGCTAGAGATGAGAATGACGCGCTTCGAAGAAGAGTTGAGCCAGGCTGGCGTCGATCCCGAAGAGCTTTCACCACCCGGCTCCACGTTGAGAGTATTCGCCGCGATCGTGCGAAGGTTGATCCTGTTCCTGTTGATGCTTGGACCAGCCCTCGTCGGCACAATCGCACATTATCCCGCTTACAAGCTCGGCGGTTATCTCGCCACCCGGTTCTCGCGTGACTCAGACGATGTGATCTCAACCGTCAAGATCATCTCCGCGATGCTGTTGTTTCCGCTCACGTGGATCGTGCTGACGATCCTCGCGTACGTCTTTTCGGGATGGTTGCTTGCCGTGCTCGTGCTGGTAGTTGTTCCTTTTTGCGGTTACATCGCGATCGTCTTCTTCGAAGAGCTCGACAAATCAATCGCGGGACTACGAGTGTTGATGTTTTTCCTGGTGAGGAGGAGGTTCTTTGTGAGGCTGCTCGCAGAACGCAATGCCATTAGAAATGAGATCATTGCGCTAGGCAAAGAAATTCCGACCGCCACTGAATAGATTGGGATTTGTGAGCGAGCGCGGTATTCGAACAACGGAACCAGTCAAGCGCGCAAACACGAATCACTTATTTTTTACGCGCTTTACTCTTGGACGCCTTGCCGGACGATTTCTTCTTCGTCGCGCTGCGCCCGCCGCGAACACTGCCACCGCGACCGCTACTCACCGATCTTCCTTTGCGGCCTTCACTCGTCAGCTTACCGGCTTCCATGAGCTGCTCGTAAGCTCCGCGAACAACATTGCGCGCAACGTCAAGCGTGTTGGCAAGTTCACGTTCGCTTGGCAGCAACGTGCCTGCCGCGAGTGCGCCCGCGTCGATCAGCGCATTGAGTTGTTCCCGAATCTGCCGGGTCATAGACTCCGGTCTCTTTCGGTTGACACGAACATTTAGTTTCGTAGCCATCGTTAACTCCCTTCAGTATGGGTTCAAATTGTTGGGGGTTCGATAGGGATTCTATGCACCATCAATAGGAGTGTCAAACAGTTTTCCTATCACTATGAAAAGGTTAGACCACCGTGAACTTGTCGTGATAGTGCGGCTAGCGAATTGGCGTAGTTAGACCATGCTTGCGAAGGACGTCGAGGGCCCGGTCCAATGGCAGCGCCTCGACCGTTCTGCCTCTTCCGGTGGTCGTGGTGGCCCTGAATAAGGAGTTGTAGATGGCCTCTTCAGTGGCCTCGACAACAGCGAGAAACAGGGGAGAGACCGCATCGTTTGCGAGTGTTTTGAGATTACGAGGCATGTTTCGCTCGTTTTGGTTGAGTGGTCTGAGGCGGACATCGGCTGCGGTGGAGAAGGCGATGGCGTAATCGCCGCTCCCGTTACTCCCGGCGGCGCCTGTCCTGGCGAGGCCCATCATCGCCCGGGCAGCCATGCGGTTGAGGTTCCGGGCGTCGAGAGGCGCGTCGGTCGCGAGCACTATGATTATTGAGCCGTCGGGCCGGTTTTGCTGGGGCCTTTCAGTGGCTGGTTCGGTAAGCTCGTCCTTTAAATAGTAACGACCGAGCTCACGACCCACTGGAGCACCGTTGATGGTCAAAACTCCCCCGAAGTTTGATTGCACCAAAACTCCCACAGTGAACCCCCCAAGCCGGGCTGGAAGTTTGCGCGAGGCGGTGCCAATACCGCCTTTGAAGCCGAACGCGACGGTCCCGGTTCCGGCGCCGACCGATCCTTCCGCGACCGCGCCGCCTTTCGCGCTTTTGATTGCGGAGAATACGTCGTCGCGGGAAATATGGCGTCCACGAATGTCGTTGAGGTAGCCGTCATTGGTTTCCGCGACGAGTGGATTGATTGACTGCACTTCTTCGTTACCGGGAAGTGCCAGCATGTAGTCGATCAGGAAATCGGCAACACGCGGGACGCTCAGCGTTGAAGTCAGCAGGACCGGTGTTTCGATTTCGCCCAGCTCGTTTACTTGAGTTGATCCCGCGAGTTTGCCGAAACCATTTCCGACGAAGACTGCGCCGGGCACTTTTTCACGAAACAGATTGCCGCCATGAGGAAGGATCGCAGTGACGCCAGTGCGAATGTTGTCGCCGCGGATGATGGTTGTGTGACCGACGAGCACTCCGTCGACGTCGGTAATCGCATTCAGTGGGCCAGTCGGCAGCACACCGACGATGACGCCGGCCTCACGCGCGCGTGGTCTGGTTTGAGTTTGAACGAGTGGGGCCATGAGCGAAGCGAAGAGTAGCGCACAGATTATACGGATCATGGGCGTCAAGATTTTATACCGATTGAGGTTCGATCGGGAGGTTCGCCTGTTCCCATGCATCCCAGCCGCCGATCAACGCTCGTGCTTTGGTCCATCCGGCTTGTCGAAGTTCCTGCGCCACACGGGCGCTGGTAGCTTCGTTTGGTCAAGCACAGTAGGCAATCAGCCAGGCCTCCTTCGAAAGGTTCAGTTCCTTCGCCTGTATTACAACGTTCTCGGGCGGCATGCGAACGGAGCCTTTAGCTTGAGAGTCGCTCGTGTCGCGACTTCGTTCCGTTCGCACGTCGAGTAGCACCACAGGATCTCCGGATTTCTGTAGCTGCTCCAAATTCTCGAGCGTGATGCTCTGTGTTCCCACTGACGGCGCCGCCGCGGACTCCACGACCGGAAGCGCTCGCGGTTCCTTCACTGGTTCAGGTGCTGGCGGCGGCAGTGGCGGCTCTACCGGTTCAGGCTTCAATTCTTTGGGTCCAAAGCGCGTCAGTAACATTGGCGACGTACCGTGGAGCACGATCGATATCATCACTACCAGTGCCGAAACACGGAACAATCTGTCGCTGCCAGGAACACCTGCGAATACCGCCAGTAATATCAAGAGCAAAGAGCTGAGGCCACTCGGCCCGAACCACGCAATCAGCAGTCGACCTCGGCGATCGACGTGAGAACCGATCAGCGTGAGTAAATAGATAGGGACACGGATCAGTATCGCAAAGGCGGCGAATATTACAGTGCGCGTATCGAGACCTGAAAAGCCGGTCCAGATCAACGAACTGCCAAAGATGACAAACGTGAACAGCAACAGCATCTCGGCTGTCACGCCGCCGTACTCGATGAAGCAATCGCAAAGCTCCACATCGAGCGCCGCAATGGTCAGTCCCGCCGCAAATGCAGCGAGAAAACCGCTACCGTGTACTGCTTCGGCCGCGGCGAACGCCGTGAACGCGACCCCGAGCGAGTAGAGCGACTCGTAGTCGCGTCGTACGCCAAGCCGTTTTCGAATCAAGTCCAGCGCCGAGACCGCGATCAGTCCAATCGCAATGCCGGCGCCTGGGCCAAGGATGAAGAGCCCGAAGCCCATCTTTGCGAGGCTGCCGCCGGTCACGAGATTGTGCTGGCCCGTCAGAACGATCGCCACTACAACGATCGGAAGCAATACGACGTCGTTGAGTCCGCTCTCGAGTTGGAGTGCCTGGCGCGTCTGGGGTGAGATATCGCGGCGTCGCAGAAGTCCTCGCAGCAAGACTGGATCGGTCGAAGCGAGTGCGGCGCCGAGAATTGAGGCGGAGGCGGGTGCGATGCCGAGTAGCCACCACGCAGCAAGTGCAGTCAGCGCCGCGCACACGATCGTGCCGGGACCAAGCATGCGGAAGGCGAGGCCCGCATTGCGTTTGACCTCCTTGATGTTAAGAGTTACTGCATCGGTGAATAGAACGAGAGTCAAACTGAGGGTGGCCACTACGCGCAGGACTGGCGACTCGAGGCTCATGTCGAAGACCGCAAGCCCGGCTGGCCCGAGTGCGGCGCCGATGAATATAAAGACAGCTACCTGTGGCAGACCGCTTCTGTCGATTAGTCCCGACAGCAATGCCGAGACGATGATGACGATCCCAATTAAAGCGAGACCTGCTACTAACTGTTCCGCACCCATTTGCGGCCCATCGTAACGGTAGCCACAAAAAAGCACAAAAGGGTAAAAGAAAATACTTTGTGCCTCTGTGCTTTTGGTGGCTGTACTTTTTTACTTGACAGAATGAGTGCTATGCCGTGAGATAAGCCCCCGAGTAACCGCCTTTTCAAAACCGACAAAGTAAGGATTCCAATGAACCTTTCACTGCTGGATTGGACGGTAATCGCCGCTTATTTCCTTTTCAATCTCGGTATCGGCCTCTACTACGCTCGCAAAGCGACCGGCAGCACCAGCGAATTCTTCCTCTCGGGACGCAACGTCCCGTGGTGGCTCGCCGGCACCTCCATGGTCGCTACGACCTTTGCGGCTGACACTCCTCTTGCAGTAACAGGCTTCGTCGCCAAGAACGGCATCGCCGGCAACTGGCTCTGGTGGAACTTTGTCATGAGCGGAATGCTCACCGTGTTTCTTTACGCGCGACTTTGGCGACGCGCGGGCGTGATGACTGACATCGAGTTTGCTGAGCTTCGTTACTCAGGCAAACCTGCCGCGTTCCTGCGAGGCTTTCGTGCTTTGTATCTCGGTTTGCCGATCAACTGCATCATTCTCGGCTGGGTCAATCTCGCGATGGTGAAAATCCTGCAGATCACGTTGAACGTGAGTAAAGGAAACGCGATCGCGATCGTGATCGGAATGCTGCTCTTCACTGCGTTCTACACCGCGATTTCCGGCTTATGGGGCGTGCTTGTTACTGACCTCTTTCAGTTTGCGCTCAAGATGGGAATGGTGATCGTGCTGGCAGTGCTTGCCGTCAACGCCGTTGGTGGAATCGATCAGCTGAAGTCGAAGATCACTGCGATGGACGCAGGTTCTGGATCACGTCTCGCTTTCTTTCCGGAATTTGATTCCATCTGGATGCCTGCGATCACGCTGTTCGTATATCTCGGAGTGATCTGGTGGTCCACGTGGTATCCCGGCGCCGAACCGGGCGGTGGCGGTTACGTCGCACAGCGAATCTTCTCCGCGAAGAATGAAAAACACGGACTGCTGGCGACGCTCTGGTTCAACATCGCGCACTACGCGCTGCGTCCGTGGCCCTGGATCCTGACTGCGCTCGCTTCTCTGATTCTTTATCCGAATTTGGCTGATAAGGAAGCCGGTTACATTCAGACGTTGATGGATCCCAACGTATTTCCGACCTACCTGCGTGGTTTCATGCTGGCTGCATTTGCCGCGGCGTACATGTCGACGATCGGCACGCAGCTCAACTGGGGCGCTTCCTATGTCATCAACGACTTCTACCGTCGCTTCATAAAACGAGACGCAAAAGACAAGCACTACGTTGTCGCGTCACAGATCGTGACGGTGTTACTGATGATCGCCTCGGTGATCATAACGTTCTACATGGAGTCGATCGGCGGAGCGTGGAAGCTGCTACTCGTAACCGGCGCGGGAACAGGCACCGTGCTGTTGTTACGCTGGTTCTGGTGGCGAATAAATGCATGGTCGGAAGTGTCGGCAATGATCACCGCGGCTGTCGTTTCGATCTTGCTGCAAACAGCCCTCAAATGGAATAGCGACTTGCCGAAAGACTTTGCGTATCTCATGCTGGTCACGGTGGGAATCACCACGATCGTCTGGGTCGTTGTTACGTTCATGACCCAGCCGGAGCCGCTTGAAAAGCTCGTTGCTTTCTATCGTCGCGTCAGGCCGGAGGGTCCGGGCTGGACGGGAGTCGCCGCTGAGGCGGGACTTTCCGAGTCGCATGCCCACGGTCGGCTGTCGTTGCAGTTTGCAAACTGGATACTCGGTTGTGCACTGATCTACGGTTCCTTGTTTGGCATTGGCAAGCTGATATTCAAGGAGTGGGGCACAGGCTTGCTATACTTGCTGGTCGCGATTGTGGCAGGAGTGCTAATCACACGGAACCTCTCGCGTGGAGAGATGACTGCGGAGAGGCTCCAACTTGAACATGCCGAAGAACCCGTCTAGTGAAAGTCTGGTTTTCGCCGTCGATCTGGGAGGCACGCACCTACGAGTAGCTCTCGTCGATGACACGGGAAGAATACTCAAACAATCGAAACAGGAGACGCCGAAAGGCGATTCGGCTGAGGGCATCATTGCCGCGCTTGTCGAGGCGGCAAGGAATTGGGGTTCCTACAGGGACGCTGTCGTCGCCGCTTCAATCATGGTTCCGGGCGCGGTGGACAGTGATAAAGCTGTCGTACTGCAATCGCCAAACCTTCCTTCGTTAGTCAACTTCGCGTTAAAAGCAGAATTGGAGAAGAGGCTCGGCTGGCCTGCCTTTGTGGAGAACGATGCGAATGCCGCGGCCGTGGGAGAGATGTGGCTTGGGGCTGCGCGTGGCTGTCATGATGTTGTGAGTGTCACGTTGGGTACGGGTGTTGGTGGCGGCGTGATCCTCGATGGGAAACTGTGGCGCGGTTCGCATGGATCGGCTGGTGAGATTGGGCATACGACTGTCGATCCGTTTAGTGGGTTGAAGTGCAAGTGTGGCAATACTGGTTGTCTCGAGTTGTTTGCTTCGGCGACGGCGATCGTGCGGATGACGAGGGAAAACTTGTCGCTGTTTCCTGAGTCACGATTGAAGAGTGATGGGTTGACTGCTGAGAAGGTTTATGACGCTGGGCGTGGTGGTGACGAGCTCGCGCTCGCAGTCTTCAAGCGTTTTGGGATGTATTTGGGGATCGGGCTGGCGAACCTGATGAACTTGATCGATCCGCAGATCATTGTGATCGCTGGTGGGGCTGTGAATGGTTGGGACCTGTTTGCTGAGGAGATGTACCGGCAGGTTGAGGAGCGAGCGTTTCGCACCACGGCGCAGCAGGTGAAGATTGCGCGGGCGGAGTGTGGTGACAATGCGGGATTGCTCGGCGCGGCCCGGTTGGCGAGGAGTAGTTTGTGACAGGATTTACAAGATTTTTCATGATGAACAAGCTCATTTCGATGAACGTCAGTTATTAGTTATCCTGTCAAAATCCTGAAAAATCTTGTAAATCCTGTCTAAATGTCTTCTGCGGCACTCATAATCCACGGTCACTTTTATCAACCACCACGCGAGAACCCATGGACCGGCGAAGTAGACGCGGAGCCTGGCGCCGCACCGTTCCACGATTGGAACGAGCGCATTCACTCCGAGTGTTACGCGCCAAACGTCGTCAACTACCCGCTCATCAACTTTAACTTCGGCCCGACGTTACTCTCGTGGCTCGAGAGTCACCATGCAGACACCTACCAGAAAATTCTGAACGCCGATCTCGTGAGCGCCGGCGCGCGCGGCGGTCACGGCAACGCGATCGCGCAGGCATATGGCCACGCGATTCTCCCTCTTTGCAACGAACGCGATCGTCTGACACAGGTGGTCTGGGGCCTCGCAGACTTTCGCTATCGTTTTGGCCGTGAAGCCGAAGCACTCTGGTTGCCGGAAACTGCCGCGAACGACGAGGTCCTCGCATTGCTCATCGAACAGGGAATGCGTTACGTCATCCTCGCGCCAAGCCAGGCGAAGGATGTGGTTGATACTTCTAGGCCTTATCTCTTCCGTCATCCGGACGGATCGAATCGTTCTCTCGCCGTTTTCTTTTACAATGGACTACTGGCGCGCGCGATCGCTTTCGAACATGCACTCGCATCGAGTCGCGGACTCGTGGAGAAGTTTGTCAGCGCCGCATCATCAGGAAATCTCGTCAACGTCGCGACTGACGGTGAGACTTACGGGCATCATTTCAAGTTTGGAGATCTCTGTTTGACGCACGCGCTCACGGTTGAAGCGAAGTCAGCCGGTTTTTGGATCACAAACTACGGGCAATATCTCGATCATCATCCGCCGGACACGGAAGTTGAGATTGATAATGGACCGGACGGCGAAGGTGGCTCATGGAGTTGCGTGCATGGTGTTGCCCGGTGGTCGCGCGATTGTGGATGTCACACCGGCGGTGAACCGGGTTGGAACCAGGCATGGCGCAAGCCGTTGCGTGAAGCGTTGAATTTTTTGCGTGACGATGCGGCGGAGAAGTTTCAGC
>Ga0134127_10002767_pt1 | contig 12554 bp, 12 predicted proteins | sample KB31753_FD_96459 | JGI IMG/M metagenome (GOLD analysis project Ga0134127, IMG submission 96459) | Terrestrial soil microbial communities with excess Nitrogen fertilizer from Kellogg Biological Station, Michigan, USA - KB3-175-3 | ecosystem: Environmental > Terrestrial > Soil > Unclassified ...
CTGGACGGAGCCGGAGTTGGAACCGGAACAGGCACCGGCGCCACGCCGGGCTGTGATTGCGGTGGCATAACAATCACTGGCGGTTGCTGCTGCTGTTGCGCATTCGCCTGCTCGGCGGCTGAGAGCCTTGCCCTTTCTTGCGCCATTTCCTCGTCTCTATTCTTCTCCTGAATGTTCAGTATCAACATTGCGATAACTACGCCGACCGCGATGGCCGCAAGCATCAGGGCCGCGATCTCTCCCCCAGAAAGTCCTCGTCTTTCGCGCACTACTGAATCGTATTGAGATTCCACGACCGGCCGGGCCCGTCTGATCGGTCCCTGCTCAAATACCGTCTTTGTTTCGCGATAGTCGCTCATCGTGCTCCCCCTTTTTCCCCGTGTGTTGCTCGGCCGCAAGCGGACCTTGAGCTAAACCAGTCCTGCACGGACTGAATGTCCTCGATCTCGGTCAGAATTGAGAGATGGCCTCACGTTAACCCCAGAGATGCCGGAAACTGGGATCTCTGGGGTTAGCCATGAGATCAAACCGGTGGATCGTCACCTTCTGAAAAAAGCCAATGCTACCTGCGAGAGCGCATTGACTAGTGGTTCCGTAATATGCGAATTGTTTCGTCGCCCGACTAAGCCGGATGCCAGCAACACGCCCACTCCGATGCCCGCGCCAAAAGCGATCATCGTAAGCTTGCCCGGATTGTCGCGCCCGTAGGTCATCGCTTGATCGTAGGTCTTGGTCAGTGCTTCGCTGGTCTTGTCGTAGGCGTCGCCTACGGCCTTGACGCTCTGATCGTAGGCACCCTGCACCTGGCTGCTGATCTCAGAGGCAACTTCTCGCGCTTTCTGAGGTGCGGTGCTCGTGGGTCCTGAGGTGCCAGTCGATGCAAGCCTGGCTCCGGTTGTCTGGTCGCTTTGATTCTTATTCACTTCCATTTTTCGGCTTCCTCCCTTTATGAGTTTAATGTCAGTCCTCTGCAACTGACGCAGAGGTACCTGACGGTTGAAGATCGGTATTGGGTTTATCGAACGCGTTGCTTGAGGACACTGTACTTCTGGGGTGATTGTTGCCGGTCATCGATGCGCTCAACCGGCTTGTCACATAATTCACGGCTGCCTTAGCCACCAGTGTTGTCGCGGCGGCTTTCAGCGTACGTCCTGAAACCAGCTTGTTCTGTATGACTCCAGCCATTGCATCTCCGACCCGGCTGGTGAGATCGTCTGTGAGGTCAGCGAAGGCATCCAGGATGCGCTCTTGCGGCGTCGGTTTTCTCCTGAACATCCCGGCAACCAGGAACCCAGCTCCGGCGGCCAGCCCGAGCGCGACGGCCGGATACGACCCCACGTACTCGTGCCAGTCGAACGTCTTGTGTATGCGCTGTTCGAGCTTATCGACCGTCTCTGAGATGGATTCTCGTTTGGCGGCTATATCCTGCCTAATCGCAAACGCGCTTCGTTCTGTGGGGGTGTCACGAGAGCTGAGCGTAGAGGCTAAGTCAGTTCTTTGAGCCATATTTTATCCTCCTCGAGGGTCTCTATAGTCTGCTCCGGCCTAAGGCTAGTGCGTTTGATTCTTCCGAGCCCGACCAAAGCGAGCGCCGCTCCAATGACCGCAAGCGCCGATCCCACGATGAGCGCCGCATTGGCGGCTCCGACGGCTTGGATCAGACCGATAACCGCGGCAGCGGTAAGCGTCTCAAGAGCAATCAGCCCAATGACCGACGCAGCACTCAAAATCAATATTCCGGATTTTAGCGACGCGACTTTCTCGCGCATCTCCTGACTCGCCAGCGCGATTTCGTCACGAACCAGAGCAGCCGAGTTGTTTGCGAGTTCGCCTAACAACTCTGAGTATGATTCGCGCGGGAGCTGTGCATTGGTCGTGCGTTCAAGTTCCAACCGCGTCTGCATAGACTACCTCCTTCTGAGTAAGACACCGAGCACGAGACCGGCTGCACCGGCAATCAGCAGACTGCGTCCCGGATTTTGTCGCACCCGATCTTGAAGCTCCGTCTTAAACTTTTGTGGGTCCACATCGCGAACATAATCGGCTGCGCCGTCAAGCCAGTTGGCTGCCTGACCGCCGTATTTCGCTAATGTGGCGTTCTGGTTTTGCCCTAAGTTTTTTTGAATAGCCGTTGCCGCGGCTTGCAGCTTCCCGGCCACCGTATCCTTAAGAGTCTCGCCCGTTGAAACGCCCGTCGCCTCTGACCCGAAACCCGAGTCCAGCTGTCGTCGCCCTTCAACGCCATCACCTCGATTTGCCTGATCCATGACTGGCTCCTCGTTAAGAAGTTGAGAACTTTTCGGTCGCAATCACTGCGACTATGCATTAAGAGTCCCTTTCGAATTGTGCAAAAGATGGGCCAGCCCAACAAATAGGTGATTTGGGGACCAACCGGCCACAAATCACCCGCTTTATTGCAGAAGGTGAAATCAAAGAGCTTCTTCACGACTGGGGGGAAGTAAATTTGTAGGATAGGTGAGGTGAGATCAATGTCCTCTAACCGTGCACCGTGTCTTATTAACACTCACGAGGCGCGAGAGATCACAAGGCAGAGAACTGGTAAATTCGTAAATTCGGATTACGGTCTGCTCAGGCTGGTTTTGCGGCAGTTACCTCGTTTTTCGGAGCTGCCCGGGTCTGTGATTTCAGATATGCGTAGGGGTCGTGGTCCATCGCGCCCTCAGGCAGCCAATTCCAAAGCGAGCCAAGATCTTTCCGCGCGAGGTCCAGGTAGAACTGCGGCAACTCCGTTGTCTCCTGTTCGAAGTAACGACGGAACGGCTTGTCGGTATCGAGACGGCGGCGAACCTCACCGTGGTACTTGATCCTGCCGAATCCCTCGGACGAGACGGCCCGAACCACGTTCATCCAGCGAGGGATCGTACTCTTGTTGGATTTGAGTCGCTTGAGAATTGCAGGCCACGAATATGTATATTTGACCAGATCGATCACGTGGCCATAGAACTCGGGCCAGGAATAGTTCTTCGGTTTCACATTCATCGCCTGGTTGTTGTTCAGGAACTGAAATGGAAAAGGCAGGACGCGGTTAGCTTTCTGATATTCCAGGTTTAGCGGCGCGGCCTGGCCAAACGCCGACAGGAGCGAGTAGCCCGGAAATGCTCCGGGCGCCAGATCCACAAATTTCTTGGTCAGCTCGAAGGGCTCCGCCCCCTCGTCCACGTCAAGGCCCAGGACGAAGTTGGTTTGAACGTAAGGCACGTGTCTCAAGATCATGTTGACGTGATCGGCGACCTGCCTGACTTTTTCTATCCCCTTCGTCTTGCCGGTCTTCGATTTGTCGCCGAGGTCGTACCACGATTCGATCCCAGGCAAAAGCGCCCTGAATCCATTCTGCTTCAGCCGCTTCAGGTGAGGTTCGGATAGCAGTGAAAGACTGCTCTCGGCAATGAAGTCAATGCTGTCGGGCGGCACCGCCTCCTCGATCGCGTCCATGATCTCATTGAATCGGACGCCAAAGTTCGGATCGTGCCAACCGACCAGCGGCCGCTTGAACTTCTTGACCAGAAATCGCAGGTCCTCCTTGATCACCGCGGTGTCCAGCGGCTGATAAGGGATAACCGAATCGATACAGAAGCTGCAGGTGTATGGACAACCAAGGCTGCCAATCATCGGAACCATCTTGATGAGCGGCGCTTTGTTGAGAGTCGGCTCGATGAATTTCCACCGCTCACGCACGCCCGGCAACGCTGAGGGCTGCTGACCGGCATTCAGCCGAACGCCGACCGGGCGATGCTGAGAGCAGTCCGTCAACAGGTCGGTGATTGTTTGCCTGTCTGTGAATCCGAGCACATAGTCGAAGTACTTTGCCGCATCCTGCGGATAACATCTTGCGTGCGGGCCGCCGATTGCGGTAATCGCGCCTCGCGATCTAAAGAGGCTGCTTAGTGCATACGCCAGCTGCGCGGCTTCGGTAAACGCGCCAATGAAGACGAGATCTACTTTGTCGGGCAACTCGCTGACCAGATCTTCAAAGCCGGTGTAGCACACCAGTGTGACGTCGTGTCCCTGCTCTTCGCACCACACCGCTGCAACCTGGGGCATTATCGCGGCGAAATTTGCATTCATCACCCGCGCGAACATTGCCCGAGTGGGTCCTTTTGAGACAAGGTCGATAATCCCGATTCGAAGCTTTCGCATAAGCTGATTAGTCCGCGAGGCGGGCAAAAAGGTTGATTGTTTGACGGCTTATGCGCGTGCCGTTTTGAATACTAAAGATCAAGTACCTGTCGGCAAGCACTGTTCGTTTGAGGCCGCAACTATATTAGGCGGGATTGAGCCCTGTCAATGTTCTGCGCCGTATAAGGGAGTAGGCAGAAGGCAGAGATTTTGGATTTTGGGTTTTGGATTTTGGATTCTCTGATTCAATCCAAAATCTAAAATCCAAAATCTCCTACTGCCTTCTATCTGTTTGCCGGCTGCTCGACCGGCGGTGGCGAGCTGCGCAGCCATCGTTTCGAGATATCGTTGAATATCACAAAGCCCATCAGTAGCATCAACATCACCAGGCCGACTTGCATCATTCGCTCCTTGATTCGCAGGCTCAACGGCAAACCGAAAAAGCCGAGCAACGACTCGAGTAACAGCATGAAAATCAGCCCGCCATCGAGAACAGGTATGGGCAGCAAGTTGAAGATGCCCAGATTCAACGATAGTATCGCCGTAAGCCTCAAGACCTGGCCCGATCCCTCCTGCGCGGCCTGGCCAACGATTTGGGCAATCCCAACGGGCCCGGTCAATGTATCTCGAGCCGATCGCTTGCCAACGAACACCTGCGCAAGAGCCGTCTTGGTGAGTTGGATTATCCGAATGTTCTCATCGACCGAATATCTCAAAGCCGCGCCAAGCGAGAGGCGCCGGGCGACCATTTCCCGGCCGGTAATTGTCTGAGTGAACCCCAGCTTTAGGCTGCCCTCGTTCATCCGAGGAGTCGCCTGAATGTCTACAGTTGCGTCCCCCCGCCTCACTGTAATAGCCACTGGCTTGTCGGCGCTGCTACGAATCGCGTTGATGATTTCATTTGCGCCGTACTCACTCTGCTCGACCCGGGTATTGTTCACCGCGATTATGTTGTCACCGGGCTTCAAACCAGCGGTGTCCGCGGGCTCGCCGGGCGAAACGTCTCGTACTGTTATTCGCTCGTCATTCGCCTTGAGTCCGGAGTACCCGATCTTCTCCTGATCGAATGCGCGTGAGCCGACTCTCAAGGTCACCACCCTGGTCTCGTCCTGCCGTTTGACAGTCAGGGCCAGGTCTTGATCGGGGTTTACAGCAATAATGTCTTCCAGGTCCTGCCACGTGGGATTGGTCTTGCCATCGGCCCGGACGACCAAGTCGTCTGGTTGCAGACCCGTCTGCTCCGCCGGCGAGTTTGGTTCGACGGCCTTTACCAGAGCCGGCTTATCGAGGTATGCGGGCACTTCGTGATGAACCATTGCCATCGCGGCCGGGATGGCGAGCGCTGTCAGGATGTTCATCACCGGGCCAGCAATGGCGACGCACAACCGCTGCCACTTCGGCTTGGACATGAACTCATAGGGCGCGCCGGTTCGTTGTTCGTCAAGGTTCTCGCCGGCCATCTTGACGTAACCACCCAGCGGGATGAGGCTGAGCCGATAATCGGTATCGCCCTTCTTAAACCCCCAAAGGCGTTTGCCAAATCCAACGCTAAATACGTCGACTCTGATACCAAAATACTTGGCTACAATGAAATGCCCGAACTCGTGAATGACGACCATTGCACCGAGCACGATCACGAATACGATAATCGTTTGAAGAAGAACTCCCAAACCAATCTCCTTTTTGCCGGCTTCTCGCCGGCACACATCAACGCTAAAAGATGAAGAGGTGCTCGAACCGCACCAATGTCAGTCTATCGTAGCCGCCGCGGAGTGTCTACAGTGACAAATCTGGAATGACAGCAGCGAGCAGAGGCCTCCGTCCTCATCCGTTTCCCGTCAATCGCGTCGCATACGATCGCGCCCACCTGTCGGCTTCTAAAACGGCCTCTATGCTGGAGCACGATTGAGTTTGGTGCGCTTCCATAGTCGATTCGATTACACGCGGAATGTCCATGAAGACAGTTCGGCGGTCGAGAAACGAAGCGACCGCGATCTCGTTAGCGGCGCTCAATGCAGCCGGCATCGTTCCGCCCTCTCTCATCGCTTCGTACGCAAGTCGCAAGCACGGGAATCGTTCAAGGTCTGGCTCGAAGAACTCCAGACGCGCCAGGCTATCGAGGCCGAGAGACGGCAGTTCAGTCGGAAGCCTGTCGGGATAAGTCAACGCATACTGGATCATCAACCGCATATCAGTCACTCCCAACTGGGCGATGATCGAGCCGTCGATCATCTCGATCATAGAGTGAACAACCGACTGAGGATGGACGGCCACTGAGATTCGATCGGCGCTGAAGCCAAATAACCAGCCTGCCTCGATAACTTCGAGCCCTTTGTTCATAAGAGTGGCCGAGTCGATCGTAATCTTCGAGCCCATTTGCCACGTTGGGTGCGCCAGCGCCTCCTCAACTGTTGCGCGGCGCATTAGATCGATGGGCGTTTTGCGAAAGGGGCCACCGGATGCCGTCAGGATAAGCCGTTTGACCTCGCTGGTGCGCTCGCCTCGCATGCATTGATGCAGAGCGTTGTGCTCGCTGTCCACAGGTAGCAGCTCGGCGCCGGACTCCACTGCTGCCCTGGTCATCAGCTCGCCGGCCATTACCAGGGTCTCTTTGTTTGCCAGACACACGCGGCGACCCAACGTCAGGGCCTTGAAAGTCGGTAGAAATCCGACCGCGCCGACCGTCGCGGACACAACCGTGTCAACTCCGTCCAGGCACGCTATATCTATGAGCCCGCGATCCCCAAAAGCGATCTCCGGCAGCCGATCGATACCCAGGCCTCTAAGCTTTTCCTTGAGCGTCGGGATGTCCTGCTCGTTGGCGACCGAAACCAGGCGTGGGCGGTAACGCACAACCTGTTGGGCGAGTCCAGCGAGATCTCGGCCCGCGGCGAGGCCGGCTACGATAAACGTGTCGGGGAGTGAATCAATGACGGAAAGTGTGTTAACACCAATTGAGCCGGTCGATCCTAATATGCTGACGCTTTTCATTTTGCCCGCAAAGTCCTGGGAGCGCAGGCATCCTGCCTGCTCGGGCCGAGGCGCCCTACCCAACAGCCGGCAGGCAGAATGCCTGCGCTCCCAGGCGGATATTTCCCAGTTCGGCCCGCATTCTACCACGCTTGCTGGCCCCAGGCACACCTTCCGATCCATTCGCGACTAGAGATCGAGTGCTATAATGCGGGCTTGCGATTCACCCTCTCGTATCGCAAGCTCCCCGCTTGGAGGTTCTGAAACGGGGGGCGCTTTCTACGGATTGATGCGAATCGTCATCGTAAAACTCAGCTCCATCGGCGATGTAGTCCATACGTTGCCGGCGGCCGCCCTGCTTAAAAGAGCCCTGCCGCGCGCGCGACTCAGCTGGGTCGTAGAGCGGCGCGCCAGCGCGATTATCCAGAGCTCGCCGGTAATTGATGAACTGATCGAGATCGACACAAGAGCCTGGCGGAACCGCCTCCTGAGCAGGTCTACGATGAGCGACGTGCGGGCTCAACTCGATCAGCTTCGAAAATCATCGGCTCAAAACGGCTCCGCGAACGCTGACATAGCCATAGACTTTCAAGGACTGATCAAGTCCGGGGTGGTCGCCTTCGCAACCCGCGCGAGCAAGCGAATAGGCTTTGAGACCGCCGATCTGAGAGAAAAGGCAAGCAAGTTATGGCTGACCGAGCAGATTGGAACTTCACGCTTCGATCACGTCATTGAGAAGAACCTTGCGCTGGCGCGCGCCGCGATCGTCCGCTGTGCCAGTGAACCGGTCGATGAACAAACCTTATCGAGCCTGCCTTACGAGTTTCCCATTGCTGTTTCTCCGGATGATGAACAAGTCGTCGAAACGGCGATCGGGGATCCGCATCGGTTCGCGATTATTAATCCAGGGGGCGGATGGCCAACCAAACTTTGGCCCGCGCAACGATACGCGGAACTCGCGGACTGGTTATCAGATGAGTGCGGCGTCAGGCCTATCGTCACGTTTGGCCCGGGCGAAGAAACCCTCGCGCAGGCAGTAGCCTCGAATTCCAGGCGGGGCGTCCGCGTACTTGCCTCGACGCTCAAGCAATTCGTCGCTCTCGCGCGTCGCGCCGCTTTGTTCGTCGGCGGGGACACCGGGCCGCTTCATATCGCGGCAGCAAGCGGGACGCCAATTGTGGGCCTTTACGGACCGACATCTCCGATACGTAACGGCCCGTTTGATCCGCTGGATATCACACTTGGCCGGGACGTATGGTGCCGTGCAGACTGTCATCGGCGAAGCTGCTGGCACTGGGAATGTATGGATATTCCTGTGAACGACGTAAAGAACGCGATTTTGAAAAGGCTGGAAAGATAAAGAGGACCTAGGATTGACTTTCAAAAAAATAGCGCAACGCATCAGAGTGCCCGCGGGTTTTGTGCTTGCGCCGCTACTGTTCATTTCTGCGCGGCCAACACCATCATCTCTAGCGGCGGGCGCATTTGTCGCAATCATCGGCCTCGCGATTCGCGCGTGGGCGTCTGGTCATCTGAAAAAGAACCAGGAACTGACGACCTCCGGACCTTACGCTCACACTCGGAACCCGCTTTATCTGGGCACTTTTCTTTTGGGGACAGGCGTAGCGGTCGCGGGAGGAACGGTCTGGTTTGTGGCGCTGTTCGCGACGTTCTACTTGCTAATCTACGTCCCGGTGATGTTCGCGGAAGCGGAGACCATGAGGGACTTATTCGCGGAAGAGTATGAAGACTACAGCAGTCAGGTGCCCTTGTTTGTTCCCCGCTTCACACCCTATCGAGCATTCTCACCTTCGGGAGGCACTTACCGCTCTCAGATCGGAAATCATCGCCAGTTTGATGTATCGCAGTATCTGCGGCACCGCGAGTACCGAGCAGCGCTGGGATTCCTCGTCGCTTACGCGCTGCTGGCTGCAAAGCTAATCCTCGCAATCAGCTAACAAACGAGAAGGTGCGATCTGACGCGCTTTCCGGAGAAGGCAATCGCCGATCGCCAGCACCCCCCGGTTTTGATGGCAACCAATCGGCGTCATTCTTATAATGCTCACGTATGTTTCGAAAGGGCGTGATTTTCGCGGCCTCGGTGGCGCTGGGTCTAACTCTTGCTACCTTGCAAGTCGCCTCCGAGAAGGCCGCTCTCATACCTCCGAGGGTAGCTGAGCAACTTCCATTTAGCATCGGGGAAACGCTTTACTACAATATCTCCTATTCGAAGCTCATCTTCTCCGGGACTATCGGTGAGCTGAAACTGACCGTTTCAAAGCCACAGGACCCATCTTACTCTGAGATGATCGAGCTCAAGGCGGATGCTGTCTCAAAGGGATTTTTTCCCGCATTGTTTGGGGTCAAGGTCAAAGACAGTTACACATCACTGGTACACGTGTCCGACTTTGGGCTGCACACCACCACTAAGCTCCTAGAAGAAGGCAAAGTCCGGCGCGAGCAGAAATCCGTGATCAATCGCGAGGCTGGTATCGTAACCTACAGCGACCGGGATCTGGCAAACCCAAAGAGCCCGCCAAAGATCAAGGAGAAACCGTCGCCGAAGTGGATTCAGGATCTTCTTTCAACCATTTATTTCGTCCGCACCCAGCCGCTCAAAGAAGGCGACATAATCCCGGTGCCAATCAGCGATGGCGGGGAGATTTACAACATTCAGGTCATCGTCGGAAAACGCGAGGAAATCAAGAGCGGTGGTGTGGCGTTCAAAACGATTCAATTGAACGCGAAGGTGTTTGACGGGAGCTACATAAAACGGAGCGGCGAAATGCTTGTTTGGGTCGCGGACGATCCAACCCGGCTACCGATACGCGCAAGGATCAAAACCTCAGGCGCAACGATCACGGTTGATTTGAAGCGAAAAGCCGGTAAGCCGGCCCAGGCTCTCCCTACCTCGACACAGTAGACTCAAAAGAAAGCTCAGCTTTGCATTTTGCCGCGTCGTAGGCGTAGGCGAAACCGTCGGGGTCAATCGGGACCAGTTGCTCGTTGATCGCGAGGTTCATCGCCCGGAATCTCGGCGCAAATACGCGAAGATCTGACGGGCATGCGCCCGTCTGTTCCCTGTAGCTCACGAGCAATGCATTGATTGCGTCGATTTCATCGAGCGACCGCAGCTGCTTTAGTCGCTCGACTGCCTGGGCGCGAATATTCTGATCGTCACTCGTCAGATACGCCGAGTACATCGCCCGGGCGGCTTCGCGACTTCCGCCCTTGATCCTCATCAGGCCCCCGAGATCGCTCATCCACCACGGCGCACCGGAAACTCGCCCGCCCTTATCAAACCATTCGCCCGATTTCGCATACTTGTCTTCTTGATCCTGACCCGAGGACGATTTGCCATCCTGCCAATAGATGTACCCAAGGTCCTGATACAACCGCCACTCGTTTGGGTTCTCGGCCACTCCCCTCTCCAGTAATGCGATCGCCGCAGGCATATCACGTTCTGGAAGAAAGATCGCTGCGAAGCGATACGCCGGAAGGTGTTGCGGATCGAGAGTCACGACGATATCGAGTAACGGAGCCAGCAAATCCATTTGCAGGCCTTTGGACATGGCTGAGGAAAGCGGCAGTCCGCTGTCGATTAACTTGCGGCCGAAGTACTGCACGGTGCGTATCCAATAAATATCGGCCGCCAGCGCGTTCAGCCCCAGGCTCATCTTTTTGATGGTCTTGCCCGATGAAAGATAGAGTGTTTCCTCATCTATGGTCGGGCGAGGAGCGGTCTCATCCACCCATCGCTGCATCGGATACAGAACGCACAGACCGACGACGAGAACGGAAGCAGGAAGGATTCGACTAACGGCGCTCACTTAAAATTCCTCTTCTGGAAGATTAACACGGCGGCCGACAGCAGAATGCCGATATAGACCAACGCGTATACGGTTGCGGAGAGGGCCATCCTTGCCGGCACTATTCGCCCATGCGATGCCTCGGTTATAAACCCGAAATTCGAGAGATTTGGCAGGAGATAATACAAAACGTTGAGCATAGCTCGGGTCACTGCTGACTCCGATAAGGCAGCCATCACCAGTAAATCCTTGCTGAAGTGCCCTATCACATACACCGCGAAAGAAAATAACGCCGCGAGCATCGGCGTCGAAAAACTTGAGAACATCAGCGCTACCGCGACCAGCAAAACCAGCTCGAGGTAAATCAGGAACGAAGCGCCAAGGACCGCCGCATGAAGCGGCACAAACCTTCCGTTGACATACAAAAGCGCAAGCTCGGTCGCGACCACCATCACCGCGGTGTTAACCAGCAGGGTCAGGCACAACCCAACATACTTGCCCAAAATGAATTCGTGCCGATGGACCGGCTTGGATAGCAGGCTGTAGATCGTTCGTTTATCAATCTCCTTATATACAAGTCCAACCCCTATGAAAATTGCGATCACCGCGCCGAACAACACCATGGCGCTCAATCCAAGCGCGGCTGTGAACTGGCTCTCCATATCGAGCGACAGATCGCTCACGAACACCGAGGCCGCGACGAGTATCAGCACAAACAGGATCAGGTTATAAAGCACGCGGTCACGAACCGACTCACGAAATGTGTTCAGCGCGATGGCGCGAATTCTACGCGCCCCGCTCAACTTGACACTGACGGGCGCCGCGGCCATTGCTTCCATTACTTTGACTTCACCTATAGCCATAGCTGGTTTCCGAAGTTAACAGATCGATTGGCGTCATTGAATCACGGACGGTCGCTCTCTCGCAGTCGGGCCAGGCTCTCCGCAAGTCTGTCTGTTAGTTCCTGCGATTTTGACAGCTTACCTGCTTTTTGAAAGACCCGCACTGCATCTTCAGGCCGGCGCGTTCGTTCGTAGCACAAGCCAAGTTCGTAAAGAGACAGCGCGTCTTCGGGCGCCTCCTGAACCACGCGTTCGAGCTCTCGAGTTGCCTCGCTGTAACGACCCTGTCGCGCGTAGCACAGGCCAAGATTGAACCGCGAGGGCCAGGCTTCCGGTTTGATGCGCACCGCGGCAGCAAAGCTGGCTTCGGCCGCAGGGTAATTGTTGTTTTTGAAGTACACCGTGCCAAGATCGTTGTGCGCCTCGAACATCTCGGGATCGATCTCGAGCGCGCGCTTGAAGCTTGCAACTGCATTCGAGGTTTCTCCCTTTCCATCATAGCTCCGGCCTGAAGCTGCGAGCACATTTGGTTCATACGGCTTAAGCGCAATCGCTCTTTCGATCGAGGAGTGAGCTTCGTCGAAACGTTTTGCGTCCAACAACGCAAGTCCAGCATTGTAGTGGGCTGCCCAATATTCCGGTCTGATTCGCGCGACGTTGGACCAGAGCGAGTACGAATCAGCCCAGGAACGGTTCTCCAGCGCGGCGACGATCGTCATCGCCAGCGCTATCACAAAGAAACCCGCTGCCGCATAAGCCTGCCGGCTGGTATTTGCTGTTTGTTTCTTAATCACGC
>Ga0134127_10002769_pt1 | contig 12551 bp, 9 predicted proteins | sample KB31753_FD_96459 | JGI IMG/M metagenome (GOLD analysis project Ga0134127, IMG submission 96459) | Terrestrial soil microbial communities with excess Nitrogen fertilizer from Kellogg Biological Station, Michigan, USA - KB3-175-3 | ecosystem: Environmental > Terrestrial > Soil > Unclassified ...
ATTATCTGGAGAAGCGAGACCAGTACGAGCAGTGAGCTTAGTACTAACCTTGTGCCCTGAGCACTAGAAAGGATTAGGCGGCATGTTTAACATTTCCCTCGGCATGATCGTGCGGAACGAAGGTCGTACGCTTCGAGCATGTCTAGAGTCTGTGGCTCCCCATGTAGACGAGATTGTGATCGGACTAGGTGGGGAGTCCACAGATGATACTGAAGCCATCGCTCGAGAGTTCACCGACAAGGTCATCCAACTAGAATGGGAAGATGACTTCTCCAAGGCCAGAAATCAGGTCTTAGAAGCTGTTAAGGGCGACTATTTCTTCTGGCTAGATGGGGATGACATCCTCATTGGCGGTGAGAACCTCAGGCGCTTAGTTAGATCATATCCGAATGTAGATGTTTTCTATGCGGGCTATGACTACGCTCGCGATAAGGAAGACAACTGCATTTGCTATCTCGTTCGTGAGCGGCTTATTCGACTTCATGACCAACTTCCTAATCGGGGTTGGCAATGGGTCGGGAAGGTTCACGAAGTCATGCTCCCTGTGGTTGAGTGGGATCGTGAGGAACGACAAGTTACTGACTTCGTTGTTCAACACCACAAGCCCGCTGGTAAGCATGATATCGACCGCAATCTGGATATTCTCTATTCGCAACTGCAAGCTCAAGAGCCTAATCCAGATCCTCGTATTTTGGGTTATCTCTGCAGCGAACAGGGTAATCGAGGCAACTTCCGTGAAGCCATTGCATATGGTCAACGGTTCATCAAGTTGTCCGGTTGGCGAGAAGAGAAGTATCAGATGCAGCATCGGATTGCTGACATGTATCGCCTCATGGGTGAATACGGGAAAGCAGTTGAAGCTGATACTCATGCAATCCAAATCTGTCCAGAATGGCCAGATGCTTGGATGGGACTGGCTGAAACCTATGGAGCTCTTGAGAACTGGCCGGCTGTAGTCGAAACACTGAAAGCTGCTGGTACTAAAGAGCCGCCACAGACGATGCTAATCACCAATCCACTGGACTACAGCTACTCACCCTTTGTACTGCTAGCCGCGGCTCAAGCACATTTGGGTGATTGGGAGTCAGCTCTTGATAACTACTCAAGAGCTAACTCAGTAAAACCTAGTCCACAACTGGAAGAGCAAATCCGACTGATCAAGGAGGAAATTCGACTTCAAGCGGTTGTAACTTCCTTTCTCACCATTCGAGAACAACTTGGTCGCAACGACGAGTGGCTGAAGGTTCGCAGACTTTATGATGTAGTTCCCAAGCATATCGAACATCACCCAGCTATCATGGGCTCCTGGGAACGCTCGATGAAGCAGACGGAACACATTGTAAATCCAGCAGCCATGGCCGAGTTCTATGAGGGCAATCCACAGTGGACCCCCATGGCGGATGAGACCATTCTCGATCCTGGATGGCTCAACTATCCGAGACTCAAGTTTGCCATCGACACGGCTCGTCGCCTTCAAGCGAAGAACGTTGTTGATTGGGGGTGCTCGGATGGCTTCATCTCCCTCCCCGTCGCCAGAGAACTCGGCATCCACGTCACAGGATTCGATATCGATCCTAGATGTGTGGACCTTGCGACGCTACGAGCGAAGAAGTGGGGACTTGACGCTCGTTTCGAAACAGGTAGTACTGATGAGATCGGAAGATGGGAAGGCAATAAAGCTGACCTTGCCCTCTTCTTCGAGACCATCGAACACGTCGTCGATCCGGCGCAAACGCTTGAAAGACTAGAACTCACAGCCGATCACATTGCTCTGACTACTCCCTATCTCTCGTGGGAACGGGGTCACATTCCAGCCTGGGATCGGGTTGAACCCAAGGGGCATCTCCGCATCTTCGACCAATTTGATCTGGAGCGAATTCTAGCTCCTAGAGGTCGTATCTGGAATTTGTACAGAGAACCTTGGGGTCAAGATGGCAAGGGTGGTTGGCTCTTCGCTGATTACGCAGTTGGTAAAACTACCGACAAGACCGTGATCATCGGAGCAATGGGGGCTCCTGAGCCTTGGAACCCCCGCGCTTTCACAGAAGGCGGACTTGGTGGATCAGAGACCGCCGTCCTCCAACTTGCGAATGCCTTCACTAAGCAGGGACATCAAGCGATTGTTTACTCGACCATCAACGAACCTGGATACTACGACGGAGCATGTTATCGACCGGCTGAACATTTCAGACCTGAGATTAAGTCTGATCTGTACATTGCCTGGCGTGATCCCACTCCAGCCGATTGGGCGATAGACACGAAGTGCCTGGTCCTGTGGTTGCATGACGTCGATGCAGGTGATCGCCTTACTCCAGAACGTGCCCGTCGCTTCGATGCCATCGTTGTTCTGAGCGAATGGCACAAGAATCATGTTCTCAAGACCTATCCATTCCTCAAGGCCGAACAACTGGTAGTCATCGGGAATGGAGTAGACCCAGAACGCTTCAATAAGAAGGTGAAGAGAGATTCCAAGCGGGTTATCTATTCATCATCGCCTGATCGTGGACTTGATATCATCCTGGAAAAGATCTGGCCAAAGGTTCTGGAGACAGTACCTGATGCGGAACTTCATGTCTACTATGGGTGGAACACGGTAGACAAGTTCATCTCACAACGACCTGACCTCCAGCAGTTCAAGTACAAGATACTCTCTGCTATCGCTAACACGAAGAATGTTACACAGCATGGCAGAGTCAATCAAGATAAGTTGGCGAAGGCGTTCCTGAAGTCATCGGTTTGGTTGTACCCGACGTACTTCACGGAAACCTACTGCATCACAGCAGTCGAGGCTCAACTCGGCGGGGCAATTCCCATCACTAATCACCTTGCAGCCCTTGCTGAGACTGTTAGTTCTGGGATTGTTATCGAGGGAGATGTTAACGATCCAGAGGTACAGGATCAATATGTGAAGGCTGTAGTTAAGGCTCTGATGACACCGCTTTCGGAACGTCAAGAGCTACATGAGAAGGTGAGGCAGAATGCCCCAGCTCAGACTTGGGATCAAGTTGGTCAACAGTGGCAGAACTTCTTGAGGGTGGAGAACTGACGAATGGCTAATGCACTCTACGACACCGGTCGTAACTACTTCTTGCAGGGTTCGATCAACTGGGTAGCTGACCCAGTTAGAGTCGCACTCGTCTCAATCTCGAACCAGCCGACCGCGTATGTTGTGAGCCTCTCAGGCGACACCGTTTACGCCTCAGTTCCCACAGGCGCGAGGGTTGGCTTCTCTATCGCGAGCCTCGGCGGCAAATCTGGTTCAGCTGGTATTGCGGATGCCAATGATGCCGTCTTCAGTGCAGTTTCTGGACCGACGATCGGTGCAGTTCTTCTTCTTAGGTCTACCGCAACTGCAAACGCTTCTGACTGGCCACTGATCGCTTATATCGACACCGCAACCGGGCTCCCTGTGGGTCCGAACGGTGGCGACATCACGGTTCAGTGGGATAACGGGACCAACAAGGTCTTCAAGCTCTAGGAGGTCATGGTGGCTAAGAGCGAAACGGCTGATCTTTCTGTCACCCCGAAGACTGGCGATGTCGACACCGTCTTCGACTTTCGTGGCAGTGGTTACGAAGGCAGCAAGGTGCTCATCATCGACTTTGGAGATGGAGCATCAACCTCTATCCCCGTCAGCGATGATGGTCACTGGCACGTCAACTATCGCTACGGTACGGAAGGTAGTCACGAGGCTACTACGAAGTATAGTGGCGATGATGAAGACATCATCGACACAGTGACAGTTCGAGTTTCTAAGTAGTAGCGATACGAGGCGGCTGTGGCGGTTCTGGCGTATTGCGGATTCGAGCTAGGCGAGCGACTAGCTGAGGGCCTAGGTGCATTCGTCTCTGCGCCAGATCCTGTCTCTACGGTTCAAAGAACCGGAAAATTCTCACAGAGATTTAATGCCCCGAGTGGGATATCTATAGTACAGATCTACTGTCCTGATACGACAGTGGGAAGACGTGCTACTGGTTTCGGTGGTTCTGGTTCCAGTACTTACGTAACTATCTGGCTGAGAGTAGATACAGCACCGACAAGTGATCAGGACATCATCTACTGGGATGCCGGGAAACTTGTCCTGAAAACTGATCGAACTCTTCAGTTGTACTACGACGGCAGCTCTCCCGGAACACACACTCACTCAACTGTTGGTAGTCCATCGACTGCTCTCAGTACGGGGGTCTGGCATCGGATAGATATTAAGATCAAGTTTCCCACCAGCACTACACTCGATACTGAATGTAAACTCGATAAGTCTTCATTCGTATCGTCTACTGGTCTGAGCTACATCGCTGGCGATTATCTGAATGGCGGCAACGCTTTCCAGATTGGGCCGAGAGCCAGCGATGCCACTCTTGATATCTATTTCGATGATTTTATCGCTAGAGATAATGATTACGAGTCTAGCGATGGTGGTGTTCTTATCATGCGCCCAGATAGCGATGGTAACTACACCGCATGGACTGGAACCTGGTCTGATGTAGATGAAGTTCCAGTTAGTACCAGTGAGGATATACATGCCACTGCAGTTAGTCAGGCAGAAACTGAGGGGTTGCGGTCAGCCTCTACTTCTGGTATAGCTGGGACCATCGTTGCTGCCTCACCATACGCAGTAGTTTACAATGTCGGTACAACCGGGTTGCCGACAATGGCCCTCCGGCTACGAACTGGTGGTTCTGACTTCGACGGTAGTTCAGCCAGTGCTCTGGACGGTACTACTAACCGCAGAATGTGGATGTTGGTTAAGGAAACCAACCCCAATACCTCTGCAGCCTGGACTTCGAGTGATCTTGATAGTGTTGAGGTTGGAGTAGTAGCGGTTACGGGCCCAACTGGAACTAATCTACCGACTGCGGCTGCACTTGGGATGATGGTGTGGTGTACCTCACCCCAGTCCATTCTCGCACCAATCGTCACATCGGTCTCACCAACTAGCGGTCCTAAGGCCGGGGGCACTTCAGTTACAATCACTGGTGAAAATTTCACTAATGCCACCTCTGCTATCATTGGTGGCAACAACATTACCTCCTTCTCAGTAGTTAGTGATACATCGATCACGGGTGTAACAGCTGCAGTATCGAAGGCTGGAGTGTATAGCGTCAGTGTAGTTGGGCCAGCTGGTGTTGGCACGCTCCTGAATGCATTCACCTTCACACCTGGTAACTCAGGCGGTCAAAGCGGTAACAATGCTGGTGGTTCTACCAGTCTAATCGTGAATATGCCTTCAACTGCTACTGGTGATCAGTTGATTGCAGTTATTACGGTTAGGGGAACAGGAACTACCGTAACTCAAGCGAGTTGGGGTACCGCAATTGATATCCGTTCTGATGGTACCAACTCTAGCACTCATACATTCAAACGTATCTCAACAGGGGGGTCAGAACCCGCCACTTATACTTTCACACTAGGAACTAGCGTCAAAGCCTCTGGTGTTATCACATCTACACCGGATGTTGATACCACAGCTGGGCCTAGGGTAAGTTCCCAAGCGAATGCAAGCTCTGCTAACGTCGTTGCACCAACTCTTACTCCTCGTAGACTCGGTTCTGTCTCAATTTATGGGGGTGGAACTGCCACTGGCACTACATTTACACCTCCAAGTAACTATACAGAACCAGCTAACTCAGATAATGCCAGCACAGGTGCCTCGGCCGGAACTAGAACTACCACCGAACAAGCATATAGACAACTAACGAGTCTGGCAGCTACTGGAACCCTAACTGGTGTAGCTGGCGCGGCTGCAACGAATGTCGGCGTTCAAGTTATGCTTGATCCGCCGACTGTGGCTGACATCCAGGGCATTAGTAGCTCAGAGGCGGTAGGAACACCGGCTCTGGTTGGCCAAACTGTTACTCTTATTCAACCTTCCGCGATTGCTGGAGCTGAGGCAGTAGGGTCTCATACTCTACTCCATGGGGGAGTTAACATTCTCCCAAGTGCTATTGCTAGCAGCGAAGCAATTGGCAGTCATATTCTTAAGCCCACTAACATCATCGATCTTGTCAATCAAGCGATTGCCAGCGCAGAAGCAATAGGGAGCCACACACTCAAGGCGATAGCAACGATCTTGCCTTCTGCTATCGCCAGTGGTGAGGCGTTTGGGGCACCTATCTTACTTCCAGGGGGGGTAGTGATCGTCCCCACAGGCATCGCGAGCAGCCAAGCCTTCGGAACTGTTACTCTCTACGCGCTAGCTACGATTGCACCAACTGGAGTCGCTTCAGCTGAGGTAATCGGTAGCCACACTCTGATCCCTGGGGCGGTACTGATCGTTCCGTCTGGGATCACTAGCTCAGAGATTATCGGTTCTCACATACTCAAGGCAATAGCGAGCATTCTGCCGACCGGAATTGCGAGCAGTGAATCAACTGGGACACCCACGCTTCTCTCACTCGCCACCATCATCGCACAAGCAATCGCAAGTGCGGAAGCAGTTGGTTCGCATACACTCCTGCCTGGTATCGTCGCAATTCTTCCAAGCGGAATTGCCGGTGCAGAAGCGATAGGCGCCCATACCCTACTTCACGGTGGAGTCTCAATCCTGCCAAATGGGATTGTCTCCTCCGAAGTTATTGGGTCTCACACGCTGCTTCCGGGCACTGTGGTCATTCTCCCAAGTGGGATGGCTTCTGCCGAAGCATTTGGTTCAGCCACTCTGCTGCATGGCGGAGTCTTGATCCTGCCGAATGGCATCTCTAGTGCTGAACTGATTGGTTCGCACACATTGCTGCCTGGGTCGGTTCTGATCCTTCCAGGTGGAATTGGTACAGGCGAACTCTTTGGAACACCGCTTATCACCATCACAGGTGGCGGTGGACCTCTCATCATCATTCCGTCTGGCATCTCAAGTACTGAAGCTCTCGGGTCCCCGACGGTTCTACCTGGTACCGTCATTGTCATACCTACAGCCATTGGCTCTGTCGAGGCCCTAGGCGCGCCAGTGATACTGCCTGGGTCAGTCTCGATTAGCCCACAGGGCCTGATAAGTGACGAGGCAGTTCCTAGTCCCCAAATCCTTCCAGGTGGAGTACTCATCCTCCCTGTGGCAGTTGGTTCACAGGAAGCTCTTGGGTCTGCCATTCTGGCAGCGCTCAATACGATCTTCCCAGGGGCTATCACAAGTGAGGAACAACTCGGTCAACTCGAACTGTTGCCTGGGGGAGTTCAAATCACTGTCAATGGCATCAGTTCCTCTGAAGTCTTCGGGACTACCACAATCAGGACATTCGTTGTCGGCAGCTGGCAATGGCTGAGCCGACTTCCTGCCTGGCAAACTACTCACAAGAGAGGTTGGCCTGGGCTTCAAGATTCCATGGCCAGAACTCGCAAAGGCGGTGATGAGTGACTCTCTCTCAGGTAGAGGCGGTTAGACTTCGTTCTTCCGACCGCAGTGCTATCACTCGAGAAGAGGGCGTCGGTACCGGAAGTGATGTTCACTTTAAACTCGGTCACAACGTTATCATCTCTAGTCCAGCACTTGAAGTTAGACTCGATGGGGTACTTCAGAACTCTGGATACACGGTAGACCTAACAAACGGCATAGTGGATTTCATAGTTGCACCGGCAGTCGGTATCAAGATTGAATTCACCTACTACTGGAGTATCTTCTCGGATGCTGAAATCCAGTACTTCATCGATGATGCGGGCGGCAATATCCCAACAGCAACGGCGCAAGTGCTACTGGCTATTGCAGCTGACGCCTCTAAGATTGCTCAGCGACAATCGCTCGCTGGCGGTGGTGGGCTCGGCGCCGTCACCATCGACACCTCAGTCGCAGCCCGTGAACTCAGAAACACAGCTCAGGCTATTCTAGATCAGGTTAAGCAGGTCGAAGTGACCACTCCCGCAGATGGTCTCACAGAACCTGCCTGGACCGAGTTTGGTTATCATGAAATCGTTGATCAATCTCTGATCAGGAATAGCTGATGTTCCAAGAAGAGGTTGCTGACCTAACTGCCGAGCATCTTCGTACACATATAGAAGCTCTGCTTGCTGAGATTCAGACCAGGCACGGAGATTCAGTTCGTCTGCTCTTGCCCAAGTCGATTGAAACTCAAAATCTCGTCGGTGGTGTTTACAACACGACTTTCAAGAACATGCCAGCCTACGCGGTTGATGTCATCGAGAAGAGTTTCGCTGGTGAGAGTGCCGACAGTCTGTGGCTCTACCGTTACGATGGGCACATTGCTGGTGTCATGGGCGGTAATGATGAAGAGAATGTCAACAAGAGTTGCAAACGCCATGAGGCTGCTGTAGAACAGTTTGTTCGCAATCACCTGAATTTTCATCACGACCCTGAGCTCAAAACTCAAATCAACAGTGATTTTGATGTCATTGGATTTGAGTTTTTAGGTGCAGCCTATTCGGGGGCCGAAGAAATCTCTGGTGAAGTAGCACAGGGCGAAGGTAACAAACTCTGGATTGCCGGGTTTAGAATTGATCTGGCTTGGGTAGTCAGCGAGCAAGGCCCTGGCAATCATGCTTGATTTTCCCGTTAGTGTTCGTATCACAGGGGCTGCTGATGCCTCTGGACGAGTAGGTAAACTCTCCACTCGAGCACTTAAGGAACTCAAGAAGGCCGCCGAGGTTAGAGCTCAGAAGACCAAAGATCGATTTCAGACAGAGATGGCTCGAGAGTACACCAGTGCTTATGCAACTGGTCAGCTCGCTAGAGGCATCACCTATCGTGCCTTTCAATCAGGCAACGGGGTTGACGTCAAGTTCTTCATCCAGGATAGACGAGAACTTCGTTATCTAACAGCTGCGCTTGGAGGTCACTTCCAGCGCTTCCCTGTGGGCCCGTTTGTCATTCAAGCACAGGAGGGGCGGTCACTTCGAATTCCACTAGCCGGGCCGTTAGCTCGGCAGTTCATCCGAGGTAAGAAAGGGAGGTTTACAGGTTCAAGAGGCGGTGGAGCTATCTACGTGAAGAAGGTTCTCTGGGGTAACAAGACCGGAGGTTTCTCGCGTGACGTGATTAGTGAAGTAGCAGAACAGGAGGGTGCCCTCTTCGTGAAGGATGTTCAGGCAGCGGTGGGTATCGCCATTCAAGCAGTAACAGGATAGGAGGAGAACTAGGTGACGCAGAGGCAGATCCTCGAAAATTCACTCGATCTGCTCAAGACGCTGCGAGGACCGGCCAAGCTACTGTACACGGATGTTGCAGGCTTCCCGACTTTGATCGAGAATGTCATCAACCCGAGCACAGGCGCCCCTGGTGCTAGCTGGGTGGCGTTCGGCCTCACTCGTGGCGGTATCAACGTTACGAAGAACCTTGACCAGGCCATTCGTGATGACGTGGATCAGATCCTTGGTGCATACGACCAGGACATCACAGATCGCTCTTATGTCGTCTCAACTCAGCTTGCTGAGGTCATGAACGACACCAATCAGGCAGCCATTGCACTGGATATGGGCACAGCCAGTGTCGTGGGTACTCAGGCTACTCAGACGTTCCGACCCTTGGATGATAGCGACAACAAGGCACAGGAACGCAAGTGGGCGGTCGTTTATCCGAAGGCGACGAACGGCAAGGTTCTTGCATTCGTCTTCCGTCGGGCTGCAATCGCTGGCGGCGAGAAGGTCTTCCGGTTTGACAAGAATGATCCGGCTAGCCCGGCGTTCGAGCTCCGAGCCTTCCCAGAGATTGCAACCACTATTGCTCCTGAGCTCGCTTACGGGGCACTGTTCGATCACATTTAGTAGGAGGCTAGTTCACTAACATGTCGGAGAGGCGGCAAGCTTTTCGACCGGACCCCATCGAGGTTGAGCTGGAGAAAGACGGCCGGCTCATCTCGGTGGGGCCCGTTCCGTGGGAACAAAGAAATGATATCGGTAACGAAATCGTCAAGCAACATACGAATGAGCTGAACGAGGCTGTTCGTATTTTCGTTGCCGAGGATGGCACTACTCCTCAGCTTGAAGCTAGAATGGCTAACAAGCTGACTGACCCATTCGCAATCATGCACTTGGCTCTTGAACCAGCCGAGTATGAGAAGGTAGTCGATAAGAAGATCTACCTGAACCAGATTACTGCCATTCTCCTCGCTATCGTTGAAGTCAACGAGCTGGAACATTTGAAGCCGCTCGTCGACCCAAACGCCTCAACCCCGGGCAGCTTTGGTGGGATGATTTCAACGCTTCTTCCCACAGAGGACGACAATACTCCCCAGACAGGATCTGGGCAAAACTCCTCTCCCGGGGCTTCGCCAGCGACGTCATCAGAAACCTCACCTACCCCCAGCTTAGTCGAGTCCTCGACGAGCTAGAACGTGAACGGGTAGATGAGCACACTTGGCAGTTGGCATTGAAGTCAGCAAAGAACCCAGTCGAAGCGTATGAGCAGGCTCGGCAAGAAAGTGAATCCGAACCTGATGTACCAATCGACCTGCTACCGAACAAAGACTGGTTGAGGGCTCAGTGACATTCTCAACTAGAAGTAATCCCCGCATCGGGCAGAGTACGTCTGCACTTACATCACTCGGAGCTGTTGGTGGGCCCCGAGGTGTAGGTGCAGGCGCTCTGCGAATTCTGGTAGAGTTCGTTTCTACTTACAGCAAAGAAGCTGCTGACCAACTCCAGAAGGACCTGGCCTCGATTGAACGAGCCCAGAATATCTCCGATGCCGCACAGACGAGGCGGCTACAGAAACTTGCCCAGGTTCGAGGTCGGATTGCGCAGTCTGATGCCCTCATTCGTGGTAAACTCAATACTCAACAGAGAGCAGAACTCAAGACGGTTGAGGCCCTTGAGAACCTGCGAACGAAGGCAGGGAAGTCCGAAGCCGCGGCAGTCAGAACACGACTAAACGCAACTCTTCAAGCTACTGGACTGAGCAAGGATGAAATTGCACTTATCCAGAATCGTCTCAGTCTCAGGGACAGAGAGAACCAACTTGTAAAGCAGCAGGAAGGGGCTGAGACTCGCGCCATCCAGCGAGCTCGACAACGCGGCCAGGTCGAAGCGCAACTCCAGAAGGTTCAGCAAGGTCGAGCTACCCTTGGTCAGCGACTTGGCGGCCTGGCTGTGGGAGCAATCGGTGGACTCATTGGTGGTGCTGTCATTGGAGTTGGCTTCCAGGCAGTCCAGGGAGTACTGGATGCCATTGGTGAGAAACTCCAGGATATCATCGATCCGGCTCGCCACGCTAGAGAAGCAATCATCGAAGTCGGTGGGGCAATTGCCAAGCTCGCTGAGCAAGATAACCTTTCTCTTCGAGCGGCTACTGTCAAGTACTTACATGACCTAGGTATCGAGGCTGACGCAGCAACTACACAGCTACTTGAGAATGCAGCTGCTCAGAAATTGGTCGCGGATGCCATCGCTGCTAGGAAGCAAGTTGCTGACATTGCTCAACATGGTGATGCCCAAGAAATTGAGAACCGCAAGCAACTTCGAGACACTATTCTCGAGGAAGCTCGAGCTCGTGGCGATGATATCAAGAATCTTAACACTTACGGTAAGGGTCCTCAACAGCTCGTTATCAATGGTGTTAAGCTTGAAGATCTTGTCACTCAGCAACTAAACCAAACCCTGAGTAATCTCGCTCGTAACTCGATGGAGGCTGCAGCGGCACAGGCTGCTCTTGCTAATGCTGCTGCACTTGCCGCGGTTCAGCAACGAGTTCTTCAGGGAGCTATCAACGACGCCTTCAGTGTTCAAGGTGCTGCACTAGAAGGGACTGGAGAGAGCCAGCGCACTCGCAATCTGCAAAAGCGGATTGAGGCAATACAGAATAGAGGTAGTGGGGACGGGGGAGCTGCTAGAAGAGACCAGCTCCGGCGGATCGCTGAGGAGAGAGAGCTTATCTATCTCCGACAGCGACTCCGCCTGTTGGGTGCGAACATTAACCTGGAGAAGTACTCAGGTAAGTTCTTGCTTGAGGCAATCAATGCCAAGATTGCTGCCCTGCAGAAGCAAGGCGATGAGCAAGATAGACTCAACTCCTTGCTGGACCTCCAGTATCGTGCCTCACAGGCAATCCGACGCCAGGCCGGTGAGAGCATCAACGACTTCGTCGAAAGACGAGCACAGGAACAGAGGCAACAGCTTGCTGAGGGTGCTCGACTTGAGCGGGAAGCCAAGATTGCTTCACTTGAACAACTTCGAGATAAAGTTCAAGATGAGGTCGCTCTAGTAGAACTGGCTGAGCAGAGGAAACAGGCTCTGCGAACAACTGGTGCTAACAAAGAGTTGCAGGCTCTTCAGAAGGCGCTAGAAGCTAGTCGTAAGGCTGATGCAAAGGCCTTGAAAGATAAGCAAGAGGCTTTGCAGAAGCAGCAAGCTTCAGTCCTCTTCTACACCGACAAAACTAATCAGGAACAAATTAGGCGAGCTGCTGATGCAGCAAAGACCATTCAAGATATCTATGCTCTCAGTGGTGAGCTTCAAGGACTTGAGTCAGCTAGAACCTTCCTACAGGCATTGCTGAGCAGCGGCGTCCTTACACCAGGTCAGGCTGCAGCTATCAAAGATGCTTTGCGTAGTCTAACATCTACTATCAATCACGTTCAACTTCAGTTCGCTGGCATCATCGGCGGCCCCGTGGC
>Ga0134127_10002771_pt1 | contig 12545 bp, 15 predicted proteins | sample KB31753_FD_96459 | JGI IMG/M metagenome (GOLD analysis project Ga0134127, IMG submission 96459) | Terrestrial soil microbial communities with excess Nitrogen fertilizer from Kellogg Biological Station, Michigan, USA - KB3-175-3 | ecosystem: Environmental > Terrestrial > Soil > Unclassified ...
GTGTGCGCCGGGATCACGAGCTCGCTGCTGCCGCGCAGGAAGGCGCCGTCCGTGGTCGCGCCGCTCGCTCGCCGGACGCGTGCGAGTCGCTGCACCAGCTCCTCCATGGCGGGGATGGAGCGCGGCTCGAGTTGCCAACCTGACATCTCCCCGTATTCACCTGGCTGCATCGCGCGCCGCTTCGCGCGTCCGACGATTGCTCCGCCAGCGGCGCCACTGAAAGCGTTGAGGGGTGCGGAGGCCGGGGCGTTGGAAGCGACCACCACTTCGCGCCAGGCACGGTCTTCGTAATCGGGGCGCTCCCAGCCCCACGGGTACCGCGCCCCGTCGATCGAATCGCCCGGGGCCGCCGCGTAGTAGTTCCCCATGCTCGCCGTCGTGATCACGATCGGTGCGTACGCCGAATCGAGATACAACCGCCAGCCGATGCCGGTGTTCACCTGCGCGGCTTCAGTCGGGCTGTTCCCCTGCATCAAAAAACCCGTGCGATGGCTGTGCTGCGCGACGGGTCGCGCCGCACCCCAGTTCCAGATCAGGGCGGCGAGGACGTTGCGGCCGCTCCGGAGGTGCGGCGCGAGGTCGAGCGTCTCGTAGCGCCAGTGGTTGACGTCGGAGCGTTGAGGCCCGGACGAGACCTGTGTGCCGTTGACGTACAGTCGATAGCGATTGTCGGCCGAGACGTGAACGATGAAGGTCGTTGGGACGGCGCTCAGCTCAAACGTCTTCCGGACGTGGAAGACGGTGAAGCTGTCGCCCGGTATGCCGGGAGGTGCGATCCACCGCGCAGCCGGCGCGTCGTCGAAAATGCGCACGTCCTGCGCGTGCAGCGGAGCGAGCGTATTCAGGATCAGCGCGAGCATGCAGAGACTCTCCCTGTCGTGCGTCAATGCCGTCTCCAGCACAGATCCTAATCGCTGAATGTGTTTGCCGTAATCTTTGCCGGTCCATGCCTGCCGATGCCTACCAATGCGGTCGGTTTGCGCACGTAAGTGCCGATAATACGCGGCGGCACAGGACACTGCGGACGCGGAATTAGAGCTCCGGGATGGTTTGGGGCGGAGCTGGAGCGCTGCTTCGCTGCATGGGAGCGAAGAGCATGGCGATGAATAGCACATGCGACATCACAACTTCAACTCCACTCCCGACATGAGCGACCACAACGCGCGTTTGACGGGAGGTGGCATGCTGGAGTCATACTGCCCCCTGAACGCAATCGAGAGCCCGAGATGTGTCGTGACCATACCAACCAGCTGTGCGTTGAATTCCGCTTGCCGGTACGGTGTGTCCGAACTCAGACCCCAGAAGTAGTGCATGTCCTGTTTCAAGCTGAGCATGGACGTCGGTTGCAAGGTCAACACATCATGCACCCCGGTCATGAGTCCCTCGACACTGGGTGGGACGCCGGCTGCGAATGAGAGCACTCGCCCTTCCGCGGTCTGTTCGCTCTTCCCGTACCCGAGCCCGGGCGCGAGCAGTAGCGACACGCGGTCTGACTGCACAACGAAATAGCCCAGCCCGGCAAGCGTCGTCGAGCGGTACTGCAGGTATTGCACGTGATTGACTTCGACCCCGGTCCGGCCGAGCAGCACCCAGCGCGGCGTGAGCAGCCGGCGCCCACCAATCGCCAATTCCCATTGGTTGACGGCGGCGGGGTCCGGGTCCACGCGCAAGTAACTCGTGTTCCCGGCGAGCGTGAACGAACCACGTGCACCGGTCCGAGTCACTTCGAGTTTCATCTGTGCGCCGAACGTCGAGCCCGACACGTCGGGCACCACCGTCGATATGAGCGTCACAGAGGGAGTCAACGTGACGGACCACGGCGAGGGAGGAGAAGGTGGTGGTGGTACGGGCGACCGCGATGCGACGGCGGCGGAATCGATCACCACATCGCCAAGTCCCTCCACGAACAGGTGAACCTTGCTGTCTCCGGTTCCAGTCACGCGCCCCACCAGGCTACTGCCGCCGACCAACCGGATGATCTCGAGCGGCGCGGGCGTGGGTTGCTGAGCCGCCGCACGATGGGGACACACGAGGAGAATGAAAGCAGACAGAAGAGGCGATGGCCGCATGGCTAGTGTCTCGCGAGAGGCTTGGAGGTTCGAACGGCGACGACGACTTCACGAATCGCCTGGCTGGAGAGTGCCGCTTCCGTCTTGCTGCCGGTCAATGAGTCATGAGTCGCCGTTGGAACAATCCAGTGACTGCTGTTGGTGGACAGTTTCGGAAGTTCATCCTGCAGCGCCGTCCAGCCTTCCTGTGCGTCTTGCAACGCGGTAACGACCATCAGCGGGCGGTTGCCCAACGTGACGAGAGCGCCGGCTTGCTCCATAGCGCGCGGTGCTGCCGCGAACTCGTCGCGCTGGCTGCGGGCCATGCGGGCCGTGGCCCAAAACACGCGCTCTTCGACGGCCGATTCACTGGGCAGGCTGTCGAACGAGTGTCGGTAGAAGAGCCGAGCCACCCCAAAACGGGCCAGGGATGGGAACAGCGCCGAGACACGACGAAAGACGTCATAGAATCGCGGATAGGCGGGCAACGTGAACTGGCGTGGGTCTGACGAGTCGAGCAATACGACGCCGGCCGTCTGATTCGGGTACCGCGTCGCGAACGCGCGCACATAGAGGCCGCCCAACGAATGACCTGCCAGCACATACGGGGGTGCCTCGTGCGCGCTCGCCAGCAACGCATGGAGGTCCGCGGCGACGGCGAAGCCGTCCTGCTGGCTTGGAACCGGGTCACTCCACCCGCGCCCCGCGCGATCGTACACACACACTCTGGTGTCGCGCGCGACGTCGGGAGCAATCCATCCCAAGCTCGCCGACGTTGAGCCATACCCCTGGACCAGCACAACCGTCGGGCTTCCTGATCCAGTGCAGCTCAGATACATGCGGCGTCCAGCACCGACATCGAAGAGCTGGCCACGCATGTGGTGCGCGCTGCGATCGAGCGACTCCTGCACCGTCTCATACAATCCGGCCAGGGCCGCACACGCGATGACGGCAAACAGGGGATAGATCAGCCAGGGGCGAATACGACTGTGGAGCTCACGGCGCACGCGCAGCGTCATCCAGACGGCCAACGCGAGCAGCAGCACCGGCGCCACCCACGCGATCGCGGCGGTCGACACGACGCCCGGCCAGATGAGGAGCAAAATGCCCGCCAGTGCCAACCATCCCGCCGCAGTCAGCGCCCAGCGCTGCGGTTGATCACTCCGCCGCGCCGACAGCACGCCGAGCAGCACAGCGCCTGCCGCGAATGCGAAGAGCACCGCGGCACTGATCACGTTCTCACGCGCGCCGGCGACGACAACGATGACAAGGACGAGGGAAAGGAGGACCGCGGCCAATAAGGACACGATCACGATCCACGCGATGTTGCGCGTGGAGGGGAGCACGGGCGACCGGTCAGCAATCGTCATCTGGATGGTTCAACCAAGGCGGAGGTGGAAGAGCGCGGTGAAGGCCACGATCACGAGTGCACAGAGGACAAACACGACGGTATGCACGCGCTCGCTGGTGCTGCGCATGGCGATGAGCAACAGGACCACCGTCGCCAGTCGAAACGGATCTGAATGGTCCAGCAACGGCAGTCCGCGCACGATCACCCCGGCGGCATGTGCCAGCACCACCTGCAGTGCAAAGGTCCCGAAGAAGCCGAATCGGCTCGAGAAATAGTACTCCTTGTAGTTGGTAACCGGATCGGACGGATCGGGAATCACGATGGAGGTCAGGAAGTAGAACACAACCATCGGACTGAGGTACAGGACAAAGTGGAAGAAATGCCACTCCTCAATGCTTCGATAACTCCAGAACAGCCACCACAGGACCAAGCTAAAAAAGATGAGCAGCACGACCCACGCCGTGTGGAGCCAGTACGGACGGATTCGGTCGCGCGTGCGATACAGCTGCGCCAATCCCTTGAGCAATTGTGTGACCGAAAGCCCCAACACGATCGACATCACGACGACGACGTGCTGGTACGGCGCTATTTGGACAAGCAAGGCGTTAGGGAGCATCGCGAGGCGAAGCATCGCTCCATGTTAATGGTCAAGTATGCTTGCCGTAATGTTTGCCGTTCCATGCTGCCGCCCCCCTCGCTGAAGGGGTGTAATGATCGCCGTGATGATCCGTTTACCGGGGTGCTGAGACGTCATCCACTACCCTTGGAACGGAGATAGCTATGACCAAGAATCAGATCGAAGGCTGCAGCTGCGGCTGCCAGGCCAGTTGCGACTGCGCGCCCCCCTGCAGCTGCCCGCAGTCCGAGAAGTAATGCGTCGCACGACGATAGCGGCCCCGCCTTCGGGCGGGGCCGAATATATTCGCGACATGACGTCCAGCACGCTCACTCCCGCGACGATCAATGTGCTCGTCGACAATCACCGCCGTTTTCTGCAGTTCCTCGAACGGCGCGTCGGTTCGCGTGAGGTCGCGGAAGACATTCTCCAGGACGCATTCGTGAAGAGTCTCGATCGCGTGGAGCAGCTGCCGGAGGACGCCGTCATTGCGTGGTTCTATCGTGTGCTGCGAAACGCCATCATTGATCACTACCGGCGCGGGGGCGCGGAGGAGCGCGCACTCGCGTATGTTGCCGGGACCACCGAAGATTCGGTCGCGCCGGACGATGCAGACCTGTACCAGGCGGTGTGCGCATGTGTCGCTGGTCTCGTCGACACGTTGAAGCCCGAGTACGCGGCTGCGATTCGCCGCGTGGACCTGGACGGTATTCCGGTGGTGGAGTTCGCGCGCGAGGTGAACATCACGCCGAGTAACGCGGGCGTGCGCCTGCATCGTGCGCATGCCGCACTGCGCAAGCAGCTCGCGTTGAGCTGCAACACGTGCGCCGAACATGGGTGTCTCGACTGTCGTTGTGGGAGTCCCGCCAAACAGACCAACTAGGGAAGAGCCTTCGTATGGAGTCGCATCACGACCATCACGGTGTTCATCATCATCACGGCCCCGTTGCGCACCAGCCATCGGCGGGTGCTGACGACGCCTATAGGCGCGCCTATGCCGCGGCCCAACCCGATCCCGGCCGCCAGGTAATTCCGGTCGAGCTCGATGCGCGCGAAATCGATTGGGAGTTCGTACCTGGGACCACTACGCGGGCCTGGGGCTATAACGGCCAGATTCCGGGTCCGGTGCTCGAGGGCCAAGTCGGCGACGTCCTCGAGATTCGGTTCACGAACCGTCTTACCCAACCGACCAACGTCCACTGGCACGGCCTACGAGTGCCCGCCGCGATGGACGGTACCGAGATGGTCCAGCGCTCCGTGGCCCCCGGTGAGACGTTTGTGTACCGCTTCCGCCTTCCCGATGCGGGCACATTCTGGTACCACCCGCACAGCAACGAGACGGTGCAGCTGGAGATGGGCCTGTACGGTGCGCTCATCGTCCGCAGCCCTAACGAGCCGCAGCTCGACGCCGAGCGCGTCTTCGTGCTCGACGACGTCCGCCTCGACAAGCACGGCCAGATCGCTGCCTTCGGAGGCGTCGTCGAGCATCACGACGGTCGCGAAGGCGACGCTCGGCTCGTCAACGGCAAGGCGGAGCCCGGGTTGGAAATCGCCGCGGGCCAGGTAGAGCGCTGGCGCTTCATCAATGCGTCGAGCGCGCGTTACATCCGGCTGTCGATCGGCGGCAAGCCGTTCCAGCTGCTCGGGACCGACGGCGGCTTGCTCGAAGCGCCGGTTCCCATGAATGAGATTCTGCTCGCCACAGCCGATCGCGTCGACATCGCCGTTGGTCCCTTTGGCGAGGGCGAAGCGATGGCCATCGAGGCACTGCTATACAAGCGACGCATCATCCGCCAGCGAAAGACTGAGCGTTTTGCCACGCTGCGCGTGAGACCCGCTCGGCCCTCGATGGCGCGCATCCCCGAACGCCTGCGGACGATCGCGCCGCTCGCGCCTCCGTCGGCGACGCCGAATCGCACGGTGAAGCTCGGGATCAAGTTGAGCCTGCGACGCATGGTGGATTTCGTCATCAACCGAGAGCAACACCATCACGACAAGCCAGTGAAGGCGGGCGAGCTGCAGGTATGGGATGTCGTCAACACCACACTGATGGACCACCCATTCCACCTGCATGGCTTTTTCTTCCAGGTGCTGTCGGTGAACGGCGAGCCGCCGCCGTGGCGCTCCTGGGAGGACGTCGTGAACGTGCCGCCGCGTGCCACAGTGCGGATCGCGTGGCTCCCCGACGACCGTCCCGGAAGCTGGATGTATCACTGCCACATCCTCGAACATCACGCGTCCGGGATGATGGGCCACTTCGAGGTGGTGCGATAAACGGGTGTTTGCCGAAAAGTTTGCCGGTCCATGATCGCCAGTGACGGCGAGCCGAATGGCTCGCCGTTTTTCGTCACTTTCCGAACCGCTCGAATCGATACGCGAGCTCTGGCCCTTCGTCACCCTCGTACGCGAGTTGCGCGATGAGGAGCGTGAACGGCTCCGTGTACCGGGCGATCCGTAAGGGGCCCGCATCCACCGGATCGAACCCCGCGTCGCGGATCAGCTCAGCGGCAATCCTTTTACTCTTCCCCTCATCCCCGGAGTAAACGAGACTCGGCCTCAGTTTCTTGCGTCGAGCTCCGAAGACGCCAAAAAGCACTTCACTCGGCACGGTGCCGAACGCGGAAACGACCCGAGCCTTCGGCGCCTTCTTCGCCAATTCCTCCGAACCTGATGACGTGTGGGCGATCACCAGCCCGGAGTCGTCGTCACTCATTGGGAGCGAGCAGTTGATGATCGTCTTACCCGACAGGTCGCCAGCCTGCTTCAAGACGTCGTCGACGCGGGACCAGTGCACCGCCAGTAACAGCGCGTCAGCATCGCGCGCGGCGTCAGCGGGCGTCCCCGCCGTTGCGTTGCCCTTCGCCTCGCGGGCGAGCTTCTTCAGCTTGTGCTCGCTGCGCGCGTAGCTGAATACCACCTCATGGCCGGCTCGCGCCCAGATCGTGCCGAGTTTACCACCCATCAAGCCAGAACCCAGGATGCCGACGCGCATAGTCAAACCCTTCTCCTCGTCACGGCTTCACGCGCTCACCTCGGCGATACCCATTGAAGGTCAGCACGACCCCGACCGCAAGCAGCGCGACTAACAATCCGTATACCCACGTGGCGCCCGATGTGGCGGCTTGCGGAGCCACCATTCGGATCACGCCACCGAGAATTGCAAACCACCCCGTGACTGTTACCAGCACGGGCCAGCCGCGCGTCCAACGATTGTGAACCTGCACGATCGCCACGCCGGCAACGAAAAGTAATGTGCCGTTGAGATACACGAGACCGACCGAAGCAGGATCGTCTGCCATGACACGAAGGTTCATCGCCTCGGACACGGCGAGCGCGATCAGAGTGGGGCCGAGCAGCCCCGCGATGCGCCTGGAATCCGTCATCTGTGTTGCGCCTCCTGAACAGACAGTGGCGAACGCGGAATGGCTCCTGCGTGTGCCACCGCTCGGAGGAAGCTCACGATCGCGGCCGTTACTGCTTCCTCATGTCCCACCAACAAGTGCCCACCCCTCGGATAGCCGATGAAGCGCGCGTGCGGCATGTGATCGGCGCTGTAGCGGGAGCCCGCGAATGTGTGGTACAGATCGTCTCGGGCGGAGATGATGAGAGTGGGCGTGGCGATACGTTCCAGCTCGTAGCGGGGCAGGGTGGTGACAACGGCCGCGTCGTTGAGCAGGCCGAGCCGGCGGCTCGACACGGGGAGCACATGGTCGAGCACGGTCGCCACGCGGGCGCGCTCGATCGCGTCGGCATTCGCGAGCAGCGCGGGTGGCGTGCCGAGGATGACGCGGGTCATGGCCCGCGGCGCAAGACGAACTGCCAGCCAGAATAAAAAGTCTGACCTGAGTGCGACGTCCATTAACATCGTGGCGAGCGCCGGCATGCGCTTCTGCGTCTCGCCCTCGTGTACCGAGGGCGGGGGCGCATAGGCCGCCGGCACCATAAGGATCAGGGCGGCCACGCGTTCAGGGTGTCGCAGCGCGAGCTGCATGGCCGAGGGTCCACCGGCGGAGACGCCGAGCACGGCGCAGCGCGGGATGTGCAGCGCGTCGAGCACCGCCGCGTGCGCATCGGCCTGGGCCGCCGCGGACGCGTTCTGGGGGAGCGGCGTGCGCAGATAGCCGAAGCGAGAGATCGCGATGACGCGGAAGCCATGTTTGACAAGGTTCTGAGCGACATCGAGCCCTTGATCGAACCCGCCGCCCGCGCCATGAATGACCAGGATGGGTCGGCCATGCCCTGCCTCAGCGTACTCGATCGGGCCGAATGAAGTCTCGACGACTCGGCTGCCCGTGGCGACGCGGTGGCGTTCGCGACGGATCTCGGTTTTGTAGCTTCGCATCTACTTGGATCCGGCGAGCAGCTCCGCCTCGTCCGCGTCTGCCTTCGTGTGGTGCACGGTGTCGTCGGCGTGCTGGGGCGGGGCGTACAACGTGTACAGCTGCAGCGGCTTCTTTCCCGTGTTCTTGATGTTGTGGCGGGTGCCGGCCGGCACGAAGATCGCCATGTCGCTCTCGATCTGGGTCTCGCGACCGTCGATCCAGACCGTCCCCTTCCCATCCTCGACCCGGAAATACTGATCCGTGCCGCCGTGGATCTCCTCGCCGATCTCTTCGCCGGGCTCGAGCGCCATCACCACCAGCTGCATGCGCGGGCCGGTGTAGAGCACGCGGCGAAAGTCACGATTCGTTTCGGTCTGATCTTCGATGTCCCCGATGAAGCCTTTCATGAATCCCTCCCGGTACCGGTCGTGGGCAGGTGCTGCTCTCGCAGCACGGTAGTACCGGTGGCTTGAAGGGACGATGAACCTCACCCCACGTTTCCCTCACATCACTTCGCGTGTGCTTTGAGCAGTCCTGCGCCTGCCCAACTGGCTAGTGGTGTGCCAGAGCCACGTGACGCACGATTCGAGAGCACACACAACTCTCGAAACAGGTGATCACCGTGACTAACTCTCGCTCCGATATCGCTGCGTTGTCCGACCAGCTCGCCGACGCCGTCGCGTCCGCCGGCGCCGCGCTCGTCGCCGTCCACGCTCGGCCGCGCTTGCCCTCGACCGGCGTCCACTGGAAAGACGGCGTCGTCGTTACAACCGAGGGCACGATCAGACAGGAAGAAGACATCACCGTCACGCTCCCCGACGGGAAGCGCATCGCGGCGACGCTGGCGGGTCGGGATCGCGGCACCGACCTCGCGGTGCTTCGCATCCCCGCCGGGTCGCTGGCGGTCGCCAAGCTCGGTGATCCGGCCACGTTGCGTCCGGGCAACCTCGTCCTTGCGCTGGCGCGCCTGGACGAGGGCGGCGCGCGCGCCGCGTTCGGCGCGGTGAGCGCGACCGGCGGCAAGTGGCGCTCCTGGAAGGGCGGGGAGATCGATCGCTGGCTGCAATCGGACCTCACCATCTACCCCGGCTTCGGCGGCGGCCCGTTGGTGGACCCCGCCGGATTGATTCACGGCGTGAACTCGGGAGCGCTGAGTCGTCCACTCGCGACGACGATCCCCGTCGCCACCATCAATCGCGTCGTGACGCAGCTCCTGGAGCGCGGCTACGTCGCGCGCGGGTGGATCGGCGCCGCGATGCAGCCGGTCCAGCTCGACAAACGCAGTGGCCTGCTGATCGTCTCCGTCGAGCCGGATGCCCCCGCGGCGACGGCGGGCTTGCTCGTCGGTGACGTGCTCGTGACGATCGACGGCGAGAGCCTCGCGAGCTTCGAGCAGCTGCTGGACCTCCTGGGTGGCGACGCGGTCGGCAAGCGGGTGCACCTGGATGTGGTGCGCGGCGGCAAACAGCGTGCGGTCGACGTCGTGATCGGCGAGCGGCCGCGCCGGCGTCGGTGAGCGCCCCGGCGGCGGTGTTTCTCGGCGACGCCGCCGCGCGGCTCCGCGCGAGCGTCGTGGCGATCGTCGACGAAGCGCAGCGCGGCGGGCACGGTGCCGGCATCGCGTGGGGCGGGGGAGGACCTGACCTGTTCGTCACGAGCGCGCACGTGGTCTCGGAACGCAAAGCGATCGTCGTGACGCCCGACGGCCGCGCGTTCGATGGGACCGTCATCGGACGAGATGTCGACCGCGACATCGCCGTCGTGCACGCGCCTGCCGCCGCGACGCCCGCGGTGACCATCGGCAATCCCTACGAGCTCCGCCCCGGCTCCCTGGTGTTCGCCGTCGGCCACCCGCTGGGTGTGAAAGACGCGGTCAGCGTCGGGGTATTTCAGGCGGTTCGCGCTGTCCCGGCGGGCTTTGGAATGGCGGAAAAGCGACCGCGGCGGGGCCGGAACCCAGCGATGCCCTGGGTCCAGGCCGACATCCGACTGGCGCCCGGGAACTCTGGCGGCCCGATTGCCGATGTAGAGGGCAACGTGATCGGTATCGCTGCGATGATCGTTTCAGGGCTGGCGCTGGCGGTTCCCGCGCCGGACGTGGAACGCCTGCTCTCGAGTCTCGGGTGAAGCTGCGGGTCTACCTCGATGTCTCCGACGCCGTGACGCGGCGCCGCGTGGCGGCGCTGCTCAAGGCCGATCGCGAGATCGCGGTGGTCGGCGCGACCGACGACGCCGATCTCGTGCTGAGCGAGCGCGTGGTTCGCACCGCCGCGCTAGCGTCGCACAATGGCGCCCTCACCGCCCGCGAGCTCGAGGTGCTGCGACTCGTGGCGCGCGGGCTCGGCAACAAGGAGATCTCCGCCGAGCTCGGCATTACCACACACACCGTCAAATTCCACCTGGCAGCGGTGCTGGAGAAGTTGGACGTTCGCTCGCGCACGGAAGCGGTGTCGCTCGGCGTGCGGACAGGTCTCGTCCCGCTCTAGGCCTTCAGGAGCTCTCGGCCCCAGCGCTCGATCGATCGCGCGAGCTCGCCGAATGCGCGCCCCGCTTCGGTCAGCGCATAGGTCACCCGCACGGGAGGACCCGTCTCGACCTGGCGCGTGAGCAACCCGCGTTCCTCCAGCTCTTTGAGCCGTGCCGAGAGCACCTTGTCACCGGGGCCCTGCGCGCGCTCGGAGAGCTGATTGAACCGGAGCGGTCCTTCCTGCAGGACGTTGAGTATCAACGCATTCCAGCGGCCGGCGAGTATGTCGATCGCGGTCTGGAACGTCCGGCACTGGGAATCGACCCGTCTGGGCATGCAGGGAACCTACTCACGACGCTTCCCGTTGGATAGTAGCACTCCAACAGAAAGCGTGAGGTACTGGTATGGCTCTCGGTCTTCTCATCCTGCGGCTCGTCGTCGGCCTCACCATGGCGGCGCACGGCACGCAGAAGCTGTTCGGCTGGTTCGGCGGGTACGGTCTGCAGGGCACCGGTGGATTTCTGGAGAAGCTCGGCTTCATCCCCGGGCGGCGCAACGCGCTGTTCGCCGGGCTGGCGGAACTGAGCGGCGGAATTCTGCTGGCGCTTGGCCTCGCCACGCCGCTCGCGGCGACGCTGATCATCAGTGTGATGTTCGTTGCAGTGGCCACCGTGCATGTGAAGAACGGCTATTTCAATCACGCTCAAGGGTATGAGTACAACCTGCTCCTGGCGGCCGTGGCGCTGAGCGTGACGATCATCGGTGCCGGGCCCCTGTCACTGGACGCCGCTTTGGGTTTCCATGATGCGGGGGCGCTGTGGGGGCTCGGGGCGTTGCTCGCCGGAATCATCGGCGGGGCGGTTCAGCTTGCTGGCAGGCGCGCGCCACAGCCACAGAAGGCCGGTTAAGTTCATAAACCCCATGACGGGAGGTCCATCATGGGCGAGCGTCGCGACGTCGCCGCGGAAGTCGCCGACCGGCTGCGCCGCCGGGGACTCGTGCTCGGCGGAAACGAAACGCCGGCTGAGCTCGCCGACTTGCTGTCAGCCGTCGAGCGCTTCGAGGCGGCGGTCGAAGCGCACGGCGGCGATCTGATGGTGGATGACCTGAAAAGCTCGCGGCCCGACGACCCTCACTTCGTCCTGCCGCGTCGGGGCAAGGCCGAATCAGTGCCCGCCTATATCACGCGGATCGACGAGGCGACCGACAAGCTTCGGCATCATCCGCGGCGGCCTGACCAGTAAGGCCGAGATACCGCACTCGTTACGAGGAGAAACAGATGGCCCGCACAACCACGACCCGTCGCGATGGACCTTCCCGTGCTCGGCAGACCGTGCCCGAGAGCCGCGCCCGCGACAGCGCGCGCCTGTTTGAGACCAAGAACGATCTCGCGAAAGACACGCGGGTCGAAGTCATCGGCCTGCTCAATCAACGTCTCGCCGAGGCGATCGACCTGCAGACGCAGTGCAAGCAGGCGCACTGGAACGTGAAGGGCCCGTCGTTCATCGGATTGCACAAGCTGTTCGACGACATCAATGAGGACGTCGAGAGCTACGTCGATCTCATCGCCGAGCGCGTCGTGCAGCTGGGCGGCGTCGCCGAGGGGACGATCGGCGCGGCGGAGCAGCGGTCGAAACTGCCCGATTACCCCATCGGGATCGCGACCGGGGCCGAGCACGTTGCCGCGCTGTCCGACGCGTTGAGTGCGTTCGGCCGGGCGGCGCGCATTACGATCGCGGAA
>Ga0134127_10002772_pt1 | contig 12542 bp, 9 predicted proteins | sample KB31753_FD_96459 | JGI IMG/M metagenome (GOLD analysis project Ga0134127, IMG submission 96459) | Terrestrial soil microbial communities with excess Nitrogen fertilizer from Kellogg Biological Station, Michigan, USA - KB3-175-3 | ecosystem: Environmental > Terrestrial > Soil > Unclassified ...
TCGCCGTCCTTCCGCAGGAGTCGACCCTCGAGTTCGAGTTCTCGTGCGAAGAGGTCGTGATGATGGGCCGCGCGCCCCATCTGGGCCGGTTCGAGACGGAGTCGGAGCGCGACCGCGCGGTCGTGCGCCAGGCGATGGAACGGACGTCGACGTGGGAGCTTCGCCACCGGGCGATCCTCGAACTGTCGGGCGGCGAGCGGCAGCGGGTGCTGCTCGCGCGCGCCTTCGCGCAGGAGCCGAAGGTGCTGCTGCTCGACGAGCCGACGGCTCACCTCGACCTCGCGTTCCAGGTCCAGATCCTGCGGCTCGTCCGCGAGCTGCGGGACGAGAAGAAGACGGCGGTGCTCGCGTCGCTCCACGACCTCAACCTCGCGGCCGCCTACGCGGACCGCATCGTGCTGCTCTCGAAGGGGAAGATCGCCGCGGCGGGAACGCCGAAGGAAGTGCTCGCCGAGGCGGTATTGCAACCGGTGTTCGGGGCCGACGTGGTGGTGAGGGCCCACCCCGATACGGGAGCTCCCCTCATTCTGGTGAAAACGTGAGACGCCTCCTGCTGGTCGTCCTCCTGGCGGGATGTTCCAAGGCAGCCGATCGTCCGGTCGCGACGCGCGAGTTTATCGACTCGCGGGGGAAGACCGTCCGGATCGCCTATCCGCCGCGTCGGATCGTCTCGATCATCCCGAGCACCACGGAGCTGCTCTTCGCGGTCGGCGCGGGGGATCAGATCGCGGGCGTGACGACGTGGTGCGACTGGCCGCCCGAAGCGAAGGCCAAGCCGAAGATCGGCGACATCGTCGTCGACTACGAGAGGCTGGCGACGCTGAAACCGGACGTCGTGGTGACCTACTGGTCGCAGACGAAAAAGACGACGGCCGACATCGAGTCGAAGGGGATCCCGCTCTTCTCGGTCGAGCCGCATTCGTTCGAGGAGATCGTCCGCTCGCTGCGCATGCTGGGGCAGATGACGGGCCACGAGGCGCAGGGCGAGGCGGCGGCGGCGGCGCTCGAGGCGCGGGTGAAGGCGGTGGTTGCGACGTCGGGGCCGACGATCTACTTCGAGCACAGCCCCGAGCCGCTCGGGACGACCGGTCCGGAGACTTATGTGGGCGACGCGCTGCGCCGCGCAGGGGGGCGGAACATCTTCGACGGCGGGTGGCACCTGATCGACTGGGAAGCGGTGATGAAGCGCGACCCCGAGGTGATCCTGATCACGCACGACCGCCGCGAGGGGCTGGAGCGGCGGGCGGGCTGGGGCAACCTCAAGGCGGTGAAGAACAAGCGGGTCTACTTCGTCGCGAAGGAAAACTATCTCTACCCGACGCCGCGGCTCGTGAACGGTCTCGAGGAAGCCGCCAGGATCTTCCGTGAAAAGAATCCCTAGCGGGCTGGCGATCGCGGCGCTGATCCCGGCGGCCGCGGGGGCGGTGGCGCTCGGCCTCTTTGCGGGAGAGACGATGACCGGCGAGCTGACGCCGGACATTCTGCTGGAGTACCGTCTCCCGCGCGGCATCCTCGCGTTCCTCGTCGGCGCGTCGCTTGGCGCGTCCGGCGTCTGCTTTCAGGGGCTCTTCCGGAACTCGCTGGCGGATCCGTTCGTCGTGGGTGTCTCGAGCGGCGCGGCGCTGGGGGCGGTGCTCGCGATCGTCCTGGGCTTCCATACGACGATGCTCGGGCTTGCTCCCCCGACCGCGTGCGCCTTCGCGGGAGCGGCTCTGGCCGCGGTCGTTGCCTACAGCGTCGCGCGGGTGAGAGGTCGGGTGCCGATCACGACGCTGCTGCTCGCCGGCTCCGCCATCGGGTCGTTCGCGGGAGCGATGGTGTCGATCCTGATCCTCTTCAACAGCCCGCGCTGGAGCGAGGTCGTCACCTGGCTGATGGGATCCATGACCCATCCGGATCCGTGGGCGCGGGTCAAGGTCGTGGGGCCGTGTCTGGCCGCGAGCCTGGCGGTGATGGCGGTCCATGCACGAGACCTCAACCTGTTGCTGCTGGGGGAGGAGTCGGCGCAGCAGCTGGGCGTTGAAGCCGAGCGCTTGAAGGTGTTCCTGCTCGGAGCGGGGGCGCTCGCGGCGGCCGGCGCGGTGGCAACCTGCGGCATGATCGGCTTCGTCGGCCTGATCGTGCCGCACGTCTGTCGCCGGCTCGTGGGGCCGGATCATCGACTGCTGCTTCCGGTGGCGGTGCTGGCGGGCGGAATCCTGCTCACGCTGGCGGATGCCGTCTCGAGGATGGCCTCTGCCTATCCGTTGCCGATCGGCGCGGTGACCGCGCTCGGCGGAGCGCCGTTCTTCGTCTACATCCTTCGCCAGCGTTCGGCTAAGATGTAGCGGTGAACCACGTGCGCCGGTTCGTGCCGCCGGCCGTTTTCATTCTCGTCCCGTCCTTCCTGATCCTGCCGGCTCTCTTCGACGGGGATCTGCTCTGGGGCCACGACGTGGAGTCCGTTTTTCACGCACAGAGGATCGTGATCGCGCAGGCGTTCCGCGAGGGGCGTCTGCCCGTCTGGGACCCTCACGTCATGGCGGGCTTCCCGCTGCTCGCCGGGGTCCAGGGCGCGGTGTTCTATCCTCCGACCTGGCTCTGCGCGATGATGCCGGCCGGCGCGTTCTGGACCTTCAGCGTCTGGCTTCACCTGATCCTCGCGGGGCTGTTCGCCCACCGGTGGCTGGAGCGGGGGCTGGGGCTGGGTCCCTGGGCGGCCCTGGCGGGGGGCGTCGTCTTCATGATGTCCGGCTACCTGGCGGGCCATCTCTACGCCGGCCACGTGAACTACGTCTGGGCCTATCCGTGGATGGCGGCGCTGCTCTGGCGGCTGGAACGGTACCTGGCGGCGCCGACCTTGAAGCGCGGCGCGTTGCTCGCGGCCGTGCTCGCGATGCTGTTCCTCGCCGGCGTGCCGCAGTTCGTCTACTTCGCCGGCCTGCTGATCCTCGTGCGGGGCCTGCACTTCGCGCTCGCGGACCGCGAGGGTCGCCGGGAGCGGGCGAAGATCCTGGGGCGGGGCGCGTCGTGGCTGGCGCTGGGACTGCTCGTCTGCGCGCCGCAGCTTCTTCCGACGTTGGAGCTCGTCGGGCAGATGCAGCGGGGCACCGCGGAGGATCGGGCGTTCATTACCGAGAATGCCCTGCCTCCTTCCCATCTCCTGGAGCTCGTCTGGCCTCCCAAGAGGAACATGCTCAATCCGTTCTGGGAGCGATGCGGCTTTCTGGGAGCCGGCGCCTTCCTGCTCGCGCTGGCCTCGCTGATGGAGAAGCATCGCCAGCGATACGTCTGGCTGGGGGTCGGCCTCGTCGGACTGCTGCTCGGGATGGGGACCTATACCCCCGTGTACCCGGGCGCGATGTGGATTCTTCCCGGCGCGGGGCTGTTCCGGGGGCCGGGCCGGTACCTGCTCCTCTTCACCCTGGGGGCGACCGCCCTTGCGGCGATCGGCTTCGACGGCCTTTGGAACCGGGGCCGGCCGTTGATCCGGATCGGCGCGGTCCTCCTGGCGCTCTGTTCGGCGATTCCGCTGGTCCGCTTTTTCTTCAGCGTGGTCGACCCGGTCCCGCCTTCCGATATCGAAGAATTCGGGCAGGCGGACCTGGTCCGCGCAGCGGTAGCCCCGGATGGACGCATCGCGACGACGACGGCCGAGGATGTCGGGAAATGCCAGGTGGCGGGAGTGGACACGGTCTGCGGCTACGAGCCCATGATGCTCCGTCGCTACGCCGAGCTCATGAATGCCGCCCAGGGCTATCCTCCGGAGAAAACCATCGTGATCATGGCGTCGGTCGGTCGCCATCCGGTGGTCGACATGCTCGGAGTCCGGGCCTGGCTCACACGAAAGCGAGCATCGCTGCACTCCTCGGGCAAGATGGAGACCCCGCGGGAGTATCCGGGCGGGCTCCCCCGCGCGTGGCTGGTCAACAACGCGGTCGTGATCGAGTCGCGGGACGAGCGGCTCAAGGTGCTGGGGAAGGGGCCGTGGGATCCGCGGAAGACGGTGATCCTCGAGGAATTCCCGGCGGGGGCGCCACCCGTCCCGACGGATAAGTCCGCCGGGACGGCGCGGGTCATGTCCCGGAAGGCGGGGGAGTATGTCCTGGAGGCGGAGAACGATGCCGACGCGTTCCTGGTCCTGTCGGAGGCGTATTACCCCGGCTGGAGCGCGGAGGTCGACGGGAAGCCGGCGGACGTGCTTCCGGCGAATCACCTGATCCAGGCCGTGCGGCTTCCGGCCGGGAAGCACGTCGTGCGGGTCGTCTATCGATCCCGGTATCTCGGCGCCGGCGTCGCGATCGCCTTGCTTGCGGCGATCGCCCCCGTCGCGATCGAACTAGTTCGCCGACGCCGGAGATAGTTTTCGCTGGAGCGTCTGCCGCGCGCGCCACAGCCGGCTCATGACGGTCCCCACGGGGATGCCGAGCTTGTCGGCGATCTCCTGGTAGGGGGAGTCCTCGAGCGCGGCCATGAGGAACACCTTGCGGTAGTCGTCCGGCAGGTTGCTCACCGCTTCCAGCACCTCGTCGCTCACTTCCAGGTCGGCGGGCATCCCTTCCTCGGGGTCGAAGCCCTCGGGGTACGGGCCTTCCTTGGCGACCTGGCGATGGCGATAGACGCTCATGACGGTGTTGTACAGGATCCGCATCAGCCAGGCGCGGAGGTTGGTGCCGGCGGAGAACCGGTCGGCATTCTTGAGCGCCTTGACGAAGGTGTCCTGGACCATGTCCTGGGCGAGGTCGAAGTCGCCGTGGCAGAACTTCAACGCCGCCCGTTCCAAGGCCTGGCGGTGGGTTTCGATCATCACTTCAAAGCTTGTTTCCATGGTGCCCTCACCTATCTAGTTAGGAACGGTAATACCTACTCGGAGTCAAAAACCTAGCCATTCAAGCCTATGTCTCTTTTAACAATTTCAATGCCTGCCAAAATCCCTGATCCAGCGGATCCACTTTTTTCATGCTCTTCGAGAGCAGGGTCAATCCCTGCATCGAGCCGAAGAGCAGGTACGCAGCGGCTACGGGATCGACGCTTTTGCGGAACTCGCCGGCTTTGATGCCGTCCTTCACGACGCCGCCGATCGCCTCGACACACTCCTCGAAGTATTTCGCCAGCCGCATCTGGAACTCGGGGTGAGTGTCCGAGAGTTCCTGGGCGAGGTTGCCCATCGGGCATCCCCCGCAGCAGCCGCTGGCGGTTGCTTTTTTGACGACGCTGTCGTGGAGCCGTTCCAGCTTTTGGGTTGCCGTGATCGAACGATTCATGAACAGGGGCGCCATTTCCTGGCGGGACTTCTCGAAGTACCCTTCGAGGACCTCGATCGCCAGCTCCTCCTTCGACTTGAAGTGGTAGTAAAAGTTCGAGGGCGCCACGCGGGCGGCTTCGAGGATTTCATCCACGCTCGTGGCCTGATATCCGTTGCGGCCCAGGATGGCGGTTGCGGCTTCCAGGAGCTTCTCTCGGTTTCCCATACTCGTTAGTAACGTTATAACCTAAACAATCCTCATACGCAAGAATATTCCACCAACTGGAACAAAATAGACGGTCTATTTTGTTCCACGCAGATAGCGTAGTAGTAGGGGGAGGGAGCGGTCGTAGCGATAGGAAATGGACGAGTGGTCGTCATCGAACTCCTCGTGCAGGACGCGGACTCCCAGGCGGCGGGCCTTGGCGGCGAAGATCCGGGCGCCGTGGTGGAGGGCGAACTGGTCCCTCGTCCCGCAGTCGACGAACACCCCGTTGAGCTTCTTCAAGTCCTTGGCGTGGCGGTCGAGCATCTCTATGGGATCCAGGGACTTCCATCGTCTCCACACCGACGGCCGGATCTCGCCGGTCGCCTCGTCGAAGGGCAGGTCGAAGGACTTCCCCCGGGGCGAATAGCAGGCTGCCATCGCGATCGTGTTGACGGCCGCGTGGAGGTTGCCGGACAGCCGCTTGGGCATCTCCTCCCAAGCCTTCAGGAACCGGCGAACCCCGCCATGTTTCCGCAGAATATCCACCGCCTTGGGGAAGTCCGCTTGATAGCAGTACTCGAAGTACATGTCCCCCGAATGGCAGGCGAGGGCATGGAAGACGTCCGGATGGCGCATCCCGAGCACCATCGCCCCGTAGCCGCCGCTCGACTTGCCGACGACGGCCCGCCGCCGGGTCGTCCGATACCGACGATCGATCTCGGGGACCAGCTCCCGAACGACATGGTCCTCGTAGCGGCCGGTCGCCGACGAGTTGAGGTACTGGGAGCCTCCCAGGCGGGTGAAGCAATCGGGCATCACAACGATCGCCTCGCCCATCTTCTTCGTCCCGATCAGCCGGTCGAGCCGCTCGGGCAGCGACTCGCTCCAGGCGGCGCGCTGGATCAGCAGCTCCCCGAACCCCGTGAATCCCGTCAGCATGAAGATGACGGGAAAGCGGCCGTTCGGGTAGGAGGGGGGCAGGTAGACCGGCGTCCGCCGCACGTGGGGATCGCCGAGCGGATTGGGGCGCAGAACCCGGCTCTCGAACTCCAGGATCTCGACGGTCATTTCAGGTTGAGGGCGAGCAGGCGGAGCTGGGTCATCTCTTCGATCGCGTAGCGGACGCCCTCGCGGCCCTGGCCGGAATCCTTCTCGCCGCCGTAGGGCATGGAATCGACCCGCCAGCTGGGGACGTCGTTCACGATCACGCCGCCGACCTCGAGCGTCTCGAACGCCTGGAAGATGCGGCCGACGTCGCGCGCGAAGACGCCGGCCTGGAGGCCGAACGCCGAGTCGTTCACCGCGTCGAGCACGGCGGTGAAGTCGCGGTAGCGGTAGAGGTTGACGGTGGGCGCGAACGCCTCGTTGCAGTGGACCTTCATCTCCGGCTTCACGTCGGCGATCACGGTGGGCGGGAAGAACCGTCCCTCGCGCTTGCCGCCGCACAGGACCTTTGCGCCGCCCTTGGCCGCCTCGTCGACCCATGCCTGGGTCCGCTCGACGGCCTTCTCGTCGATCATCGGCCCGAGATCCGTCTTTTCGTCGAGCGGGTCGCCCATCACGAGCTTCTTCGTCCGCTCCAGGAACTTCTGAGTGAAGGCGTCGGCGATCTTCTCGTGGAGGTAGATGCGCTGGACCGAGATACAGACCTGCCCCGCGTAGGCGAACGAGCCCGCGACGGCGCGCTCGACGGCGAGGTCGAGGTCCGCGTCGTCGTGGACGATCAGCGCGGCATTGCCGCCCAGCTCGAGGACGACGCGCTTGCGGCCGGCCTTGCGCTTGAGCTCCCAGCCGACCGCGGGGCTGCCCGTGAAGGTGACGAGCTTGAACCGCTCGTCGGCGACGAGACGGTCGGCAAGGTCCGCTCCGCAGGGCGTGACGTTGACCATGCCGGCGGGCATGCCGGCCTCGAGGAGGACCTCCCCGAGGAGCAGGGCCGAGACCGGCGTCGCGCTCGCGGGCTTGAGGACGATGGTGTTGCCGGCGGCCATCGACGGCGCGACCTTGTGGGCGACGAGGTTGAGCGGAAAGTTGAAGGGGGCGATCCCGAAGATGGGCCCGAGCGGGAACCGGCGCGTGAGTCCCAGCCGGCCCTCCGACTGGGCGTTCAGGTCGAGCGGCAGCACCTCGCCGCCGATGCGCTTGGCCTCCTCGCTCGCGATCGTGAACGTCGCGACCGCGCGGTCGACCTCGCCGCGCGACAGCTTGATCGTCTTGGCGTTCTCGAGCGTGATGGCGCGGGCGATCTCTTCCTTGCGCCGGGCGAGCCCGGCGGCGGCGCGCTGGAGGATCTCGCAGCGCTTGATCGACGAGAGCTTGCGCGTCTCCTCGAACCCGCGGACGGCGGCCTGGACGGCGCGCTCCATCTCGGCGGGCCCGGCCTTGGCGACTTCGGCGACGGCTTCTCCGGTGTGGGGGCTGCGGACGGTGATCGTCTCCGGCCCGTCGACCCATTCGTTCCCGATGAGAAGCTTCCGGCGCTGCATCGGGGTCAAGGATCGGGGAACGCCGCGCCGGAATCAACCTAATTCTGTTTGGCGCCTTCCTTGATCCAGCGGGAGATGAGCTCGACCTGCTCGGGCTTCAGGGGGTCGCCCTTCTCGGGCATCTCGGGCTCCTTGCCGGAGATCATCTCGACGATCAGGCTCTTCGCGGGGTCGCCGGCCTTGACGGGCGAGCCCTGCTTGCCGCCCTTCATGAGGTCGGCGTAGGTCGTCATGTCGAGCTTGCCCTTCTTCTTGTCTGGCTTGTGGCACGAGATGCAGCTGGCCTTGAAGATCGGGAGGACGTCCTTCTCGAAGCTGACGGACTTCTTGTCCTGGCTTGTGCCGAGCGGCGTCGAGGCAGCGGACAGGGACACTCCCAGGCACATCACGCTGAAGATCGCGGGTGCGAGTCGCATCGGTCGTTCTCCTGTGAATCTGGGTCGGATTATTATACGCCGACCGGGCGAAAACGGCGGATTCACGCGAGAAGGTCGTGGAGCACCCGGCCGTGGACGTCGGTCAGCCGCAGGTCGCGCCCGCCGAAGCGGAAGGTCAGCGCCTCGTGGTCGAGGCCCAGCAGGTAGAGCACCGTCGCCCACAGGTCGTAGACCGTGCAGGGCTTTTCGACCGCGTGGTAGCCGAACTCGTCGGTGGCGCCGTACGTCGCGCCTCCCTTCACGCCGCCGCCCGCCATCCACACCGTGAAGCCGTAGGGGTTGTGGTCGCGGCCGTTGCTGCCCTGCGAGAACGGCGTGCGGCCGAACTCGCCCATCCACAGCACGAGCGTCGTCTCCAGCAGCCCGCGCGCCTTGAGGTCGCGGAGCAGCCCGGCGATCGGACGGTCGATCTGGTGGCCCATCTTGCCGTGGCCTGACTTCAGCTCGCCGTGGTGGTCCCACGGGTTGGCCGCGTTGCCGCCCCCCAGGTTGTAGGAGAGGCAGGAGAGCTCCACGAACCGCACGCCGCGCTCGACCAGCCGCCGCGCCGTGAGGCACTGCCGGGCGTACGCGGCGGTCTTCGGCTCGGGATCGTCGAGCCCGTAGAGCGACCGCATCGCGTCGCCCTCGCCCTTCAGGTCGCACAGCTCGGGGACCGCGGACTGCATCCGCCACGCGAGCTCGTAGTTCGCGATCGCCGCCTCGACGTGCGGGTCGGGCCCGTGGCCCTCGGAGAAGTTCCGGTCGAGCGCGCCGATCAGGTCGAGCCGCCGCCGCTGCGCCGCGGGCTCCTCGCGCGGCGTGACGTTCGCGAGCGGCTCAGGCCGGTCGACGCTCAGCATCGACGCCTGGTGGACCGCCGGGAGGAAGCCGCCGCCGAAGACGCCCACCCCGCCGTGGGGCGCCGTCGCGTCGCCCGAGCGGAGCACCACGTAGCCCGGCAGGTTGCGCGACTCGCTCCCCAGGCCGTAGCTCGCCCACGCGCCCGCGCTCGGAAAGCCGATGAACGGGAAGCCCGAGTGCATGAAGAGGTTGCCCTGCGCGTGCTCGCTGAACTTCGACGTCATCGACCGGACGACGCAGAGGTCGTCGGCGCAGGCGCCGATCTCCGGCAGCAGGTCGCTTACGGGCAGCCCGCTCCTGCCCCGGTTGCGGAACGGCCAGTAGGCGGGCGCGACCGTGCCGTTCTGGTTGAACTGCGTTCGAAGCACCGGGACCGGCATGGGCTTGCCGCCGAGCCGGTCGAGCGCCGGCTTCGGATCGAAGGTGTCGACCTGCGACACGCCTCCCGACATGTAACAGAGGATCACGCTTTTCGCGCGCGGGGGGAAGACGGGCGGCTTCGCCCGGCCTTCCTGCGCCAGGAGATCGGAGAGCGCGACCAGGCCGAAACCGCCGGAGAACAGCGCCAGCGCGTCGCGGCGGGAACAGCAGCGGTCACCGGACATAGAGAAACTCCTTGGTGTTGAACAGCGCCAGGGCCAGGCTCTTCAGGCCCGCGCCGGCCGCGTGGGCCTTCCCCAAGTCCCGTTCCGCCGCCGTCGGCGCCCGTCCGTACGCCTCCGCGAACAGGCGGCCGACCGCCGCGTCGAGGTCCAGCGCCGCGTGGCGCTGCGCCCAGTCCGCCGCCCAGCGCGCGACGAGCGGATCGTTCATCAGAGCGAGCGATTGGGCCGGGACGTTGGTCGAATCCCGGGAGCCGCGGCACCCCGACGGCACGGGGAAGTCGAAGGAGGAGAGGAACGCGTCGAGATGGTTGCGCACGACGCGGACGTACACCGACCGCCGGTACGAGCCGCCGTCGACGGAAGGCCCGCCCGCGGCGAGGTCGAGCTTGCCCGTGAGAGCGAGCATGGAATCCCGGAGCGCTTCCGCTTCCAGACGGCGCGGCGAGAACCGCGACAGCAGCAGGTTGCGGGGATCGCGCGCCGCCGCCTCCGGCGACGCGCGGTGGTCGAGCCGGAAGGTCCGCGACGTCGCCAGGAACCGGATCATGGCCTTGATCGAGCCGTGACCTTCGTCGAACCGGCGCGCCAGAGCGTCGAGCAGCTCCGGATGGGTGGGCGGTTCGCCCAGCCGGCCGAAGTTGTCGGGCGTAGCGACCAGCCCGCGGCCGAACAGGTGCTGCCAGAGCCGGTTGACGATCACCCGAGAGCACAGCGGGTTCGAGGGCGCGACGAGGCTTTCGGCCAGCTCCCGCCGCCCGCTCCGTCCTGCCGGGATCGCGTACGGCGCGGCATCGATGGCCTCGAGAAAGCGGCGGGGCACGATCTGCGCGGGATGCTTGTGATCGCCCCGGACGAAGAGCGGCTCGTCCGACGCCGCGCCTTCCAGGACGCCGGGCGCGCGGGTCGGCTCCGGGATCTCCTTCTCGAGCCGGCGGTATTCCTCCAGCAGCGGCCGCGCCTCGCCCAGGTCGGCCGGGCGGTTCGGAAGCAGGCCCTGCCGGACGAACGCCGAGAGGAACTCCGCGCCGTCGTCGTCGAGGCGCCCGTCGCGCCACTCCTCCAGGCAGCGGCGGAGCGCGTCCGCGTAGCGGGCGGCGAGACCGTCGGCATCCGAGGGCGCGGCTTCTCCCAGCCGCGCGAGCGACGGGAGCTCGGAGGGAGGCATGAGGGCGCCGTCCTTGGCGTAGACGATCTCCGACGCGCCGAACCAGGAGCGGCCGGCGTCGACGCCTTCGAGCGGCGGGTCGGCCTGGGTCGAGATCTCGAGATGGAGCCGGTCGCCCGACCAGTAGTCGAGCGGCCACGCCACCCACGTGTCCCGGTCGCCGGTGACCTCGGCTTTGTGGTGGATCGTCCCCGTGCGCGGGTAGTTCTGGACCACGTAGCGGACGCGCGCCTTGTCGCCGCGGATGCGGACCCAGAGCTTGCCGCGGTCGGCGATGAAGCGGGGAGAGGCGAGGAGGGCGCGGTGGCGGTCGGTCGTCCGATGCGAATAGACGCCCGCCGGATAGATGCCGGAGACGGCGAGATCGCCGGAGGCGTGAAGTCCGAACTCGCCGGCCGCCGACGCGCCGCCGATCAACCCCGCCCCGTCGGCGGTCCACGACCGGAGATCCGGACCGCGGAGGTCCCACCGCAGGACCGTCGCCTGGCTTCGGAAGGCGTCGGCGCGCCGGGCAAGAACGTCGTCCTGGGTGCGAAGCTCCGTCCAGGCCGCCGGCCCCCGGGCCCAGGCGGCGAGCGGCCCGTCGGGCGGCGGCTTCTTCGGGTCGGGCTTCCACGCCCGCAGAGCGGCGATCGCGGAGTCGACCGAGCCCAGCCACTTCGCGGCGAGTTTTCCGCGGAACTCGGTCTTGAGCTCCGCGATCCGGGCCGCATGGAGCCGCTGGCGGTCCGGGAGATTCGCGTCGATGACGGCGGGCCGTGTCGAGGCGAAGATCCCGTAGAGCGCGGTGAAGTCCGCCTGGCTGATCGCGTCGAACTTGTGATCGTGGCAGCGGGCGCAGGAGACGGTCAGCCCGAGGAACGCCTTCGTGACGGTGTCGATCTGGTTGTCGGTGAAGGTCACCAGCTCGTCGAGCGAGTCGGTGGGCGAGAAGCCGTGGAGGACCATGCGGAGGTGGCCGATGCCGAAGGCCGATTCGCGGACGCCGGTCTTCTCGTCGACGCGCGGCGTCTCGAGGAGGTCGCCGGCGAGATGCTCGCGGACCAGCTGGGGATAGGAGACGTCGGCGTTCAGCGCCCGGACGAGGTAGTCGCGGTACCGCCACGCGTGGGGGATGGCGGGATCGCCTTCGCTCCCGTGGGTTTCGGCGTAGCGCATCATGTCCATCCACTGGCGCGCCCACCGCTCGCCGAACCGCGGGGAGTCGAGCAGGCGGTCGGCGAGCGCGGCGACGGCGCCGCGCGGGTCGGCGGCATGACGGGCGACGAACGTCTCGACCTCGTCGGGGGAGGGCGGAAGGCCGATGAGGACCTCGAACAGGCGGCGTACGAGGATCCGCGGGTCGGCGTCGGGGGAAGGGCGGAGTCCGGCGGCCTCCATCCGGGCGAGGAGGAACCGGTCCACCGGATGGTCCGACCAGGCGGCGTCCCGGACCTCGGGCACGGCCGGGGACGCGACGGGCCGGAAGCTCCACCAGGTCTTGCGGCGGCGGAGGACGGCGTCGAACGACGTCTCGCGCGCGATTTCTTCCTTGGTGGCGGGCCGGTCGCGCGGATCGGGCGCGCCGCGCGCGA